>Ga0213876_10001302_pt1 | contig 15714 bp, 14 predicted proteins | sample BarmaccomBMRX_R9_FD_160113 | JGI IMG/M metagenome (GOLD analysis project Ga0213876, IMG submission 160113) | Root-associated microbial communities from Barbacenia macrantha in rupestrian grasslands, the National Park of Serra do Cipo, Brazil - RX_R9 | ecosystem: Host-associated > Plants > Roots...
TTCACGTCCTTCCCAATGGGGACGTCTTGGTCATCGAGTCGCGCGCGCCCGATCTGCACCCGATCCGGCGGCCGAAGGACCTCATCATGGGTTGGGTCGAATCCATGGCGACCTCTTCCGGTGAGAGCAAGGGCAGCAATCGAATCACGCTGTTGCGCATGAACGACGCCGGGGCGGTCCAGACGAGAAGCGTCTTTCTCGACCATCTGAGCTCGCCCTTCGGAGCGGCCTTGGTCGGGAATGATATCTATGTAGCCGACACCGACGCGATCCTGCGCTACCCCTACACGCCAGGGGACACGCAGATGACCAAGCCGGCGACCACGCTGACGCCGCTGCCAGGCGGCCCGATCGACCACCATTGGACCAAGGATTTGGTGGCCAGCAAGGATGGATCCTTGCTTTATGTCGGGATCGGCTCGAACAGCAACATCACCGAGAACGGCATCGAGGCCGAAAAGGATCGAGCCGCGATCTGGGAAGTGGATAGGGCATCCGGCCGCTTCCGCGTCTTCGCTTCGGGATTGCGCAACCCGAACGGATTGAGTTTCGAGCCGCAGACGGGCGCGCTCTGGGCGGTGGTGAACGAGCGCGACGAGCTCGGGCCGAACCTCGTGCCGGATTACCTGACTTCTGTGAAGGAGAACGGCTTTTATGGATGGCCTTACAGCTATTACGGCCAGCACGTCGATCCGCGGGTCATGCCGCAGCGACCCGACCTCGTGGCGAGCGCCATCGTGCCCGATTATGCACTCAGCTCGCATGTGGCGCCCTTGGGCCTCGTCTTTTACACAGGAACGAACCTTCCCGAAAATTTCCGCGGGGGCGCCTTTGTCGGCGAGCATGGAAGCTGGAACCGCAAGACGCTGAACGGCTACAAGGTCGTCTACATCCCCTTCCAAGACGGGCATCCGAACGGTATGGCGCAAGACGTGGTGACGGGCTTTCTCAATTCGGATGGGCAAGCGCGCGGCAGGCCTGTCGGGCTTGCGGTCGATCGAACCGGCGCGCTCCTCATTGCCGACGATGTTGGAAACACGGTGTGGCGTGTCTCCGCGGCAGCGAAGTGAGGGGCGCCGAGAAAGAAAGCTCAAGCGCCAGGACAGACCCCAGATGCCGCGCCCCCGGCAAGCGAGCACGGCCTGCCGCTTTTGTGCTGGCGGGTCGAGCGTGTGTCACACGGGATGGCGCTGGTGACCTGCCAACAGGCCATAGACGAAGAGCACGACTATCGCGCCGACGACGGCCCCGAGGAAGCCCGCGGATTCTCCCGGCTGATACCAGCCGACGGATTGCCCAAGGTAGGTCGCGACGAATGCGCCCACAATTCCCAGAACGGTCGTCAGAATGAAACCCTTTGGCTCCTTTTTGTCGCCGGGCATTATGAATTTTGCAATCACGCCCACGATGAAGCCGATGATGATCGTCCCAATGATGCTCATTTGACTGCCATGCTCACCTGATTGCTCTTGTGTTAAACTAGGCACGTCTCGAGGGAGCTCGAGATAATGCCGGCAAAAGGCGAATTGATAAAGACCAAAGTTTCAAGGCCGACCGTCGAGCTCGACCTCTGCTTACGCGATCGCGGAGTTTGCAATTCGAGAGGTCGCGGAGAGCTGGCCGCCGCTCGACGCGCGGTCCTGCTTGCCTCGAGGCAATCGAGAGCACGCGATCGGAGGCTGTGCATGCCTCTTTCCTTCTCGTCGCATCGTGTTGCATCTTGTTCAGCCGCATTCGCGTTTCCCTCACCAGCATCGGAAAGCGCCCTTGAAAATCGCCGAGCTCAAGACCTTCATGGTCGGCAACCCTCCACCCCGCCAGGGGGGGCGCTACTTCCTTTTTCTCAAGCTCCTGACCGACACCGGAATCGAGGGGCTGGGGGAGGTCTACGCCGCGAGCTTTCGGCCACGAACGATCATTGCCATGATCGAGGACGTATTCGAGCACCATGTGCTCGGCGCCGACCCGTTTCGCATCGAGGCGCTCTGGCGCAACGTCTATGGGCGCGGTTACTCGCTGCGTCCCGACATCTCGCTGATGGGCGTGCTCTCCGGAATCGAGATGGCGCTTTGGGACATCGTCGGCAAAGCGCTGGACAGGCCGGTCTACGAGCTGTTGGGCGGGAAAGTGCACGAGCGGCTTCGCACCTATACCTATCTTTATCCCGACGAGCCGGGCGCCGACGCCTATTCGGACAGCGCGGTCTATCGCGATCCGGATGCGGCCGCGGCACGCGCGCTCGGCTACGTGGCGCAAGGCTTCACGGCGGTGAAATTCGATCCGGCGGGGCCTTACTCGGCCTTCGATCCGCGCCAACCGAGCCTCGAGCGACTGAGCTTGAGCGAAAGTTTCTGCAAGGCGCTTCGAGCCGCCCTGGGGGACCGATGCGACCTCCTGTTCGGCACGCATGGCCAGTTCACGGCGTCCGGCGCTGTCCGCCTCGCCCGCAAGCTCGAGGCCTATGATCCGCTCTGGTTCGAGGAGCCGACGCCGCCCGAGGTTCCGGAGGAGATGGCGCGGGTGGCGGCGCAGACGTCGATCCCCATCGCCACGGGAGAACGCCTGACCACCAAATACGAGTTCTCGCGCGTTCTCGAGACGAAGGCAGCCTCCATCCTGCAGATGAATCTCGGGCGCGTCGGCGGCCTTCTCGAAGCCAAGAAGATCGCCGGCATGGCGGAAGCCCACTATGCGCAGATCGCGCCGCATCTTTATTGCGGCCCCGTCGTCGGCGCCGCGAATATCCAGCTCGCGACTTGCAGCCCGAATTTCCTGATTCTTGAAAGCATCGAACGCTGGGACGGCTTCCAGGCGCAACTCCTCAAAACACCGATCAGCTGGGAAGAGGGATATGTAATTCCCCCGACGAGCCCAGGCCTCGGCGTCGAGCTCGACGAAGAGGTGGCGCTCGCGCATCCCTACGACGGCGATGCCCTTCATCTCATGCCAACGACGAAGCCGGTCGGGCCGCCAGATTGACCACCTTGAGAGGGTGACGAGATGCGTTACGGATTTATCGGTCTCGGTAACCTCGGCGGAAAGCTCGCGGCGCGCCTTTTGCGCGCGGGCTTCGACCTCACGCTGCATGATCTTTGTGCCGAAGCCGCAACCGAGCTCGTTGCCGAGGGAGCGAAATGGGCCGCGACGCCCAAAGCCATGGGCGAGATGGTGGACGCCGTAGTTACCTGCCTGCCGTCACCTTTGGTTTCGGAGAGCGTGGTCGCCGGCGAAAGCGGCGTACTCGCTCACCTCAGACCCGGATCGACTTGGATCGAGATGAGCACCAATGATCAGGACACGATAGAGCGGCTCGCAAAAATCGCCGCGACGCACGGCGTCACAACTTTGGAAGCCCCTGTCACGGGAGGCGTGCACCTTGCCGCGCGGGGCGAAATCACGATCCTTGTGGGGGGCGAGGCCGATGTTCTCGCGCGCCATCGCGTGGCGCTCGAGGCGCTCGGGAAGCAGATCTTTCATGTAGGGCGCGTCGGCAGCGCCTCGGTGATCAAGGTCGTCACCAATATGCTCGCCTTCGTGCATCTTGTAGCGGCCGGTGAGGCGCTGATGCTCGCCAAACGCGCCGGGCTTGATCTCGCGCAGGCCTTTCACGTCATCAAGTCGAGTTCCGGCAACAGCTTCGTGCATGAAACCGAATCTCAGCTCATCCTCAACGGAAGCTACAACATCAATTTCACCTTCGATCTCGCCTGCAAGGATCTCGGGTTCGCGATGAAGCTCGGGCGTGATTTGGGCGTGCCGCTCGATCTCGCGTCACTCACGGCGCAGACGTTCATTCGCGCGCGAGAGGCCTATGGTGGAGCGGCATGGTCGACGAAGGTCGTGAAGTTGCTCGAGGATGCGTTGCACACCGATCTTCGCGCCCCAGGTTTTCCGGCCGAGCTCTAGTCTGGAGCGGTCGAGCTTCGGAACAACGCTACGCCGCGCGGCTCTCCGGCACGAATTTCGTAAGCGAAAAACGACAGCGGACGCCGTCGGGATGGTAGTCGATGTGAATATCCGCCCCCGGCCCGCAGGGAAGGAAATGCATAAGATGCGAGCCGCGAGCGTGCCGGCACTCGCCATGAGCGGATCCTTCGAATGTCCGCGCTTTGAAGTTGGCCGTCCCGCCCTTGCCGGGCTGCAACCCTTCGGCTCAGTCCGTCGCTTCGCTGGGCTCGGCGGTGGCCTTTGCGGCTGGCCGACGCGGCGCCTTGTGAACGGCCGTTTCGGCGGGCACGAGGTCGGCATGAATGGGGTTCGGGACATGCTCCAAGGTGGCGCCCGTGGCGGCATCCGCAACCATGCCCACGATACCGCCAGCCACGATATTTCCCGCAAAGCCCGCGGCACCACTGCCTGCGATTTGAGTTTTCACGGGAATCTCTTGCGGGCGGTATCCTGGTTCCTCGAATTTCACCACGAATTCGTCCTTGCGATTCACCGTGAGCGTGCACGGGGTCGTGCAACTGAATCCCGTGGATGTGGAGGCTTGCGCTCCCGACGGCTCCGAGGTGATCTGCATGGCTTCGGACGTGCCGCGCGTGACAGTCGCGCAACCGGCCACGCACAGCGCCGAAACGAGCGCCGCCGACAGATGGATTATTTGCATTCCCCAGCCCTCCGCCTGTGTGAAATTGCACGGGCCAACCGGGGAGACAAGAGGCTAGCAGCAACTTAGCCACAGCTGGTCTAATTGAAGGAGCCCAACGACAAGGGGACGTTCCTTGGAACATTCCGGTCCCGGGTCGGTGACAGGCGCTCGGCGCCGGGCACTGAGACTGGCGCGCCGTGGCGCACCCAGTCGGCCGCGATCTGACCGATCACCGGAGCGAGCTGGATGCCGTAGCCGCCGGCACCCGCCGCGGTCACGAGGCTTTCCTGCGACGGGTCGAGGACGCCGACGAAGGGCCGATGATCGGCCGTGACGGGATAGAGCCCGGCCCAGCCTCTGCCGAGGCGAGCGCCCGGCAGGTCGGGCAGGCGCTCCAGGAGAAGCTCGGCGAGCTTTTCCTTCGACGCATCATTGCACTGCTCGTTGTAATTGTCCGGATCTTCGGCGGCGGCGCTCGCCGCTTTGTGGATTTCGGCGATGAGCTCACCGCGTTTGTCGTGGCGAAAATTGAGGCCGGTGCCTTCGCCGTTCACGAGATCCATGACCATCGGCATAGTGTATTCGAGCGGCGGGTCGAGATGGATCACGATGGCCTCGTGCCGCTCGGGGCAGATATGCAGGCTCTGACCGAAAAGCTCGGCAACCGCGGGGGCCCAAGCGCCGGCGGCGTTGACGACGACATCGGCTTCGATCACGCCCTTTTGCGTCTCGAGAACGTAGGCGCCGCTTCGTCGCCTGACGCCGAGAAGCTTGCAGGATTGTCGAATCTCGCCGCCGCGAGCGCGGACCTTCTGCGCAAGGAAGTTGCACATCTCATGGGGATAGAGAAAGCCATTGTCCGGCCCGAAGATTCCGCCTTCGAGACCCACTGTGCTGAGGTGCGCAACGAGCTGCCGCAACTCGCTCGCGGGATAGAGCCGCGACCGCAATCCCGCCTCCTTCTGCATCTCGACCGAGCGGGCGAAGAGATTCATCTGCGCTGGCGTCCGCGCAAGGCGCAAATACCCGATATGGTTGAATTGAAGCCCGAGGCTTTCCCATTCCCGAAATCGGCGCATGGCATGCACGCGAAGGACGATGTCGAAGGGGTCCGTGAATTGCGTCCCCACCACACCCACCGAACGCCCGCTCGAACCGGAGGCGATAGCGTGGGCCTCGAGGATCGTGACGCGCGTGCCGTGCTCGACGAGGCTGAGCGCCGTGCACAGGCCGAGCGTGCCGGCTCCGATGACAACGACATGCGGCGAGGTTTTCATCGCGGTTGCGCAAGGGCTCCCGATGGCCGATTCGTCTTAAGCAGGAGAGTCACCGTGATGGGTTCGCTCGAGAGGCGATGATGATAACCGAGAACCTTCCACCTCGCGACTGGGGTGTTGTCCGCTCGTCCGCGGTGCGGATCGAGTGCCTCGGCCCCATCACCTGCGAATGGAGCTTAGCGCTCTTGCGCCACTTTCGCGCGAGAACGGGGCCGGTCTCCGGTCATGCTCGACGGCGCTGCCGCGCACCGCAGCTTTAGGATCGAGGAGCAGCCTTAGTGAGCACCGGTCGGGTCGAAATCGTCGTGATCGGGGCTGGCGTCGTCGGTCTCGCCTGCGCCTATTATCTTTCGCTGCACCATCGCGCCGGCGAAGTGCTGATCGTAGACCCCAGACCTCCGATGAGTCTCACTTCGGCGGCCTCGGGCGAGAACTATCGCAATTGGTGGCCGCACCCGGTCATGACGGCCTACACCGACTACAGCATCAACCTCATGGAAGCGATCGCTCGAGAAAGCGCGAACCGCATTCACATGACGAGACGCGGCTATGTGCTCGCGACGCGCAAGACCGATCCGACCGCGATGCTGGAAAAGCTTGGAGCCGGATACGCAAGCGAGGCTGCCGAGCCCATCCGCGTCCACGTGCCTGGCGCCTCGAACGCCTATCGGCCGGCCGAGCTTTCGGACTGGGAGAGAGCGCCTGACGGCGTCGATGTTTGCAAGGCCCGAGCCTTATCGGTCGCCATTTCCCGAGCTTCGATCCCGCGATCGCGATGGTGCTTCACATTCGCCGGGCCGGTGACATCAGCGGCCAGCAGCTCGGCGCGCTGATGCTCGAGAATGTCCGCTCGCGTGGCGGCTCGCTGAGAGCCGCGCGCGTCGTCGCAATCGAGCGAGGCGTGGATTTCGTGCTGACGCTTCGCGAGCGCGACGGGATCGAGAGCGTTCGGGCCGGGATCGTCGTGAACGCGGCGGGCCCTTACGTGGGTGACATCGCCGCGATGCTCGGGGAGTCGCTCCCGATCTTGAATGTGGTCCAGCAGAAGATCGCCTTTGCCGACCACGAAGGCGCCATCGATCGAAACATGCCGTTCTCGATCGATCTCGACCGCCAGCTCATCGATTGGACGGATGAAGAGCGCAGTTCGCTTCGCGAAGACACCGCCACGCGCTGGCTGACCGAGCCGATGCCCGGTGCAATCCACTGTCGCCCCGACGGCGGCGAGCAAGGCCAATGGATCAAGCTCGGCTGGGCGTATAACCGCGCGGCCTCCCAGCCGACGGAAGAGCCCGCAACCGATCCGAATTTCCCCGAAATCGTGCTGCGAGGCGCAAGCCGCCTCAATCCTGGCCTCAAGCGATATTACGGACGGCTGCCGCGGCAGATGCGCCATTATGGCGGCTTCTATACGATGACCGAGGAGAACTGGCCGCTCATCGGGCCGATGCGGACAAGGCGCGCTTACGTCGCGGGTGCGCTTTCGGGGTTCGGCACCATGGGCGCCTGTGCTGCGGGCGCGCTATGTGCCGCTTGGGTGCGCGAGACGGCGCGTCCCGCGTTTGCGTCGGCGCTCAGCCTCGCGCGTTACGAGGACAAGGTCCTCATGCGCCAATTGCTCGATGGAGCCGATACCGGAGTTCTGTAGCTTGCGTCACGCCCACGTTCCCGCAACCATCGGGAAGTTCGACGCGTTGGACTCAATCGGTTTGCGAGCGCGGCGGGTTATCTTTGGTTCTGCTTTCCACGCGTCTCGCTTCGAGCGAAGCGGTTCGCGAAGCAGAGACGGACGGGAGGAAAACGTGCCTTCCAAGAAAGACAAGCCCACTCCTCGATTGACGGCCGAAGTCGCGATGAAGATGACGCCGACAATCGGTGCGCCGCCCAGCGAGGTGAGGCGCATGCAAGACGCCAAGGCCGCACCCGAGAAATCGGCCAAGGTCAAACCGCGAAGCGCGAAAGCTCGCTTCACGGGTGCCTTGCCGAAAACCTCCGCCTCCAAAAACTCCACCCTAGAGAACCGGCGCTCTCGCGGCAAATCGTAAGGCCAGATTCCGCTTTGGGCGCGCAGCTTCTTTGCCGTCCCGGCGATCGTGCGGCCTTGAGAGCGGGCGCCGGCCAGCTCGTCCCTCTCGGTCGGCGCGAACGTCACCTCCGGCGATCGTGGTCGCCCGTCAGATCTCTCCCGCTCGCCGGAGTCATGAACGGCGTAGAGGCCGACGCAATTCTCTTTGTGTCGGGGCGCGATACCGTGCCAAGAGAAGGGCGGTTTCGATGCGCCAGGGAGGTCGAGATGAATGAAAGCGAGATCGAGAAGGCCGTTGATGAATTCGAGGCGGCGCGCGAGCGCGGGGAGCATTTTCCGAACGCCTGGGCGGATCGCCTCTCGATCGATGACGCCTATCGCATCCAGCTCGGCCTGATCCGGCGCCGCTGCTCCAAGACGAGACAACGGCGCATCGGCTGGAAGGTGGGCCTCACGGCGCGCGCCATCCAGCAGCAATTCGGCTTCGACGAGCCCGTGTTCGGTTGCCTTCTTGAACGAGGCAAGGTCGAAAGCGGTCACCGTTTCACTTATGCCGACCTCATCCGCCCCGGCTTTGAGAACGAGCTCTGCGTCGAGCTTTCGCGCGATGTCTCACCCGGCGCGTCCTTCGCCGATGTGGCCTCGGCGGTGAGCGCGATCCATCCGGCGCTCGAGATCATCGAGACGCGCGGTGACTTCGTGGGTCAGATCGCGCTCGCGCTTGCCGATAACGCGCAGCAATTCGCCTTCGTGCTCGGGCCGCCTGTTCCCGTGGCGAAAGCAGGCGAACTTTCGAAACGCGTGGCGCATGTGCGCCTGAACGACGTCGAGGTCGACGAGGGGCGAGGCGATGCGGTCCTCGGCCATCCTTTCAACTCCGTTTCCTGGCTCGCGACGAAGCTCGCCGAGTTCGGCGAAAAGCTGCGCGCGGGTGAATTCATCATGACGGGGTCGTTCACGCGCCAATTCCCGATCTCGGCCGGCGATCGCGTCGAGACGGAATTTGAGGGGATCGGCAAAGTTTCGACGAGCTTCGGTTGACGGAACATCTCGGTTCTGTGCCTGACCTCGCTCTGCTCGTTGACCCCGAAGGCGGAAAGCCGGTCTTTGGATGGAAGAGCGGGAATATCTGGTTGCCGCTTTCGCGGGCATGAGCGGATAGGTTTGCGCCCTTCGCCGCACACCGCATTCGCGCCATTGCGCAACGTCACAAATTCGTCAAACTCGGCGCATGGCGCTCGGGCATCTCGCCTTGGCCGAGCCCGCGTTTCAAGGGGATGGAGGGATCGACGTGGACGCAAGGCAAGTGCGGACGAAGGAGGACGCGAAACGCATCGTCGAGGAGCGCGGCCTCTCCCATGTGAAGCTCGGCCTCACCGATATCGACGGCATCATGCGCGGCAAATATGTAAGCCGCTCGAAATTCTTCTCGGTCCTCGAAAAGGGGTTGAGCTTCTGCGACGTGGTGCTCGGCTGGGATTCGAACGATCAGCTTTATGACAACGTCGCCTACACGGGCTGGCACACCGCCTATCCTGACGCTCCGGTCCGGGTCGTGCCGGAAAGCTGCAGGGACTTGCCGGTCGAAGGCGACATGCTTTTCTTTCTTGCCGAGTTCGACAAACAAGCCGAGGCCATCTGTCCGCGCGGCCTTTTGCGGCGGGTGCTGAAGCGGGCCTCGGATCTCGGCTGTTCGGTCGAATCCGCCGTCGAGTTCGAATTCTTCGTCTTCGAGGAGACGCCGCGCTCGGTGCGCGAGAAGGGGTATCGCGATCTCAAGCCGATCACGCCCGGATATTTCGGCTATTCGGTGCTGCGCTCATCGGTGCATGCCGATTTCTATGCCGACCTCATGCGCCAATGCGAGCAGATGGGCATTCCGCTCGAAGGTTTGCACACCGAGACCGGTCCCGGCGTTCTCGAAGCCGCAATCACCCACTCGCCGGCGCTCGAGGCGGCGGACCGGGCGGTGCTGTTCAAGACCTTCACCAAGGTGCTGGCGCAAAAGCGCGGCTGGATGGCGAGTTTCATGGCCAAATGGTCGCCGAGCTGGCCCGGGCAAAGCGGCCACCTCCACATGTCGCTCTTCGACCGGAAGGGCAAAGGCCTCTTCCATGACGCCAAAAAACCGCATGCGATGTCGGACATGATGCGCTGGTTCGTTGGCGGCCAGCAGGCGCTCATGCCGGAACTTCTCGCCATGGTGGCCTCGACGGTGAACAGCTATCGCCGCCTGATCCCTGGCTTCTGGGCGCCCACCGAAGCGAGTTGGGGCGTGGAAAATCGCACCTGTGCGCTTCGCGTCATTCCCGGCTCCGCCTCGAGCCAGCGGGTCGAGTACCGGATCGCGGCCGCCGACATCAACCCTTATGTGGCGCTCGCCGCAGCCATCGGATCGGGACTTTACGGCGTCGAGAACAAGATCGAGCCGGATGCTCCCGTCGAGGGCAACGCCTATGCACAGAAATTCCCGAAGAAGCGCGCCTTGCCGCGCACCTTGACCGAGGCCGCCGAAAGGCTGAAGGGATCGAAAGCGGCGCGCGAGCTCTTCGGCGACGCTTTCGTCGACCATTACGCCGCGACGCGCGAATGGGAGGAGCGCGAATTCCGCCGTGCCATCACGGATTGGGAGCTCGCGCGATATTTCGAGATCATCTGACCGCGAGAATTACGTCGCGGACCGTGTTTGAGGAGCAGCCATGCCAGAGATCGTTTGCGTCTCCCCTGTCGATGGACGCGAGGTGGCGCGGCGCAAGACGGCGTCGGGCGCCGAGATCGAGACGGCGCTTGGCCTCGCGCGCGAGGCGCAACGAAGCTGGGCGGAAGTGCCGCTCGACGAACGTATCGCGACGGTGATGCGCGGCGTCGAGGCACTCGGCGCCATGAACGAGGACATCGTCTCCGAGCTCGCCCTGCAGATGGGCCGCCCGATCCGCTACGGCGGGGAGTTCCGGGGCGTCGAGGAGCGCGCCCGTCATATGGCGTCGATCGCCGGGAAGGCGCTCGCCCCTCTCGTGCCCGAGGCGAGGGAGGGCTTCCGGCGAATGGTGAAGCGCGAGCCGCTCGGCGTGGTCCTCGTGATCGCGCCCTGGAACTACCCTTATCTCACGGCGATCAACTCGATCGTGCCGGCGCTCATCGCCGGCAATGCGGTCATCCTGAAGCACGCGGCCCAGACGATCCTGGTCGGCGAGCGTTTTCAGCAAGCCTTCGATCGCGCCTCCCTGCCCAAGGGACTCTTCACCCATCTCGTGCTGAGCCATGAGGACACGGCGCGCATGCTCAGCCTGGGCGCTGTCGATCACGTCAATTTCACGGGTTCGGTCGCCGGCGGCAAAGCCATCGAGAAAGCGGCGGCCGGCAGCTTCACGAGCCTTGGCCTCGAGCTCGGCGGCAAGGACCCCGCCTATGTGCGCCCCGACGCCAACTTCGATCACGCGGTCGAGAATCTCGTCGACGGCGCCTTCTTCAATTCCGGCCAATGCTGTTGCGGCATCGAACGCATCTATGTGCACGAGGCTTTGCACGACCGTTTCGTCGACGCTTATGCGGAGCTCACCCGTCGCTACGTCCTCGGCAACCCGCTCGATCAGGCGACCACCCTCGGCCCGATGGCGCATCTTCGCTTCGCCGATCTCGTTCGCCGCCAAACACGCGAGGCGCTCGACAAAGGCGCGCGAGGCCTCGTCGACGCCAAAGCCTTCGCGGCGAATGCCGAAGGCACGCCCTATCTTGCGCCGCAAGTGCTCGCCAGGGTCGATCACACGATGAGCGTCATGGTCGATGAGAGCTTCGGCCCCGTCGTCGGCATCATGAAGGTGAAATCGGATGAGGAAGCGATCTCGCTCATGAACGACAGCCCGTACGGTTTGACCGCCTCGATCTGGTCGACCGACACGGATGCGGCCGAGAGGATCGGGGATCGCATCGAGACCGGCACCGTGTTCATGAACCGATGCGATTATCTCGATCCGGCGCTCGCCTGGACCGGCGTCAAGGACACGGGCCGCGGCGCATCCCTCTCGGAGATCGGCTACGCGATGCTCACGCGGCCCAAATCCTTCCACCTGCGCCACGGCATTTGAGCCCCTGATCCCTTTCGAGTGATCGGCGAGCCCATCCGCACCTGCCACGCCAATCTTGCAAGAGGACACCGATGCCCGAGATGCTCACCGCCAACTGGAATTATCCGACTCGCGTCCTCGTGGGTCCGGGCCGTCTCGCCGAGCTCGGCGAGGCTTGCAAGGGCACCGGCATGAAGCGTCCCTTGATCGTCACCGACAAAGGGCTTGCGGAGAGTTCCGTGATCGAGAAGACGCGCACGGCGCTGGCGAAGTCGGGACTTCCGGTCGCCGTCTTCTCGGATGTGCGCGGCAATCCGACCAAAGCCAATCTCGACGCGGGCATCGAGGTGTTCCGCAAAGGAGGACATGACGGCGTCATCGCGATCGGTGGCGGCTCGGCGCTCGATGTCGGCAAGACCATCGCCTTCATGCACGCGCAGACACGGCCGGTTTGGGATTTCGAGGATATCGGTGACTGGTGGACGAGGGCGCAGACGAAGGACATCGCCCCGATCATCGCCGTGCCGACGACGGCAGGCACGGGCTCGGAAGTCGGGCGCGCTTCCGTTCTCACGAACGAGGAAACGCATCAGAAGAAGATCATCTTCCACCCGCTCATGCTGCCTCGGATCGTGATTGCCGATCCGGAGACCACGATCGGCTTGCCGCCTTTCCTCACCGCGGCCACAGGTTTCGACGCGCTCGCCCATTGCTTCGAGGCTTATTGCGCGCCGGGCTTTCATCCGCTTTCGGACGGCATCGGGCTCGAGGGCCTGCGGCTCATCAAGGAATACCTGCCGCGGGCGTTCAAGAACGGCGCCGACGTCGAGGCGCGTTCGCGCATGCTCGCCGCCGCGTCGATGGGCGCCACCGCGTTCCAGAAAGGGCTCGGCGCCGTGCACTCGATCTCGCACCCGATCGGCGCCTTCTACGACACCCATCACGGCCTCACCAACGGTGTGGTGCTCCCTTACGTGATGCAATTCAATCGCGACACGATCGAGGACAAGATGAAGCTCCTCGCGCGCTTCCTCGATTTGCCGAAGCCCGGCTTCGATGGCGTGATGGAATGGGTGCTCGCTTTGCGCAAGGAGCTCGGCGTGCCGCACAGCCTCGCCGAGCTCGGCGTCAAGGAAGATCGCATCGAGGAGATGGCCTTAAAGGCGGTCGATGATCCCTCCACGGGCGGCAATCCGGTCCCGATGAAGGCGCCCGATTTCGCCAAGGTGATGCGCGCCGCCTTGCGCGGCGACGTCGTGGCGGCGGTGCAGGAGTGATGGGTCTAACCCAGAAGCGTCGTCAGCTTCGGACGAGAATACGCAAATTGCATACCGTCCACGTTCTGAAATCAAACGAGTCTAATATAATGTCGAAATTCGTTCACTGGCGCCCAGTTATGTGGCGTGTTACCTCTCGTGAGAGGATAGGAGCGGGCCATGAGCAGGACCCTTGAGATTGTCAGCATCGTGGTGCCCATAGTGTCGGCCATGATCGCTGTGGCCATGGGAGCCAGCAAGGTTCGCTTTCTTCGCGAGGCGACCGGCGACAAAAGCTTATTGACTGCGATTTTGGGGGGATCGTGGCTCGTCAAATGATAGCCCGCTAAAGAGGGGGGTTAAATGACGCAGATTCCGCTCGGTCACGGCTGAAAATTATCACGTTGCGACCCTCAATGCGTCGCGTCCGGCATCGAGGCTTTCTTGCGCTCGATGAATTCACGCAGCGCCTCGTCGACCCCCGGATCGATCGGCGGTGCCTCGTATTCGGCGAGCACCTTCTTCCAGGCCTTGTTGGCGCGTTGCGCCGCGTCGAGCGAGCCTTCCGCCTCCCATTGCTCGACAGAATTGTTGTCGGCGAGCGAGGAACGGTAAAAGGCGCTTTCGAAATTGCGCTGCGTGTGGGCGCAGCCGAGGAAATGCGTGCCGGGCGAGACCTCACGAAAGGCCTCGAAGCCTTGTCCGTTCTCCGAAAGGTCGATGCCTTTCGCCAGCACATGCATGGCGCCGAGCTGGTCGAAGTCGAGCATGAACTTTTCATAGGACGCGGTGAGGCCGCCTTCCGTCCACCCCGCGGCGTGCAACACGAAATTGGTCCCGGCGAGCACGGTCGGCAAGAGCGTGTGGGCGCTCTCGTAGGCGGCTTGCGCGTCCGCGAGCTTCGAGGCGCAAAGGGAGCCGCCGGTGCGGAACGGCATCCTCATCCGCCGCGCCAATTGCGCGGCTCCGAAAATTGCGAGCGTCGCCTCCGGCGTGCCGAAGGTCGGCGCGCCCGATTGCATCGACAAGGTCGAGACGAAGGTGCCGAAGATCACCGGCGCGCCGGGGCGCACCAATTGCGTGAAGGCCGTGCCGGCGAGAACCTCGGCGAGCACCTGCGTCAGCGTGCCGGCAACCGTCACCGGGCTCATCGCGCCCGACAAGATGAAGGGCGTGATGATGCAAGCCTGATTGTTGAGCGCATAGGCTTCGGCCGCGCCGAGCATGATCGTGTCCCAAACGAGCGGCGAGTTCGCGTTGATCAGGCTCGTGCAAACGGTGTTTTCCTGGATGAATTCCTTTCCGAACAGGATTTCGCACATCGAAACCGTGTCCTTGGCGCGCTCCGGATGTGTCACCGAGCCCATGAACGGTTTGTCCGAGAGCCGCATATGCGCATAGACCATCTCGAGATGGCGCTTGTTGACAGGGAGATCGACCGGCTCGCACACGGTGCCGCCGGAATGATGGATGAAGGGCGTCGCATAGCTGAGCTTCACGAAGTTGCGGAAATCCTCGATCGTGCCGTAGCGCCGTCCTTGGTCGAGATCGCGCACGAAGGGCGAGCCGTAATTCGGCGCGAAGACCATGGAATTTCCGCCGATATGCACGTTGCGCTCCGGATTGCGCGCATGCTGCACATATTCGGACGGCACGGTGGCGCAAAGCGAACGCGCAAGGCCTCGCGGAAAGCGAACGCGCGTGCCCTTGATGTCGCAGCCCGCTCCTTTGAGAAGCTCGATCGCCCGCGCATGGTCGCGGAACTCGATGCCGATCTCCTCGAGCAGCGTCTCGGCGTTGTGCTCGATGAGCGCGAGACCCTCCTCGCTGAGCACCTCGGTCAACGGAATGGCGCGCGTGATATACGGCACGGACAGAGCCGCGCGTTGCGCGCGCGCCGTGCGGCGGGCCTCACGTCCACGTCGGCCGGAGGGCAGCGACGGCGTCCTGCTGCCGGCGTCCGTTTCCGCGCTGTCGCTCATTTTCCTTCCTCCGTGTGGCTCGGCGGTTTCCCGGTATTATGGCACGCGCGAACCTGGTGCCCAAAACCTCAGCTCCACTCATTCCCGCGAAAGCGGGAACCCGGTCTCGACGAGCACGGCGCGTGAAAGGACTGGTTTCCCACCTTTCGCGGAAATGAGGGAGACGTTATTGCCTTCCCACAACCTTTCTTTGCCCTGGGATTTGGCGCTAGGCTTCGTACATGGCCGGCGTCACCCACATCGTCGAGAGTTCGCTATACGCCAAGGACGTCAAGGTGACGGCGAATTTCTACGCCACCGTGCTCGGCCTTTCGGTTATGCTCGACACGCCGCGTCTCGTCGCGTTCGATGCCGGCAATCACAGCGTGCTTCTCGTTTTTCAGGAAGGTGCGACTAACGAGGATGTCAAAACGGATGAAGGTACGATTCGCGGTCATGACGGAAATGGCCGGCTTCATCTCGCGCTCGGCATTTCCTCCGACAGTCTTCCCGAGTGGCGCCGAAGGCTCGCCGAGCAT
>Ga0213876_10001303_pt1 | contig 15706 bp, 20 predicted proteins | sample BarmaccomBMRX_R9_FD_160113 | JGI IMG/M metagenome (GOLD analysis project Ga0213876, IMG submission 160113) | Root-associated microbial communities from Barbacenia macrantha in rupestrian grasslands, the National Park of Serra do Cipo, Brazil - RX_R9 | ecosystem: Host-associated > Plants > Roots...
CTTCAAGTTCGCCAGCGTCGTTGGCGAGATCCTCGCGGACCTTGTGACAACGGGTCGTGCCACGCCGGACGCGGACTTTCTCCGCGCCCGGCGACTGGCTCGAGCCTAAACGCGCGCGAACTTCTGGAAGGTGTGCGTGCCCTCGGGCACGATGCCAGGGCGCACGCCGATCGTGTCGGTCACCTCGGCCATATAGATGTCGCCGCGGTCGTCCACCCAGATGCCGTGCGGTGCCACGAATTGTCCCGGCTGTGCCGCGTCAGCACCAACGCCTGAGCCCCAGCGCAGCAGCACGTTGCCATTGATGTCGTAGATGCTGAGCCGCGCTGCCTCTTCGGCTTCGATCGGACCGCGGCGGAGCGAGCGCATGCCCGCACGCCACACCAGCTCGCCAACGTAGACGCGTTCGTCTTTGTCGATGAAGATGTCCTGCGGCCGCTGGACGTCGAGCCACTCAGTCAGATAGTCGCCCTTCGGGCTGAAGATCTGGATGCGATCGTTTTCGCGATCGCACACGAAGATGCGCCCATCGGTATGCACCCAGATGCTGTGCGGTACCCGAAACTGGCCGGGGCCTGAACCGGGCTCACCGAACGAGCCGCACAGCTGACCCTTCGGATCGAAGCGGTGCACACGGGTGTTGCCGTAACCATCGCTGACGAAGAGGTCCCCATCAGGTGCCACGGCCAGGTTGGTCGGTCGGTTGAACGGTCCACCCGCTTTGGTGACGGTCGCGGGCGTGCGGCCGTCGTAGCCGCCAGTGTCGGACGGGTGGTCGGCCGGGCCGCATTCGAACAGCTCCTCGCCCTTGAGGCTGTACTTCCCCACCTTGTGATTGGAATCGTCCACGAGGAACAGCTCGTCGCCCTTGGCCATGTGCATCCCGTGGGTGCGGTACGAGAACTGGCCTTCGCCCCAGGCGTCCAGGAACTTGCCTTCGCGGTCATAGACCATCACTGGATGCTCGCCGCGGCAGAACAAGTACACGTTGCCGCTCGAATCGGTGCACACGCCTGCGACGTCCGCGTGGCGATACCCAGCTGGGAGCTGCTCCCAACCCTCTACGAGCTCATACTGGAGCGAGCCGCTCCCAACCTTGAACATACGCGCCTTAGGGTAGCCGAACCATCTGTCCTGCCAGGGCGCCCACGGACTTCGCGGCGCTCACGTCGTCATCGGCAGATGCGCTGCCGAACTGCGAGGCCACAGTCCGCGAGAGATCGATTTCGTAGCTCATGTTGGTGCCTGGCTCGTACCAGCTCAGCGACCAGTACACGCCGTTGCAGCACACGCGGTGCGTGGCGAAGGCGGGATTATCGCCGACCAGGTGTTCTGGCCGAAACAACTCGAGTCCTGGCGGGTCGCCCGGCTTCTGGCCGACGGTTGCGCCAGTGCAGTACGTCGCGTCGGGCGCGCAATCCTGGATTCGTGGCAGCGAGCCATCGAACGAAGCCCTTCCGATCAAGCCAGAAATGCTGGCGATACCCGTGGTGATGTCCCCGTAATAGACGGCGTAGCGCGCGATGCCCTGGCTGGTGGCATCCAGACGCATAATCGGCAGGTCCTTGAACGGGGCCAGGCTGGTCGGCGCCACCAGGACCGTGCCCGGGAAGCTGCGCAGGCCGGCGTCTGAGGTCAATCGCGACGGGACGTTGGCGGCAACAGCGCGCGGCGGCAGCGTTGCCGCAACGGTTGGGCGCTCACCCCGGACGTCGGCCTGGAACTGCCGTTCCGCGCGCGGGATCACAATGGCGGCGTAGAGACCGATCAGCACAATGAGAATCACGCCCAACACCGCGACGATGCGGTTGACGCGTCGCTCCAACGCGGTCTCTTGCTTCGGTGGCGGTATGACGACCGTCCGTGTGGCAGGGCGCGGTACCGTCGCAACGACGGGTGCAGGGCGCAAGAATCGACCGGCGTCGTAGGCGGCGCGCTGGCGCGGATCCCGCAGCACTCGGTATGCGGCATTGATTGCGCGCATGCGTTCGGCCGCTTCGGGCCGCGGATTTAGATCAGGGTGATACAGGCGCGCCAGGCGGCGGTATGCCGCGTGAATGGCCTCCAGGTCGGCGTTGGGCTCAACCTGGAGGGTTCGATACAGATCGGTAGGGCTCAGTGTCCCCCGCACGAGCAGCCGCCGCCGCAGCCGCCTTGCGAAGCATAGTTCGGATTGGTGACGGTGAAGCCGCGGCCCATCAGGCCGTCGACATAATCCACCTGGGCACCTTCAACGTACTGGGCGCTCACTGGATCCACGAGGATGCGCACGCCAGCAAAATCGGCCACACTGTCGTCATCGCGCGGCTCATTGTCCAGCGCCATGCCATAGGCTGGGCCAGAGCAGCTCATGCCGCGCACGAAGATCCGCAGCGCATGGTCCGTCTTGCCAGACTCCTCGAGCAGCTCTTTGACTTTGGTCGCGGCGTTGGGCGTGATATCGATCATGGTGTTCTCAAAACCTCGGGGGTAGTGGCTGAATCGTACCTGTAATTGACAGGATACACCAGCGCAAACCATAATTCCGAGTAAACAAGTAGGAATTATGAAGGTTTCGACGCGAGTTCACTATGGCCTGCGGGCGATGACCGAGCTGGCACGTTCGTATCGCCAGGATCGGCTGCTGTCCATCGCTGAGATCGCGCGCAACGAAGGCTTGCCGCTGGCCTACCTCGAACAACTGGTTGGCGAGCTGCGGCGGGCAGGCCTGGTCGAGGGTACACGTGGGGTTCGGGGAGGCTACAAGCTGGCTCGAACGCCTGAGGCGATCACGGTTGGCGAGGTCTATCGAGTACTCGAGGGTGAAGTCGCGCCGGTCGACTGCACCGCCGAAGACTATTTGCCGGGCAGTTGCGCACGCGAGCCAGTTTGCCTCTCGCGCGGGATCTGGGCTCGAGTTCAGGCAGCGATCCTGGGCGTGCTCGATTCGACCACCCTGGATGACCTGCTCATCAGCGAGGCGCTGCAACAGCATGTGGCCGCGGCCCAATTCGTGCCGCTCGAGTCTGTAACTGAAACAGGTGAATTTGCCCACGCATGACGACCACTCCATTGTTTGAAATTGAAGATCTGCACGTCTCCGTGGAAGGACGCGAGATCCTCCGGGGCGTCAACCTCACCGTCTGTCCGGGCGAGGTGCACGCGCTGATGGGCCGCAACGGCTCGGGCAAGAGCACGCTCGCGAATGCGCTGATGGGCCATCCGAAGTATGCCGTCACTCGGGGAAGCGTCCGCCTCTCTGGCGAAGACATCCTGGGGTGGAAACCCGATGAGCGCGCCAGGCGTGGCCTGTTTCTGGCCTTCCAGAATCCGATTGCCATTCCGGGTGTCGGAACCGGGAACTTCCTTCGTGCAGCGGTCAAGGCCGTTCACGGTGGTGAGGCGATCAATGCCGTGCAATTTCGGAAGGACCTCACGCAAAGAATGGCGGCGCTGCAGATGGATCCGTCATTCGCAACACGCGCATTGAATGACGGCTTCTCCGGTGGCGAGAAGAAACGTGCCGAGATGCTTCAGTTAGCCATGCTGAAGCCGCGTCTGGCGATACTCGACGAGCCCGATTCTGGGCTCGACATTGATGCGGTGCGCATCGTGAGTGAGGGCATCAACTCGGTGCACCAGCAAGATCCCGACATGGGTGTCCTGCTGATCACGCACTACCAACGCATTCTGAACTACGTCAAACCCGACGTTGTCCATGTCATGGCCAAGGGTCGCATCGTCGAGTCCGGCGGCTCCGAACTGGTGCTGCAACTCGAATCCGAGGGCTACGACCCGATCTTGCGCCGACTGGGCATCGAAGAGACTGAGGAGGCCGTCACGACCAATGGCCGTTAAGGCACAGGATCTCACCAAAGATTACAAATACGGTTTCAGCGACCCGGAGCAATACGCCTTCAAGTCGCGCCGCGGCCTCGATCGCGAGATCGTCGAGCAGATTTCGCACTACAAGAACGAGCCGGACTGGATGCTCCAGTTCCGTCTGCGCGCGCTCGACATCTTCCTCAGGAAGCCGATGCCGTCGTGGCAGGCCGCGAACCTCAACGAGATCGACTTCCAGAACATCTTTTATTATGTACGGCCTTCCGAGGGTAACGCCGAGAAGTCCTGGGACGACGTTCCTTCGTACATCAAGGAGACGTTCGACAAACTCGGGATTCCTGAGGCGGAGAGAAAATTCCTCGCGGGCGTTTCGGCACAGTACGAGTCGGAAGTCGTCTATCACTCCATCCGCGAAGACCTGTCGAAGCAAGGCGTCATCTTTCTCGACATGGACTCCGGTCTACGTGAGTACCCGGACCTCGTCAAAGAGTACTTCGGTACAATTATTCCGGCCGCGGATAACAAGTTTGCAGCGCTGAACTCGTCGGTCTGGTCTGGCGGTTCGTTCATCTACGTGCCAAAGAATACGCACGTGGAAATTCCGCTCCAGGCATACTTCCGCATCAATGCGGAGAACATGGGTCAGTTCGAGCGAACGCTGATCATCGCCGACGAAGGCGCGCGCGTCCACTACATCGAGGGCTGTACCGCGCCGATCTATTCGTCGGATTCGCTGCACTCGGCAGTGGTCGAGCTGATCGCGAAACCCGGTGCGCACATTCGCTACACCACGATCCAGAACTGGTCGAACAACGTCTACAACCTGGTGACCAAGCGCGCCGTCGCTTACGAAGACGCCACCGTCGAATGGGTTGATGGCAACCTCGGCTCGAAGGTCACGATGAAATACCCAGCCGTGTATCTGCTTGGGCCGCGAGCGCGTGCGGAAATCCTCTCCGTTGCGTTTGCGGGTGCAGGTCAGCTGCAAGACGCGGGCGGCAAAGTCATCCACGCCGCGCCTGATACCACAAGCACGATCACGTCGAAATCCATCAGCAAAGATGGTGGACGTGCCGCCTATCGCGGTCTCCTGCGCGTAGCAAAGGGCGCCGAGCACACCAAGGCGTTCGTCCGCTGCGACGCGCTGTTATTGGATGAGCAGAGCCGAAGTGACACGTATCCCTCAATTGAGATTGACGAGGAGCGCGTTGACATCGGCCACGAGGCCACGGTCAGCAAGGTTTCCGACGAGCAGTTGTTCTATCTGCAGAGTCGTGGGCTCAGCGAAACCGAAGCGAAAACCATGATCGTCAACGGCTTCTTCGAGGCGTTCACCAAGGAGCTTCCGATGGAGTACGCGGTGGAGCTGAATCGGCTGCTCGCGCTCCAGATGGAAGGGTCCATCGGCTAACCGCGCGAGGCGCCGTGACCGAAACACTCGTTCCCACACCTTCGTCGACGCTGTCATCCGAGGCAGTGCAGGCTCTCTCACGCACACGGAGGGAGCCTGCGTGGTTGCTCGACCTGCGCCTGCGCGCTTTCGAGGCGTACCAGCGGTTGCCGCTGCCGGATCAGCGCACCGAAGGCTGGCGTCGTACGAGCCTACGTGGCCTGAATCTCGACTCGCTCCAACCGGAGCCCGCCCGCCAGGACTTCGACGTTTCGGCTGGTGCTGGCGCGTCGGTCCTCCGCGACGAGGACGCACTTCGTGATCCGCGCGTGGAACGCTACTTTGGTCAGCTGGTTGCCCACAATGCGGACAAGCTGGTTGCACTGCATTACGCGTTCTTCAACCATCTCACGATCATCGTGATCCCGCGCGGTGTTGTGGTGGAGGAGCCGATCTGGCTTTTGTACGACGCGGCGAGTCCATTGCTGGCGCACACACTTCTCATTGTGGAGGACGAGGCGTCCGTGCCCGCGGTGGTCGAGGACTTCCGGGGTGGCGAGGCGTTTGTCAGCAACGTCGTGGAGCAATCCATTGGCGCGAATGCCCACACCCGATACGTGCAACTCCAACGGCTCGGCCCAGAGGTGTGGAACTTCTCTACGCAACGTGCGCAGCTAGCGCAGGATGCATCTCTGCGCACCCTCAACGTCGCGTGTGGCGGTCGCACGTCGCGCAACACCGTGCAGGTCATACTGGACGGTCGTGGCAGTCAGGCGGACCTGCTGGGTATTGTCGATATTGGCAATCGCCAGCACGTCGATTTCGAGACCCTCCAGGAGCATTCTGGTGACGCCACACGCAGCGACCTGGTGATTCACGACGCCCTGCGCGATCGTGCAAGCGCGAACTTCACTGGCTTGATCCGGATCAACAAGTCCGCGCGGCAAACCGAGTCCAGCCAGGAACAAAAGAACATCCTGCTATCGGACTCAGCAAAGGCCGATTCCGATCCCAAGCTGGAAATCCTCAACAATGACGTGATCCGCTGCACGCACGGTGCGGCCGTTGGGCCGGTCGATTCGGAGATGGTCTTTTACCTGCAATCGCGCGGACTTGACCATTCGACCGCCGAACAACTGATCGTTGACGGGTTCTTCCAGTCCACCCTCTCCAAGTTGCAGTTGCCGTCCATCGAGGAGCGAATCTGGTCCACGATTCGCGGCGACCGATCGTGACCACCTGGCAGACCGTGGGCGCCGCGTCCGAGATTCAGCCCGAACGCGTCGCGGTCTTTCACGTGGGTGACCATGACGTCGCGGTGTGCAATGTTGGCGGCCAGTTCTACGCGATCGACGACCTGTGCACGCATGACGGCGGCTCACTCGACCAGGGTCAGCTGGAGGGTGAGGAAATCGAATGTCCGCGACATGGTGCGCGGTTCAATGTCACCACCGGCGACGCTATTCAATTGCCCGCGTTCGAGCCAGTCGAAACACATGAAGTCCGCGTGGACGGCGACACGCTCCAGGTCGGAGTTGAACATCGATGACCACTACTGAAGACCTGTCGCGCGAAATTATTCTGGACCATTACCAGAATCCGCGGAACCACGGCAGGCTGCCTGATCCGACGGTGGCCAACCGCGGTCACAATCCGCTGTGCGGCGACGAGGTGGAGCTCTCACTGCACATCACAGACGACCATCTAGATGAGATCGCGTTTTCCGGACGTGGCTGTTCGATCAGTCAGGCTTCGGCCTCGATGATGACCGAGAAGGTGCGCGGGCAGACGCTTTCGGAAATCCGCGAGGCGGTCCAGCGTTTCACCCAGAGCATGGCGAACCGTTCCGCCGCTCCCGCGGAACTGGAGGATGAGCTGGATGCGCTGCAAGGCGTGAAGCGCTACCCCGCCCGCGTGAAGTGTGCGCTCCTGCCATGGACCACGCTGCGCGAGTCACTGGACGTCTACGAACACCGCGACGGCGCCGACCACGACCGCGCAGACGCTGTCGCCTCAGATTGCGCGGATGCACCATGATCGTTGATCGAGGGATACTGACCAGTTATGACTGACATCGTTCAAGAAACCGACACCTTGCCGTCCGAGGAGGACGTCCGCCAGGCGCTCAAGTCGGTCTACGACCCCGAGATTGGCATCAGCATCGTCGACCTAGGCCTGGTCTACGGCATCCAGGTAGACGACGACTCCAAGAACGTCCTCATCGACATGACCCTGACCACGCCCGCCTGCCCGCTCGGACCAATCATCAAGACGCAGGCCCACGCGGTGCTCACCAACCGCTTCCCAGCCGTGAACGACGTCGACATCAACCTGGTCTGGACGCCCCGCTGGGATCCACGCATCATGGCCTCTGAGGAAGCCAAGGCCGAGCTCGGCATCTGGTAGTCCCGAGCGACCGCGAGCAGCTCGAAGAAAGCGTCCACACGCCGCTTCGGCGGCTCTGGCTGCGTATTCTCGCGCGCCTGCTGGAGTGGCTGACCGACGTTCAGCCCCAGCAGCTCAACTACTCCGAAGTCACGCCTCAGCTCGCCGTCGGTGGCGCGTTCAGGCGCCGCCAGATCAAAGCCCTCAAGCAGCGCGGCGTCACGGCGGTGGTGGACTGTCGGCTCGAGGCTGAGGACGATGCGCAGGCGCTAAACGAGGCGGGAATCGAGTTCCTGCACCTGCCAACGCTCGATCGCCACGGCTTCACCTACGCCCAGATGGAGCAAGGCGTGGACTGGGTGCTCGACCAGGTCGCTGATGGCGGCCGAGCCTTCCTGCACTGTGAGCACGGCGTTGGGCGCGGTCCGCTGATGACCTGCGCCGTGCTGATCGGCCAGGGGTACACGTCGCCGCAGGCGCTACGCATCGTGCGAAATGCGCGCTGGCAGGCATTGCCCAATGACCGTCAGTTGGCCGCGCTGCTCGACTTCGAACGCACCTGGCGCCAAGAACACTCAGGCGTGGACGTCGCGGCGGTGCACGATGCGGCCGCCCTGCACGACGGCCAGGATGGTCTCAGGCGTTCTGAGCCGGCCAATGTCGGCGACGACGTCGCTTCCGCATAGAACAAGATCGGCCAGCTTGCCTGACTCGATCGTGCCGAGCTGATCGAGCTTTCCCAACAGTTCGGCGCCATTGCGCGTGCCGATGCGCAACGCATCCAGCGGATCGACGCCCAGCGACACCATGATTTCCAGTTCGCGGGCGTTGTCACCGTGGCGGTTGAACGGCGTTCCCGCATCGGTGCCTAGCACCAGCTTTACACCTCTGGCGTAGGCGCGCTTGAACGTCTCGTGCATCGCCGCGCGGACGCGCCGACCCTTTTCCAGAGCCCAGTCAGCGACCACGCCTGGAGGTGCGTCAAAGAACCCTTCGCCTGAACACAGCGTGACCGAGTAACACGTGCCGCGCTCGTTCATGAGGTCCATCGATTCGTCGGTCATGAACGAGCCGTGCTCGATCGAGTCGATGCCCGCGAGCACGGCGGCCTTGATCCCCTCTGCGCCGTGCGCGTGCGCGGCAGTTTTGAAGCCCGCTTTGTGCGCCTCTTCTACGCCCGCCTCCAGCTCTGCCTGGGTGAGCTGCTGAGCACCTGGCTCGACGTTCGGCGTCATCACGCCGCCGGTGGCGATGAACTTGACGATGTCGGCGCCAGCCTTGAGCTGTTCGCGGACCGCTTTACGCACATCATCAGGTCCGTCGGCTTCGCGGCCGATCCAGGCGCCGTGGCCACCGGTCATGCACACCACCAGGTTGGCCGCCACCATGCGCGGACCTTCGATCAACCCTCTTGCCTGAGCATCCCGCATAGCTGGATCGGCACCGTCTCTGCCACCGAGCGTTCGCACTAGCGTGAAGCCTGCGTGCAAGGTGTCACGGGCATGCTTTGCGGCTCGCCAGCAGGCGGTGGCGTAAGGCTCCCGCGCTTCACTGAGCCAATCGGGTCCGCCGCTGATCGCGAAATGCACGTGGCAGTCGACGAGGCCCGGCAGCAGCGTGTTGGCTTCCAGTCGGATTACGGCGGGATTCGTCTTCGGCTCGCTCGCGCTGACTTGGGCGATGCGATCGTTTTCGACGCGAACCCAGGCGTCTTTGAGCAGTGCGTCGGTGTCAGTCGCGGTAAATACCTGGCCAGCATGAATCAGCAGGTCGGTCACCGAGGAATGCTACCCTCGAAACAAGGCCAATGCCGGGGAGCCACTGGCTCATCACTCTTTCGCCCGAGAACTACGCAATCACGCGCGAGATGCACTTCACGCTGCTTGGCCTGCGCAGTCGGCATCGCAAGAAGGCCGAACGCGTTGCCGTTGGCGATCGAGTTCTCTACTACGTCTTATCTGACCGGATTTTCCCCGCCACGGCGACCGTAACTTCGGCGTACTTCGAGGATCGCCATCTGGTGTGGCAGAACCCCGAGCGGCGCGACGATCCCTTCCCCTACCGAGTTCACACGTCGCCGAACATCGTGCTCGAGCCCGGCGAAGGTCTGGACGCGGCAGCCCTTGCTCCGCGGCTTCTCTACCTGAAGCGCTGGGCGCCCGAACAGTGGTTCCTGGCGCTCCAGGGCGATGTGCACCTGCTGTCCTCGCAGGATTACCTGCTGGTAGAGCGCGAGATGCAACGCATCGCCGAAAGCCGCCGCACCCGCAGCGAACGCCTTCCCCACGCTCTCGCCCATAGTCTTTAGGTTTAAAAAAACCTAACCGGGCTGCTACTGCGCCCAGGCGTCGTAGACCGCGCGCGAGATCGCGGCTACTAGCTGGTTGCCCGTCTCCGCGTCGGGGTCGTTTTCACTGAACACCGCGATCACCCAACGCGTCGGCACTCGATCGACGCTGACGATGCCCACGTCGTTGGCCACGCCGTCGTACCAGCCACTCTTGTGCGAGACCTGCGCATCCGGCGGCAGCAGCCGCACCAGCTTGGAGCGGTCCGCGTTACGCGCTAACAATGCGCGGATATCCGCACTCGCCGTAGGCGAGACAATCTGGTCAGTCGCGATCAGCTGCAACAGACGCGCCATGTTGGAAGGCGTGGTCTGGTTCTCGCCAGGATTGGTCGAGCTGCGCGCATCATTAAAGAGGTTGACGAAGTGCGTCCCGCTCAACCCCAGCGACGTCATGGTGTCGTTGACCGAGGCAGGATGCACGGCGGACGCGACCTCGTTGGCCGCGGTGTTGTCCGAGATAGCGATCATGGCGCTGACCTCGGCCCGAAGGCTCTCGGTCCACGACAGGTTGCCCGCAGCGATCTGCCGTTCGAGTTCCACCAGAATCGGCAGCTTCATCACGCTGGCCGATGGAAATTCGTCGTCGGCATGCCAGGCCAGCCTCTCGCCGCTCGCGAGATTGAGGGCGGCCACACCAACGTGCACATTCGAACCCGCCACACGTTGCGCCTCAGCGGCGACTTTCTGCTGCAGCTTGCTTACCGTCGGCGCCGCTGTCGGTGAAGGACTGGGCTTGGGCTTCGCCGCCGGCGCAGGTGTCGGCGTCGCAATCCCCGCCGTGCGTTGAATCGCCCCAGCGGTGACCGGCAATCGCAACACCTGGCCTACCGCGAGTACGTCGGCATTGCCGAGTCCGTTGGCCTGGACCAGGTCGTCGACCTTCACGCCATTGGCCTGGGCGATGTCCCACAGGGTGTCGCCCGCCTTGATGGTGTATGTACCAGGGCCGCTCGCAGCACTTGCGGCAGCAGCGGCGCCTGTGGAATTCGAAGCGGAAGTTGCCAGAGCCAGGGTCTGCCCCGCGATGATTACGTTCGGGTCCTTGATGCCGTTGAGCGTTGCCAACGCGTCGACGCCAACTCCCGTGCTCGACGAAATGCCCGACAGGGTGTCACCAGGTTGAATCAGGTACGTGGTTGCCCCCTCGCGCGCGGACGCGAAGGACTGCGCCGACAGGATCGCGACGACGATGCCGACCGCGGCTCCAACCAGTTGCAATCGCCAGCTACGCAGGGGCAAAAACGCGCGCGCGCGCTCACCCAGCGATGGGCTTTGCCGCACGCCGCGGCGTGGTCGTGTTCGCCTGGCAACACGGCGGCCGGTTTCGACATCCTCGAACGTCGTGACTGCCGTGTTGCCAGGCGCAAACCGTGACACGAAGTTCGGCCGCCTGCGACTTCGTGTCGAAACCGGCTTGTCGGCCGAACTTCGGGACACCCTTCGAGCCTAGATGTCGACCCGTCACAACCACGTTGCAGGCCAATCACGATAGGCTCTCAGACCGGAGTTTGAATCTAAACCCCGATCTCCAACGTACCTTCACATAGAGGGAGGGTCGCTCCAGGGGTGACGGGACAAGCTCTGGCGATTTCGACCACCCGGTTTGAGGTCTATACTGGCGTGACCGTGGAACTCGGGCTCACATTAGGAGGGAGTGGGCCAAAGGCATCCGCCCGCGCGGCATTCGATGCGACGCGCGACGAGGACACGCTTCTGGTGGATCAGATCGCGCGAGGCGACGCGCGCGCCCTGGAGCGGATCTATGACCGTCACAGTCGCGGGGTGTATTCGGTGGCGCTGCGATTGCTCACGGACACCGCCGCGGCCGAAGAAGTCGTCCAGGAAACGTTTCTCAAACTGTGGCGACAACCCGGTGCCTATCAGCCCAGCCGTGGCCGACTTCTGCCGTGGTTGCTCGGCGTCGCTCATCACCATGCCGTTGACATGCTCAGACGCAGGCAGCTCGAACAGCGACATCGCGCCTCGGCCGCGGCGGCGTCTGCGAACGGCGACGGACTCGCCGAGGTCCTGGACAACCTGGGCGTTGCCTCCAGCGAAGAGGACCCGCAGCTGCGTGCGGGCTCTTTCGATCAGATCGCCGGGATCAGCCGTGCCCTCGCCCAGCTCCCGGTCGAACAGCGCTTGCCGCTCGAGCTTGCGTACTACCGAGGCATGACCCAGTACGAAGTAGCCACGCTGCTGGGCGTTCCGCTTGGCACGATCAAGACGCGCATGCGGCTCGGTTTGCAGCAGCTGCGCACGATGCCCGAGCTAGCCGTGCTCTGGAGTGAGCGGTGATGGCCGGGCACGCGACCTTGAGCTGCGAGGAGTTCCTGGACCTGGCGGCTGTCGTGGCCGTCGATGCCGCCGATCCGGAGGATGTCCAACGGGTTGAGGACCACGCGTCGACCTGCCCGGAGTGCCGTGCCCATCTGGACGAGTTCCGCGCCGTGGCGGCCGGGCTCGCGGCGTTTGTGCCGCAGGTAGAGCCGCCGCCCGATCTGCGCGACCGCCTGCTCGCCTCAGTCGCGCAAGAACCGCGGAGGCTGGGAGTGGTTCAGCGGATCTGGCCACGTGCGGCGCGGCGGCCTCGGTTCTCAGCTGCCTGGCTTGTGGCCGCCGCCTCCCTGGTGGTGGCAGTCGCGGCGCTGGCATGGGTCGCGATCCTGCAGGTGCAGATCAGCGACCTGCGCGGCTCGCTGATGCTTGCGAGCGAACGCGCCTCGCGCTTTGACCGAGTCGCCAGCGTACTGGCATCCGACAAGCTCGCCGTCAAACCGTTGCAGCCAGCACAAACGGCCGCTGCTTCGACCGGCTATGTGTTTCTCGATCCCGCTTCGGAGACGGGAATGCTGATGTGCCATGACCTGCCACCCCTACAGCAGGGCCACGCCTATCAGGTGTGGTTCATTCGCGGGAACGACCGCGTCAGCGGCGGAATGCTCTGGCCCGATCTCCGCGGGGATGGCTACACAATGATCCAGGTGCCAGCCGACGTCCAGAGCTACGACTCAATCGGCCTCACGGACGAGCCCGGCAGCGGCAGTGCATGGCCAACAACCCCAAGGGTTATTGGCACTCCTCTGAAAGAATCCTCGCAGTAGCCCGTTAGTGGCACGGCTTCGGGGCGCCGCCACCGAAGGAGGTATCGAAGCTCTGCCCGCACGCGCAGCTCTTGACGGCATTCGGGTTGACCACGGTAAACCCGCCGCCCATCAAAGAGTCGATGAAGTCAATCTGCGCGCCATCGAGGTACTGCAGCGAGAAGGGATCCACCACCACGCGAACGCCGGCCTGCTCGACCACCTCGTCGTCGTCGGCGGGCTCAGCCTCGAGCGACATGCCGTAGGAGAACCCCGAACAGCCCCCGGGAGCCACATACACACGCAGCGCGCCGTCCGGCACCTTCTGCGCATCGAGAACCCCGCGCAGCCGCGACACAGCCTCCTGCGTCAAGCTCAAAGTCGAAGTCATGAGTTCAGTTAACCGAACTCAGTATACGCAGGCTGTATTCCACGCCAAACGCTTTATGATCCTCGCAGGACGATGGCAATGGCCCGCTCGTATACGCCGTACCACCCGGGCCTACTCACTGACCTGTATCACCCCGACTCCGCGTACGTTGCCTGGCGGGCTGGACTGCAGGCGCAGACCACGTTCGACCTCTACGCGCGGCGCGCGCCGTTCGGCGGCGCTTATCTGCTGGTGGCTGGCCTCGAGATGGCCCTCGAATTCGTGCGCAGCTTCGCCTACAGCGACGAAGACCTCAAGTTTCTGGCCCAGATCCGCGACTACGAGCCCGAGTTCCTCGACTATCTGAAGGGCTTGCGCTTCAGTGGCGAGATCCTCGCCATGCCGGAAGGTTCGATCGGCTTTCCTAACGAGCCGTTGGTTCGCGTCACGGCGCCGTTTTCGGAAGCGTTGCTACTCGAGAGTGGTCTGCTGCAGGCCATCAATCTGGCCACATTGATCGCGACCAAGGCCAGCCGAGTCGTGGGCGCCGCTCGCGGACGACCCGTGGCCGAGTTCTCGTTGCGTCGCGCCCAGGATCCCTTCGTCGCCACGCGCTCCTCGCGCATCGGCGGCTGCTTCAGCACGTCGTTTCTCGGCGCGGCGTATCGCTTTCGCTTGCCATCCACAGGCACCGTGCCGCATGCGCTGATCCAGCTCTTCGATACCGAGCGGGAAGCCTTCGAAGCGATCGCTAACACCTATAACCGGTACACCTTCCTGCTGGACACCTACGATCCGCGTGCGGCGATTCACACAGCCATCGAAGTAGCGCATGCCGCGCGCGATCGTCTCGGGCATGTCCTGGCGGCCATCCGCCTCGATAGCGGCGATCTCGCCGCGGACGCCCGCTATGTGCGCGACGCGCTCGATCGAGCCGGCCTGCAGGAGGTGAAGATCGCCGCTTCAGGCGATCTCGACGAGTTCCTGATCACCGAACTGCTCGATGCTGGTGCGCCGATCGATTCGTTCGGCGTTGGCACCAGCCTTGGTGTGGGTGCAGGCTCGGTCGAACGCGACATTGAAGGCGCCGCGTTGGGCGGCGTGTACAAGGCCGTCTTCTGCGTCGACGAACGAGGCGGGCACCCCAAGGTCAAAGTCGCGGGCGAAAAGAGCACCTGGCCGGGCGTCAAGGAGGTCTATCGATTCGGCAGCTTCGAATCCGACGTCATTCAACTCGCCAGTGAGCCAAAGCCGCCGAACGCCGAACGGCTCCTTAAACCGGTGGTGCTCGAAGGCGAGATCGTGCCCGGTTCGCTGCCGCCGCTGAGCGAGATCTGGGAATTCGCGCAGGCCAACCTGCGCCGCCTGCCTGAGGAGTACCGCCAGATCGCATCCGCAAGACGTTATCCCGTGCGCTTCAGCGACGGCATTTGCCAGATGCGCGATCGCGCACTGGCTGAACCTCCGGCCGAGACGGCCGCGTGAGCCCAACTGTCCTCGTCGAGCGCGACGGCCACCTGGCGCACCTGATCCTGAATCGGCCCGAGGTGCTCAACGCCATCGACAACACCCTGGCGATGGAATTGACCGCGACAAGCCAGTCACTGTCAGAGGACGCCGACGTGTGGGCCGTCATCCTGCAAGGCAACGGCGAGCGTGCCTTCTCGGCCGGCGCGGACCTCAAAGCGCGGCGCGAGTTCACGCCCGAGGACTGGGCACACCAGCGCGCCCTGTTGCGCAAGATGTTCACCACGTTGCGAGGCATCCCGCAGCCGATGATCGCCGCCGTGCACGGCTACGCGCTCGGCGGCGGTACGGAGCTGGCAATGCTCGCGGATTTCGTCGTGGCATCCGAGGACGCCATCTTCGGCTTGACGGAAGTTAGCCTCGGCATCATTCCGGGGGGCGGTGGAACGCAGAACCTGCCGCGCATGATCGGCCGTAACCAGGCCAAGGAGCTGATCTTCACGGCGCGGCGAATCAAGGCTGCTGAGGCGCATCGACTCGGTCTCGTGAATCACGTGGTGTCTCGCGAAGCGCTCCTGCCAAAGGCGACCGAGATCGCCCACGAGATCATGAAGAACAGTCCGTTCGCCGTGCGTCAGGCCAAGTGGGCCATCGACCATGGTGCGGATCAAGAATTCGAAGATGCGCTGGAACGCGAGCACGAGGCCTACATGCGGGCGATCGGCTCCGAAGATCGGCGCGAAGGCATCGCCGCCTTCAACGAAAAGCGGCCGCCACGGTTTACTGGCCGCTGAGCGGCTTGATCATCGTCCAGGAGCGATCGGCACCGTGCGGCTCCA
>Ga0213876_10001304_pt1 | contig 15702 bp, 13 predicted proteins | sample BarmaccomBMRX_R9_FD_160113 | JGI IMG/M metagenome (GOLD analysis project Ga0213876, IMG submission 160113) | Root-associated microbial communities from Barbacenia macrantha in rupestrian grasslands, the National Park of Serra do Cipo, Brazil - RX_R9 | ecosystem: Host-associated > Plants > Roots...
TCGCGGGCGTACGCCGATCGCGGTGTCGAGCGCACCGGCCAGGAGGGCTACCTCAACATTTACGCCGTGCAGTAGGAGATCCACGAGCAGTTACTGCACATGGGTAGCAAGCAGGCGTATGGGACGGCTCGCCGTAAACTCCAGGAAGGCAATTAGGTCAAAGCGTCATCAGTGGTGGACTCGAAGCGTTGCGACGGCGTTGGCTGCCAAAGTACGTCCGGCATCATCGAGAATCCTGGGGATTGAATGTCAAACTGGCTGCGCGACATGGCGACTGACGTCAATTCGAGACGGTCGCTGTCCGGTCGAGCCCTCACCCGCCGTGGGCAGCAGCTTGTCGAAGTGATCCCGAATTTCGAGGAATGCGAGTGCTAGATATCGGCGGAACACCCTGATTCGTGGCAACTCGCGCCGCCGCGGGCGCGAGCGGTGACCACAGCGAACCTGCTGCCGTTGCAGCCGGATACCGGCGACATTGTCGCCGTTCAGGCAGACGCGTGCGACCTGCCGAGCTCCGTCACCAGCGAACGCTTCGACCTGGTGCTATCCAATTCGCTGAACGAACACGTAGGCGGCCATGTGCCAAGGCAACGGCTCGCCGACAACATTCACTCCCTTGCCGACCGGCATTGGAATTCAGACGCCATACCGATACTTCCCGATCGAACCGCACTGGCTGTTCCCGGGGCTGCAGTGGCCGCCTTACGAAGCGGATACAGATCTCGCTGCGCTGGAACCGAACCCACATTCGCACCCACACCCGCGAAGAGGCGCAGGCACACGTCGACGAGATTAACCTTCTCTGCATTTCGCAGATGCGCGGCTATTTCCCTGATTCGAAAATCTGGTACGAGCGGTTCGCGGATGATCGAATCCCTGGTCGCCGTCAAGGCTTGATCGGCATCGACGGCTGACCTGCGGCCACGTCGGTGAGCACACTCAGGAGCCGCTCCGCCGCGTGGTCCACGGAGAATCGCTGTGCGTAGTGCAGCGCGGCGGCCGAACCGTGTTGCGCGGCGGTGACCGGATCGGCCAGTGTGTCGAATGTGCCTGCGAGCCCGGCGATGTCGTCGACTGCAACCGGAAGGCATTGCGGCGGTTGGTATTCGGGCAGGCCCCCGGCCGTGGAAACGATAGGCGTCACGCCGAGCTGCATCGACAGCACCTGCACCCCGCTCTGCGACGCGCGCCGGTAGTGGGCTACCGAGCCCTTGGCCGCGGCCAGTGTCGAAACGACGTCGGCGTAGCGGTACCTCCCGCAGTGCCACCGGGCATGCGGGGGTAGATCGGGGGTGCTGAGTGCACCGTTGCCGATGAGCACCAGGTCGTCGCCGCGCCAGCCGCCGCCGGTGACATGCCGCTGCCAGGCCTCGAGGACAACGCCGAGGTTCTTGTACGGATTGAGCCGGCCGACCAACACGAAGTCGCGGCGCTGCGCGGCGTCCACCGGCGCCGGGACCAGGGCGGGGTCGAGGTCGCTGGTCAACGGCATGACGTGTACTGGCGTGCCGGCCACGTCGCGGCGGCCACCCACCTCGGTCGCGACGTAGTCGCTGTAGGTGACGGTGGCCGCGGAGCCGGCGCCCCAGCGGTCGAACACCGCGTCCTCGTAGCCCGGCCGCTGTTCGATGACGTCGTGCGGGCGGTCGTCGTGCACCAGCTGGATGCGTGGGGCGCGCCCGGCCAGCGCGATCCACCGGGGGTCGCGCACCAGCTCGGCAATCACGACCTGTGGCCGGTAGTCGCGGATGCGGCGCCAGGCGGACAGGGTGGCCGGCCAGGTCGCGGGCACGCGGAACCTTGGGTCCAGCACCAGCTCGTAGTCGCGCGCGGCGCCCGACTCGGGGTGTAGATCGGAGGTCACCAACAACACCTCGGTGCCGCGCCGCTGCAGTGCCTCGGCCTGAACCCGGGCCAGCGGCCGCATCCAGGGCGAAAGCCAAAGTACGCGAGTCGGATTCACAGTGCTGCCGTGGCTCCCGGTGGGCCCGGGTCAACGAACCAGCGCCCGTCGAGCTGAGGGAACTTTTGCCGGACCTCCGCATACAGGTCCGGCAGCGTCAGCAATACGCAATCGGGATTGGCCGCGATCAGCTGTTCTGGTGCGATGATCGCCACATCCGTGCCCGGAATCCTGCGACCTTGCTTGGCGGGCGACGCGTCGGCGACCGCCAGCACCAGTCTCTTGTCCACGCCCGCGATGCTGAACAACGCGGGTACCCGCGACCCGGCACCGTAGCTGTATACGGTGTCCCCGGTATCCGCTTGCGCCACAAGCCAATCACGCAGCCGCTTTGCGTGACCCTCGGCCGACTGCTGAAGGCGTCGCAGTACCGCCGGTTCCGTGACGCCGAATTCCCATTCGCGACGCAATATGTCTTGGGCGCGCTCGTCCGGCTCCACCCGACCGTGCACGGCGGCGACCAGGAAGGTCCCGCCGTACAGATCGAACTCCCACGCTGTGGCCACGCTCATCCCGACCGCATCGAGCAGCCCGGTCAACGCGGTCAGCGAGTAGTAGCCGAAGTGTCCGTGGCGCAGCGCGTTCCATTGCCCTTGGCTGACCATCGCCATGAGCGAGGGGAACTGCACCAGGAACACCCCATCGGCCGCGGTGGTCTTCGCGCGAAACTCGAAGCCTGCCCGCTGATCCGGCTCGTGCATGACGCCAAAAGAGTCCAGCACGACATCCGCGGTATCGGCTTGGACGAAGCCACGTTCGGCGAGCAGCGGCAACCACGTTCCGCCGTGCGGGCTGCCGAACTCGCGGACCGTGCTGCCGCGCAGCCAGCCGGCCTCCGCGACGCGTTGTACCGCGTCGGCGGCCTGGTCCCGCAAGGCCTGCGGCTCGATGCCGCGGGGTTCCTCGGTGACCGTGTCGTCGTCGGCGAGTTGGGCGAGGCCGCACGAGGCGCAGAGGTCCATCGCGAGCGCATGGCCCGTTTCCCTCGGGCTGATCGGCTCGGTTGCTAGCGGAAAGTGGTCGGCCGCCGGCACATTCCCCAGGTCGAGCACGCGGTGCAGATCTGCGCCACCACACGCACGGCAGGTGCTCACCGGCGCCTACCTGAGTACCGCATTGGGGGGGTTCGCCTTGCTCGCCATGTGCAGGGTCGGGAGGGGGTAGACAAGTTGGCCGCCCCACTCCGTGACGTAGCTAAGCTGTTCGGTCAGTTCGGCTTCCAGATTCCACGGCAACACCAGCACCACGTCGGGACGGTCTTTGACGATCAGTTCCGGAGCGTGAATCGGGATCCGCGTGCCGGGCGTGAAGTGGCCGTGCTTGTAGGGATTGCGGTCGACGGTGTACTCCAACAGATCGGTGCGGATCCCGCAGTAGTTGAGCAGGGTGTTGCCCTTGCCCGGCGCGCCGTACCCGACGACGCGCTTGCCTTCGGCACGACATTGCAGCAAAAACCGCAAGAGATCGTGGCGAGCCGTCTCGGTGTGCTGACGCAATTGCAGGTAGCCCGCCGGGCGATGCAGTCCGGCCGCCTCTTCGATGCGCAGCACCTTGGCTACCCGCTCGGTTGGCGGCTGCGCGGCCAGCACCGGACGAGCCCAGACGCGGATGGACCCGCCGTGGGTCGGCAGGAGTTCGACGTCGACGATGGCAAGCCCGGCGGTCGCCAGCGCCGCCGTCGCCGAAAGCAGTGTGTAGTACTGGAAGTGCTCGTGGTAGATGGTGTCAAACTGGCCGAGTCGCACCAGGTTCAGCGCGTGGTGCACCTCGATGCTCAGCCAACCGTCGTCGGCGAGCAGTTCGCGCAACGATTTCGTGAAACCCCGCAAGTCCGGTATGTGCGCGTAGACGTTGTTGGCCACCACCAGGTTCGCCGGTCCGTGTTCGGTGCACACCTGGCGCGCCACGTCCTCGTCGAGGAAGGACGTCAGCGTCGGGACGCCCCGCTTGGCGGCGGCGGCGCCCACGTTCACTGAGGGCTCGATCCCCAAGCACGGTACGCCGGCGGCGACCGCGTGTTGCAGCAAATAGCCGTCGTTGCTGGCGACTTCGACCATTAGGGACTCGGGTCCGAGCCGCAACCGTGCGATGGCGTCATCGACGAAGGTCTTGGCGTGCTGCACCCAGCTGTCGGAATACGAGGAATAGTAGGCGTATTCGGTGAAGGTGTCCTCGGGCGTGATCAGCGCCGGTATCTGCAGCAGCAGGCAGTCCTCGCACAGTCGCAGGTGCAGCGGATAAGTCTGCTCGGGCAGGTCGAGTTCCTCAGCTGACAGTATCTTTTCGCACGGCGGTGTCGCGCCCAGGTCCAGGACACTGAGCATTCGATCCGAATCGCACAAGCGGCAATTCATCTAACTCTCGACTCCTCGTGTTGCTTGGTGTTCCACGTGTCCTGGCGACGGTGGCGTCCGCGAACCCTTGTCGTGGGCCATGAGATGGACGATCCCACCGCCCAAGCTATCTTGGGCTCTTCGCACACAATGTGCTGATCGACCGCGGAAGTGGTTGCTGCCGTGATCGTTTCGGGCACTTCGGACTGCTGCTGATGGGCGAGCCGGCGGGTACTGGTGTAGATCAACTTGCCAATGTCGTTCTGGAACAGCCAAAGGCTGTTCTGCTGGCCGGCGAAAGACACCTCGCCTGCCATCGCGCCCCACGGCATGAAACCGCTGCCCAGCCCGACCCCGAACAGACCCGGGACCGGCGTGCCGTCGGCAGCGAGCAATCGCGCGTCTTGCCGGACCGCGGGACCGGTCTGCGCCAGCGGCACCCGGTCACCTCGCGGGTCGTAAACCGGGATGGTCGCAAGGCGGTAGCCCAGCGCCGGCACGACCAGATCCGCGTCATTGAGAAGGCGAATCAGGTCTGCACGCCACAAGCTGCCGAGGGATCGGGTGACAACGCGGTCATCGGGTTCGGTGCCGGGCTTGCGGTGGGCGCGTCGCCATACTTCACGACCGTCACCCTGCAACCCGGCGAACCGATGAACCCGGCCGGTAGCCTGGCAGACATCCGCTTCGGAGAATTCGTAGCCATCGGCGCGCGCCGCATCCCGCGACCAATATGTGGGCCTGGGTTCGCTGCGATGAAGAATTTGTACGCCCTGCGGCCCGAAGTTCAACTCCGGAAGCTGTTGTAGCAGCATCCATGCCGCCGAAAAAGCGCTGTGCGCGCCGCCCACGATGACCACACGAGGCCTGCGGTTTACCCGCGCGAGCCGCCGCGCGACCTCCGCCGCGCCGCCCTGGCTGAGCAGTCGGTGACTGGAGACGATCTTGTCTCGCCACTGCCCCAGATAGAGGCCTGGCGCTAGCTCGGTCTTGGACCATGACATGTTGGGCCGCCCGCCGAGGGCCACGACGGCGCTGGTAGCGCGCACGACCGCGCGCTGGCCGTCGCGGTCGGTGGTGATGACGCCGATCGAGCCGTCGCGTTCCAGCTGAATCGCCAACGCCCGCGTACCGGTCAGGGCGCAGCTGTTCGGATGGCGGGCGAACTCTGCCAGGACGGCGGCGCCGACGGCCCGCTCGAAGCGATTCACCATCTGCAGCGTGGGTTGCCCGCTGCGAAAGGGTTCCATTTCCCGCGTCGCGGGATCGGACTTGAGGTCGGCGAGAAATGGCGCGCAATCCGGTCCATCCAGACATTCCAGGAAAGACGTGCCCCGGGAATCGGCGTTCAGCGGGTACTGGCCCAGCGAACCGCCCAGACCGTCGCTGCGTTCCACCAGCGCGACGCCGCTGTCCAGCCACGCGTTGAGCCGGCCGTGCCGCGCAGCCCAAACGAGTGAGCCCGTACCGGCCGGCCCGCCGCCCAGGATCACGGTCTCATACATTCGTGTTTCCTCGACGGCGCCGTCCGCAGCGCTCTGTTCCTTCCGGAAGGGCCTTTTCCAGAATGATGGGATGGTCATCAGAGCACCTCTTCGATCGCGTCAAGGTAGGCGTCCGTCATCGCCTCCACCGTGTAATGCGTGCGCAGCCGCGCCAAGCCCCGTTGTCCGACCGCGTTCAGATCCTCAGGGCTGGACAGTATTTCGGCCAACTGTTCGCGCCATCCGGACACTGACACCGGTTCGACGACGAATCCCGCCTTGCCGAAATCCAGCATTTCCGGCACCGCGCAGATCGCCGATGCCGCAACGGGTACGGCGCGGGCCATGGCTTCAAGGATCGCCATCGGGAACGCCTCGGAGCGGCTCGGCACGCAGAGCAGATCCGCGTCGGCCAGCGCTGGCCCCGGTCCGGCGGACCATCCGTGCCACTGGACCCGGTCACGCAACCCCGGTGGGGTCAGGGCCTGCAGCCTCTCCCGGTCGGGCCCGTCGCCGAAAATGGAGAGTTTCCACGGCATGTCCGTCAGGGCGGCGAGTGCCTCGATCAGCAGATGGGGGTTCTTGTGCTCGACGATGCGTGAGAGCATCACCAGGTGCAGGGGCTCGCCGGCCGTGCGGATGCGCTCGCCCGGTTCACCCGTCACCACTACCCCGTTGGGCGCGACGAACGGCCGGCCCTTGAGCCGGTGGTGTGGGGTGAGCATGTCCCAGTGGCGTTGCGCCAGAACGATAAATCCGTCGGCGCGGTTCATCGCGGCGGCCAGCGGGCGTGAGTAGATCGGCCGGTCGGTCTCCGGCGGAGTGTGCGGGGCGACCAACCACCGCCGATCACGCGCGGTGGCGCGCCACAGGGTGGCGAACCCCGTTTCGGTGTTGGTGTCGCCGCTGATCAGTACCGCGGGCCCGGCGGGCAGATCCACCGAGGGGGCCCACCAGGGTTGGCGCACCACGCGCACGCTATGCGGTATCTCCTTGATCAACGGTCCGAACCGTTGCATGCACGCGATCGTCACCGGATAGCCGCGCCGGTCCAATTCCGCTGCCAACAAAGCCTTCTGGCGTTCGGCCCCGCCGTAGACCAGGCGGTTGGTGGTGATCACGATGGACGGTTTGTCACAGCGGCGGGCGGCGATGGTGCGTTTGCGCACGTCGCTCCTGGTGCGTTGCACCCGGTCCAGAAGCGTGGTGCCGGCGAGATAGGCGTCCGCGTGGTGAACGCCGTGTTGACGTTCCAGCAGCAGCGCGATGTTGGCGCGCAACAGGTCACGGTTGCGTCGGCGCTCGGGGCTGGTGACCTCCGCGCCGTGGGCTGCGACGGAGTCACGCACGTTCTTGGTGGCGGCCGGGTTGCCGTGGTGGATGTCGAGTTCGTCGGCCAACAGGATGCGCCAGCCCGCAGCACTGGCGCGGGACTGCCAGTCGGTCTCTTCACCGTAGAGGAAGAATTCCTCGTCGAAACCACCGATCTCGTCCCAGGCTGCGCGGTTGATTGCCAGGCAGGCGCCACCCACGTAGCCCTCGATGCTGTGCGATTCGGCGGGCTGGCGCGCATAGAGGTGCGAGATCGGCGTGCCGCGCAGCCGATCTGAGTAACCGGCGGCGGCGATCAGCGCCCGGGACAGCGTCCGGCGGCGGGTCGCGATGTCCCACCGCGCCGGGCCCGGCGCCCCCGAATCGAGCACGAGCGGCGACACGGCCGCCACCCCGGGCTGGCGAAGCAACTCTCGGGTGCGTGTCAGCGGCCCCTGCAGCCGCGCGTCGGCGTTCAGCAGCAGCAGGTCGGTGTCGCCCGGCGTGTGTTGCACCAACGCGTTAAAGGCCGCCCCGAAGCCAAGATTCACCGGGCCCAGCACCCAGTGCACATCCGGGTGACGGGCAGCCAGCTCTTCGCGACCGGGGTAACCGTCGCCGCTGTTCTCGTAGATGTATACCGGTAGGTCGGGAAGCTGTTGGGCGAGGCTGGCCAGACACATCTCGACCAGGTCGTGGCTCTTGTAGGTGACTATCAGCGCCGCGAGCGGGCGTTCAGGCGTGTTGACTGTGTGGGTAACGGGGCGTTTGAAGTACGTCCGCTCCATCTCGGTCGTCATGCGCTCACCTGTTTCCGGAAGAGTGCAATCAACGCCGTCCGGTTGACCGGGCCGGCCACGAGATTTACGGCGAAATACGCGGCGGCGGCCGCGACCAGGACGAGAACGACGTGATGGCCCGAAAGTAGCAGCGCCACAGCCACACTGGCGCCGGTGGGCACCGCTAACCTGAGCAGGAAGCCCACTGGCGTGCGGTAGCCGCATTCGCGGCGGAGCCGCCGGCTGGCCAGCACCAGCCCCATCAGCTCGGTGCATACCAGCGTGACGCCGGCGCCCACGGCACCGAACCGGTAGTCCAGAACGAAGTTCATCGCGACGTTGACGACGAGCGTCACCACGAACGCGCGGAAGAAGTACCGCTGTTGATGGCAGGCGAACAGCCCTTGGCCGACGGTGGAGGTGACGAAGCGCAGCGCGGCCGCGATGAACAGCAGTCCCAGGGTCGGTGCCCCTCGACCGACGAACGCCTGGTCGCCCAACAGCCCGATCAAGGGGCCGGCCAGCACCGCCCCAACGACGGCGACCGGGGCGGCAAGAAAGTACATCATCTCGACGCTGTGCCGCTGGAAGGCGGCGAAAGCCGGCACGTCGCGGGAGAACAGCCCGGTGGCCGTCGACAGCGTGGACTTGAGGAAGAAAACCGAGAGCGCCTCGGTGTTGAATGCGACGGTGTAGGCCAACCCGTATACGCCGACCTCGGCATGGGTGCTGACCAGCGACAAGATGACGCCGTCGGCGCGCCAGTACAGGATCCCCACCACCATCACGCCCATCAGCGCCAGGCTTTCCCGCAGCAGCTCGGCGGCCTCGCGTGGCGCGAACACCGGGCGCAGGGAGATGTGGCGTGCCGCCGCCGTGCCCTGGATCAGGAGCTGCAAAGCTGGTGGAATCAGTTGCGCGACAGCGAACCAGATGACGTCCGCGTGCGTCGTTACCAGCCAGCACACCGCGCCCAGGGTGGCCACCCGGCTGACGACGTCGGAGACGGCGACCGCCGCGAACCGAACGGTGGACATAAAAACCGGCTCGAAGCGCGTCGTCATCGTCAGCATGAGCAGCTGACCCGACAACACCACCAACATCACCCGCACGTCGGCGTCGCTATAGATGAGCAACCCGGAAACCGCTGCGACTGACGCCAACGGGACGCAATAAACCAGGGACAGGCCGCTGTTGATGCGAACCAACCGCTCCAGATCGCCGGTTCCCGAGCTGACGCGGCGCACGATCACGGTTCCCACACCGAGATTGGCCAGGCTGGTCCACATCCCGATGAACGCGACGGCGATGGTGAGCTCGCCGTAGCGGCCGGGACCCAGGTACCGGGCCGTCATCGCTACCGAGACCACCGAGGCCAGCATCCCCAGTACCCGGCAGATCAGCTGGACGGAGAACGCGTGCGCGATGCGGGATCGGGGCACCGACGTCGGCGTCAACGCCTCCGTCGGTTCGGTCACGGTGTCACCGCTCATCAGTACGCCCCGTCACTGGCCAACACGGCCCGCAGCGTCCGGGCGATGATCACGAGATCGCCTGGCATCGACCAGTTGTCGACGTAGGACAGATCGAGGCGAACGGAGTCTTCCCAGGACAGGTCCGAGCGGCCGCTCACCTGCCACAGTCCCGTGACGCCCGGTTTCACCAACAGCCGTCGCTTGACCTCGCCGTTGTAGTTCTCGACCTCTCGCCGCAGCGGCGGTCGCGGCCCGACTACGCTCATGTCCTGCTTCAAAACGTTGATGAATTGCGGTAATTCGTCGATGCTGTACCGACGTAGGAATTTGCCGATGGTCGTGACGCGCGGGTCGTCATGGATCTTGAAGAGCATGCCGCCGGCACCCTGGTTGAACGGCAGCAGGCGTTCGAGTTGCTTGTCGGCGTCCTCGACCATGGTCCGGAACTTCAGCATCGTGAAGGGCTTGCCATCCAGTCCGATGCGCTCGGACCGGTAGAAGATCGGCCCCTTGCTCGTCAACTTGATGCACAGTGCGCTCGCGAGCAGAAGCGGCGACGTCGCGATGAGCGCTGCCAGCGCGAAGCAGAAGTCGAAGGCGCGCTTCTGAAAGCGTTGGCTGCCTTCGTATTGTGGCTTGTCGACGTGCAGCAGCGGCAGCCCCGCAATGGGCAGCAGGGTCAATCGCGCGCCTGCGACGTCCACCACCCCGGGCGCCACCACCAGGTCGGCACCCGTCGTCTCCAGCTGCCACATCAGCTCCCGGATGCTGCGCACGCCGAAATGTTCGGAGCGCGTCACGACCACGGTGTCCGCGCCGGACCCGTAAAGCGCTGTCAGCGAGGCGGTTTCGTCACCGAGGATCGGGATTTCGCGGCCGCCGACCGTGATCGTGTCGCCGCGGGCCGGCCCGTGGCCGGCAATGCAGGCCCCGACCACGACGTAGCCGTCTTTCGGGTTGCGGATCAGCTCATGCGCCAGGTGCGTGACACCGGCGCGGTCGCCGATCGCCAATACCATGGTCTGGCATTCACCCTTAGCGCGTCTGCGCCAGACGTACTTGCGCCACAGGTTGCGGCTGGTCACCAATCCGAGCGTGCCTACGGGCAGCGCGACCGCCAGGTAGCCGCGGGCCAGCTCGATCTTGGCCAGCAGGGTGACCATCGCGATAATTCCGAACGTCCAGAAGGATGCGCTGGCGATCCGCCGGTACTCGTCGATTCCGGCGCCGATGACGCGGGTCGATCGGGTGTGGAAGACGGCAATGGACGAAAGCCACAGTGCCGCAAACAGACCCGAGAGCAGCGTTATCACCGGACCCGGGTATCCCGACTGGTTGGGTGTGTCGCCGAAGCGAACGATCTGCGCGAGGCCCACCGCCGAGCACACGATCACCGAGTCGGTGACGCGCAGGCGGCTTGAGTATTGTTGCTGCCAGCGCGCAACGGGGTTGCCGCTGGATTCCGGCGCCGGAATCGCGGTCAAGACCGAGGGGCCGCTCGCTGTCTGCAGAGTCCGAGTCACGCTGGCAACCCGCTCGGCCACGCGGACGCGACTTCGGTTGCCGCTCCGAAGCTTTCGACCTGGTCGTATGTGGGCGCATCGGTGTAGAACACGCCGGGATAGCAGATGATCTGGGCACGCGCGGCGCGCAGCAGCGCGCGCGGGCCCTGCAGGAGGTAGCGGCGGGCCAGCCGGCGCGGTTCGTGGGTCAGCCGATATAGCCACTCCAGCCCGGCCCGTTGCATCCACTCCGGGGCGCGTCGGGTGGTGCCGGCCAAAAAGTCGATGGCGCCCCCGGACGGCAGGAAAATCCGCGCGCCCGTAGCGTGCCCGTACTGGTCGACCCACTGCTCCTGACGCGGCTTGCCGAGGCTGACGACCAAGATGTCGGTTTTTGCGGCGCGGATGTCCGAAACATGGCTATTTGCCAGGGATTCGATGCAGTCTGGCTGCGGTGCCCACATCCCCGAGATCGCGAGCGCGGGATAGCGCTGTCGCAGATGCTCGGCCAGCAGCTGATGGGTTTGTGCGCTGCCGCCGAAAAAGCCGATCCGATGGCCGTTCGCTTCGGCCAGTGCCAACACCGCGGGCAGCAGGTCGGCGCCGGTGACGCGGGGCCAGGGCTTCGCCGTCAACAGCTGACCACGCCAGGCGATCGGCATGCCGTCGGCCAGCAGCAACCATTCCAACCGGCCGTCGGGCGCGTCACCGATCCTGCGGAAATGGTGCAGGTGATCGAGGTTCACCGACCCCACCACCAAGCGGCGCGACGACTGCGACTGCAGGCGCGAGTTGATGATCGAGAGCACCTGGCGGGTCTCGCACCGCTCGACGATGTTCCCGCTGACGACCATCCGCACAGCGGTCGAGGGCAGGGTGTTCGGCGCCATGACTGACCTACCCGGAATGCTTCACGCACAGTTGGCTCATGATGGTGAGCCCCCGGTGGGCGCCAACCCCGACCCCAACAGGGGCCAGCTGGCATCCTTTTCGGACATGACCGTGACCGGCAGCGGCCACTCGATAGCGAATTGCGGCTCGTTCCAACGGAAGTTCTGCTCGCCGTCCGGGACATAGGGACCACTGATCTGATACATGATCTCGGTGTCGTCGGTCAGGGTTTGAAAGCCGTGCGCGACGTAGGGGGGCAGGAACAGTGCGCGACGGTTGTCGGCAGTCAACTCCACCATCACGTGCTTGCCGTAGGTCGGTGACTCCGGGCGGACGTCGACGGCGACGTCGGCGATGGCGCCCCGGATGCAGCGCACCAGCTTGGCCTCGGCGTGCGGGGGCACCTGGCGGTGCAGACCACGCACTGTCCCGCGGGTGTGGTTGAAGCAGATACTCGTCTGGGAGACCTCGGGGATCAGGCCGTGCTCGGCGAACTCGTCGGCGCAAAACAAGCGGGAGAAGAAGCCGCGATGGTCGCGGTGGGGCTCGATGTCGATGATCGTGACCCCCGCGACTTCGGTGGGCGTGTACTTCATTTGGCTCCTCCGCGGTGGGTCTGGCCTGTGCTCACCGGCGACGGGTCGAACGCCGCCTTCTCCACGACAAAGGCTTCGGCATAGCGCGAATGGCACTGCACTCCGCGGACTCGCATCAGGCCGAGGAATGCCTCGTCGTCAAACCAGTCGCGATCCGACTGGGACGGATAGCACTGCGCCAGCAACCTGGTCTTCCGCTGGGCCAGATCGGCCGGAATCGGCACGAACAGAGTGGGATTCGGCAAGTCGGCCTCCCACTTGAGGATTTCGTAGCCCAGCACCAGGTGGGCGCGGAACTCGGTCGGGATGAGTTCGGCGATCAACCGGTGATCCTGGTGGTAGTCCTCGCGCTGCGGTCCCAGCACCAAATCGGGCTGGCAGTCCCTCCGAAAGTCGGCGAGGCGCTGTTTCACCGATCCCCAATGCTCCGGAAGACGGCCGTCGGGCAGGTCGGCGACCGTCAACCGGAGATCGGCGTGGGGGAGCAACGCCGCAAAGGCGTTCTTTTCCTCCGTCTCACGCTCCGTGCCGCCACCACTCAACACCAGCGCGTGCACGACGACGTCCGGGTTATGGCGGGCAATCAGCATCAGCGTCGCGCCGGCACCGATGACGATGTCGTCGCAGTGCGCTCCCACGACGGCAACAGAGCTGATGCCGCCAGTTGTCAGGGGGATCATGCCGACCGGCCCGCCGACTGGGATGCCTCCCACACCGCCCACGGGCGAATCCCGCGGTTGTAGTCGGCGTCGAGCTCGGCGCGCTCCTTGAATGTGTCGGCCGGCTTCCAGAACCCGTCGTGTCGGTAGCCCAGCAGCTGTCCCGTCCCGGCCAGCGTCATGCACGCATCGCCGACCAGGTCGCCGTTCTCCGGGATCAGGTCGATGATTTCCTGCCTGAGCACGAAGTAGCCGCCGTTGACCCAGATCGGGAAGTTGGTCAACGGGGCGATCTCTTTGATGTCGCCGTCGGTGCTGACGTCGACGCAGTGGAACGACGACTGCGGCGGCACAGTCAGCATGGACGCCGTCGCCCCGCTGCTGACCAGACGGTCGATCATGGTGTCCAACGGGGCGTCGGTCAGCACGTCGGCGTAGTTGGCCAGGAAGTACTCGTCGTCACCCAGATACTTGCGGACCCGGCGCAGCCGCTCGCCGATCGGCGACTCCAGGCCGGTGTCGACGAAGGTTATGGTCCAGTCGGACATGTCGGAGTCGAGCAGCTCGACCCTGCCGCCGCGCATGACGAAGTCGTTGGACTCCACCTCGCGGTAGTTGACGAAGAAGTCCTTGATCATGCCCTGGCCGTAACCCAGGCACAGAATGAACTCGTTGTGGCCGTAGTGCGCGTAATAGCGCATCACATGCCAGAGCAGTGGCCGGGGCCCGACCATCTGCAGCGGCTTGGGGACCTGGTCACCGTCGGCGCTCCGCATGCGCATGCCATAGCCGCCGCAGAAGAGGACGACTTTCATGACAGGGCGCCCATCAGGCGAGGGGCCGCACCGGGACCTACAAAACCGCTCATACTAGGCGCATTCACAAGACCCATTTTACATACTTTCTGAATGATCTGAAGCGGAAATTTGGGTATCTGGTCTTTAATTTGTTTATTCGGTCGGCTGGCTGGGGTTCGGCCCTCGGCGGGACCGTCAGCAGGCCGTCAGCGTCGGCTCCCGGGTCATATGACCGCCCCGTATCCCGCTGACGGGGGTTGGGCCATCACCGTCGGAACGACCCCGTATCGGGGTGCGGCCGCCGGCCCGGCTGACCCAGCGCCCCGCGGCAGCCCGCCGAGCAGGCTCGGCGGCATGCGCGACACGTCGCCCACGCCCCCGTTGGTCAATGCCGCGCCGGCCGAGGTCAGGTGCGCCGAGGGGATGACGCTGGCCCAGGCCTGTGGCACCGACAGCGAACCCAATGTGGCCGCTTCGCCCATGGTTCCCGCGACACCCCCGACACCCCCGAGCGCGTCGGCCCCGACATCGGCGGCCGCCGCCGCAGCGTTTCCCGCCACATCGGCGGCGCCCGCGACCGTGGCCGTAGCCAGGCCTTGCAACGTCTGAGCGATGCTGAGCACGCTCGACAGCCCAAACAACGGGGTCGTGGAAACCGCCATAACGGTAGGGAGCAGTGAAAGCAGGTCGTCGACGTTTCCGGACGTGAGGCTCGACAGCAGGTCCGACGAACCGGTTGCGTTCAACAGCGTTCCCCAGGGCGTCAGGATCGAGGCGGCGCCGGAGCCCGAGACGGGTGCGGCCAGGCCCTGCAGCAACGAGGGCACCGAGGACAGCAAGCCCGCCAGCGAGAATGGGTCAGTTGCGGAGGCGGAGGTGGCGTTGGACACCGCGTTGGACTGCCCCAGCAGTCCGGCGGGGTCGGTGACCTCGGGCGCGGCGGCGAACACGGTCAGCAGCGCTGCCTCCGCCGAATTCGCCGCGTATTGGTACATGGCCGCGGCGTCCTGCGCCCACATCTCGCCGTATTCGGCTTCGTTGGCCGCGATCGCCGCCGTGTTCTGCCCCAGCAGGTTGGTTGCGACCAGCGTCGCCAGTTGCACCCGGTTGGCGGCGACCGCTGTGGGTGGCACGGTCATGGTGAAGGCGGCTTCGTAGATTTCCGCGGCGTCCCTGGCCTGGCTGGCCGTCTCCTGGGCGCGCGCGGCGGCCCCGAAGGTCCACGCCACGTAGGGCCCGAAAGCGGATGCCATCGCCAGCGACGAGGGGCCCAGCCAGCGTCCGGTGGTCAATCCTGAGACCACTGAACGGTAGGCCGCGGCGGCGGTGGTCAAGTCGTCGGACAGTTGATCCCACGCCTCGGCGGCGTCCAACAGCGGACCCGCCCCGGCACCGATATACATTCGCGCGGAGTTGACCTCCGGTGGTAGCGCGCCGAAATCCAAAACCATGGGTCAGATCCGGGTTATACGGCCGCGGCCGCGTTGGCGGCCTCGGTGGCGGCGTAGGAGCTCGCGCTTGTCTGCAAGGCGTCGACGAACATCTGGTGGACGGCTGCGGCCTGCGCGCTGACCGCCTGGTACATCTCGCCGTGTGCGGCGAACTGCATTGCCGTCAACGCCGACACCTCGTCGCCCGCCGCGGGAGCGATTCCTGTCGTGGGCCCGGCCACGGCGGCGCTGCGGGCGTTCACTGCTGAACCGATGCCGAGCAAACTGCCAGCGGATTGCGCCAAAGCCTCAGGCTGCGTTGTCACAAATGACATGTGCGTCTCCTAACCCAACCGGATCGACTGGTGGTGGGCTGGCTGCAGACCGTGTGCCCCACGCCTGAGCCTCCACAAACCGACTACCCACATGAAGGACGACTATACATACTTTTGGAACGAAGCGCTGCCCCTAAACCAACTTGA
>Ga0213876_10001305_pt1 | contig 15700 bp, 9 predicted proteins | sample BarmaccomBMRX_R9_FD_160113 | JGI IMG/M metagenome (GOLD analysis project Ga0213876, IMG submission 160113) | Root-associated microbial communities from Barbacenia macrantha in rupestrian grasslands, the National Park of Serra do Cipo, Brazil - RX_R9 | ecosystem: Host-associated > Plants > Roots...
GGTGTCATTCCCGGCCGAGCGGCCGCAGGCCGCGAGGGGAAGGGAACCCATAACCCCGCCGCTTGCCGGACCCCCTTCCCGAGGCTCGCCTTGCGAGCCTCGCCGGGGCTGACACGAGCGGGGTGCCCAAAGATGGGTGTCATTCCCGGCCGAGCGGCCGCAGGCCGCGAGGGGAAGGGAACCCATAACCCCACCGCTTCCTTGGCCCCTTCCCGAGGCTCGCCTTGCGAGCCTGGCCGGGGGTGACCCGACCGGGGTGCCCAAAAGATGGGTGTCCTTCCCGGCCGAGCGGCCGCAGGCCGCGAGGGGAAGGGAACCCATAACCCCGCCGCTTCCTGGACCCCCTTCCCGAGGCTCGCCTTGCGAGCCTCGCCGGGGTGACACGGTCCTCTCCTTCTCCCATCCTCAAGGTGCAGCCGCCTAGGGGAGCGGCGGATGAGGCATGCCAGCCCCGCTTGGTTTCAGATTGTCATAGGGTCAAACGCCCCCGCCCCTGATGCGCAAATATCACGCGCCTTAAGCTAATTTATAAAACACCCGAAACCTCATCGGTTCTGATGACGATCCACCCGGGCGCCATGGGTTAAAAGCACGTCCTGAGCCTAATTAGATTCGGCTGCCGTTCGGCAAGGATCGAGGCCCAAGAGACGCCTGAAGACAACGATGAAAGACAGACACCAAGATAGACGAGCAAAAGGGGCCTTCACTCATGCCTATCATTCCCGCTGCTTCCCGCCGCCGCTTCGCACCCGGCTTCTCCCGCCCGCCGGCGCTTCTCGCCTCGACATGTGTCACCGCGCTTCTTCTCGGTGGGTCGGCCGAGGCCGCGAATATTACGCAGACTGGCGGCACGGTTGCCCTAATCACCAATCCCGCAAATACGACAATCACCTCGATCGTGATTACAGGCGGTGCAACGGTGACCCCCGGCGCAGTCACGAATGCCGGTACGATCGCAAATAATCAGAATATTGAGGCAGGAATTAATATAACTAGTAGCACTGCGAAAGGCGGGATCATAAACACAGGCGCCATCACCCTCAATGGCAATAACTCGTCAGGAATTCTGGTTTCGAATAGTACTGTCGTAGCGAGTGGTGGGGTGTCTGGGATTAGTAATACAGGCACAGTTTCCGTTACCGCACCTGCCGGTGTTGCCTTTGGCATTATCCTTCAAGGAAATAGCACCGCCACCGGCGGTAATACTGCAGCCGGGATCAGTAACACGGGCAAGCTTACCGTGAATGGAAGTAACGGGGTGGCCGCAGTTGGGATTGCGGTTATTAATAGTAGCACCACTGGTAATACCGCTGGAATTAGTAACGCTGGCACAATCAATGTGATAGGGGGAGCGACTAATATAGGCATTCAGATCGGTACTGGAGGGATCGCCTCTGGAGGAATTCTCAACAGCGGGACAATCACAGCCTCCACCGCCGCTATCGACTTATCTTCAGCCGCAGCGGCTACGACATTGACGCAGCAAGCGGGTTCAATAAACGGGGCTGTAAAGTTATCGACACATAGTGACACCGTTATTTTCACGGGGGGCGTGCTAAATGGCGCTCTAAGCGGCAATGCAGGGGCCGGGACAGTCAACGTGATGGGCGGTGGGACGGCGACGATGTCCTCGACCGCGATGGTTACGGGCGTTGCGGCCTTCACCCACGCGGCGGGCACGACCCTCGTTTTCCAGGTGACACCGACACAGGCACCGACCATCAACGCGAGCACGGTGACGCTCGCCGGCAACTTCACAGTGACGGCAACGGGCTTCACGGCCGGCCAGAAGGTGAGCTTCCAGAACGTGATCGTCGCCACGAACACGCTCACCAACACTGTAACGGTCGTCCAGCCCAATGGCGCCACGATCGCGCTCACCCCGGATGCGGCTAATCCCACCAAGGCGCTCGATCTCAGCGTGACCCAGAACGCGGCGGCATCGCCTCCCCCACCCGCCAACACGCCAGCCGGCGGAAACGCAGCGGCGGTCACCGTTCTTCCCCCTGGCACTTTCGCCGCGGCGGCCACGACTCCGAACCAGAAGGCGGCCGCGAATGCGGTGCAGGCGCTGGGCTCGGGAACGCTCTTCAACGCGGTCTCCAATCAACCCATCGCCAACGCTCCGCAAATCTTCAACGCGCTCTCAGGCGAGGTACATGCCTCGACCGTGAGCGCCGCCTTCACGGACGCGACCTTGCCGAACACCGCGATCCTCGATCGCTTGAACCAGCCCGTCGCACCGCCCGTGCTCGGCGCCGCGCGGGAGACCACTGGCGCCTACGCGGCCGATCTTCCGACGCGCAAAGGCCCGGTCGCGCCCGTCTCGGCGAGCTTCTACCAGCCGCGCATCTTCGATCTCTGGGGCGAGGGCTTCGGCGATTGGGGGCGCGTCTCGAGCGACGGCAACGCCGCTTCACTCTCGCGCACCACCGGCGGCTTCGTGCTCGGCGGCGATGTCTCGGCCACGAACTTCATGGGGGGGGATTGGCGCTTCGGCCTCGCCGGCGGCTACACCAATGACCAAATCACCGTGAACCAGCGCGGCTCCTCGTCCACCTTCGAGAGCGTCTTCGGCGGCGCTTATGCGGGCGCGAGCTTCGGTGCGCTGCAGCTTCGTGCCGGCGCGCTTTACGGCACGAACACCACCTCGACGACGCGCCAGGTCGCCTTCCCGGGCTTCTTCGAGGCGCTCTCCTCGAACAACGGCGGCTACACGGCCCAAGGCTTCGGCGAGGTGGGGTACCGCATCCAGCTCGCTGGCCTTGGCTTTGGCGGCGGTTCACGCGCCTTCGTCGAGCCCTTCGCGGGCGGGGCCGCCTTCCTCATCCATCAGAACGGCTTCACGGAAGTCGGCGGCACCTCGGCACTCACGGCTTCGGCGCGCGACTTCAACGTGCAGACGACGACGCTCGGCGTGCGCGGCCAGCTCGCCTTCGCGTCGATGCCGCTCACGCTGAAGACCATGGTCGGCTGGCGCCACGCTTATGGCGATGTCGTGCCCTCGGTGCTCTTGAGCTTCCAGGGCGGCGCGCAGGCGTTCAGCGTCTCGGGCGTGCCGATCGACCGCGACGCCTTCGTGGCCGAAGCCGGCATCGAGTACTCGCTCACCTCGATGCTTTCGGTCGGCGTTTCCTATTCGGGGCAATACGGCCAGCGGGCCACGGACAATGCCTTCAAGGGCAATGTGAACTTGCGGTTCTAGGACCCGCGGACAACTAGGGTGTCCTTCCCGGCCGAGCGGCCGCAGGCCGCGAGGGGAAGGGAACCCATAAACCCCGCCGCTTCCTGGACCCCCTTCCCGAGGCTCGCTTTGCGAGCCTCGCCGGGGGTGACACGACCGGGGTGCCCAAAAGATGGGTGTCCTTCCCGGCCGAGCGGCCGCAGGCCGCGAGGGGAAGGGAACCCATAACCCCGCCGCTTGCCGGACCCCCTTCCCGAGGCTCGCCTTGCGAGCCTCGCCGGGGTGACACGGTCCTTCTCCTTATCCCGCGCGAAGAGCGCGGGAGAAGGGGGCCACCTCCACCCTCGGCCCAAACCTACCCGCTCATCCCCGCGAAGGCGGGGAACCAGGATTATAAAACAGGCCCATGGGAATCTGGGTCCCCGCCTTCGCGGGGATGAGCGGAAATAGGGAGGCAAATACCCATCCAGCATCCCCAGAAATGATGATGACAGACAACGTGCACACTCTAATTGTCCGCTGTTGGAGCGGGGATTGGATTGCAGGCGAACTTGGAACTCATTACAGGGGGAGATGGGGCCTCAGCGGGGCGTGGGAGCGCGCTAGTGGCGACGGCTGGAGCCGACGAAGTTTTCGCCGCGATCGAGTCCATCTATTCCGCTGGTCTCGACGAGACCCGCTGGCCGAATGCACTTTGCGCGTTGGCCCGATGCGTCGGCGGTGCCGGCGCGACGCTCGCGACCTACGCCTCGGATATGGCGCTCATCGAAGCCCAATCCTTTGGAATTCCATCGGGCATCGAGATCAAATATCTCGCCCACTTTCAGAAAATCAATCCGCGCGCTTCCCATCTCATCGGCCTCGAGCCCGGCAGTCTCATCTGGGATTATTTGCTCATGGACGAACGCGCCATGGATCGCCACCCGTTCTATGCGGAGTTCCTGGCGCCGATGGAGCTGCGATATGTCGTCGCCGCCGCCCTTCCCATCGAAGGCCCGCAATACTCCTCCGTGTCGGTGCAACGCGCGGGCAAGCAGGGCCATGTGGACGCGTCCGAGACCGCGATGATGCACAGGCTCTGGCCGCATGTCGGACGTGCGTATGATATGACGCGCCGGCTCAGGCTCAGCTCGCTCGATGCCGTGCGCCGCCCGTTCGAGCAGGCGCTCGATCGCCTCGTCGACGGCGTCGGCCTTCTACGTGCCGACGGCACGTTGCTCTATGCCAATGAGGCGTTGCAAGCGCTCGGTCGTCTCAATGACGGGATCAGGCTGAAGCAGAACGTCATCACGTTTTCGCCCGCCGAAGCACAAGCGCGGTTCGCGGCGGCGCTCGCCTCGACGCGTGATTTGCGCGACAAAAACTTGTCCAGCATGCCCGCCGATTTCACGGTGGCTCGTCCTTCCGGCGGCCCGTCCTACCTCGTCTCGGTGCGACCACTGGCCGGGGAGCGCCATGGCGCGGTGGAAGCATCGGCCGATGTCATCGTCTTCGTCCGCGATCCCCTCATGGAGAATGAAGGCGCGTCCCGCGTCTTTCGGGAGGCTTTCGGGCTCACGCGAGCTGAAGCAGGCTTGGCGCAGGCCTTGCAGTCGGGCGTTTCCATGAGCGAGTATGCGCGTAGCCGCTCCGTGAGCATCACCACGGTCTACACGCATATGCGGAGCATCAAGGAAAAGACCGGGTGCCGCCGGATGGCCGAGCTGATCCGCAGGCTCAACAGCGTGCATGTGCCGCTGCGGTGACGTGGGCTCCTTCTCCCATTGGGAGAAGGGGCGTACGCGTCCAGCATCCTCAGCAGATATGATGACAGATAGCGCGCACGCTCTAATTCTCCGCCGTTCGAGCAGGGATTGGATTGCGGGCGAACCTACAATCATTACAAAGGGAGATGGCGGGGCGTTGGAGCGCGCTAATGGCGATGGCTAGAGCCGACGACGTTTTCGCCGCGATCGAGGCCATCTATGCCGCCGGCCTCGACGAGGCCCTCTGGCCGAACGCACTGAGTGCGCTGACCCAATGCGTCGGTGGCGTCAGCGGGACGCTCGCGAGCTGCAGCCCGGACATGAGGCTCACCGAATTCCGGTCGTTTGGAACCCCGTTGGGCTCGGAACATAAATATCTCGCCGACTTTCAGGAAATCAATCCGCGCCTCGCCTATTGCAAGGGCCTCCGGTCCGGCAGTCTCATCTGGGATTATCTGATGCTGGATGAACGCGGCATGGATCGCGACCCGTACTATGCGGAGTTCCTGGCGCCGATGGAATACCGATATGCCATCGCCGCTGCCCTCCCGGTCGAAGGTCCGCAATCTTTCGTGTCCGTGCAACGCACGGCCAAGCAAGGGCATGTGGACCGGTCTGACGTGGAGATGATGGGAAGGCTCGGGCCCCATGTCGGACGTGCGCTCGGCATGATGCGGCGTCTAGGCTCACTCGATGCGGCACGCCGCCCTTTCGAGCAGGCGCTCGATCGCCTCGTCGACGGCGTCGGCCTTTTACGTGCCGACGGCACGTTGCTCTATGCCAATGAGGCGTTGCAAGCGCTCGGCAGTCTCAATGACGGGATCAGGCTGAAGCAGAACGTCATCACGTTTTCGCCCGCCGAGGCACAAGCGCGGTTCGCGGCGGCGCTCGCCTCGACGCGTGACTTGCGCGACAAAAACTTGTCGAGCCTGCCCGCCGATTTCACGGTGGCTCGTCCTTCCGGCGGCCCGCCTTACCTCGTCTCGGTGCGACCACTGGCCGGGGAGCGTCCCGGCGCGATGCAGGCACCGGTCGAGGTCATCGTCTTCGTCCGCGATCCCCTCATGGAAAACGAAGGCGCGGCCCGCGTCTTTCGGGAGGCTTTCGGACTGACGCGGGCGGAAGCGGGCTTGGCGCAGGCGTTGCAGGCGGGCGTGTCCATGACCGAGTATGCGCGCAGCCGCTCGGTGAGCATCACCACGGTCTACACGCATATGCGGAGCATCAAGGAAAAGACCGGGTGCCGCCGGATGGCTGAGCTGATCCGCAGGCTCAACAGCGTGCATGTCCCGCTGCGGTGACGTGGGCTCCTTCTCCCATTGGGAGAAGGAAAGGCACCCTCTTCTCCCGCGCAAAGAGCGCGGGAGAAGGAAGAGGCGCCGCCTCCCGCGCGGCTTGACGTCGCTCGCGCTCTCCTGCGAAATTCCGATCCATGCTTCCCGCCAAAGACGATCTCACCATCTGCTTCGCCCATGTCGCGTACCAGCTCCAAGCCCGTTTTGAGGCGCGGAAGACCGGTTTGCGCAGTTTCGAGGTGCGCGCGCCCGATGAGCTTGCCCGAAGGATCGGCGAAGCCGACGTGCTCGTCATTTCCGGCATGTGGAAGAACGAGCTTCTCGACAAGGCGCCGAAGCTGAAGTTCATCCAGAGCATCGGCTCGGGCGTCGACCAGTTCGCGCAGGATAAGCTTCGCGCACGAGGCGTGCGCCTCGCGAATGCGCAAGGGGTGAACGCGCGCGCCGTCGCCGAGCATGCGATGGCCCTGATGCTCGCTCTGGTGCGCCGCCTGCCGGAGGCGCGCGACAATCAGGGAAAGCATCATTGGCGCGCCATGATCGGGGACCTCACGAGGCGCGAGGACGAGCTTTCCGGCAAGACTCTCCTGATCGTCGGGCTCGGCACGATCGGCAATCGGCTCGCGAAGCTCGCCAAGGCGTTCGACATGCACGTCGTCGGCTTCAGGCGCGATCCCTCGATTGGCCGGGGCAACGCCGATGAGGTCCATGCGATCGGCGTGTTGAAATCCTTCCTGCCAAGAGCCGATTTCGTGGCGCTCACTTGCCCTTTGACCAAGGAGACGGAGCGCCTGATCGATGCGCAAGCGCTACGCGCCATGAAACCCTCGGCCCTCCTCATCAATGTGGCGCGCGGGCGCTGCGTCGACGAGGCGGCCCTCATCGAAGCGCTCACCGAGCGCCGCATCGCGGGCGCCGGGATCGACGTGACGCAAGAGGAGCCGCTCGCGGCCGCCTCTTCCTTGTGGGGGATGGAGCATGTCCTCCTCACGCCGCACACGGCCGGCGAGACGCGCAGCTACGAGGACACCATCCTCGATTATCTCACCGAGAACCTCGGTCGCCTCTGGCGAGGCGAGACGAAGCTTCACAACGAGATCGTTTGAGCGCTTGAAGGAGGGGTTGTGCTTCACCTTCTCCGCTCATCCCCCGCGGATCAAGTCCGAGGGGGAATTGAGCGCAGGTGAAGGATAACAGGGCGTAGCAAGGTGAGGGCCGGGATGATGAATGACGTCGCGCGCGAGACGAGCGCCGCCGTGAGCGGCAAGGAGTTGATGCGCCATTGCGCCGAGTTCGCCAAGCGTGTGAAGCTCTCCGGCACGCCGGAGGAGCTTGAGAGCTTTCGCTATCTCCAGGCATGTCTCGATCGCTATGGCTACCGCACCGCGCTCTTGTCGCATGATGCCTATATCAGCCTTCCGGGCGCCGCGCGGGTCGAGATCGACGGGCGGGAGCTCAAAAGTATCACTCATTCGTTCTCGCGGCCGTCCCCGAAGGGGGGCCTCAAGGCGCCAATCGTCGATCTCGGAGAAGGGAGCGCGGCGGATTTCGCCCGTACGGATTGCCGCGGCAAGATCGTGCTCGTCGATGGCATCGCGAGCCCCGCAGTGGCCGATTTGGCGACAGGCGCCGGTGCCGTCGGACAGCTTCATGTCTCGCCGCATGAGCATCTCCACGAGATGTGCATCTCGCCCGTCTGGGGAAGCCCGTCTGTTGAAACGCTCGCGGTTCTCCCCTCGACCGTCGCCTGCACGATCTCGAAGCTCGATGGCGCGGCGGTTCGCGCGAGGCTCGCCGACGCTGGCAAGCTCGAGGCGGTGCTGCATGCGCAGGTCGACACGGGGTGGCGAAAGACGCCGCTTCTGGTTGCCGATCTCGATGGCGCGGGTGGGCCCGAGGCGCCCTTCGTGCTTTTCTCCGGCCATCACGACACCTGGTATTTCGGCGTGATGGACAACGGCAGCGCCAATGCCACCATGCTCGAAGCGGCGCGGCTTCTCGCCGAGCGGCGCTCAGGATGGCGGCGCGGCTTGCGCATCTGCTTCTGGTCCGGCCATTCGCATGGGCGCTATTCGGGCTCGGCCTGGTACGTCGACCAGAATTTCGACGAGCTCGACCGGCGTTGCGTCGCCCATGTCAATGTCGATTCCACAGGTGGCATCGGCGCCGATGTGCTCACCGAGAACGGCGTGGTCGTCGAGCTCGCCGAGGTCGCGCGCGAGGCCACGCTCGTCGAGACCGGCCAGCATCATCAAGGCAAACGTCCGTCGCGCTCGAGCGATCAGTCCTTCTGGGGCGTCGGAATCCCGTCCATGTACGGCACGGTGAGCCATCAGCCGCCAAGCCCCGTGAAGATGCGCAATCCCCTCGGCTGGTGGTGGCATACGCCGCACGACCTCATCGACAAGATCGATGAGGAGTTCCTGGTGCGCGACACGCGCATCGTTGCGGCGACGCTCTCGCGGCTCCTCAACGATCCGATCTTGCCGCTCGATGTCGCGGCTCATGCGGGCTCGCTCGTCGCGGAGCTGAAGGCGATCGCCGCGAAGCTCGAGCATGAGAGCGGGCTCGAAGGCCTCATCGATGCCGCCGAAAGGGTCTTGCGAAAGGCCAAGGCGGCCATGGCTTTGAAGGGCGTGAACGAGCCCGCGCGCGTCGATCGCTTGAACGCCGCCCTGGTCGGCGTGTCGCGCTCCCTGGTGCCGCTCGATTACACGCAAGGGGATCGCTTCAGCCACGACCCCGCATTGCCGCAGCCGGCCTGGCCGGCGCTCCAGAAGCTGCGGGACCTTGCGGCGCAGAAGCCGAACTCGGATGAGTCGCGTTTTCACGCGGTCGGGGCGGCGCGCGCGAGGAATCGCGTGCTCGCAAGCTTGCGCGAAGCCGAGCGCGCCCTCGATCAGGCTTCGGCGTGAGCGTCGAGAGGCCGAGTGTGCTTTAATCTGCCGGAGATAACGAATCAGGGACGGAACAGCCAAGGGGCACATGATGTCGCAAGCCACCGCCTACCTCGATTCCACCTTCGGCACGCATGACATGCAGCGGCTTCGGCGTCGCGCCATCGTCTCTTGCGCGGTCGGCAATTTCGTCGAGCTCTTCGATTTCGTGATCTACGGCCTCTTCGCGACGCAGATCGGCGCCAATTTCTTTCCGAGCGATGATCCCTTGGCTTCGTTGTTGAGCAGCTTTGCGACGTTCGGTGTCGGTTTCTTCATGCGCCCGGTCGGCGCCATCGTGATCGGCGCGCTCGGCGATCTCAAGGGGCGCAAGATGGCCCTCGTGCTCACCGTGGGCTTGATGGCAACGGCGACCGCGGTCACCGGACTCATCCCACCCTACGCGTCGATCGGGATCGCGGCACCGATCCTCCTTGTCCTTTGTCGGCTCGTGCAAGGCTTCTCGACCGGTGGCGAATGGGGAGGGGCCGCCGCTTTCCTCGTCGAGTACGCGCCGCCCGGCAAGCGCGGCCTCATCGGCTCGATGCAGCAATTCAGCGTCGGGCTCGGCCTCATCATGGGCACCTTGTCGGCCTACCTCCTCAACACATTCCTCGACAAGGAAGCAATGCTCGCCTGGGGATGGCGCGTGCCCTTCATCCTCGGCTTCCTGCTCGCGCCGATCGGCTTTTATCTGCGCTCGCGCGTCGCCGAATCGCCCGCCTTCGATCGCGTTGTGGCGCAGCAGAAGACGGCGGCCTCCCCGGTGCGCGACAGTCTCACGCTTTACTCGCGCCCAGTCGCCGCGGCTTTCGGCCTCTCGATCGTCGGCACGATCGGCAATTACGTGTTCAACATCTTCTTGCCGAGCTTCGCCTCGGGCCAGCTCGGCATCGCGGCGGGCACGGCCTACCTCTCGACGACACTCGCGGCCGTGATCTTGACCGTGCTGACGCCGGTGATGGGCGCGCTTTCCGACAGACTCGGGCGCAAGCCGATCCTCCTCACCTCCGCGCTCGCCTATGCGGTGCTTTCCTATCCGCTCTTTCTCCTGCTCACGGGCATGCGCAGCGGGCAAGGCCTCATGCTCACGCAAGCCATCTCGGCCGTGCTCCTTGCGATGTATGCCGGTCCGCTCTGCGCCATCTTGAGCGAGCTCTTCCCGACGAAGGTGCGTTTCACGGCCTTGTCGATCGGTTACAGCCTCGCGGTCGCGCTCTTCGGCGGCCTCGCGCCTTACATCTCGACCTTCCTCATCAAGGAGACGGGCAGCCAGGTCTCGCCCGCCGCCTATATCGTGGTGGGGGCACTCATCTCGGCCGCCACGCTCATCGCCATCAAGGATCCGACGAATGCTCCCCTCGATTGACGAAGAGACGAAGCCCGATCCTGGCGCCTCCGCAGCCTCGCATGTCTCGGGCGTTTGTGACCCGGTGACCTTGGAGATCTTGCGCGGCGCCATCCGCGCCGTCCAGGCCGAGATGGAGGCGCTCATCGAGCGCACCGCGATCTCCGCCTTCATTCGCGAGAAGAAGGATTTCTACACCTCGCTCTTCGATGCGGACGGTGTGATGGCGGTCGGCTCGAACATGCCCGTGTTCGGCGATATGAGCGGCTCGGTCTTCAAGCGCTTTGCGCCGGAAACGATGAGGCCGGGCGATCTCTACTGGTACAGCGACTGTTACGAATCGACTGGCGCGGTCTCGCATTCGAACGATCAGGTGCTCATCGCCCCGGTCTTCCGCGAAGGGCGCCGTTGCGCCTTTGTGATGAGCTGGGCGCATTTTGCCGATATCGGCGGCATGCGGGCGGGCTCGATCAGTCCCGACGCCACCGACATCTTTCAGGAAGGCATCATCGTTCCCGCGACGAAGCTGATCGACGAAGGCCGCGTCAACGAGGGGGTGCTCGAGATCTTCCACCGCAATTCCCGCTTTCCCGAGCAGAGCCGCGGCGACATGCGCGCCTTGATGGCGTCGGTCGAGCTCGGCGTGAAGCGGGTCGAAGAACTCCTCACCCGCTTCGACGCCGAGGTGGTCGAGGACGGTTTGCGTCAATTGCTGGCGCGAACGCGACGCCTCGTACGCGAGCGCCTCGCCGAAACCTTCCCTTACGGCACCCACCGCTTCACCGACGCGATCGATTCGGACGGGCACGGGAACGGGCCATATCGCATTCGCTTCGCCCTGACGCGCGAGCGCGGCCAGAAGGGCGAGGATCGCTTCATCTTCGATGCGAGCGAAACTGACGATCAAGCGCCGGGTCCGGTGAATTTCCTGATGAACCCAGGCGTGCCCGGCATGGCGCTCGGGCTTTTCTATCTCGGCGGCGATCCGGGGCAGGTTTGCAACGCCGGCGGTCCGCAAGCCCTCGACGAGGTGATCTTGCGGCAAGGGTCTTTGTTGGCGCCGCGCTTTCCAGCTCCGCTCGGCATGCGCGGGCTCACCATGATGCGCGTGCTCGCGGGGTTGATGGGGCTCGTCAATGTGGCGGGCGGCAAAGGCGCGGCGGCGCACTCCGCTTATGTGATCACTTTGATGCGCGGCACTTTCACGGACGAGAGGGGCGAGAAGCAGCCCTTCCTCCTCTCCGACGGCATCGGCGTCGGCTATGGCGCGCGCCCTTACGCGGACGGCATCGACGCCGTTTATTTCGTCGCCCAGGAGAATTATCCGGTCGAGTTCGTCGAGCTCGGCTATCCGGTGCGCCTCACCCATTACGGAGTTGCGAGGGACAGCGGCGGGCCCGGCCGCCACCGTGGCGGCTGCGGCATCGTGCGTGAATATGAGGTGCTCGCTGACGAGGCCGTCCTCGCCGTGCGCATCGATGGCGTGACAAACCCGCCCTGGGGTTTTGCCGGCGGCATGTCGGGCGGGGCGGGGCGCGCTGTGGTCAATCCCGGCACGAGGCACGAGCGCGTGCTGCGGCCGCTCTCGGACGGCAATCGGCTCACGCGCGGTGACATCTTGCGCATCGAGACCGGCGGTGGCGGCGGGCACGGCCATCCTTTCGATCGTCCGCCCGAGGAGGTGCTGGAGGATGTGCTCGGCGGCTTCGTCAGCCGGAAAGCCGCCGTCAAATTTTACGGCGTCGCGATCGATGACGAGGAGGTAGACGGCGACGCGACCGCAGCGCTTCGGCGCAAGCGCTCGCAGGCGCGAGCCTTTCACCGCAACGAGTATGTCGATGCCCTCGCCTGAGCCGCCCGCGACCGCGTCTTTCCGTTCCGAAATGGCTTCGCCCGCAAACGCAAGACAAGGCTCGGCGACGTCGGCGCCCAATCTCGCGGTCGCCGTCGACATCGGCGGCACTTTCACGGACGTGACCTTGCAGGACGCAGCGAGCGGCCGCGCCTGGCGCGCCAAGACGCCGAGCGTGCCCGCCGATCCTTCGCAAGCCTTCCTCACCGGCCTTCGCCTCGCGCTTGACGAAGCCGGGAGTGATCCTGCGGAAATCGGTCGCGTCCTGCATGGCACGACTGTCGCGACCAACATGATCCTCGAACGCAAGGGCGCTCGCACCGCGCTCGTCACGACGGCCGGTTTTCGCCACGTGCTGGAGATCGGCCGCCAGGATATTCCGCGCCGCGTCAATCTCTACGCTTGGGTGAAGCCGAAACGGCCAGTGCCGGCGTCGCGCATCCTCGAAGTGCGCGAGCGCATCGGCGCGGGCGGCGTGGTGCTCGAAGAGCTCGACGAGGCGAGCGTCGAAAAGGCGATCGAGGCCTTGCGCAAGCTTAAGGTCGAGGCGGTCGCGGTCTGCCTGTTGCACGCCTTCGCCAATCCGGCGCATGAGCGGCGCGTCGCGGAGCTTCTGCGTGCCGCGCTTCCCGGTGTCGCCGTCACGGCCTCCACCGACGTCCTGCCTGTGGTCCGCGAGTATGAGCGCTCGCTCGCGACCATCCTCAACGCTTCCGTGATGCCGGGCATCGCGACCTATGTGCGCCGGCTCGAGGAGCGGCTCGCCGACGCGAAGATCGCAGCGCCTCTCTTGCTCATGCAATCGAATGGCGGCGTCGCGGGCGCCCGCAGCATCAGGCGCGCGCCGGCGCTCACGGTGCTTTCGGGTCCGGCAGCCGGCGTGGTCGGAGCTCGCGATGTCGCTTCCGCTTGCGGCATCAGCGACGTGATCACGGTCGATATCGGGGGAACGAGCGCCGACATCGCGCTCATCAAGGGCGGGGAGATCAGCCTCACGCAGCATGGACATGTCGGCGAGTGGCCGCTCTCGCTTCCCATGGTCGACATGGTGACGATCGGGGCGGGAGGCGGCTCGATCGCGAAGGTTGCGAACGGCACGCTCACCGTCGGTCCGGAGAGCGCCGGCGCTCAACCGGGACCCGCTTGCTACGGACGCGGAGGCATCGAGGCCACGGTCACGGACGCGCATGTGGTGCTCGGCCAATTGCCCGAAAGCCTGCTTGCGGGGCGCATGAAGCTCGACCCCTCGCTCGCCGAGGCGGCGATCCGCAAGGGCGTCGCGGAACCGCTCGGCCTCTCGCTCGACGAAGCGGCGCGCGGCATGCTGGCGATCATCGACAGCAACATGGTCGGCGCCATTCGCGTGGTCTCAGTCGAGCGTGGACATGACCCGCGCGACTTCACGCTCGTCGGCTTCGGGGGTGCCGGGCCCCTTCATGGGTGTTCGCTCGGCGAGCTTCTCGGCATCGAGAAAGTGCTGATACCGCCAGCCCCCGGCGTGCTTTGCGCCGAAGGCCTGCTCGCCGCCGATCTCAAGGCGGAGTTCAGCCGAACCCTCGCGAAATCGGGCAGGATCGACGCGAGCGAGGTCGCGAGGCTTTACGCCGAGCTCGATGCGGAGGCGAAGTCCTGGTTCGAGGAAGAAGGGGTGGTGGCCGCCGACAGGCGCGAGCTTCGCGTCGCGCTCTTGCGTTACCACGGCCAGGGTGGCGAGCTCGCCGTGGGTTGGGCAGGCGATGCCGTCTCGACCGAGGCGGAATTCAGGAAGGCTCACGCGACGCTTTACGGCTTCACGCTCGATGCGCCGATCGAGCTCGTCACGCTGCGCATCGAGGCGAGCGGGCGCATGCCGGAGCCGGTGCGGCCAAAGCTCACCCCGGGGAAGGGCGCCGGCCCCCTCGCGAAGCGGCAGGTCCGCTTCGCACACGGATCATGCGAGGTGCCGGTCTTCGAGCGCGAGAGCTTCGGATCAGGAGACTGCTTCGCCGGCCCGGCGATCGTCACCCAGCTCGATGCGACGACGCTCGTACCGCCGGGCTGGAGCGGAGAAGTGCACGCCTCCGGTTCGCTGCTGTTGCGGCGTGAGGGATGAGTGGCGATTGCCGATCCGTTTTGGGATCGTTAAGGCACGCTCATCTTTGATGCGCAGGGGCGCACCGCATGAAAGCTTCCTCTCATCCAGCTCGCTGCATCGTGCTCGATTGGGGAACGACGAACTTTCGCGCGCTCCTCGTCGCTGCGAACGGCGCGATCCTCGATCGCGTCGAGACGCAAGACGGCATCCAATCGGTGCCGAAAGGTAAGTTCGAAGCCGTCCTGACGCGCAACATCGCTGACTGGCGGAGCGCGTACCCGGCGCTTCCCATCTACGCGGCCGGAATGATCACAAGCCGCAACGGCTGGATAGAAACACCCTACGTCGAAGCGCCCGCGAATGCCGAAGCGCTCGCGGCTGCGATTAAATGGGTGAAGCTCGCCGGTGGCGGCCTAATCGGTTTCCTTCCAGGTCTCGCGGATGAGAGCGTCAAACCATTCCCGGACGTGATGCGCGGCGAGGAGACGCAACTCGTCGGCTTCGGCCTCGAACGGGAGATGACGGCCGTCCTGCCGGGAACGCACTCGAAATGGGCGCGTGTCGGAGGCGGCCGGATCCAGCGCTTTCGAACCTTCGTGACGGGCGAGGTCTTCAGCGTCCTGTCGCGCCACTCCTTCATCGCGCAGCTTGCAAAGCCGCAGCCGGAACCGAATTGGAACGCTTTCTCCATGGGGCTCGAGGCGTCCCAAGGGCACACGCAACTTGGCGGCCTCCTTTCGAATCTGTTCTCGGTGCGCACGGGCTGGCTCGCGGGCAAGCTCACGCCGGACGAGACCTCGGATTACCTCTCTGGGCTCGTCGTCGGCATGGAATTCCGCGAAGCGCGGGAGATGGGCTGGTTCAAGCCCGGCGAGGGCGTCGGCATTATCGGCGGCGACCCTCTTGTCGAGGTTTATCGGCGAGCGGCATCGGCTTTCGGGCTCGAACCCCGCCTGGGTCCGAGCGATGCCGCAGTGCGCGGCGCGATCGCGATCGCCGAGATCGCGGAGAGGATGGGTCATGGGATTTGACGAGGGGCTCGCGAAGCTGCCGCTCATCGCGATTTTGCGAGGCTTGCGGCCGGAGGAAGCGGTCGATGTCGCGACCGCGCTCTTCGATGCCGGCTTTTGCATCCTCGAAGTGCCATTGAACTCGCCCTCGCCGCTCGTCAGCATCGAGCGCATCGCGGAGCGCTTCGGCGAGCGCTTGTTGGTCGGCGCCGGCACGGTTCTCGACACGCAGGAAGTCGCGCAAATCGCGAAGGCC
>Ga0213876_10001306_pt1 | contig 15675 bp, 13 predicted proteins | sample BarmaccomBMRX_R9_FD_160113 | JGI IMG/M metagenome (GOLD analysis project Ga0213876, IMG submission 160113) | Root-associated microbial communities from Barbacenia macrantha in rupestrian grasslands, the National Park of Serra do Cipo, Brazil - RX_R9 | ecosystem: Host-associated > Plants > Roots...
GACGTTTTTGCCGAAAATCACAGAGGCCGGTGATCCCGGCGGCGTGAACTGGATGACGCGAAAGTCGCCACTGGGAGCGGCGAAGTCGGCGTCCAACCGCCAGCCCATATCACCATAAAAGCGCTTGGCACGGTCGACGTCGGACACGGGAATGACGATGACCTCGAGTTTCATGTCGACGGTTTTTGGCTTCGCCGTTTCGGTTGCAGTCTTGCTGCGTTCATCAGTGGTGCTCATGTCGACCTCCGGGGCTTTGCGGCTTTATCCGATTGCGCCGCGCTCACAATGCCACTTTTGTCCCGGAATGACCCGCTAGGAATTGTTAGACCTCGTTAGCAGCCGCGCCCTCGGATCATGGCTTTGCGGTCGCAATTTTTCAATTGATTCATTCACTTGGCGCGGCGATAGAACCGGTGAAGGCTATCCGAGCCGGACCAGCCGCCCGTTACAAATAGCCGCGGCCGGCCTCGGCGGCAAAGCGGTTCGGCGGCCCCTCCCAGACGATGCGCGCATGCTCCAGCACATAGACGCGGTCGGCATGCGGCAGCGCAAAGGTGACGTTCTGCTCGCCCAGCAGCATGCTGATCGAGGTGGTCCGGCGCAGCGTCTCGATGATGTGCGAGATCTGCTCGAGGATGATCGGGGCGAGGCCCAGCGTCGGCTCGTCCAGGATGAGCAGTTTTGGCTTCATCATCAGCGCGCGGGCGATGGTCAGCATCTGCTGCTCGCCGCCGGACAGCGTCCCCGCGGCCTGGCCCTGCCGCTCTCGCAGGATCGGAAACAGCTCGAACAGCCATTCGATCTGGGTCGCGCTCTCGTCCGGCGCCAGGTGGTGGGCACCGAGATCGAGATTTTCGCGCACGGTCATGTCGACGAACAGCTCGCGGCCCTCCGGCGCCTGCACGATGCCGTTGCGCGCAACGCGCGCGGCCGACAGGCCGCGCAGGGCGTGGCCCTGCTGGCGGATCTCGCCGACATAAGGGAGCAGCCCCGAGATCGCGTTGAAGAGCGTCGTCTTGCCCGCGCCATTGAGGCCGACGACCGAGACGAACTCGCCGGCATGCACGTGGATCGAGACGTCCTCCAGCGCCTGCGCCTTGCCATAATGCACGCTGAGCTTTTCGACTTCGAGGAACGGGGTCGCGGCATCGCTGAACGCGGATTCCGGCCGCGCCGCGGTCTCGATGCTGCCGCCGAGATAGACGCGGCGCACCGTCTCGTCGCCCATCACCTGCTCGGCCGATCCTTCCGCGATCTGTTCGCCGACATACATCGCGAGCACGCGGTCGACCAGCCGCGCCACGCTCTTGACGTTGTGATCGACCAGAAGGATGGCCCGTCCGTCATCGCGCAGCTCGGCGATCAGCTGCGAGAAGGCGGCCGTCTCCTGCTGGGTCAGCCCGGCGAAGGGTTCGTCGATCAGCAGGACCTTCGGATCCCTGGCGATCGCCTTGGCGATCTCGATCTTGCGCAGGTCCGCGAAGGGCAGCGTCGATGGCAGCCGGTCGAGCACGGCGGAGAGGCCGACCCGCTCGGCAATCGCGCGCACGCGCGCCTCGATGCCGGGATCGGCGAACAGCCGCGTCAGCTTGTCGGGCAGCAGCGCGAGCTTAATGTTTTCCAGCACGGTCTGCCGGTGCAGCGGGCGCGAATGCTGGAATACGATGCCGACCCCCATGCGCGCGATCTTGTAGGACGGCAGCCCCGCCACCTCCTGGCCGGAAATGCGCACCGAGCCCGCATCCGGCCGCACGATGCCCATGATCAGCTTCATCACCGTCGACTTGCCCGATCCGTTCGGGCCGATCAGGCCAAGAATCTCGCCGGCCTTGACGTTCAGCGAGATGTCCTTGACAGCGACCAGGCCGCCGAAGCGCTTGGTCACATGGCCGACGTCGAGAGAGGCGCAGTCGTTCATGCTCTAGACACTCTCTTTGTGGCGCGTCAGCAGGCCAAAAAATCCGTTGGGGAACACCAGCACGACGACCAGCGCGAGCGCGAACACGGTGAAATTCGAAAGGTCGCCCAGCGGCCGGAGCACCTCGCTCATCGCGATCAGAAACACCGCACCAAGGACGGCGCCAAGGATCGTCCGCCGGCCGCCGAGCACGGCCGCGATGATGATCTGGACGCCGACCGTGACGTCGATCAGCGTTCCGATCGAGGCCGAGCCGAAATAGAACACCAGGAGTGCGCCGGCGAGGCCCGAGAAGAACGCGCTGATGATGAAGGCGAACAGCTTGTGCTTGGTGACGTTGAAGCCGAGCGCGCCGGCCTGCACGTCATCCTGCCCGCTGGCCTGCAGGATCAGTCCGACCGGCGATCGGGAGAGCGCAAACAGGATGGCGCCGCTCACCGCCATGAACCAGAGCGCGATCTGGTAGTTGACGACCTCGCTGATGGTCAGGACGTCGGGAACGGTCAGGCCGATCTCGCCGCCGGTCAGACCGGCGTCGACGACGATGAAGTTTTGCAGCATCAGCACCGCGACCAGCGTGGTCAGCCCGAAATAAGGCCCGCGCACCCGGAGCGCCGGCAGCGCCAGGATCAGCCCGCCCACGACCGCGGCGAGCGTGCCGGCAAGCACGCAGACCCAGATCGGCAGGCCGTAGAGATTGTCCAAAATGCCGGCGGTGTAGGCGCCGGTGCCGATCAGAAAGGTCGGTCCGAAATTGACTTCGCCGGCGAAGCCGAACAAGAGGTCCCAGGCCATCGAGAACACGCCGAAATAATAGGCAACCGTGAGCAGGCCGAGGACATAGCCGGAGACGCCGAGCGGCAGGAACGAGGCCGCCACGACCACGGCAAGTCCGATCAGCAGAATACGGAGGGTCTGTGATTTCAGCATCTATCGACGTCCCAGCAGGCCGCGCGGCCGGACATACATCACCACGACCAGCAACAGCAGCGCGGGGATGGTGCGATAGGCCGGCGAGATCAGGTAGGCAGTCATGGTCTCGAGGTAGCCGACCACATAGGCGGCGATCAGCGCGCCGGAGACGCTGCCCAGTCCGCCGAGCACCACGATAGAAAACGCGCTCGCCGTCAGCGGCCCGACGCTGTAGGAGGAGACGCCCAAAAACATGCCGAGCAGCACGCCGGCCACTCCGATCAGCACGCCATAGATCGCCCACACCGCGATGTAGATCTGCGGCAGCTCGATGCCGAGCAATGTCACGCCGCGGGGATTCATCGAGGCCGCCAGCACCGCCTTGCCGGCGCGCGTGCGGTTGACGAGCAGCCAGAGGACGCCGATCACGATCCAGCACACGATAGCCGTGAACAGCTCGTTCGCAGGCGTCCGCACGCCCGCGATGTTGATGACGCCGCCGACGATCGGCGACACCGTCTTGGCGTTGTTGGTGTAGAAATAGGCGATCAGCTCCTGGATCATGATGCCCCACAGCAGCGTTGCCGTGAGGATGAAGATCTCCTTCTCGTCCTCGCGGATCTTTTGCGAGTTTTGCAGCGGCCGGACCACCGCAAAATAGGTCACGAGCGAGGCCACGAGGCCGACCAGGACGCCGATCGCAGCTCCCGCATAGGGGCCGACATGCAGGTCGTTGCCCGCGGCCCAGGCCGCCACGACGGCGGCGACCATCAGCGCGCCATGCGACAGATTGAGGACACCGGAGACGCCGAAGATCAGCGCAAAGCCCATCGCACCAAGCGCGTAGAGCGAACCGACAGCAAAGCCGTCGATCAGAATTTGCCAGAACAGCATCGGCTCGTTCCGCTGTGCAGATGATCGTCCGTCAAGCGCAAACCTTTCCCGCCCCTCGCAAGCTCGTCCCTCTCAAATATGCTCCCCGCCGGCGGACGCTGGCGGGGAGCATTTTTAGCTTCTCGACCGGCATTCGCTACTGCGCCGATCCGACCTTGATGAAGCTCGGAAACTTCATCTTGCCGTTGGCGAGCTTCTCCGGCCACAGGTTGACCTGCTTGCCGTTCTGCCATTGCAGCATCAGCCCGGTGATGGTGTCGGGCCCAACCTTCAAGGCATGCGGATTTCCCGTGTCCTTGCCCTTGAACTGGATACGGCCAATGGTGCCGATCCAATCGGTTTGCTCCATGGCGGTGACGAGCTTGTCCGGATCGGTCGAGCCGGCGCGCTTGATCGCGTCCGCGATGTAGTAGACCTCGTCATACGCGGTGTAGCCGGCATAGGACGGGAAGTTGCCGAACTTGGTCTTGAACGCATTCACGAAGGGCAGCGTTTTGGGTGTCACCGCGACGTCGGGCCCGGAAACGGCCTGGTAGAGCACGCCCTCGACCGCGCCATTGGTGTCGTTCCAGAAGCTCGAATTGGTGGCCTGCGAGGAAATCCCGAACATCGGGATCGGCACTTCCTGCTGCTTCCATTGCACGGTCGGCTGCACGCCGACGTGTGAAATACCGGTGAGGATCACGTCGGGCTTCTGGCCCTCGATCTTGTTGAAGATCGGTGTGAAGTCGGTGGTGTCGGGCGACAGGCGGATGTGGTCGAGCACCTTCAGCCCCGCCTCCGGCAGGCATTTGAGGTATTCGGCATCCAGCGGCGTCGTCCACGCCGCGTCCTCACTCATCACGACGGTCGACTTCAAATGAAGCTGCGTCGCCAAGAGGTCCTTGGCCGCGGCACAGACCAGATCGGCGATGCTGGTCGAGGTCAGATAGCCATGGAAAGTGTATTTGAGGTGATCATAATCCTTGGCGATGTTCTGGGTGATGACGTCGGACGCCGCTCCCGGCGTCACCATCACCGTCTTCAGCCGCCCGGTCCACGGTTCGAGCGCGAGCACGACCTCGCTGATGTAGCTCGCGATGACAGCGTTGACGTGATCCTCGTTCGCGGCGCGCTGGAAGGCGCGCACCGATTCAGCGGCGGAGGAATGGTTGTCGTAGGAGACGATCTCGATCTTCTGGCCGTTGACGCCACCGGACGCGTTGATCTCGTCGGCCGCGAGCTGCGCGGCCTGCGGAATCGACGATCCGGCAACCGCCTGCGCTTCGGCGATGACACCGATCTTGATCGGCCCGGACTGGGCGTGACCGGGCGAAGCCATGGCAAGCGCGAAAATGGCTGCCGCCGCATATGTGGCGAATTTTGGCGCGACGCGCCAAAGCTGTGTTTTCATCGAGCGTCCTCCCTGAAGCTTGGTCCTCGGAAATCTTAAAGGTTCCAATTTCGGAACGATCATGCTCGAACAACGAGCGGTAACGCAATGGCGGATTTTGATCGGGACCGTTGCGCTTTCGGCTAGTATCCCGGCATCAAACGCATGGTTGGAAGCGGAGGTTCCTGTCGAAATGGACCGCGATCATGGTCTGTTCGTCGGGGGCAACGCCCGCGTACGCGACGGCGTCAACGAAAAGCGGTCGTTTGCCTCGGCCTTCGCGTCAGACCCGAACGCCCGCCACATGTTCGCGAAAGCTGGCCTCGAGCTCGGCCCGCGCAATGCCTCGCACGATGAACACGATCCGCGACCGATGGTCGGAATCCGGCCAGGCCTCGAGCAGCACCGGCGGATGAAAAATATGGTGCACGCCATGGATCGCCACCGGCGCGCTCTCGCCGGCCAGGTTCACGATGCCTTTGACGCGCAACAGATCGTTGCCCGCCCCCTGCCGCAGCCGGCCAAGCCATCCCGAGAGCGCCTGCCATGAGAGCGGCTCCTCGCTCGCGAGGCAGAATGCGTTGACGTCGTGACCGTGATCGTGGTGACCGTGATCGTGGCGACCATGATCGGCGCGGCCGTGACTCGCGTAGGCGTCCTCGTTGATCCAGCGCCGGACATCGACCGTTTTGCTTTGCGGATCGAACAAGGCCGCGCCAAACAACACGTCCGGCGCGATCTCGCCGTTGGTCACGACGTGCCGCGCTGCAGCGGGATTGAGCGACACAAGCCGCTGTTCCAGTTCCGTAATCGTGCCCGGCGACGCCAGGTCCGTCTTGGTCAGCAGCAGGCGATCGGCCAGCGCGGCCTGCTTGACCGCTTCGGTGTGCTCGCCGATCTGCCGCAAGCCATTCACCGCATCCACCGTGGTGACGATGGTGTCGAGGCGCACGAAGTGGCTGACCAGCGGATTGTTCAGCATGAGCTGGACGATCGGCGCGGGATCGGCAAGCCCGGTCGTTTCCACCAGAAGCCGCGAGAAAGCCGGCACCTCGGCGCGGTCGCGCCGCGCCAAAAGGCCGCGCAACGTCTGCTCCAGGTCGCTGCGCAAGCTGCAGCAGACGCAGCCGCTCGAAAGCACCGCGACTTCGCCCTCGATCGCCTCGACCAGGAGATGATCGAGCGGAACCTCGCCAAACTCGTTGATGATCACGGCACTGTCGCCCATGCCAGGATGGTGCAACAGCTTGTTCAGCAAGGTCGTTTTGCCGCTGCCGAGAAAACCGGTGATCACCGAGACGGGCAATCGCTGCGCCGATTTGTCAGCATCGAACAATGCCATGCTCGGTTCTCCCGCACTGCAATGGAGGTGCCCGCTCGCCCGCAATCAGAAACGCTTCTCGTCTTGTTCCCGTCTCAGTGAAACAATAACATCGTTCGCGTCAACGTTGTCGCCCGTCAGTCAAGCAAAGCAAACTCTGGGGAGGAACACATGACGAACAATCATCAGAATGACCCCGTGGATGAAACATCGGCATCAACCGACCGCCGCGGATTCCTGAAGGCCGCTGGCGTCGCCGGCGCCAGCGCGGTGGCGGTGGCCGGCGCCGCACACGGCAAGTTCGGCCTCGCGCCGATCACGCCAGCGCAGGCCGATACGATGTCGCCGCCGAAACTCAGCGCCGAGAAATGGTGGCCGTCGAAGTGGGGTGCGGAGGACGAGGCAGGCGCCTCGAACCACATCACGCCGGCAAAAGTGCTCGACACCGTCAAATGGATCAAGGACGGCAAGATCTACAAGCTCGGCCATAACTACGAGTCCACGATGCCGCTGTTCGGCAAGCGGGTCTTCACGCTGCGCATTCCCGGCAGCCCGACTGGCGGCCCGTTCGGCGACAATCGCCTCGTCTATCACGACGAGTTCGTGACCACCGAGATCGGCCAGGTGGGCACGCAATTCGACTTCCTCGGCCACATCGGCATTCAACTCGGCGCGGACGGCGACAAGCGGGAGATGAGATTCTACAACGGTCACTCGGCCGCGGAATTCAGCGACCCCTACGGCCTCAAGAAGCTGGGAGTCGAGAACTGCAAGCCGCTGTTCACCCGGGGTCATCTGGTCGACATGGTCGCCGTGAAAGGGCGCATGATGGAGGCCGGCGAGGAGATCAGTGTCGCCGACATGCGCGCCGCGTTCCAGAAGCAGAATATCTCGGAGGCCGACATCAAGCCGGGCGACGGCATCTTCTTCCATACCGGCTGGAGTTCGCTCTGGGGCAAGAACAACGACAAGTTCAACAGCGGCGAGCCCGGCATCGGTCTCGAGGTCGCCAACTGGGTGATCGAAAAGGATCTCTGCCTGACCGGCGCCGACACCTGGGCGGTGGAGGTCGTGCCCAATCCCGACAAGACCCTGGCGTTTGCGGTCCACATGACGCTGCAGACCAAGCACGGCATCCTCAATCACGAGAACCTGGTGTTCGACGACCTGATCGCCGACAAGAAGTATCAGTTCGTCTACAGCTTCACGCCGGTCCCGATTACCGGCGGGACGGGGTCGCCGGGCGTGCCCATCGGGATTACCTGAAGAACACGATAGCGGCGGGATCATGCAAACCCCGCCGCTAACTTTCCGTGGTCCGGGGACGCGTCAACCCGGGAGCTCGTTCCGCTCGCACGAACGAGGCATTTGCAGGAGCCTTCGAAGCATGGCGGCATCGTTCAGGATGGCGCGCATCTCCGCTTTGTCGAGCCAGGCCGTGGCATCGTCAAGGGTGCTGCACTCCTCGATCTTGGCGCGTGCAACGGCGAGAGCAACGTCGATCTGTCCCGGCTTGACGCGCCTCGCAGGCAGCGAGGTCAGGTGATAACGGAGCAATTCGTTGTTTTGCTGCAATTGCCAGAGTGCACTACCGCTTTCAATTCGGGGCGCGGCGGCAAGCTGGCTGGCGCGGCGGACGACGGGCGGAGGGCATTTGTCCTCGGCAGTCGCGAACAACGCTGCCGCTTTCATCCGCCTCGAAGTCAACAGGCCGATCGGGAGGGCAAGCACCAGACCCGTCACGACCGGCGACATCCAGAGCAGCAGTGGAACCGAGACCGCGTAGGCGCTGAGACCCATGACGAGCCCGAACAGGGTGGGCGCAGCAAATTTGCGATACATCTCGCGCCGGGTCACCTCGCCATCGCCTCGCCGCTGCACCTGCCATCCGGCATCGCGGCCAAACAGAATTTCCGCCACGGCACTGGACTGAAAAATCATCATGGATGGAGCCATCAAGGCCGCCAGCACGGTCTCCACAAAAATGCCGGCAAGAACGCGAGCGCTTCCGGCAAATGCAGCGCGCTCCTTGCGCCGGCCGATCACCACCAGATAGGCCAGCAGCTTCGGGACGATCAGAAGCCCCATCGTGGCCGCAAACACCCAGGCTGCCAGCACGGGATCCTGCGCCGGCCAGGTCGGAAACAGGGCAAATCCCTTCGGAAAATATTCGGGCCGAACGAAGTAGGCCTGCAGTGAAATCAACAATCCAAGAACGAGAAAGATCAGCCATAGCGGCGCGGTCAGGTAAGATCCGATGCCCGTCATCAGATGCAGACGTGAAACCCAGCGCAAACCGCGTGCAGGCAACACCGCGAGATGCTGGAGATTGCCTTGGCACCATCGCCGATCTCTGGCCGCGAAATCCAGCATGGACGGCGGCCCCTCTTCAAAACTGCCGCCGAGCGTCGGCGCCATGTAGATCGCCCACCCCGCGCGCCGCATCAAGGCGGCTTCCACGAAATCGTGGCTCAGGATGTGTCCGCCGAAGGGCTTGCGTCCGCGGAGCTCAGGCAGACCGGCTTCCTGCGCGAAGGCTTTGACGCGAATGATGGCGTTATGGCCCCAGTAGTTGCTTTCCGGACCATGCCACCATGCGTTCCCGGCAGCGATCAGCGGACCGTAGACCCGGCCGGCGAATTGTTGCAACCGACCAAAAAGGCTGCGCGCGTTGACGATGATCGGCTGCGTCTGAATCAGGGCGGCGTCAGGATGTTTTTCCATCGCATGGACCAGCCGAACGATGGTGTCGCCGGCCATCAGGCTGTCTGCGTCGAGAACGATCATGGTGTCGTAGGCCGCACCGAAACGGCGCACCCATTCGGCGATGTTTCCGGATTTCCTGGCCGTGTTGTCCGACCGATGTCGATAATACAGCCGTTCTGCGCCGCAGGCGCGACGGAGCGCAAGGAACGTCAGCTCCTCCTCGATCCAGATGTCCGGGTCGGTGGTGTCGCTCAGCAGGAACCAATCGAAGCGTGCGTCATGGCCGATCTCGGCAACCTGTTCGACCATCGCGCGCAGCCGCGCCATCACATGATGCGGATCTTCATTGTAGGTCGGCAGCAGCATCGCCGTGCGAGAGGCGATATCGGGCAGCGGCCCCTCGCTGTGGATCGGCAGTCCGGGCTGGCGCCCGGCCAACAGAACGCAAAAGCCGGCGATGGCGGGCAGGAATGAAAACGCGATCCAGGCGAGCAGCACGAGGAAAAAGACAAGCAGCAAGCCCTCGAGCACGGTTATGCCACCGACCTTCAGCACGTCGTACATCTCGTAACCGCCAGCGACGGTCAGCAGCGCCGTGCCGGCAAAGACGAATAGCCGGCGAATCTGCACCGCGGTCTCGATCCGTCCACCCGCACGTTTCGCACCTGTGACCTGATCGAACCGGGATGGCACCATGGTGAGCGGAGCTTCGGGCGGCAGAAATCCGCCGCCCGCCACATCGCCGGCCGGAGCGAGCGAAGGTGACGCCGTCACGCTGTCCATCGATAGATCCACACCTCGGAGAGCGGCGTGTCGTTCTGGACCAGAACAGCCCGTAGCTCGACTGACGTCTGGCCTTTCACCGAGAACTGGAAGCTGAGCCGCCATCCGCCGGTCTCGGGGTTCGGCTGGGTCACGAGATTGACGACCTCGGATTTTTCGGCAGTCACCTGCCCCGTGATGCTGTTGGGATCGAGGCCCTTGAGCTTGTCGCCGCTGAGTTCGAGCACGACCAGCTTCCTGTCATCCCCGCGGCTGCCGATTCCGGTTCGCGTGAACCTTGCGAGCGCGCCAGTCTTCTGCGCATCCCCTCCCCAGTGGAGGCGGTAGGTAAAGTTGTGCTCGCTCTTGGCCGCGATCGGCTGCTTGGGTCGCCAGAACGTGGCGATGTTGTCGTGGATTTCCTCCTTGGTCGGGATCTCGAACAGAACGACCGAGCCCTCGCCCCAATCGCCGATCGGCTCGACCCATAGGCTGGGGCGATGCTCGAACCGCGATTCGAGATCCCAGTAGGCCGAGAAGGCTTTCTCCCGCTGCATCAGTCCGAACCCGCGCGGATTGAGATCGGCGAAGGTCGAGACTTGCAGGTCATGCGGATTGCTGAGGGGACGCCAGAGCTGCTCGCCCTTGCCGTTGTAGATGGCAAGACCATCCGAATCGTGTACGGCCGGCCGGAAGTCGTCGAAATCCTTGCGGTCGTTCGGCCCGAAGAAGAACATGCTGGTCATCGGGGCAAGACCGCCATGATCCAGGTCCACTCTCGGATAGAGCGATGTCTCGACATCGAACACGGTGGTCTCGCCCGGCCTGATCGTGAAACGGTAGCTTGCGGCCGCGCTCTTGCTGTCCAGCAGCGCATGAATGACGAGCGAGGTGGCGTTCGGCGCCGGCTTCTCGAGCCAAAAAGCCTTGAACAGTGGAAACTCCTCGCCCTTGGTCTCGCCAGTGTCGATCGAAAGGCCGCGAGCGGACAAGCCGTAGGTTTCGCCCTTGGCGACCGCGCGAAAATAACTCGCCCCCAGGAAGACGCAGACCTCGTCGTAATAGTCGGGCTTGTTGATCGGCGCATGAATGCGGAAGCCGGCAAAGCCGAGATCCAGTTCGGGCCACTGACCGATATCCTTACCGAATGAGAAGTCGTCGCGACGATACCTGATGGCGGCGGCACGTCCGTTCGTCACCTCGTAGAGGTCGACCCGGCTCTTGTAAAAAAATCCCCGGTGAAAGAACTGGGCCTCGAAGGGCAGCTTTTCACTGCGCCACAGCGCGTGTTCGGGCAGGAAGCGGATCGATCGGTACTGGTCGTAATTGAGATCCTTCAGCGCATCGGGCAGCTTCTCGTCCGGCGGCTCGAACGGTTTGCTCGCCAGGCTGCGGGCGAGATCGCGCACATAGGAAGGAGCAAACTGCACAGCCGGCGCAGCGGATTCGTTAGCCGCCACACGCGGCAGGATAGCGGCCGTCGAGACGGCCACCGAAGCGCGAAGAATTTGCCGACGATTCAAGGATTCACTCTTTCGGTCAAAACCGAAAGGCAACGGTTTGGGTTTGAAGGAGTTCCTTGGGTGAGGAAATACGCCGGCCAACCGGGAGCCGCCGCGAAGAGGGCGACCACGAGGGTCGCCCCTAGGGTTTTCGCCTTGTAAGGGGCACCCTCGTGGCGCGCCCCGTTTTGCAATGATGTCACGCAGCTGCGGTCTCGAAGCGGCGCTCGATGTGAAATGATTTTGCGGTGACCAGCCATTGCCCGCCGACCAGGTGGAACGAGAGATAGTCGACATAGAGGATCGTATCGATCCGAACCCTCACCTTCACCAGCGCCTGTGATGGCGACGCGAAATCGACCAGCAGGATCTCCTGCTGGCGTGGCGCTCCCTTTGATTTGGGCGAGGCCCTCGCGGCGAGCAAGTCGCGATAGTCGCCGGCGGGAAGGACGCGCAGGCCCTCATCCCGCAAACCGTGCAGTTGCGCCGTCGGCGCGAACACGCGATCGAATTTGCCGACGTCGGAATCAAACATCATCTCGAAATAGCGCTCGACGGCCGTGAGCAGCGCCTGGTGCGTTGCGATGTCGGTCATTCCCTGGTTTCCGATGCTGGTTGACTGGGGCTCCACCCTCGCATCAAACCGCGCGGCATGTCCTTGCGAACTGTGCTATCTAGGAGGCGCCAGACGCAACAAATCACCCTCTTCTAACCCCAGAACGCGGCGAACATGCCAAAACATCCCCTCGACGCCATCGATCGGCGGATCATCAGCGAGTTGCAGGCCGACGCGCGGCTCAGCAATGTCGAGCTTGCCGACCGGGTCGGCCTGTCGGCCTCCCCATGCCTTCGTCGCGTCAAGCGCCTGGAGCGCGAGGGCGTCATCGAGGGCTACCGCGCAGTGCTCAAACGGGACCGCGTCGGACTCGGCTTTTCGGTGTTCCTTGCCGTCAAGATCGATGGTCATGCCAATGAGCGTGCCGTGACGTTCGAGGATGCGGTCTGCGCGATGCCCGAGGTGCTCGCCTGTCACCTCGTATCCGGCGAGGCGGACTATCTGCTCGAGGTCGTGGTCGCCGATCTCGCGCATTACCAGGAGTTTCTCGTCGGGCGGCTCCTCAACCTGCCGATCGTGCGCGAGGTCAGGAGCAACATCGCGATCCAGACCCGCAAGGCGGGAGCGCCACTGCCGCTGGATGTCTTGGAGCAGCTGCCATAACTTTCATTGCAACCGACGCCTCGTTGGTATCTCAGGCGCAGAGTGATGACCATATTCTCCGTCCACCACGCGACAACCTATCGCTACAAGCGGCCGGTCAGGCCCGGACAGCATCAGCTGCTGTTCCGGCCGCGCGACAGTTTCGACCAGCGCCTGCTGGACTGCCGGCTCACCATCGAGCCAGAACCGGTAGCCATCAGGTGGATCCACGACGTGTTCGGCAACTGCGTCACGCTGGTCGATTTCGCAGCCTCGACCACGGTGCTGACTTTCGATACCTCGATCCGTCTTGAGCACACGCCGGAAAAGTCGCCCGACTTCCTGATCGAGGATTATGCGCGGTCCCACCCGTTCGCGTACCATCCGGAGGAACAGCCGGATCTCCTGCCCTATATGCGCCGGCATCACGGCGACGACCACGCCATCGACGAGTGGCTGGCACGCTTTGTCACGATCGGCGCGAGCCAGCCGACCGGACGACTGCTGATGACGCTGAACGAAGCCATCGCCGAAGGTTTTTCGTACCAGCGCCGCACTGCGCGCGGCACGCAGACACCGGCCGAAACGCTGGCGTTGCAGCAGGGAACCTGCCGGGATTTTGCGCTGCTGATGATAGAGGCGGCACGCTCCCTCGGCTTTGCCGCACGCTTCATCACGGGCTATGTGTATGTGCCCGCGCGCGACGGACCGGTCCGGCTTGGCGGAGGCTCGACACATGCCTGGTGCCAGATCTACGTGCCCGGCTCGGGCTGGGTCGAATTCGATCCGACCAACGGCATCGTCGGCAACCGCGATCTGATCCGGGTCGGCGTGGCGCGAACGCCGCAGCAGGCAATCCCGATCTCCGGCACCTATTGGGGCGATGCCGACGACGAGCTCGGCCTGGAGGTGTCGGTCCACGTCAATACGGAAGCGTGAACGCAACCCGCCGGCCGAGACGCGTCACATGCCCTGCATATATCGTATCGGGTTTTCCGGGTCGCTTGCGAAAATCCGCCCCGTCTCCGCAACAAGCGAGGACACGCCGGCGGCATTCAAATCATCGAACCGCTCGAAGCTGAAATTGTTGCGGCCAACTCTCTTTTCACCCAGCCTGCCAGCGTAGGTCGGTACGATCGGCGCATCCGCCCTTGTGACGGCGACGTACACGCTGATGTAGTTTTTCTGCAGAGCAACCCCGATGACCGGCCATTCAACCGTCTCGCCTGACCTGGTCGCATAATGAAGCTTTCCATAGCCAATCATCTTCATGCGCATGCCGGCTTCGCCGGCAGGCGTGCCCTTATGGAAATAGCGCTTGAGGTTCGGGGCCGCCTTTCGGATCAGCTCGTGCATCCGGACCAGATCGGATTTTCGCGCCGGATCGAAGTCCAGATAGTTTTCCAGGCTGTCTGCCTTTACTTGAAACATCGAATACTCAATGGTCCGACAGGCGTAGCCTCGGTCTCAGGCTGAGCTACTTCAGCGGCTCCAGCACCGAGACGTAGTTAGCGACCGCGGCGCCGCCCATGTTGAAAATGCCGCCGAGTTTTGCGTCTCTGAGCTGCATGCCCTCGGGCGCCTGGCCTACGAGCTGCATAGCGGTCATCACATGCATGGACACGCCGGTGGCGCCGATCGGATGACCCTTCGACTTCAATCCGCCTGATGGATTGACCGGCAGCTTGCCGTCCTTCTGGGTCCAGCCTTCCAGGATAGCGCGTGCGCCCTGCCCCCGCGGCGTCAGACCCATCGCCTCATATTCGATCAGTTCGGCAACGGTGAAGCAGTCGTGCGTCTCGACGAAGGACAAGTCGGAGAGCTGCACGCCGGCCTTCGCCAGCGCGCGCTGCCAGGCCACCGTGCAGCCCTCGAATTGCAAAATGTCGCGCTTGCTCATCGGCAGAAAATCCTGCGCGTGGGCGGTGGCGCGGAACGCGATGGACTTGTTCATCGCCTTCGCGGTCTCGGCATCGGCGAGCACCAGCGCGGCGGCGCCGTCGGACACCAGCGAGCAGTCGGTCCGCTTCAGTGGCCCCGCCACATATGGATTTTTCTCGCTTTCCGAACGGCAGAAGTCGTAGCCAAAATCCTTGCGCATCTGCGCATAGGGATTGGCAACGCCGTTCTTGTGGTTCTTGGCCGCGATCATCGCGAGCGCATCGGACTGATCGCCATATTTCTGGAAATAGCCTTGCGCGATCTTGCCGAACACGCCGGCAAAGCCACCGACCGTGTCGCCATCTTCCGGCAGATAGGACGCCTTCAACAGGTTCCTGCCGATCTCGGCCGAGGGCGTGCGCGTCATCTGCTCGACGCCTACCACCAGCACGATCTTGGCGGCTCCCGCCGCGATCGCCCTGAGGCCCTGGTGCACAGCGGCCGATCCCGTCGCGCAGGCATTTTCGACCCGCGTCGCCGGCTTGAAGCGGAGCTGCGGGTCAGCCTGCAGCACCAGCGAGGCAGTAAAATCCTGCGGCGAGAAGCCGGCATTGAAATGGCCGAGCACGATCTCATCGACATCGGCCGCGGCAGCACCCGCATCCGCCAGCGCCTCGTTGGCCACCCTGACCACCAGGCTCTCGACGGTCTCGGTATCGAACTTTCCAAACGGCGTATGCGCCCATCCGACGATGCTGGCTGTCATGACTGATCTCCCGAAATTTTCAAAATTGCTTAGCTGACGAACTTGCCACCGAGTTCGTCCTCGATGTGGATCCGGACGATGTCGTCAAAGGTCTTTTCCTCGGTAGTAAAGCCAAGCTGACGCGCGCGCTTGGCTTCGAAATTCCGCGGCCAGCCATCGACGATGCTCATGATGAAGGGATCGGGCTCGCGCTTGATCCGCGCGGCGACGTTGTCGCCCGCGACCCGCTTGAGGGCCGCGATCTGCTCGCCGACCGTAGCCGACAGGCCCGGCATGGTGAGATTGCGCCGCGCACCGACCGCCGCGAGATCCATGGTGCCGGCGCGCAGCAGAAAACCGACCGCGGAGCGCGGCGTGGCGTGCCAATGGCGGACGTCCTCGGAGACCGGCAGGATCGCCTCCTTGCCGGCCAGCGCCTCGCGCAGGATGTTGGAGAAGAAGCC
>Ga0213876_10001307_pt1 | contig 15671 bp, 11 predicted proteins | sample BarmaccomBMRX_R9_FD_160113 | JGI IMG/M metagenome (GOLD analysis project Ga0213876, IMG submission 160113) | Root-associated microbial communities from Barbacenia macrantha in rupestrian grasslands, the National Park of Serra do Cipo, Brazil - RX_R9 | ecosystem: Host-associated > Plants > Roots...
TGAAGCCCGCGCCGCCCGCCCCCTGCGCCTCGTGTTCGTCAACCGAAGACGTGTAGAGGTCGAGCACCGATTCGTCCGACGCCAGCTCACGCGTCTCGACTGTCTCGCTCCGTCCGCCCAGACCGCGCTTGCGCTCCGAGACCTCGACGCGCCTCGACACGACGCGCCCCCTGACGAGCAGCACGACCTCGCCCCAGGGCACGCGCCGCGGCTCGGCCTCCGGCCCCCCGCGACAGACGAGCGCCTCCTTTTCAAACTCGAAGGCGCGCGCGCGCGGCGGCCGACGCGCCAGGACTTCGTCCGGGAAGACCTCCGTCATGAGGCCGAGTCCGCGGAGCCGCTCGACGATGAGCCACGCCTCGTCCGCGGAGGCGACCCGGGTGAGGGGCATCGCGCGCCCCGCCAGCACAGTCTCCTTGAGCCCGCCCACGTCGAGGCGCAGCAACTTCGCGGCCTCCTCCGCCTCGTCCGAGGTGAGCGCCCCGGCCGCGCGCGGGAGCGTGACGACATTGAAGCCCTGCTCCCACTCCTCAAGCTTCTTTAGCTTCGGGCGCCAGAGCGCCGCGCTCTGCTTCGTCCGCGGGAGCGCCGCGCCGCAGTAGAGGCACGTCGGGCGCGTCGGCGCGTTGGCGCGCAGACACTCCTCGCACGCCACCATCTGCTCGGGCGCGAACGGCCGCGCCCCGCCGGAGCCTTCCGCGTCGAACCCGCCGAACCTCTCCTCTTCGTCCTCGCGCGACAAATTACCCTCCGCGGCCTTTCAGTTTATCTTAACGTTTAGGTGAAACCGATTGCCGCCCGCACGTTCTTGAGTATAATCCCTCTCGCCAGTTTCCCCTTCAACATTTTGCGTCCGTCGCCCCCTTGATGACCATGACCCACGTCCGAAGGATCGCGTGCGGCGTCGTTCTCTTCGCCGCGACTCTCGTGCTCGGCGCGTGCGCGTCGGCGGCGCGCCCGGCCGGCGCCGAGCGCCCGCGCGGGAACGAGCCGCCGAAGTTTGCCGTCCTCGCCGCGAGCGACGAGCGGCGCGCCGCCGCGCTCGCCAACTGGAAGACGGTCGTCGGCGAGCAGGCCGCCGCGGCCGCGCCCACGCCCGAACTGCGCCCCGTGACGGCGACACTCACTTTCCTGCCCGCGGGGCTGCGAGACTTCCCACGCCTCCCGCTCGTCGTCGCCGAAGCGGGGAAGAAACCGACGGACGAGGAGACGCGCGAGTCTCTGCGCCGCTTCCTCGCGTCGGCCGCGCCGCTGCTCGGCATCGACTTGAAGCAACTGTCTCTCGTCAGTATTCTTGACCAGCCCGACGCGGGCGCGGGCGCGAAGAGCGCCTTCTACTTTCAGAACCCATTCCCCTACCCCCTGCGAAACGGGTACGGCGTCGTCGCTGTCGGCTTCACGCCAGACCTTCGTGTCGTGAAGCTTTTTAGCAGCGCTATCCCCGACGGCGAGCGGCTCGCGCGCACGCTGGCGGCAGTCCCCAAGAACATCACCGCCGCGCAGGCCGCCGCCGCCCTCAACAACCGCGCCGTCACCTACGCCGACGCGGCCGGCGCGCAGCAGACGCGCACCGTCAACCAGCTCGACCCTACGGCCGCGCGACAGCTCGTCGTCTACCCCCTCCACCGCGACACCGCGGACGCCGCCGCCCTCGAACTCCACGTCGCCTGGGAGGTCGCCGCCGACAACTCGAACGCCCCGCTGCTCGTCTACGTGGACGCCGCCAGCGGCGAAGTGCTTGGCGCGTCGGTGAAGGATGGAACAATCAGCGCCGGACGCTGAACTGAAGGCACGAGGCTGTCGGTTCATCGTTCCGCGTTCCTACTTCATCGTTCGCCCTGTTGGCGTACCGGCAAAGTTCGTGGTTAAATAACTTGCCGTCGCACCGAGTGTAGTCAGTAGTCAAGCATCGGGTTTTGAATTGTGTTCGGTGCGCGGCGGGCGGGCGCTTTAGCCCGCTGATGTTTGAAATCTCGCGAATCAGAAACTGGAATGGGGTGTCTTTCGCATGCATTATGATCCCACTAACAACATCTCCTGGCAGTTAGGTTACAGAGGCAGGGTGGCGGTTTTCATCGACGGCAACAACCTTTTTCACGCGGCGCGGTTCCACAACATCGACATCGACTACAACAAGCTCCTGCGCGTCCTCCTGGGCGACGGGAGGCTTCTGCGCGCCTTCTTCTACACGGGCGTCGATGTCGGGGCCGAGCGCCAGCAGGGCTTCCTGCTCTGGATGCGCCGCAACGGCTTCCGCGTCATCCACAAGGAGCTGAAAACCTTCTACGACGGGACGCGCAAGGCGAACCTCGACGTGGAGATTGCCGTTGACATGCTCTCCCTGGCCGGCCGCTACGACACGGCCGTGCTCGTCTCGGGCGACGAAGATTTCGTCTACGCCGTCAACGCCGTGGCCTACAAGGGCTGCCGCGTGGAGGTGGCCGGCTTCCGCTCGAACACGGCGCCGAAGCTGATCGACGTGGCCGACTACTTCATCGACCTCGGCGACATCGCGCACAAGGTGCGCAAGGAGCCGGCGCACTCGCACCGCTACTACGAGAACCACGCGCCGCCCGACAGCCAGGCGCCCGCGAACTCCTACGCCAACCACGCGCCGGCCGAGCAGCCGCCGGAGGACGTGATGGACGAGCACGCGCGCGAACTCCTCTGCGACGCCGAGGCCGAGCGCGACGACGCGCGCCGCACCGAAGAGTTTGACGAGACGGTGCAAATCATCGCCGAACCCGTCGAAGACGAACGCGGCCCTAAGAGCCCCGACTTTATTCGCGTCACGGACGACCAGTAGCGTGAACCGTGAACCGTAAACCGTGACAAGAAAAGAACGGGTTTTCATCTTGTCACGGTTTACGGTTCACGGTTCACGAACGACTTATGAAGCTTTTCACCGTCGAAGAGGCGAACGCGCTGCTGCCGACCGTCCGCGGGGTCGTGGGGCGGATTCAGCGCGCGTACGCGCGCGTCTCGGCGGCGCAGGAGCAGGCGCGGCTGGCCGCGGCCGGCGCGGCGCTCGGCGGCGGCGGGATGGAGGGCGGCTCGGACTACGTGCTGTCGCTCTCCGAGCTGGCGGAGACTTCGGGCGAGTTGGAGGAGTTGGGCGTGCAGCTCAAGGACTACGCGCGCGGCCTCATCGACTTCCCGACGCTGCGCGAGGGGCGCGTCGTGCTGCTCTGCTGGCAGATGGGCGAGGGCGACGAGCTGGAATGGTGGCACGACCTCGAAGCCGGCTTCGCCGGCCGCCAGCCGCTCTGAGCCGCGGCGCGAGACTTTCCCGAAAGGTTCTAACTTTACTTGGCGACGACCGAAGAAGAGACCGAAGAGAAGTCCGACGACGCGACGCGCGACGGCGAAGACGCGCCGAAGGGGCCGGCGCCGCACAGCCTCCTGCGCGAGTATTTCGAGTCGGGCGCGGTCGTGCTGGTCATGGCGATGTTCTTCATGACCTTCGTCGCGCAGGCGGCCGAAGTCCCCTCGGCCTCGATGGAGAACACGGTCTACGTCGGCGACCGCTTCCTCATCAACAAGTTCGTCTTCGGCCCCGGCCCGCACCTCCCCTTCCTCCCGCAGCGAGACATACGCCGCGGCGACATCGTCGTCTTTAAGTACCCGGCCGAGTCCATCCCCGCCGAAAAGATCGTCCAGTACAAGACGCTCTTCATCAAGCGCGTCATCGGCCTGCCCGGAGAGACCATCGAGGTCAAAGGGCGCGACGTGTACATCAACGGCCAGCTCCTGCCCGAGTACCGCGTCGAGTCGCCCGACTGCGGCCTCGGCAACGACAAGGCCCCGCTCAACCTTCTCACCCCCGAACGGCCGCGCGCGGGCGAGCCCTACACCGTCTACTACCGCAACGGCAAGACGTGCGGCGAAGACCGTTCCGGCGGTTCGGACGCACCCAACGGCGTCCGACGCCCCTACCGCATCCCCGAGGGCCACTACTTCATGATGGGCGACAACCGCGAGAACAGCCGCGACAGCCGCTACTGGGGGCCTGTCTCGCGCGACCTCATCGTCGGCCGCGCCATGTTCGTCATCTGGTCTTACGACGAGGCCGCCCACCAGGACACGAGCGGCCTCAGCTTCGTCCGCAACTTTTTCAACAACACGCGCTGGGGCCGCATCGGCACCCTGCTCCGCTAAAAGCAAGCCCGCTACGCCCGCCCTCGCCCCCAAATATTGTATCCTCTCCGCCGTCAAACACAGCGCCTTGTACATTTTCTGGTTGACGACTTAAAGTAAGTTCTGATAGCATCCGCCGCGACTCCGCAGTGGGCATGGATTTACAGGCATGTGCCCTTCGCCCCTCGAACAAGAGACGCAGACGACTGGGAGGCCGCCCTTTTAGTGATGCAGTGTGCCGTTTGCAGCGAAGAGTACGGCGAAGAGTACGACGAATGTCCTCAATGCCTGACGGCGGAGTCGGCGCCGAGAGACACCCCCCTCGAAGCGGCTGATTTACAAAAGCCTGACGCGCCCCGAACCGCGCCGCAGGCCGACGCTCCTGATATGACCGATAATTCGAACGTCACGTCCCGCACTACGCAAGCCCCGAACAGCTCGACTCTCATCGAATTTCCCGGCGTCAACCGCCCGGCCTGGCGCAGGGAGCTGAGTGAGCGCTTCCGCGAAATCCAGCAGAAGCGCGCCCGCGAGGCAGACCCTGAAGACAGATCCGCGCCGGCCGCCAGCCAGTCTCAGACGACGCTCGACGACGCGCGCGCCGCGGCCAAGGAGAGGGCGGCCGAGTCCGCCTCCAAGCAGCTCGGCCTGGTGCCTGCGCCGGACGAGCCGGAGCTGAATCCTCTGGTCGCCGCCGCCCTGCGCCGCATCGAGCGGGCGCGTGCGAGCGCGCCGGCCACGCGTTCGGCCGCGGGCCGCGGTCAGGCCGCCACGGCCGCCGCGCGCGTGGTCGAGGAGCAGCCAGTGCAGACGACGCCGGAGCCCGTCGTGCCCCCGCCGCCGCCTCTCGCCGTCGTCCAGCCAAGGCCGATCCAAAGGCCCGAGCCGCCGCCGGTTGCCAAGGTCGAGCCGGCCCCGTCCAACGCCCTCGCCGCAGTGGCCGAGGCGCCTCCGTCCGTGGTCGAAACACCCGCGCCCGCGCCCTCGGCGGCCCGTGAGGTCACGCCCGTCGCCGAGCCGGTCGTTAAGTCGGAGGTCGCGCCGGCCGAGCCGCAGCCCGGCCCGGCTTTCGAGGCGGAGGCGCCGTCTACTTCAAAGCAGCCGCGCCACATCTCGGGGGTGCTCGACGAGTTCTGGCTTGAGCGCCAGGGCATCGAGCTTCTGCCGAAGGTCGAGGAGAAGGAGCTGTCGTACGACGACCGCGCGCCGCGCTTCAAGCGCCTGGCCGCGGCCTTCGTTGACCTGCTCGCCGTCGCCTTCCTCTGCGCGCCCTTCGCGGCGGCCATCGAGCTGAGCATCGGCAACTGGCACGACCCGCGCGTGTCGGGCTCGATGGGGCTCATCGCGGCGCTCGTGATGTTCCTCTACCACACGTGCTCGGTCGCGCTGGCCGGGCGCACGCCGGGGATGCGTTTCTGCGCGCTCCACGCCGTGGACTCGCGCAAGGGCAGCGTCCCGACCACGGGACAGTGCGCGCGCCGCGCCCTCGTCTACATGCTCTCGCTCGCGGCCGGGGGGCTCGGGATTCTCTACTCGCTCTTCGACGCCGAGGGGCGCACCGTCCACGACATCCTCTCCGGCACCGTCGTCGTCAGGAAGTAGGAGTCGAAACAACATCCGGAGGGGGCGCGTCCGTCGTGACGCGCCCCCCTTTTTTTGTCAACGCGCTGAAGTCTGTTAGCCTTTGCAAGAATCTCTTCGGGGCGGGCACGAATGAACGAACGGTTGATCGAAGAAGTGTTGGACGAGCTGCGACCCGCGCTCCTGGGGCGGCCTTGGGGCAAGGTCTTCCAGCTCCCGGCCCACACGCTCGCCGTGGACTTCCGCACGGGCGACGGCCGCTACCTGCTGCTCTCGGCCGACCCCGCGCGCCCGCGTTTGCACTTGATTGCGCGCACGGTGCGCGAGCTTGAGCGTTCGTCGCCGGCGCCCACGCCCTTCGCGCTCTTCCTGCGCAAGGCGCTCGGCGGCGCGACGCTGCGCGCGCTGTCTAAAGACGAGGGCGAGCGCGTCGTGCGCTTCAAGTTCTCCGTGCCGGACGCCTTGGGCGAAGAGGGCGAGGCGACGCTCGTCGCGCAGCTCACGGGCCGCTCCGCGAACCTCTTCCTGCTCGACGAGCGCGGACGCGTCCGCATCGCCCTGCGCCCGACGCGCGGCGCGGGCCAGACCGAGGGCGAAGTCTACGGCCCGCCCGAACGTAGTCCTGCCGCCGTCACGCCGTTGGTTGAGCCGAAGCACGGGCGCGGCGGCCCCGACGTTCGACGCGACGGCTCCGCTTCCCTCTCCGAGGCGCTTGACCGTTTTTACCTTCGTCAGGAGGCCGAGCGCGCTTTCGACGTGCGGGCGGGCGCGGCGGCCGCGCGGCTGCGGCAGCAGGCCGCGAACCTGCGCAAGCTGCGCGACAACCTGCGGCGCGACCTCGAAGGGCACGGCGACGCCGAGGAGCACAGGCGCGCGGGAGACCTTCTGCTCGCCAACATCGGCACGGCCGTGCGCGAAGGCGGCAAGGTGCGCGTGACCGACTTCTACGCGGAGGGCACGCCGACGGTCGAGCTTGAGCTTGACGAGAACCGGAGTTTGCAGGAGGAGGCCGCGCAGCGCTTCGCGCGCTACGCGAAGGCCAAGCGCGCGGCGCGCGAGATTGCGGAGCGGCTCGAAAAGATAGAGCCGGAGTTGGCCGCGCTCGAAGACAAGCGTGCGGAACTCGAAAGGGCTGTCGCCGCGCGCGACGCAGAAGCGCTCGCGGCCTTCGAAGGCGGGAAGACGGATGAGAGAGTTCGGGACGGCCGTCGCCGCGCGGTCGGACGTGAGAAGGGCTCGAAGAGGTCTTCGGCGGAGAAGGGGCGCGCGCTGAGGCGCTACCGTTCGTCGGACGGCTACGAGGTCGTCGTCGGACGTGGCGCGCGAGAGAACGACGAGTTGACCTTCCGCGTCGCGCGCTCTTACGACACTTGGATGCACGCGGCCGACTACCCCGGCTCGCACGTCGTCGTCCGCGCCCGCGGCAAAGACGAAACGATCCCCCACCGCACGCTCGTCGAAGCCGCGCGCCTCGCCGCGCACTTCAGCCAGGCGCGCAAGGACGCCAAGGTCGCCGTCAACTACACGCAGCGCAAGTTCGTCTCCAAGCCCCGCGGCGCCGCGCCCGGCCTCGTCTACCTCTCCTCCTTCCGCACGCTCCTCGTCGAGCCCGGGGAAGAGTTGGAGCGCGTCTGAGGCAGGGGTTCATGTCTTCGTCGAGCTGGTCGGCTTCAACCGCTTGCACGAATCGCCCTCGCTCGTCGCCTTCCTCTTCAGCTCCGCCCTCAACCGCGGCTGGCGAAGTATCTTCGGCTAAGCCCCGCGGGCGGCGCTTGCTCGCGGCAGCTTCCTATGTTCTTCTTATAACCATGTGGTTTTTAACTATCCGGGCCGTGCCGAAGCCCGAGTCTCAGCTCGCGCTCGAAAGGGGCGTTGCGTACGTGAGCTGCTGGGTTGATTTTCTGCTTGAAGACGGGGCGGAGCTACTCGCGAAGCATTACATCGACCAGGCGGGCTGGCTCCCCGAAGAGGTCGAGGATGCAGCGTGGGTCGATGGGGACGGTTACGCGGACGACCCGAAGAACGCGCTGTATTACTCCGAGGCCGAGGCCGAGGGGATAACCCTTGTGTTCCACGAATGGCGCGCCCCCGGCGAGAGGGGAGACAAACTGTCCGCAGGCACGGCCTAACCCATGAACACCGACGAACGTAGCAGGCGAAGAAATTCCGAAGAGCTTTTCGCGCGGGCGGTCGAGCTGATGCCGGGCGGGGTGAACTCGCCGGTGCGCGCGTTCCGGGGCGTGGGCGGGACGCCGCGCTTCATCGCGTCGGCAAGCGGCGCGACGATGTCCGACGTGGACGGGCGGACGTACATCGACTACGTCGGCTCGTGGGGGCCGATGATTCTCGGCCACGCCGCGCCGGAGGTCATCGACGCATTGCACGAGGCCCTGGGCCGCGGGACGAGCTACGGCGCGCCGACCGAGCTTGAGTGCGAGATGGCCGAGGAGATTATCGACGCCGTCCCCTCGGTCGAGATGGTGCGGATGGTCAACTCGGGGACGGAGGCGACGATGTCGGCGCTCCGCCTCGCGCGCGGCGCGACCGGAAGAAACAAGATCGTCAAGTTCGAGGGCTGCTACCACGGCCACGGCGACAGCCTGTTGGTGAAGGCCGGCTCCGGCGTGGCAACGCTCGGTCTGCCCGACAGCCCCGGCGTCACGGCCTCGGTCGCCGCCAACACCATCACCGCGCCCTTCAACGACGCGCCCTCGCTCGAAGCGGTCTTCGAAGAGCACGGCGCGGACATCGCGGCCGTCATCGTCGAGCCCGTCGTCGGCAACATGGGCTGCGTCCCGCCGCGCGAAGGTTTTTTGCAAGCGCTGCGCGACATCACTCGGAGGCACGGCGCGCTGCTCATCCTGGATGAAGTGATGACCGGCTTCCGCCTCGCGCGCGGCGGCGCGCAGGAGCTTTACAACGTCTCGCCCGACCTCACCACGCTCGGCAAGATCATCGGCGGCGGCCTGCCCGTCGGCGCCTACGGCGGGCGCCGGGATTTGATGGAGCAGATCGCGCCGGCCGGCCCCGTCTACCAGGCGGGCACGCTCTCCGGGAATCCTCTGGCGATGACGGCGGGCCTGGCCGTCCTCCGGCGCCTGCGCGACCGCTCCATCTACGAGCGACTCGAAGAGGCGGGCCGCCGCCTGACCGAGGCCGTGTCGGAGGCCGCGCGCGAGGCGGGCGTCGAGACGTTCACGAACCGCGTCGGCTCGATGTTCACGACCTTCTTCACAGACTCCGAAGTCTACGACTGGCACACGGCCGCCAAGTCCGACCGCGAGCGCTACGGCAAGTTCTTCCACGCGATGCTCGAAGAGGGCGTCTACCTCGCGCCCTCGCAGTTCGAGGCCGCCTTCATCGGCACCGCGCACACCGACGACCTCCTCGACCGCACGGCCGAGGCCGCGCGCAAGGCTTTCCGCACGCTCTGATTTCAAGCGGGTTTGAAACGAACATGAAAACAATCTCTTCAGTTGACGCGGCCGAGGTGCCGGGCGTCGAGATGTCGAAGGCTTCGGTCGTCTTCGGCGTGCTGCTGCTGCTCGTGACGGTGGGCGGGCTGTTGGCGTACAAGGCGACGGGGTCTCTGGCCGTCATCGGGAAGGTGCAGGCGACGGGCGCGCTCAAGCCGCGCTTCGACCTGCTGGCGGCCGGCGCGTTCGAGCGCACGCTGAGCTACTTCAACGCGGTCTGGCCGGCGCTCCTCTTCGGCGTGCTCATCGGCGGGGCGGTGCGCGCGTTCGTGTCGCCGCGTTGGCTGGCGGGGCTGTTCGGCGGCGGGCGCGTGCGCTCGCAGGTCGTGGCGGGGCTGGCGGGCGCGCCTTTGATGCTCTGCTCGTGCTGCGTGGCGCCGGTCTTCACGAGCGTCTACGAGCGCTCGTCGCGCCTCGCGCCTTCGCTGGCGCTGATGCTGGCCGCGCCTTCGCTCAACCCGGCGGCGCTCTTCCTGACCTTCCTCCTCTTCGGCGGGAAGCTCGGCGCGTTAAGGCTCTTGGCGGCGGCGGCCTGCGTGCTGCTGACGGGCGTCTTGGCCGAGCGCGTCTTCAAGCTCGACCCGGCGGCGTGCCCGGCCGTTGAGGTTTCGGGTCAGACGGGCGGCGTGGCCTCCCTGTTCGTCTCGTTCGTGCGTTCGTGTTTGAAAGTCGCCGTGCAGACCGTCCCGCTGATCGTCGCGGGCGTCTTCCTGTCGATGCTGGTGGCGCGCTGGCTGCCCGTGGGCTGGTCTGGCTCGGGGCCGGCGCAGGTTCTGGCCGTGCTGGTCGTGGCGGCCGTCGCGGTGCTTCTGGCGCTGCCGACCTTCTTCGAGATACCGCTGGCGTTCCTGCTCCTCGGGGCGGGGATGCCCGCGGGCGCGGCCGTCGCGCTGCTCGTCGCAGGCCCCGCGACGAACCTGCCGTCGCTGCTCACGGTCGGGCGTTCGACCGGTTGGAGGGTGCCCCTGCTCGTCGGCGTTTCGGTCTGGACGCTGGCGACCGCGGCGGGCCTCTGCGCCAACCTCCTCTGACAACCCGGGCCGACTGCGGAGGGCGTGTGGCCTCAGTCGCGGAAGATTTCTCGCGCAGGATAAACGCGCTCCACGGCGAGGCCGGGCGGCTGTGGCTCGAAGGTCTGCCCGCGCTAGTCGAACACTGTGCACGGCGTTGGGAGCTGGATGTCGGCCCGCCCTTCGAACCCATCTCCTACAACTACGCCGCGCCGGCCGAAGGCCCGAGGGGCGAGCGGCTCGTCCTGAAGCTGGGCGTGCCCACGCGCGAGATGCTGTCCGAGATCGACGCGCTGCTCGGGTTCGACGGGTGCGGCGCGGCGCGACTCTTCGACTCGGACGCCGCGCGGGGCGCGCTGCTGCTTGAAAGGCTTGAGCCCGGCACGCCGCTCACGGCCCTCTGCGAGGAGGACGACGAAGCGGCGACCGCGGCCGCCGCCGCCGTCATGCGGAAGCTCAACCGCGCGGGACGGCAACAGCCGCACCGCCGCCCGACCGCCGCCGACTGGGGTCAAGGCTTCGAGAGGTGTCGCGCGCACTTCGGCGGCGGCCCCGGCCCCTTCCCGCCGAAGCTCTTCGAAGAGGCAGAGTCCCTGTACGCGGAACTCCTTGCCACGTCCGCCCCGCCCGTGCTCCTCCACGGCGACCTGCATCACGGAAACATCCTCGCCGCCGGGCGCGCGCCCTGGCTCGCCATAGACCCGAAGGGCGTCGTCGCCGAGCCCGCCTACGAGGTCGGCGCGCTGCTGCGCAACCCTCTGCCCCAACTCCTGCGCCTGCCCGACCCCGTCAGCACCACCGAACGCCGCATCGCACAACTCGCGGACGAACTCGGCTTCGAGCGCGCGCGCGTCCGCGGCTGGGGGCTCGCGCAGGCCATGCTCTCCGCCTGGTGGTCGATTGAAGACGAGGGATGCTTGGGCGAGCACGGCTACGCCGCCGCAGAGGTTCTGGCCGCCACGAAAATTTAATTTCAAATTTCAAATTGTTAGGGCTCGGGCGAGAGGGGGAGGTCGATGGTGAAGCGCGTGCCCTGGCCGGGCGCGCTCTCGACCGCGATGCGGCCGCCGTGCTGCTCGACGATCTGCTTGGCGATGGCGAGGCCGAGGCCCGTCCCCTTCTTCTTCGTCGTGAAGAAGGGCTCGAAGATGCGCGCGCGCGTGCGCTCGTCCATGCCCTGCCCGCGGTCTGTGATTGAGACGCGCGCGGCCGGCAACTGGCGCCCGCCCTCGCCGTTGCGCCGGTCGCCCGCGGGGATGTTGACGCGCTCGGCCGAGACCGTGACGGGGCTCTCGGCCGGGCCGGCGTCCACGGCGTTGGCGAGCAGGTTGACGAAGACCTGCCTCAGTTGATCCTCGTCCCAGTTGCCGCGCACCGGCTCTTCGGGGAAGCGCCGCTCGACGGGCGTGCGCTTCTCGCGCAGCTTCTCGGTGATGAGGTCGAGGCTCTCGTTGAGAAGCTCGGCGAGGTCAACGTCCGGGGCGAGCGAGAGCTGGCGGCGGCGCGAGAACTGCGTCACGTCGAGCGTGAGCTTGGAGAGGTGTTCGATGCCGCGCTCGACGAGGTCGATGGTGGTGATGGCCTCGCGGTCGCGCGTCATGTCGCGCAGCATGGCGACGCCGAGGCGGATGCTGCCCAGGGGGTTCTTGATCTCGTGCGCCACCTGCGCCGCCGCCTGCCCCACGGCGGCCAGAGACTCGCTGCGCCGCAGCTCCTGCTCGGACTCGGCCGCCTCGGTCGCGTCCACGAGAGTCAAAAGCTGGCCCAGCTCGCCCTCAATCTCCAGGGGCGAAGAGTACACGTCGAAGGAGTGCCCCTTCACGTCGCCGTCGGCCGACATGCGGAAGCGGCCGTGGTAGGCCGTGCGGCGGACGCGCGTCGAGGTGGCCGCGGCGAGGAGCTTGAGCCCGTCGGGCGTCGTGAACTTGTCGTGGATCGAGGCGCCGACCGAGGCGCCGGGGAAGACCTGGAAGAAGGCCGCGTTGGCGGAGCGGATGTGGTCGCGCCGGTCAACGGCCGCGACCGCCGAGGGCATGCCTTCGAGCATCTGCGTGCTGAACTGCCGCTCGCGGTGCAGCTCCGTGTAGCCGCGCCGCATCTGCCGGAAGCGGCGCCAGACTTCGAGGAACGTCGCCGTCGCGACGACGAAGCCGACGAGCGCCGCCAGCCACATCCACGTCTTGATCTCCCGCTGCGCGGCTGTCAGCGCCGCGTAGCGCCGGTCTTCGAGCTGCGTCCGCTCCTCCGACAGGCTCGACATCAACTCGCGCAGCTTGAGGTCGAGGTCGCGGTTCTTCTGGAAGCCTTCGAGCGAGTACGCCTTGGGGTCGCGGGTCGTCTCGTCGTAAGCGACGGCGCGGTCGTGCACCTCCTGCTTCCTGGCGCCGTCGGCGATTGCCAGTTGGTCGAACTCCCCGAGCAGCTTCTCGAACTCGCCCCGCTCGTTGCGCAGGCGCAGGTCGGAGGGCGGCTGCATGACGTTCCCCGTCCCGGCCTCGACGCGCGCGCGGATGCGCGCCTCGGTGTCGAGCCGGCTCAGGGCGAGGCGCAGGTTGAGCAGCGTGTCCGACGTGACCGCGAGCCGCGTGTACTCGTCCTTCGTGTCGTAGGTGACCTGGCTGACCCTGCCCACGCTCTGGTAGCCGAGGCCGAAGACGAGCCCGACGAGCAGCGCGAACCCGACCGCCAGCGGCACGAGCGTCTGCCACGGCGCCCCGTACGCGCCGCCCCCGCCGGGCGGAGGCGGCGCCGCCGGGCGCGCCTCGCCCCCGCCGCCCTCCCCACCCGGCCGGCTGTACACGACGCGCCCCCCGTCCCGCTTCTCGTCCATAAGAATCAGTTTTCAGTTTTTAGTTTTCAGTTTTCAGTAAGCAGCTCTTAACCGAAAACTGAAAACTGAAAACTGAAAACTGCCTTCACTTCTTCACGTCCATCCAGTTGTCGCCGACGCCGGCCTCGACTTCGAGCGGCACGTCCAGCTCGACGGCCGTCTCCATCTCGCGGCACAGAATCTCCTCGACCTGCTTCGCCTCCTTCTTCGGCGCCTCGATGAGAAGCTCGTCGTGCACCTGCATCACCATCTGCGCCTTCAAGCCCGCCGCGCGCAGCGCCTCGTCCACCTTGAGCATCGCGATCTTGACGATGTCACTCGCCGTTCCCTGGATCGGCATGTTGATGGCTTCGCGCTCGGCGCGGGCGCGGATGTTGCCGTTGCGGTCGTTGATGGTGGGGACGGGGCGGATGCGGCCGTAGGCGGAGCGCACGATGCCCGTCTCGCGCGCCTTCTCGGGAACCTCGTCCATGAAGCGGCGGACGCCGGTGTAGGTCTTGTAGTAGTCGTCGATGACCTGCTTGGCCTCTTTGCGCGAGATGCCGACGCGCTGCGAGAGGCCGAAGGGCTCGACGGCGTAGGCGATGGCGAAGTTAACGATCTTGGCGAAGCGCCGCTTCTCCTTCAGCTCCTCCTTCGTCCGCGCGCCGAAGACGAGGCGCGCCGTGCGCTCGTGGATGTCCTCGCCCTTCTGGAAGGCGTCGAGCATCTGCTCGTCGCGCGTGACGTGCGCGAGCAGGCGCAGCTCCAACTGCGAGTAGTCGGCCGAGACGAAGACGTTCCCCTTCTCGGGCACGAACGCGCGGCGGATACGGCGGCCCAGCTCCGTCCGGATGGGGATGTTCTGCAAGTTCGGCTCGCTCGAACTTAATCTCCCGGTGGCCGTGACGGTCTGGTTGAGCTGACTGTGGATGCGCCCGTCGGGGCCGACCAGCGCCGGCAGCGCGTCGGTGTAGGTCGCCTTGAGCTTGTCCAGCTCGCGGAACTCGATGAGCAGGCGCGGCAGCTCGTACCCTTGCGCGGCCAACTCGTCCAGCACCGCGCGGCTCGTCGAGACCTGACCCGTGGCGGTCTTGCGGCGCGTGCTGATGTTCAGCTCTTCCAAGACCTCGCCGACCTGCTTCGGCGAGTTGATCTTGAACTCGCGCCCCGCCACCTTGTAAATCTGCGCCGTCAGCTTCTCAAGCTCCGCGCCGAAGATGGCGGACAGTTCGCCTAAGACCGACGTGTCCACGCGCAGCCCCGCGCGCTCGATGCGGTGGAGGAGCGGCGCGATGGGCAGCTCGATCTCGTTGTAGATGGCTTCCAGTCCCTGTTCGAGGATGCGGCCGTGCAGAACGTCCGCGACCTGCGCGGTGAGGTCTGCGGCCTCGGCCGTGCGCCAGTGCCCCTCGGCCCAGCCTTCGCCGGGCGACTCAGACCAGCCCTCTTCGACGTTCAGAGCCTCGCGCGCGAGGTCGCCGAGGTCGTAGCGGCTGCGCACGGGGTCGAGCAGGTAGGCGGCGAGCAGCGTGTCGTCGGCCACGCCCTCCGGCTCGATCCCCAACGCCCCGAGCAGCCCCGTGGCGCGCTTCAGGTCGTGGACGGATTTCGAGAGCAGGCCGTTCGAGAGCACGTCCCTCAGCATCGAGACGGCCTGCTCGCGGCCGCCCTCGAACTCCTCGAAGTTGACGAAGTGGGCCGTGTTCGGCGCGTACGAGATGGCAATCGACGTGGGCGCGCCGCCCTCGCGCACGCTCGTCTGCTGGCCGGCGCCCGCGGGCGTCGCGTCCCCGACGGCGAAGGCCCAGTGGTCAACCTCCCAGAGCTTGCGCGTGAGCGCTTCCAACTCCGAGACCTTGCGCACCTGCGCGTAGACCTTAACGGCCGCGCCCATGTCCACCTCGGACGCGGCGTCGGAGAACTCGCGCGTGAGGGTCTGGAATTCAAGCTCGCGGAAGAGCTTGTAGGCGGCGGCGCGGTCGGGGGCTTTACAACGAAGCTTGTCGAGGTCGAGCTTGATGTTCACGTCCGTGCGGATGGTCGCCAGGTCTTTCGACTGGAGGATCAGCTCGCGGTTGTCGCGCAAGGATTCGCGGTAGGTCTTGTGCTTGACCTCCTCCCAATGCTCCAAAGCATTTTCGATGGAGCCGAACTGCTGGACGATCTGCACCGCGCCCTTCGCGCCGATGCCGGGCGCGCCGGGGATGTTATCGACCGAGTCGCCCATCAGCCCGAGCAGGTCGATGATCTGCGTCGGCTTGACGCCGAACTTGTTCAAGACCCACGCCTCGTCGCACCACTCGACGGGCGGGACGGGCTCCTTGCGCTTCACGTTCTGCGAGTTGTTGCGCATGCAGACGACCCACGGGTCTTGCACGAGCTGCGTCATGTCCTTGTCGTTCGAGACGATGACGGCCTGCAAGCCCTCCGCGGCCGCCTGCACGGCGAGCGCGCCGATCACGTCGTCGGCCTCGAAGCCGGGGACGTTCAGGACGGGGACGTTGTAAGCCTCGCAGACGCGGACGATGTAGGGGATTTGCGACTCCAACTCCTCGGGCGGGGCGACGCGGTTGGCCTTGTAGCCGACGTTCATCTCGTGGCGGAACGTCGGCACGCCCGACTCGAAGACGGCCGCGATGTAGTGCGGCTTCTCGT
>Ga0213876_10001308_pt1 | contig 15651 bp, 12 predicted proteins | sample BarmaccomBMRX_R9_FD_160113 | JGI IMG/M metagenome (GOLD analysis project Ga0213876, IMG submission 160113) | Root-associated microbial communities from Barbacenia macrantha in rupestrian grasslands, the National Park of Serra do Cipo, Brazil - RX_R9 | ecosystem: Host-associated > Plants > Roots...
TTTTGATCGACACGCCGGGGCTACGGGGCGTCGGGGTGTGGATCGCCGAGGACGGTGTCGCGCAGACGTTTCCCGAGATCGAGGCGCTAGTCGAGGACTGCCGCTTCAACGACTGCCAGCACGAGAGCGAGCCCGGATGCGCCGTACAGGCAGCCATCGCCGAGGGGACGCTGCCGCAGCGGCGGCTCGACAGCTGGCGCAAGATCGCTCGAGAGGCCGAATGGATCGCGTCCCGCAGCGACGCCAGGCTGCGGCGCGAGCGGGCCGACCGGTGGCGGCAGATTCATCTGGAGGCGCGTCGAAACAACCGGACCCGACCACAGCAGAGGTAGCGTCGCCTGGTGCCGATCAACACCGTCTACGAGGACCTGCTGCGCCAGGTTCTCGACCACGGCACCCACAAGTCCGACCGCACCGGCACCGGCACGAAGAGCGTGTTCGGGCACCAGATGCGCTTCGACCTGGCCGACGGATTTCCGCTCATCACGACCAAGCGGGTGCACTTCAAGTCGATTGCCATCGAGCTGCTGTGGTTCCTCCGCGGCGACAGCAACGTGAAGTGGTTGCAGGACAACGGCGTCACCATCTGGGACGAGTGGGCGGCCGCTGACGGAGATCTCGGACCGGTGTACGGCGTGCAGTGGCGATCCTGGCCGACGCCCGACGGTGGACACGTCGACCAGATCGCGACCGTGATGAACCAGCTTCGAACCGATCCGGATTCGCGGCGCATGATCGTCTCGGCGTGGAACGTCAGCGACATCCCGCGGATGGCGTTGCCACCCTGCCACGCGTTCTTCCAGTTCTACGTCGCCGACGGCAGGCTCTCCTGCCAGCTCTACCAGCGCAGCGCCGACCTCTTCCTGGGTGTGCCGTTCAACATCGCGAGCTACGCGCTACTCGTCCACATGGTCGCGCAGCAGGCCGGCCTCGATGTCGGCGAGTTCATCTGGACAGGGGGCGACTGCCACATCTACGACAACCATGTCGAGCAGGTCACCGAGCAGCTGTCCCGCGAGCCGTTCCCGTTCCCGAAGCTCGAGCTGCGTAAGGCCGAGTCGATCTTCGACTACGCATACGAGGATTTCACGGTCGTCGGCTACGAGCACCATCCTGCGATCGCCGCGCCGGTGGCCGTTTGATGCTGTCGCTCATCTGGGCGCAGGCACGAAACGGGATCATCGGCAAGGACGGCGGGATCCCATGGCACGTTCCGGAGGATCTGGCGAACTTCAAGGCGCTGACCACCGGCCACACCGTCGTCATGGGACGAGCGACCTGGGAGTCGCTGCCGCCGAGGTTCCGGCCGTTGCCGCAGCGTCGAAATCTCGTGCTGACCCGCCAGCCGGACTGGACGGCGGAAGGTGCCGAGCCCGTGGGGTCGCTCGAGGCAGCAATTGCCGCGTCGGACGGCGAGCTGTGGGTGATCGGGGGTGGACAGGTCTATGCGGCCGCGATGTCGCTCGCCGACCAGCTGGTCGTCACCGAGGTGGACCTCGACATCGACGGCGACACGCTGGCGCCGCCGATCGAGCCGCGATGGTCGATCGTCGAGTCGTCGGACTGGCTGGAATCAATCAAGGGGCTCCGCTACCGCATCGCGCGATACGGTTGACGGCATGAACGCCCCGTTCGGCCGCGTGCTCACCGCGATGGTCTCGCCGATGCGTGCCGACGGCTCGCTGGACCTCGAGGGCACCCAGCGACTCGCCACTTCCCTCGTCGATGAAGGCCACGACGGCTTGGTCATCAGCGGCACCACTGGTGAGTCGCCGACCACAACCGACGAGGAGAAGGACCAGCTGCTTCGTGCGGTCGTCGAAGCGGTCGGGGATCGCGCGACGGTGGTCGCCGGTGTCGGTACGTATGACACCGCGCACACGGTGGAGCTTGCCAAGCACGCTGAGAAAGCCGGCGTGGACGGCCTGCTGCTGGTGACGCCGTACTACAACAAGCCCCCGCAAGCCGGGCTGATCAATCACTTCACGACGGCGGCAGACGCGACCGGCCTGCCGGTCATGATCTACGACATCCCGGCACGCTCCGGGGTGCCGATCCAGACGTCGACGATGCTTCGCTTGGCCGAGCACCCCAGAATCGTTGCGGTCAAAGACGCCAAAGGGGACCTCTTCGCGACCACTGAGGTGCTCGCGCGAACCGACCTCGCCTTCTACTCCGGTGAAGACGCACTCAACCTGCCGATGCTGGCGATCGGCGCGGTCGGCATGGTGAGTGTTGTCGGCCACCTGTTCGGCGCGGAGTACGCCGCGATGGTGGCGGCAGTGGACCGCGGCGATCTCGCCGCGGCGCAGCAGATCAACGCGGCGCTGGTCCCGGCTGTCGTGGGCATCATGACCCGAACCCAGGGCGCGATCATGGTCAAGGCTGCGCTCGAGCTCGTCGGCAAGATCAACACCCGCACGACGCGGCCGCCGTTGGTCGACGCGACAGCTGACGAGATCGCGCTGCTGCGCAGCGATCTGAAGGCCGCCGGTATCGACTTGTGAGTCCTTCGCAGTGAGTCATCCTCACCCGGATCTCGGTCCGCCGCCTGCGCTGGTTGATGACGCCCTGCGCGTCGTGGCGCTCGGCGGCATCGGCGAGATCGGCCGCAACATGACGGTGTTCGAGCACCGCGGCCGACTGCTGATCGTCGACTGCGGGGTGCTGTTCCCGGAGACCGAGCAACCGGGCATCGACCTGATCCTCCCGGACTTCTCCTATCTCCGGGATCGGTGGGGCGACGTCGACGCGGTCGTTCTGACACACGGCCACGAGGACCACATCGGTGCTGTGCCGTACCTGCTGCGGGAGGCGCCGCAGGTGCCGCTCGTCGGATCGCAGCTGACGCTGGCACTGGTCGAAGGCAAGCTGCAGGAACATCGCATCACGCCGCTCACCCTCCAGGTGCGGGAAGGGCAGACCGAGCAGCTGGGGCCGTTCGCCTGCGAGTTCTTCGCCGTGAACCACTCGATTCCCGATGCGCTCGGCGTCGCGATCCGGACCGCCGCCGGCACCGTGCTCCACACCGGCGACTTCAAGATGGATCAGATCCCGCTCGACGGGCGGATCACCGACCTCGGCGGCTGGGCGAGGCTCGGTCGCGAGGGCGTCGACCTGCTCATGAGCGACTCGACGAACGCCGAGGTGCCCGGCTTCGTCACCCCCGAGCGTGAGATCGGGCCGGTCCTCGATGACATCTTCCGAGGTGCCAACCGGCGGATCATCGTCGCCTGCTTCGCCTCGCACGTTCATCGAGTCCAGCAGGTGCTCGACATCGCGCACGAGCATCGCCGCAAGGTGGCGTTCATCGGACGGTCGATGGTTCGCAACATGGGCATCGCCCGGGACCTGGGCTACCTGCGCATCCCGGCCGACCTGATCATGGATCTGAAGGAGATCGACAAGCTGGCTCCCGACGAGGTGGTGCTGATATCCACCGGGTCGCAGGGTGAGCCGATGTCGGCGCTGTCGCGGATGGCGAACCGTGCACATCAGCAGATCCGGATCGAGCCCGGGGACACGGTGGTGCTCGCCTCCTCGCTGGTTCCCGGCAATGAGACCGCGGTGTTCCGCGTCATCAACGGGCTGAACCGGCTCGGCGCCCACGTCGTTCACAAGGAAACGGCGATGGTGCACGTGTCCGGCCACGCTCCGGCCGGCGAGCTGCTCTACGTCCTCAACATGACCCGGCCGTCGAACGTGATGCCGATCCACGGCGAGTGGCGCCATCTGCGCGCCCACGCGGAGCTTGCGGTCGCGTCGGGGGTGCCACGCGACAACGTCGTGCTGGCCGACGACGGTGTCGTCGTCGATCTGCTCGACGGCAAGGCGTCGATCGTTGGCACGATCCCGGCCGGATACGTGTACGTCGACGGGCTGGCGGTCGGAGACATCGGTGAGCAAGAGCTCAAAGACCGCCTGATCCTCGGCGGTGACGGGTTCGTCTCCGTCTTCTTGGCGGTGGACTCGGTGACCGGCAAGGTGTCCGCTGGACCCGAGATCCTCGCGCGCGGCTTCTCCGAGGACGCGACGGCATTCGACGCGGTGATCCCTCTGGTGGAAGAGTCCCTGGCCGCCGCAGCGCGGGAGGGGATCAGCGAGCGGCACGAGCTCCAACAGCGAGTACGCCGCGTCGTCGGGAAGTGGGTGAGCGACACCTATCGCCGCCGACCGATGATCATTCCGGTCGTGATCGAGGTCTGAGCGCCACGCTGCGCCCCGCGTGGCTCATGTGACTCGTGTGACACAAGGGTTACGCTCCGAGCGTGGCAACCAAGACTTCCCCGCGCCCACGGACACCCGCAGCCAGCCGAAGTTCGGCGTCGAGCCGTACGACGAGCTCGCGGCCGGCCTCGACGGCACGCAAGCCGGCGACCCGGTCGGCGGCGGCCCGCAAACCGGCGGCGCGCCGCGCCCCGGCTCGCCAGCCGGCGGCTCGGCGTACCACCGCGAGCCGCCCCGGCTTGGGCGCTCGCCTGATCCGTGCCCTCGGCCGGGCGCTGATGGCGCTGTGGATGCTCATCGCCCACGGTCTTGGCGCCAGCGTCCGGGGTCTCAGCGGCGGGGCTCGTGACCTCGATCCGGCCCATCGCCGGGACGGGGTGGGCCTGCTCTCCCTCGCGCTTGCGCTCGTTGTCGCGGTCGGCGCGTGGGCTGATTCGGCCGGCCCGTTCGGTCACGGCCTGACCCACGTCCTGCGGTCGCTGATCGGCGCAGGGGTCATGGTGCTGCCGATCGCGCTTGCGGCGGGTGCCTTCCACTTCCTGCGCAAGCCGGCACCCGATGGCCCGCGAGGGCGAGTCGTCGTCGGCTGGATCGCCGTCGCCGTGGGCTACCTCGGCATCCTGGATCTCGTTCACGGCGACCCGTCGGGTGCGGCCGCTCGCCGCGCCGCGGGCGGCGTGCTCGGCGTGCTCGCCGGATCACCGCTCGGGACCGCGCTCACGGCCTACCTCGCCGTCCCGGTGCTCGCGATGATCGGAGTGTTCGGCCTGCTCGTGGTCACCGGTACGCCGTTGCACGCCGTACCCGACCGACTGCGCACGCTCGGTCGCAAGCCCGCCGCGGCGGATGGTGCCCCGCAGCTCGAGGATGGAATGCTCCCGACCGAGCCGATCAAGCGCCGGCGGGCGCCGAAGAAGGACAAGGACGCCGACGCGCTCAAGACCAACCCGGACGCGCCGTTCTCCGCCTCGCCGGTGATCTCCGAAGCCGATGCCGAGCAGCCGCCCCAGGTCATCACCATCCCCGAAGCCGGCGCAGCCGCGGTCGACGTCCCGTTGCAGCCCGCGAAGCAGCTCGCTCTCGGCGACGGCGCATTCCAGCTGCCGCCGATGACGCTACTGCGGGAAGGCAGCGCTCCGAAGGCGAAGAGTCGAGCGAACGACATCGTCATCGACGCGCTGACCCAGGTCTTCTCGGAGTTCGATGTCGACGCCGCGGTCACTGGCTTCACCAGGGGACCGACGGTCACGCGTTACGAGGTCGAGCTCGGGCCGGGAGTGAAGGTCGAGCGGATCAAGGCGCTGCTTCGCAACATCGCGTATGCCGTGAAGAGTCCCGACGTCCGGATCATCGACGTCATCCCGGGCAAGTCCGCGATCGGCATCGAGATCCCGAACACCGACCGCGAGACGGTCAGCCTCGGTGACGTGCTGCGTTCACCGGTCGCGACCCGCGACCATCATCCGCTGACCGTGGCCCTCGGCAAGGACGTCGAAGGCCGGTTCATCGCAGCCAATCTCGCGAAGATGCCGCACATCCTCATCGCCGGTGCGACCGGCGCCGGTAAGAGCACGTGCATCAACAGCCTGATCAGCTCGATCCTCGCGCGTGCCACCCCGGATGAGGTCAGGCTCGTCCTGATCGACCCCAAGCGGGTGGAGCTCACCCACTACCAGGGCATCCCGCACCTGATCACTCCGATCATCACGAATCCGAAGAAGGCGTCCGAGGCGCTGCAGTGGGTGGTTCGTGAGATGGAGCTCCGGTACGACGACATGGAGGCGGCCGGGGTTCGCCACATCGACGACTTCAACGTCAAGGTCCGTGCCGGCAAGCTCACTCCGGCGCCGGGGACCGACGGGCGGGCGTTCGCGACGTACCCCTATCTGTTGGTGGTCGTCGACGAGCTCGCGGACCTGATGATGGTCGCGCCGCGCGACGTCGAGGACGCGGTGGTCCGGATCACGCAGCTCGCGCGCGCGGCGGGCATCCACCTCGTTCTCGCGACCCAGCGCCCGAGCGTCGACGTGGTGACCGGACTGATCAAGGCCAACGTTCCGAGCCGCCTCGCGTTCGCGACGGCAAGCCTCGCCGACTCGCGCGTCATCCTCGACCAGCCCGGCGCCGAGAAGCTCGTCGGCGGTGGCGACGCGCTGTTCCTGCCGATGGGGGAGAGCAAACCGATTCGGCTGCAGGGCGCCTACGTGTCGGACTCCGAGATCGACGCGATCGTCGCCCACGTGAAGAAGCAGATGGCGCCGGAGTATCGCGAGGACGTCACCGCCGGCGTCGTTGCCAAGCGGGAGGCGGACGAGGAGGTCGGCGACGACCTCGAGCTGCTGTGCCAGGCGATCGAGCTGGTGGTGACGACTCAGTTCGGGTCCACGTCGATGCTGCAGCGAAAGCTGCGCGTCGGGTTTGCCAAGGCCGGACGGTTGATGGACCTGATGGAAAGTCGCGGTGTCGTTGGACCTAGCGAGGGCTCCAAGGCGCGTGACGTCCTGGTACGGCCCGAGGAGATGGACGGCATCCTCGCGACGCTTCGCGGCGAGGGCTAGCGACAGCGGCGTCACAGCGTCCACGTCGGCCCTTTGCTCGGGCTTTTGACCGGTCCTAGGATGGGCGCCTGAAGCACACTCGACTACAAGGGCCAACTAGTGACCGTCGGCGAAACACTTTCCCACGCCCGACGCAAGCGAGGGTTGTCGGTGGAGGACGTCGCCGCCGACACGCGGATCCGCGCGGCCGTGATCACGGCGATCGAATCTGATCGCTACGACCTCTGCGGCGGCACTGTCTATGCGCGCGGGCACATCCGAAGCATCGCGAAGGTCGTCGGCGTCAATCCGGAAGAGCTGATCGGCGAGTTCGACAGCGTCCATCAGGTCGAGCGGGTGGTGGCCGCCGTCGCGGCCACCCCCACCGATCACGACCTGGTCGCGCGAGCCGAACGCCGGCAGCCGAACTGGACAGTCGCCATGGCCGCGGCCCTCGTGGTGATCTGCGGGTTCGCGATCGTCGGGCTCGTCTCGCACAAGTCGAACTCGCCGGCCGCCGATGGTGCCGGCAGCCAGACGCCGCAGGGTCAGGCCGGCCACCCGACACAGCAGCCCAGCTCACCGCCGCCATCCGCCGTCGCGCAGCTGCCGGCCGCAGGCGAGGCGACGATGCTCGTGCGAAGCGTCAGTGGGCGCACCTGGCTGTCCGTGACGACGAAGAACGGCCGCACGCTGTTCAGCGGCATCCTCGAAGTCGGGCAGCACAAGGCGTTCAGCGACCGCAAAGGGTTGGCTTACGTCATCGGGAACGCGCCGGTGGTCGACGTCGTCGTCAACGGCAACGACATCGGGGCGCCGCCATCGTCGAATGTCGTCGCGCGCGGCAGCGTCATCCCTGGAAAGGGCACCGTTCAGCAGGCGTGATCCAACGCTGCCTCAGTAGCCTCTAACCGTGCCCCGATCCGTTGCCCTCGTGACTTTGGGCTGCGCGCGTAACGAGGTCGACTCGGAGGAGCTGGCGGCGCGACTCGAGCGCGACGGCTGGGTCGTCACGGACGACGCGCACCGGGCCGACGCCGTGATGGTCAACACGTGCGGATTCATCGAGGCGGCAAAAGCGGACAGCATCGAGCAGCTCCTCGAAGCGGCGGACACCGGGCGTCCCGTGATTGCGGTCGGTTGCATGGCCGAGCGGTACGGCGGTGAGCTGGCGCGCGAGCTCGACGAGGTGACGGTTCTCGGGTTCGACGACTACGCGGCGATCGGCGACCGGCTCGACGATGTCATCGCCGGTCGTCCGCTGGTCCCGCACACGCCCCAGGACCGCCGGACGCTCCTGCCGATCAGCCCGGTCGACCGGGCAACCGCCGCCGCGCCACCCCTGCTACGCAAGCGGCTCGACAGCGGCCCGGTTGCATCGATTCGTCTGGCCTCTGGCTGTGACCGGCGGTGTGCGTTCTGCGCGATCCCCACCTTCCGCGGCGCCTTCGTCTCACGGCAGCCGGCCGAGGTCTTGGCCGAGGCCGAGTGGCTCGCCGACACCGGTGTTCGCGAGATCGTCCTGGTGAGCGAAAACTCCACGTCCTATGGAAAGGACCTCGGCGACCTGCGACTGCTCGAGAAGCTGCTGCCGCAGCTCGCTGCTGTCGATGGCATTGACCGAGTTCGGGTCTCCTACCTCCAGCCGGCGGAGATGCGGCCGTCGCTGGTCGAGGTGATGACCAGTACGCGTGGGGTTGCGGCGTACTTCGACCTGTCGTTCCAGCACTCGAGCGAGAGCTTGCTGCGCCGGATGCGGCGCTTCGGCGGCACGGAGGCCTTTCTCGAGCTGATTGCGTCGGTACGTGGCCGGATCCCGACCGCCGGCGTCCGCAGCAACGTGATCGTCGGGTTCCCTGGCGAGACCGACGCCGATGTCGATGAGCTCGCGAACTTCTTGAACCAGGCCAGGCTCGACGCCATTGGCGTGTTCGGGTACTCCGACGAGGATGGCACCGAGGCCGAGTCGTTGCCGGACAAGGTCAGTGGCCCCGAGATCGTGCGACGCGTCGAACGGATCTCGTCGCTCGCCGAGGAGCTGACCTCACAGCGTGCCGAGGATCGCATCGGTGAGGAGATCGAGGTCCTCATCGAGACGGTCGGTCGCGACACCGTCGAAGGTCGCGCGGAACATCAGGCGCCGGAGGTCGACGGATCGGTCACCATCCGAGGCGAGCTGGCCGTCGGCGATCTGATCCTCGCGCGGGTCGTCGCCAACGAAGGCGTCGACCTGTTGGCGGAGCCACTGTGAGCGACCCGCCGGAGCGGGCCGGCCGGGCTCCGGGCGAGCCCATCCTGCCGATGCTCTCTCAGCTCCCCCCGCTGCCGGCGCCGAAGCCCGATCAGATGGGCGATCCGGTCAGCAACGCCAAGGTCTGGAACATCGCGAACATCCTGACGTTCTTGCGGTTGCTGCTCGTGCCGGTGTTCGTCGTCCTGCTCGTCGCGAACGGCGGCCACTCCGACGGCTGGCGCACGTTGGCCTTCGCGGCGTTCGCCGTCGCCTGCGTGACCGATCTGGTCGACGGTGACCTCGCCCGTCGTCGAAATCTGGTGACCGAGGTCGGAAAGATCGCGGACCCGATCGCGGACAAGGCATTGACCGGCGCCGCGCTTATCGGGCTGTCCTCGCTCGCCGACCTGCCGTGGTGGGTCACGGTCGTCGTCCTGGCGCGCGAGCTCGGCATCACCGCGTTGCGATTCTTCGTCATCCGGCACGGCGTCATTCCGGCGAGTCGCGGCGGCAAGGCGAAGACGTTGGTGCAGAACATCGCGATCGGCCTGTATGTCCTGCCGCTCACCGGCTGGCCCGCGACCACCCGGTTCTGGGTGATGGCCGTCGCGCTCCTGCTGACCGCCGCAACTGGTGCGGACTACGTGTCGAAGGCCGTGACACTGCGGCGCAACAGCGCGCGAACGGCGTGGAAGCGGTTGCGCAAAGCCAGTGAGTGACCTCGCCGCGGACATCCATCAGCGTCTGCTTGAACGCGGCGAGACCGTCGCCACCGCAGAGTCGCTGACCGCCGGGTTGGTGGGGGCCGAGCTCACCCGCGTCGCGGGCTCCTCGGCGACGTACCGGGGTGGTGTCATCGTCTACGCGACCGAGCTCAAGGCACAGCTCGCCGGTGTCCCCGGCGACCTGCTGGCGGCTCGAGGACCGGTCGATCGCGAGGTTGCGGCTGCGATGGCGGTCGGCATCCGGGAGCGGATCGATGCCACCTGGGGGCTCTCGCTGACCGGAGTCGCCGGCCCGGATCCGCAGGACGGGAAGCCAGTGGGCCTGGTCTTTGTTGGACTAGCTGTGGCTGGTCGAACCCCTGCGGTCGCCGAGTTGATGCTTTCGGGGGATCGGGCAGCCATCCGAACGGGTGCTGTCGCGGCGGCGTTAGCACTCCTTCGCGACACGCTCGCCGCCGCCGAGTAACGTGGGTGAATGGTGCTGCTCCGTCGCATGTTGGGTGATGTGCTCCGTCGTCACCGGGTCCGCCAGTCGCGGACCCTGCGCGATGTGAGCGTTGCCGCCGGTGTGTCGCTCGGCTACCTCTCCGAGGTCGAGCGTGGCCGCAAAGAGGCGTCGAGTGAGCTGCTTGCGGCGATCTGTGGCGCCCTCGATGTGAGCCTCGCCGAGGTGCTTCGCGAGGTCAGCGACGATCTGGCGCGCGAGGAGCGACGGCTGCGGGTGGCGCCGGTGGGGTTCTCAAGCGGCCCTCGTACGCTGCCAACCCTCGCCGGGTCTCGGCCGGTTGCCGGCATCGCTCCACTCGTTCCGTCTCGCACGGAGCGTCCGACCAGCCGTCCGGCTGGCCGACCGGCGACACCGGTTGGCCCGGTCGCCCTGCTGATGACGAGGTCGTCGACTCCATTCGTCGCTGCCTGACATGAGCTCGTCCCAGCCCGTGTCCTCGCACTATGCATCGGCCGCGCCGATTCATGAGCGTGGCCTTCACTCCCGTGCCGGCAACGCGATGGCCCGGACCCGAGCCGCCGTGCTCGATGGCGCGGCTCGCGCGGTGGAGAAGCACGGTGCTCGCAAGGCGACGATGGCTGACATCGCCTCGCTGGCCGGCATCGCGAAAGGCACGCTGTACAACCACTTCCGGGCGAAGGAGGCGGTGTACGGCGCTGCCCTCGAGGCGGGGATCAAGAGCCTTGCGGCTGAGTGCGTCGCGGCGGCTCGCGACGACCTGGCCGATGCACTGTCGCTCGCGGCCGATCGCATCGGGACGCACCCGGCGATCCGCCGCATCGCGGCTGACGAGCCGATGGTCCTCGCGTCGCTGGTCACACCGACCGACATGCCACTGTGGGGACTCGCCCGGTCTGCGGTGCGAGACGTCTTGATTGCTGCGGGCGTGGCGACCAGCGCCGCCTCGATCGACCTCGTGGTGCGGTGGCTGACGACGTACCTCGTCGCACCGGCGGCTGAGGCCTCGGATCAGGCGGGTCTGCTGGCCGCCGCGCTGCTCCCCGACGGTGACGGGCCGGCCTGGCAGGACGGGCACCAGTAGCAGATCCGGTCGTAGAGATCTGGCCCTTGCATCGCCCGGCGGACGATGGTCCCGCATCTGCGGCATGGCCGCCCGTGCCGCTCGAACACCCAATGCAACTCGTCCCGGCGGAGATTGCCGGTCGTCGTCTGCACCCAGCGGGACTTGTTGGCGACCAGCAGCTTGCGGGCGCGCCGCACCATCGCCGGGAGATCCGGCACCGCTGCGACGGTTGTCCATGGCGTGAGCCCGGACAGGAACAACACCTCGGTCTTGTAGAGGTTGCCGATGCCTGCCAGGTTGCGTTGGTCCAACAGGGCATCACCGATCTCCCGCTCGGGTGCCGCCAGCAGTCGGCGCAGCGCCTCGTCTGCATCCCAGTCAGGGCCGAGGAGGTCGGGACCGAGATGGCCGACCACGGTGTCCTCCTGATCCGTGCGGATCAGCTCGACGAGCTGGAGGCGATAGCCGATGGCCTCGCGCTCCGCGTTGGCGAGAATCACCCGGATCTCATGGTCCTTGCCGCCGGAACGGCGCGCACCTGGCGTGAAGATGCGCCAGGTGCCGGCCATCTTGAAGTGCGTGTGCAACGTTGTGCCGCCCTCGATGCGGGTCAGCATGTGCTTGCCTCGCGGCACGACTTCGAGGACCTCGAGTCCGGTGAGATCGGCGGTCGCGTGCTGCGGCACTCGAAAGTCCGTGGTGGTCAGCACACGACCCGCGAGGGCATCGTGCATCCGGTTGGCGGACAGCCAGACCGTGTCGCCTTCGGGCACGTCGCCTCAGGCCCGCAACCGCAGACCGCGGGGCGTGGGATGGAAACCGGCCGCTTCGAGCGCCACTCCGAGTGGGGAGTTCACGACCGCCGCACCGTCCGCGCGTTCGACGGCGAGGCGCCCGAGCAGCCCTTCGCGGACGGCGAGAGCGAGTGCGTCGGCCGCGGGTTGGATGCTGTCCGGCTCCTCGCTCCAGGACAGCAGCGACTTGCCGCCGCGCTCCACGTAGATGCAGAGGTCGCCGTCGACGAGCACGACGAGCGCCCCGGCCTTGCGCCCCGGCCGGTGGGTGCCTGGGTGCTCGGGCCAGGGGAGGGCCGCGCCGTAGGGGTTGGCCGGATCGGTGGCGGCGAGAACGATGCAGGTGCTGGTGCCGCGCTTGCCCTGCGGGTCTACCGCGCCGGGCCGGGCGCGCTCGCTCATCGCGCGCATCCGGTCGACCGCGCCGGGAAGGGCGAACTGGGCGCCACCAAGACCTTCGACGAAGTAGCCCCGCCGGCACCGTCCGGTCTCTTCGAAGGCTTTGAGGACGGGATAGACCGCGGCGTAGCCACCAGGTAGGTGCTCGGACATCACAGCGCCGCGCGTCACGATGCCGTGCCGTTCGAGCAGACCGGTCGCGGCGGCGTGGGCCCTGCGAGTGGCGTCGGTCTCACGGGCGGGCGTCGCACTCCATCGGCCGGACATGCCCGATGGGGTCGGTCGGGCCGTCGCGACTGGACGCCCGCGACGTCGCGCCGGGGACCGGCCGACCTGGCGCTTCGCGCCGCCGATCTCGCGCAGCGGTGCGACGGTGTCGTTGGTGAGATGGCCGGTCCACACCAGGTCCCAGATCACGTCAGCGAGCTGGCGCTCGTCGGTGGTTCCGACGCGGTCGGCGAGCGCGCGGAAGAAGAACGCACCGCCCCCCGCGACGGCCTCGACGACCTCGGCGTGCAGCGGTGTCGCAAACTCCTCGTCAAGCGGTGGCAGCAGGAGCGGTGCGGTGTCGGCGAGATGCAGGGACACCCAGCCGTCGCGGCCTGGCAGCGCACCCTGACCGACCCACAGCACGTCACCGGCCGAGGTCAGCTCGTCGAGCATCGACGAGGTGTAGTCGGCGACCCGGCTCGGCAGGATCAGCGTCTCGAGCATCGAGGCGGGCACCGCCGCACCGGCGAGCTGCTCGACGGCACGGATCACCGCGTCGATGCCGCGACCGGCATGAACTCCGACGCCCTGCCAGGCCGGCAGAAAGCGTGCATAGGTGTCGTGCGTCGACGGTTCGACTTCCTTGCGAAGCTTGGCCAGCGAACGCCGGCGAAGGCTGCGGAGAACTTCGGCGTCGCACCACTCCTGCCCGCTGCCGCCGGGCCGGAACTCGCCGTGGACCAGCTGGCCGGAGGCGCCCATGCGGTGAAGCGTCTGGTCCGCCACAGCGATCCCCAGACCGAACCGGTTCGCCAGGTCGATCGCGACGAACGGTCCGCGGCGGCGAGCAAACCGCGATGCCAGATCACCGAGCGGGTCGGACACCGACTCGAGGAACGTGGCGGGGACACCGACCGGCATCGGTGTGCCGAGCGCGTCTCGGAACCGGCTCGCGTCTTCGATGGCGATCCAGCGGTCCTCGCCGGCAACGCGCACCTGGATCGCGCGACGGGTCGTCTCGAGCTCGCGCACGAGCCCAGGCGTCGCGCCGCGCGCGGCGAGCTCCGCATCCGAGAGGTCGCCGAGGACGCGCAGGGCATCGGCGACGTGCTCGACCGTGGTGAGCCGGCGCTCGTCGGTCAGCCAGGCAAGCTCGGCCTCGACCTCGCCGATCGCCTCCGGGTCGAGCAGCTCGCGCAGTTCCGCCGTACCCAGGAGCTCGGCGAGCAGCCCGGAGTCGAGGGCGAGGGCAGCCGCGCGGCGTTCCGCGAGCGGCTGGTCGCCTTCGTACATGAACTGGCCGATGTAGCCGAAGACGAGGCTGCGGGCGTACGGCGAGGGCTGGCCCGTCTCGACCTCGATGATGCGCACCGAGCGATTCGCGACGTCGCGCATCAGCTCGACCAACCCAGGGACGTCGAAGACGTCCTGCAGGCACTCCCGCATCGTCTCGAGGATCACAGGGAACGAGCCGTACTGGCCGGCCACGGACAGCAGCTGGGCGGAGCGCTGGCGCTGCTGCCACAGCGGTGCCCGGCGACCGGGATTGCGCTTGGGGAGCAGGAGTGCTCGCGCAGCGCATTCGCGGAATCGGGAGGCGAAAAGCGCGGAGCCGCCGAGCTCTGCGGTGACGATCGCCTCGATCTCGTCCGGATCGAACACCGTGATGTCAGGTGCCGGAGCGTCGTCGGTGTCCGGCAGGCGCAGGACGACCCCGTCGTCACTGTGCATGACCTGCACGTCCATCCCCGAGCGCTCACGCAGTCGGGCCTGCAACGCCAGTGCCCACGGGGCGTGTACCTGCGCACCGAACGGCGAGTGGATGGCGATCCGCCAGTCACCGAGCTCGTCGCGGAAGCGCTCCACCACGATCGTGCGGTCGTCGGGCACGTGCCCGGTCGCGGCGCGCTGCTCCTCGACGTACGCAAGGGTGTTGGTGACGGCCCACTCGTCGAGCCCGAGGCCCGTGAGTCGCTCGATCGCCGCCGGCCGGTCGAGGGCTTGGAGCTCGCGCACGAATGCGCCCAGTGCGCGGCCCAGCTCGATCGGCCGGCCCAGTGCGTCGCCGTGCCAGAACGGCAGGCGGCCCGCCATACCGGGCGCGGGGGAGACCAGCACCCGGTCGTGGGTGATGTCCTCGATCCGCCACGAGGTGCTGCCGAGAGTGAAGACGTCGCCGACCCGCGACTCGTAGACCATCTCCTCGTCGAGCTCGCCGACCCGGCTCTTCTGCTCGCCGACGAGGAAGACTCCGAACAGCCCGCGATCCGGGATCGTGCCGCCGCTCGTGACGGCCAGGCGCTGCGCGCCCGGCCGACCCGTGAGCGTCCCGGTGACCCGATCCCAGACGATGCGCGGCCGCAGCTCCGCGAACTCATCAGACGGGTAGCGGCCGGCCAGCATGTCGAGCGTTGCGTGGAACGCGCTGTCAGGCAGCGCGGCGAACGGCGCTGAGCTGCGGACGAGAGCGGCGAGGTCGTCGACGTTCCACTCGTCCATGGCGAGCATCGCGACGATCTGCTGGGCGAGGACGTCGAGCGGGTTGCGGGGCGGGCGGATCGCCTCGATCGCGCCTTCGGACATTCGCTGCGAGACCACGCTGGCGGGGATCAGGTCGCCGCGGTGCTTGGGAAACATCACGCCGCGGCTGATCGCGCCGACCTGGTGGCCGGCTCGGCCGATCCGCTGCAGCCCGGAGGCCACCGACGGCGGAGAGGCGACCTGGATCACGAGGTCGACGGCACCCATGTCGATGCCGAGCTCGAGGCTGCTCGTGGCGACGACCGCCGGCAGCTCGCCGCGTTTGAGCGCGTCCTCGGTGATCGCCCGTTGTTCGCGACTGACGCTGCCATGGTGTGCCCGCGCGATCTCGGGTGGGGCGCCGCGAGCGATGCCGGCCTGAGCGATGGCGGCGGCCGGTGCTCCACCGGCCGGGAGGACCTCACCGGTCTCCCGCTCGTACGCGATCTCGTTGATCCGGGCGGTGAGCCGCTC
>Ga0213876_10001309_pt1 | contig 15644 bp, 16 predicted proteins | sample BarmaccomBMRX_R9_FD_160113 | JGI IMG/M metagenome (GOLD analysis project Ga0213876, IMG submission 160113) | Root-associated microbial communities from Barbacenia macrantha in rupestrian grasslands, the National Park of Serra do Cipo, Brazil - RX_R9 | ecosystem: Host-associated > Plants > Roots...
GATGTTCGCGGGCCGCACTGCCCTCGAGTCGGCCGCCGGCGGCGGCACGGTCAGCGTCCCCGGTGCCGGCACGATCGATCTGGGCAAGCTCCAGCAGACCGCCGACAAGATGAAAGCGGCGCAGGAGGCGAAGGCGGTGCCGCCGGCCGCGCTCCAGGCGCTGCTTCCCGACGCGCTCGGCGGCTTCAAGCGGACCGAGATTTCCAGCGCCGGCGCCAATGCCGGCGGCATCGGCGGCTCGGAAGCCGAGGGGCGCTACGTCAACGGCGACAATGCGATCCGCCTCAAGGTCACCGACATGGCCGCCGCTGGCGCGCTGGCGGCGCTGGGCAGTGCCCTCCACGTCGAATCCTCGCGGCAGACCGAGACCGGCTACGAGAAGACCGGCAATGTCGACGGCCGGATGACGAGCGAGAAATGGGACGGCAAGTCGCACGACGGCAGCTACAGCGTCGTCGTCGCCGGCCGCTTCCTGGTCGAGGCGGAAGGCAACGTGCCCTCGATCGACGCCCTGAAGCAGGCGGTCGCCGCGGTCGGCATCGACAAGGTCGAGGCGCTGGCGCGGTAAGGGGGTGGCGCGCGCTTTTGCGTCCGCGCTTCAGTCCAACCACCGTTCGGGCTGAGCCTGTCGAAGCCCCGCACTCCCCCTTTGCTGCAGGAGGGAAGGGGAAGGCTTCGACAAGCTCAGCCCGAACGGGTGTGGTTTCACCCTAGCTGGACAGCCCGCGCCCGGCTCCCCGCCGCCCCCCTCAGTCGAGGTGGCAGCCGTCCCTGGCGAGCTGCTCGCGGATCCAGGCCTCGACGTCGTAGCCGAAGATGGTCAGGCCCTTGATGTTGGCGTTGGCGACGGTGAGGCCGGCGAGGTTGACGTTCTCCAGCCGCGCCCCGGCGAGGTTGACGTTGGTGAAGCGGGCGCCCGCGAGGTTGACGTCCTCGAACCGCGCCCCGGCCAGCCCGCATTCGCGGAAGTTCGCCCCCTCCAGCCGCATCTTCTCGAACCGCTGCGCCATCGCCCCCTCCGAGCCTCCGGATGCCGTCCCGACGCCCGCTGTAGCGGAAACGCCCCCGCTCAGCGAGGCCAGCCGCCGGTCTGCCGCAGCGCCTCGGCGAGGCCGATGCCCGCCGCCACGGCGAGATTGAGCGAGCGGGTGCCGGCGGCCTGCGGGATACGCACGCGCAGGTCCGCCCGCGCGTGCACCTCGGGCGGCGCGCCGCGGCTCTCCGAGCCGAACAGCAGGACGTCGACGGCCTCGAACCGCGCTTCCGGCAGGCGCACGGCGCCGGCCGTCGTGAACAGCACCAGCCGGCCCGCGATCCCCGCCGCGAAGGCGGCCCAGCCGCTGTGCCGCGTCACCGCCGCGAGCGCCGCATAATCCATCCCCGCCCGCCTTAGCGCCCGGTCCGAAAAGGCAAAGCCGCACGGCTCGATCACGTCCACCCCGACGCCGAGGCACGCGGCAAGCCGCAGGATCGTCCCGACATTGCCGGCCTGGTCGGGTTGGTAGAGGGCAAGGCGCATCGGCTGTGGCCGCTAAACCGGAAAGCCAGGAGACGGGAAGACCCGGATTCCCGTGGGGCAGCCGGTGGGCACCTCCGCGGGAGGAGGGACGAGGCCGTCAAAAACACCGTTGGCAAAGGGCCGCCGCCGCGTCTATCAGGCCGCGCAAGCCGCAAGGGGTCCCCCGACGCGGCGCTGTGCGGCGTGCGCCGCGGCCGCTTCCTCAAGGCCCAGGCACACCGCTTCGCACATCCTGGTTCGAACCGCTGAAGGACGACATGGCGACGGTTGAACATAGCAACGGAGCGCACTCCGCGGGCGTGGAAGACGGTGTCCGGCGGCGCGACTTCATCAACATCGCGGCGGTGAGCGCGGCGGGCGTGGCGGGCCTCGCCACCCTCTATCCGCTGCTCAACCAGATGAACCCCTCGGCCGACGTGCTCGCGCTCGCCTCGACCGAGATCGACATCTCGGCGATCAAGCCGGGCCAGGCCGTCAAGACGATCTTCCGCAAGCAGCCCTTGTTCGTGCGGCATTTGACGCCGCAGGAGATCCAGGCGGCCAACCAGGTCCCGCTGTCGGAGCTGCGGGATCCGCAGTCGCTCGCTGAGCGGACCAAGCCCGGCAAGGCGCAGTGGCTGGTGACGATGGGCGTGTGCACCCATCTCGGCTGCGTGCCGCTGGGCGCGGGCGAGGGGGAGAATCGCGGGCCGTTCGGCGGCTATTTCTGCCCCTGCCACGGCTCGGCCTACGACACCGCGGCGCGCATCCGCCGCGGCCCGGCGCCGAAGAATCTCGAAGTGCCCGACTACAGCTTCAAGTCGGACACGGTCATCACTGTCGGTAAGGCTGCCTGACGATGAGCTTTTCCTGGGCGAAGGCGTACGAACCCAAGCACCCGCTGATGCGCTGGCTCGACCAGCGCCTGCCGCTGCCGCGGCTCGTCTACGGCGCGGTCGGCGGCGGCTATCCGGTGCCGCGCAACCTCAATTACTGGTGGAATTTCGGCGTCCTCGCCGGTCTCGCGCTCACCATCCAGATCGTCACCGGCATCGTGCTCGCCATGCACTACGTGGCGTCCGGCGATCTCGCCTTCCAGTCGGTCGAGCACATCATGCGCGACGTCAACGAGGGCTGGCTGCTGCGCTACGTCCACGCCAACGGCGCGAGCTTCTTCTTCATCGTCACCTACATCCACATCTTCCGCGGCATCTATTTCGGCTCCTACAAGGCGCCGCGCGAGCTGGTGTGGATGCTCGGCCTCGTCATCCTGCTGCTGATGATGGCGACCGCCTTCATGGGCTACGTGCTTCCCTGGGGGCAGATGAGCTTCTGGGGCGCCAAGGTGATCACCGGCCTGTTCAGCGCCATCCCCGTCGTCGGCACGTCGGTCCAGCAATGGCTGCTCGGCGGCTACGCGCCCGACCAGGCGACGCTCAACCGCTTCTTCTCGCTCCATTACCTGCTGCCGTTCGTCATCGCCGGCGTCGTCATCCTCCACATCTGGGCGCTGCACATTCCCGGCTCGTCCAACCCCACCGGGGTCGAGGTGCAGAGCGAGCAGGACACGGTGCCCTTCCACCCCTTCTACACGGCCAAGGACGGCTGGTTCGCGTCCTTGTGCATCACGCTCTTCGCGCTGGTGACCTTCTACGCGCCGAACTATCTCGGCCATGCCGACAATTACATCCCGGCCAACCCGCTTTCGACGCCGGCCCACATCGTGCCCGAATGGTATTTCTGGCCCTTCTACGCGATCCTCCGCGCCTTCACGTCGGATTTCCTGCTGCCCGCCAAGCTGTGGGGCGTGATCGCCATGTTCAGCGCGATCATCCTCCTCTTCTTCCTGCCCTGGCTCGATCCCTCGCCGGTGCGGTCGGGCAATTACCGGCCGACCTTCAAATGGTTCTTCTGGATCCTCGTCGTCGACGTGATCGTGCTCGGCTTCTGCGGCGGCCGGCCGGCGGAGGAGCCGTGGGTGATGATCAGCCAGGTCGCCACCATGTACTATTTCGCGCACTTCCTCATCGTCCTTCCGATCATCTCCTGGACGGAAAAGACGCTGCCGCTGCCGAGCTCGATCACCGCTTCGGTGCTGCACGGGGAGGCGGCGGAAGCGGCGCCGATCGACATGAGCGGGCAGCGCCCCGCGACCGCGCACTGAAGGGGTAGACGGTCCATGGTTCGTTTTCTCGGCATCCTTGCCGGCATCGTGATGGTCTTCGTCGCCGCCTGGTCGTTCGGGCACGGCGCCTATTCCTTCCTGACCACGCCGAAGGAGCGCAACGTCGTCAAGGAGTTCCACGAGGAGCCCCGCGACCTCCACCTCGCCTCCGACGGCCCCTTCGGCAAGTATGACCGCCAGCAGCTCCAGCGCGGCTTCCAGGTCTACAAGGAGGTCTGCTCCTCCTGTCACTCGCTCCGCTACGTGGCGTTCCGCAACCTCGAGGAGATCGGCTATAACGAGGCCGAGGTGAAGGCGATCGCCAATCAGTGGCAGATCGACGTCCCCGACATCGACCCGAAGACGGGCGAGCCGAAAGGCCGCAAGGCGATCCCCGCCGACCATTTCCCGAGCCCGTTCGCCAACGAGACGGCGGCGCGGCAGGCGAACAACAACGCGCTGCCGCCGGACCTCTCGCTGATTGCCAAGGCGCGCGAGGGCGGCGCGAGCTACGTCTATTCCTTGCTCACCGGCTATCGGAACCCGCCGGGCAACCTGCCCGCGGAGAACCGTCCGGGGCCGAACCTCCACTACAATCCGTGGTTCGCGAACCTCAACATCGCGATGCCGCCGCCGCTCAAGTCGGACGGCCAGGTCGGCTACAAGGACGGCACCAAGCCGACCGTCGACCAGATGGCGAAGGACGTCGCCGCCTTCCTGACCTGGACCGCGGAGCCGCGGCTCGAGAACCGGCACCGCACCGGTCTCGCGATGCTGATCTTCCTGCTGTTCACCACGGTGCTCGGCTATCTCGCCTACCAGAATATCTGGCACGGGCCCACGAGCCGTGCCGTCCGCCGCACGGGCCCGCTCAATCCGGTCAACATGGCCAAGCGCGACGCGGCCGCCGAGGAGGCGGGGATCCCCTCCGCCTGAGCGGGCAGGCCTGTCCGAAATCGGGGCGCCGGGCGACAGGTCCGGCGCCCTTTTTCGTTCCGTAACCGGTCGCGAGCCGCTATATTGGCGCGTTCGTTCCGCGCGCCGTCCATCGGGAGTCCAGCTCATGCGCCACCGCCGCCTCCGCGCCGCCCTTCTCGTCCTCGCCGGCAGCGCCGGCCTCGCCGCCTGCGCCGACGATTATGGCTACGGCTATGGCGGCGTCTCGCTCGGCTATCGGGGGCGCGCTTATTGCGACCCCTATTATTACGACTGCGGCGCCTACGGTGCCTATGGCTACGGTTATGGCGGCTATGGCTGGAACAGCTATGCCGACCCCTATTGGGGCTGGTGGGGCAATTATTATTATCCGGGCATCGGCTTCTACATCTACGACAGCTACGGCCGCCGCTACCCGTGGAACGACACCTATCGCCGCTACTGGGAAGGCCGCCGCGGCGCCTGGGGCAACCGCAACTGGAACGACCAGCGCTGGCAGCGCTGGGACGGCTATCGCGGCGGCACCGGCGGCGGCAGCTGGAGCGGCGGGACCTGGTCGGGCCGCACCGGCTCCGGCGGCACGGCCGGCACGCCCCCTCATTCGGGGAGCGGCGGCCACTGGGGCGGCGGCCATGGCGGCGGCCACCACGGCGGCCGCAGCGGCCACTGAAGCGTCAGGCCGAGGCCGCGTCCGCCGGCCTGCGGCGCATCAGCACGATCGACTGGAAGGTCATGACCGGGACGTCGTCCTGGTTGCTGACTGTCGTCTGCGTCCGGAACGAGCCGATGTCGGGCCGACTGCGCGAGGGACGGGTCTCGACCACCTTGCCGCGGACGTGCAGCGTGTCGCCGGGATAGACCGGTTTCAGCCATCTGAGCTCGTCGATGCCGGGCGAGCCGAGCCCGGCCTGCTCCTCCTTGACGACGTGACGGGCGATCACCGCCATGGTCATGGCGCAGGTGTGCCAGCCGGACGCGGCGAGGCGCTTGAAATGGGTCTTGGCCGCCGCCTCGTCGGAAAGGTGGAAGGGCTGCGGATCGTATTTGCGCGCGAAGTCGATCACTTCCTCGCGCGTCACCTCGTAGGAGCCGAAATAGGTCTCCCGCCCGACTTCGATGTCCTCGAACCAGATCATGGCGGCGGCGTAGCAGAACGCGGGCCGATTGCCAGCCGCGCATTGCCCCGGTGTGCGGGTTGAGGCAGCATCCTTGCGGGAGGCACAAGCGGTGGACCGAGCGGCTCCTGATCCTGCGGCGCAGCGCCGCACCGTCCTCGCCGGCATGGCCGTTGCGGGGCCGGCCGCGGCGCTCGCATGGCTCGGCGTCTACCGGCTCGTCCCCGCCGCCGCGATCGCGCGCGGAGCGTCCGACCCGATCCGGTTCGCCCTCGGGTGGCTGGCCGTCGCGGTGCTGCTCTGCCTGGTGACCGGAGTCGAGGCCATCGCCCATCGCCGGCTGTTCACACCCGCGATCGACCCACTGGCGGGTGCCGAGCCGCCGGCGATGAAGGTGGACCAGCGTTACCTCCAGCAGACCCTCGAGCAGACCCTCGTCTTCGCCGTCGGCCTGTTCGGCCTTGCCGCCTTCGCGGCGCCGGAGGCGGCCGCGCGGGCGATCGCCGCGACGTCCGTCGTCTGGATCCTGTCCCGCTGGGCTTTCTGGATCGGCTATCGCCGCGCGCCGCGGTTCCGGGCGCCGGGCCTCGTCGGCATGGTGCAGAGCCTGCTCGTCCTGCTGTGGGTGGCGTGGCAGTTCGGCAATGCGGCGGCCGGGCGGCCCTGGGGCGCGCTGCCGGTCGCGCTCTTCCTCGCGATCGAGGCATTGCTCCTCGTCCAGGCGGCGCGCTGACACGACCGTTGCGGCGGCGGCCGCAATGCGCCACCGTCGGTGCCGGCAGGAGGGCATTTCATGACGACGGGCATCAGCCGCCGGGCGGCATTGGGCATGGGCGCGGGCGCCCTCGCCATCGCGGCGCGGCCGGCGTGGGCGGTCGAAGCCGCGCCTTCGCCGATCGACGCGATCGTCCAGCGCTTCATGGCCGCATTCGAGATACCGGGCGTCGCCGTGGCGCTCGTCCGGCCGGGCCGCGCGGATCTGGCGCGCGGCTACGGCGTCCGCCGGCTCGGGCGGCCCGAGCCGGTCGACGCCGACACGCTCTTCTCGATCGCGTCCAACACCAAGGCCTACACCGCGGCGGCGCTGGCGATGCTGGTCGAGGCCGGTAAGCTCGGCTGGGACGAGCCGGTGGTGAGATACATGCCGGACTTCGCCCTCGCCGATCCGGCCGCGACGCAGATGATGACCGTCCGCGACCTGCTCTGCCACCGCAGCGGCCTGGCGCTGGGCGCCGGCGACCTGATGCAATTCCCGAGGAGCGACCGCACGGCCGGGGAGCTGTTGAAGGCGCTCCCGCACCTCAAGCTCGCGCGCGGCTTCCGCGCCGGCTACGCCTACGACAACATCCTCTACGTCGTCGCCGGCATCCTCGTCGAGCGCATGTCCGGCATGGCGTGGACGAGCTTCGTCGAGCAGCGCATCTTCCGCCCGCTGCGCATGCCGGACGCGGTGGCCAACCTGCCGCTGGTGCGCACGGCGGACATTGCCGGCCGCCACGCCCGTCTCGGACCGCCGCTGCGCGGGTTCGGCCGCCTCGAGGTCATCGAGCCGGACGAAGGCCCGGTCGTCGCCGCCGCGGGGGGCATCCAGGCGAGCGCGCGCGATGCGCTCCCCTGGCTCAAGACCCAGCTCGGCAAGGGCCAGGCGCCCGGCCTGCCGCGGCTGTGGAGTGAAAAGCAGGCCGAGGAGATGTGGACGCCGCAAGTGCTGACCGGCGCCACCGCCGGGCCGGTGCCCGAGAACCCGGTCCGCCCGGTGCTGCAGGGCTATGCGCTCGGCTGGTTCGTCCGCGACTATCGCGGCCGTCGGCTGGTCTGGCATTCGGGCGGGCTCTCCGGCCAGATCACCCATACCGCCCTGCTGCCGGAGCAGGGGATCGGCCTCGCTTTGTGGTCGAACGTCGAGGACGGCGCCGCCGTCTCCTACCTGCGTTACGCCCTGCTCGATCACCTGCTCGGCGCGCCGCCGGTCGACTGGATCGCCGCCACCCGCCGCGCCAGAGCGAAGAACGAGGCGGAGGCGCGCGCGCTTGCCGCGAGCGGGGACGTGAAGGCGCCGCCCGGCGGGCCGTCGCTGCCGCTCGCGGCCTATGCCGGCCGCTACCGCGACCCCTGGTACGGCGACGTCGTGGTGAGCGAACGCGGCGGCCGCCTGTGGATCGACTTCACCCGCACGCCGGTGTTCAACGGACCGCTCGAGCCCTGGGGCGCCGACGCCTTCCGCACCCGCTGGGCCAGGGGCGCCGGGGAGGATGCGATCGTCACCTTCACCCTTGCCGCCGGCCGCGCCACGGCGATCAGGATGAAGGCGCTCTCACCGCTCGCCGACTTCAGCTACGACTTCCACGACCTCGCGCTGACGCGGGTGGAGTGAGGCGGCGGGCGGAGTCTGTCCGCAACGTCCGTTGAAAAGACCCGGTTACCGCCCGGCCGGCCGCGCCACGATCTGCGCGCCGGCCGCCTTGACCAGCTCGTAGGCGCCGTCGGGCTCGAGCCGCTGCCACTGCGAATAGACGCCCTCGCAGCGCAGCCAGCGGCGCTTGTCGCCGGCATAGCTCTGCGTCCAGACCTGGCCCGCCTTCAGCGTCACCACGTCGACGACCGAGCTGCCGTCCTTGTGCATGCCGCAGTCGATGCGGCCGCCGGTGCCGTTGCGCAGCGACAGGCTGTGCTGGCCCGGCGCGTCGGCCAGCGCCGCGCCGGCCGCGAGCGCGGCCGCTCCCAGTGCGAAGAAAACAGACGCTTTCGACATGATCCCGTCTCCCACCCGTCGGATGGGGAGGCCCGCGCCAGGCGAGTCTCCGCTCCGCCCGAGCCGCGATCATGACTCTAATCCGGCCGAAACGCCAGCGCCCTAGGCGACCGCCAGATCCGGCCGCCCGTGCGGCACCGTGAGCGTCGCGCGGCGGCGGATCGGCGCGCCGGGCGTCGAGACGCGGTCGAGCACCATCACGTCGCTGCGCCAGGCGTCCGGCGTCACCTCGCAGACATGGTAGCCGCGCTGGTCGTTGATGAACTTGAGCTCCGGATTGTTGCGCAGGATCACGTCGCTGCCCCGGCGCTTGTCGGACCCGTCGCCGCCGCTCGAGATCGAGCTGGCGACGAACTCGACCGCCACCGGCCGGTCGCGGTCGACCAGCAGGCCGGCGAAATTCTGGTGCTCGTCGCCGGTCAGGACCACGACATTGTCGAGGCCGCGCATCCGGGACAGGAGCCGGCGGCGCGGCGCCTCGTAGCCGGCCCAGCTGTCCATGTTGAGGATAGGGCTCGGCCCGGGGTCGGTGCGGCGGTCGAGCGCCATCATCATCACCTGCTGCGCGACGCAGCTCCACCGCGCCTGCGGCCGGGTGAGGTTCCTGACCAGCCACGCTTCCTCCCCCGCGCTGATCATCGTCGCCGACGGGTCGTCGAGCTTGGCGCAGGGCGGCGCGAAATCGTCGCCGCACTGGTAGCCGGAGCGGTACTGGCGGGTGTCGAGGAAATCGAAGCTGACGAGGTCGCCGTAGCGCGCATTGCGGTAGGCATCGATCGCCGCCCCGCGCGGGAACAGCGAGCGGCGCACCGGCATGTGCTCGTACCAGGCCTGGAAGGCGGCGGCGCGGCGGGTGCGGAACAGCTCGGGCGGCGTGTCGGTGGGGTCGTGGTCGCCGGCCCAGTTGTCGCGCACCTCATGGTCGTCGAAGGTCGCGAACCAGGTCTGCAGGGCATGGGCGCGCTGGAGGTCGGGGTCGGCCTTGTACTGGGCGTAGCGGCGGCGATAATCGGCAAGGTCGAAGCAAGTCTGGCCGACATGGCGGCGCACGGGCGTCACGATCTCGCCGCTGTGGGCGGTTTCGATGCCCTTCGCCCAGCCCTCGTAGATATAGTCGCCGTAATGGAAGACGAAGGCGAGGTCCTCGTCGGCGAGGTGGCGGAAGGCGGTATAGAAACCGTCCTCGTAATGCTGGCACCCGGCGACGCCGAAGCGCAAGGCACGCGGGCTGCTCCCCGCCGCGGGCAGGGTACGCGCGCGGCCGATGACGCTCTTCTGCCCGCCCGAGCGGAAGCGGTACCAATAGGGCCGGTCCGGCTCGAGGCCGGCGAGCTCGACATGGACCGAGTGGGCGAGCTCGGCCCGCGCCTTCTCCTCGCCCTTGCGGACGATAGTGCGCATCGCCTCGTCGGTCGCGAGCTCCCAGGTGACCGCGACCGGCGCCATCGCCATCCCGCCATGCGCCTCCAGCGGATCGGGCGCGAGCCGGGTCCAGATGACGAAGCCGTCGGGCGAGGGATCGCCGGCGGCGACGCCAAGGCTGAACGGGAAAGCGGTGAAGCCGCCGCTCTGGGCGCGGAGGATGGCGGGGGCGGCGAGGGCGGCGCTGCCGGCGGCGGAGAGGAAGGCGCGGCGGGTGAGCATGGGCACGGGCTAATCCCCTCGCCCCACAGAGTCCAAGCCGAATCTCCGTATTGGGGACACGTACTTTTTGACCAAAAAGTACGTGTCCCCATTCAGGGCTCAGCCGCAGGTAGGAATTTTCGTGCCCCCGGCCCCCGTCGCCCCGGCCGCCCAGCTCAGCCGATAGGTGACGAGGAAGCCGTCATGGTCCGAGAGGGTCTCGCCCTTCCACGGCGCATCGAACATCGCCTCGACGCGGATCGGCGTCACCGCCACGCCGCCGCCGCCGACGAAGCCCTGGAGGTCCTCGGTGTCCATCCAGGGCTCGTCGCCGTCCCACGACATGCGCACCTCGCAGCCGCTGTCCTTGCGGACGCAAACTTGGTGGACGAGCGGATAGGGCATGACCGCGGCGAAATGAGCGAAGCGCGGCGGCGCGTGGCGCATGTTGAGGTCGCCCCCGAAGATCATCGGATGCGCCTTGTCCCACTTCGCCTCGATGAACAGGTGCAGCGCGTCGACCTGGGCGTTGTGCGCCTTCAAGGAACGGTCCTGCGACACGCCGGCATGGCCGCGCGAGTTCAAATGGGTGTTGAACAGGTCGATCTCGGCCGGCGCGCCGGGCAGGGCGAGCCGGGCGTGCATCACGCCCTTGTTCGACAGGCAGTCGAAGCCCGCGCATTCGCGGCTCGGAAAGGGCGCGCGGTCGACGGCGACCAGCGGCAGGTCGCTCAGGATGTAGAGGCCGCTCGAGAAGATCGGCCGCCACTCGCCCTTCGTGCGTTTGCGCTTGTCGACCAGGCTCGGATCGGCGTCGTCGCTGGTCGGGGGCCGGCGCGTATGGGAGGAGGGGCCCTTCAGGTAATTGCGGTAGCCGGCGCGGGCGCCGATCCGCGCGGCCTCGGTGGAAAAAGCCTCCTGCAGGAACACGACGTCGGGCGCCGTCCCCTTCGCGCGCATCTCGGCCAGCTCGCGGCCGATCTCGCGCAGCCGCGGCGGCCGGTGCCGCTTCACCGGCCAGGGAATGCCCTCGACATTGTAGGTGAGGATGCTGAGCGTCCGCGAGACCTGTCCCTGCGCCGCCGCCGCGGCCGTCGTGCGCCCCGCGGGGAAGCAGCCCGAGACGCGCTGCTTCTGGTGGATCGCGCAGCCGGACGCGGCGAGGCTGAGGAGCAGGAACCCGTGCGACGCTTTCATCGGCGCCCCCCTTAACGGAACCGGCTGAGCGGCGGCTGAATGTCGCGATTCGACCGCCCTCTTCCCGTCATGCCGGCCTTGATCCGGCATCCACCTTGTTCTTGTCGCGACTGCGGCGTGTAAGACGGTGGACCCCGGATCCAGTCCGGGTGACAGTCATCGTCAGACATTGAAGCGGAACAGCATCACGTCGCCGTCCTGCACCACATAATCCTTGCCTTCCGAGCGGAGCTTGCCGGCCTCGCGCGCCCCCGCTTCGCCGCCGCACGCGACGAAGTCGTCATAGGCGATGGTCTCGGCGCGGATGAAGCCGCGCTCGAAGTCGGAATGGATCACCCCCGCCGCCTGCGGCGCCTTCGCGCCCTTCTCGACCGTCCAGGCGCGCGCTTCCTTCGGGCCGGCGGTGAAGAAGGTGATGAGGTGGAGGAGGTCGTAGCCGGCGCGGATGACGCGGGCGAGGCCGGTTTCCTCGAGCCCGAGGTCGGCGAGGAACTCGCCGCGATCCTCGCTCGCCATGGTGACGATCTCCGCCTCGATCGCGGCGGAGACGATGACGGCGCCGGCCCCCTCGGCCGCGGCCTTCGCGAAGACGCGGGCGCTGTGGGCATTGCCCCGCGCCGCGTCGCCCTCGTCGACGTTGCAGACGTAGAGGACCGGCTTGGCGGTGAGCAGCTGCGCGCGGTCCAGCGCCAATTTCTCCTCCGCATCCTTTGGCTCGGTCAGCCGCGCCGGCTTGCTGTCGCGCAGCAGCGCCAGCGCCTGGCCGAGGACGGAGGCCTGGACCTTCGCCTCCTTGTCGCCCTGCTGCGCCTTCTTGACGAGGTTGGGCACGCGCTTCTCGAGGCTGTCGAGGTCGGCGAGCATCAGCTCGGTCTCCACCGTCTCGGCGTCGGCGATCGGGTCGACCCGGCCTTCGACATGCGTCACGTCGCCGCCCTCGAAGCACCTGAGCACGTGGACGATCGCGTCGACCTCGCGGATGTTGCCGAGGAACTGGTTGCCGAGCCCCTCGCCCTGCGACGCGCCGCGGACGAGGCCCGCTATGTCGACGAATTCGAGCTGCGTCTCGATCTCCTGCGCCGACTTGGCGATGCGCGCGATCGCGTCGAGCCGCGGGTCCGGGACGGCGACGCGGCCGACGTTCGGCTCGATCGTGCAGAAGGGATAATTGGCCGCCTGCGCCGCGGCGGTCTCGGTCAGCGCGTTGAAGAGCGTGGACTTGCCGACGTTCGGAAGGCCGACAATGCCGCAGCGGAAACCCATTTCGATGCCTTGTCAGTGGAAGGGGATGCGGCCCGATAGAGGCTTAGGCCCGCTCACGCCAGCCCGGCGAGCCAGCGCGCGGCGTCGCGCGGGCGGCGGAGGTGGACCAGGGTGCCGCGGAAGCCGGCGAGCTTCGCGACGACGCGGTGGCGGCTGTTCCAGGGGAAGCGGGCAGTGTGGAAAAGGAATTTCCAGCTGAGCCGCTCCGGGCACCCCTCCGCCATGGCGGGGCGGGTTCGGCCGTGGTGCACGAGGGAGCGGCGGACGATGCGGGCGAGGCACAGCCACATCGGAAAGTCGAGCCAGAGGACGGTGTCCGCCCGTTCCAGGCGCGGGCTCAGCGTGCCGCCGTAATTGCCGTCCATCACCCAGCGCTCGCCGGCCGCGAGCCCCTCCACCTGCCGCAGCCACGTGGCCGCGTCCGGCTCGATCCAGCCGGCGCGCCAGTAATGCTGGTCGAGGTGCACCAGCGGCAGCCCGGTCCGGCGGGCGATCGCCGCCGCGAAGGTGGACTTGCCCGCGCCCGGCGAGCCGATGACGAGCACGCGCTCCATCCGTCAGAGCCGGTAATTGAAGCTGATGCTGATCCGCTCGTCGCGACCCGTCCCCGGCACGACCTCGTGGCGCAGCCAGCTTTCCCAGAGGAACACGCTGCCCGCTTTCGGCGCCGCGTAGACGAAGGTGGCGAGATCCTCCGGCGCGTCGACGCGGCGCGGCGGGGCGGCCATCAGCATCGGGAGGCGCGGGTCCTCGAGCTTGAGCGCGCCGGCGCCCGGCGGCACCGCGACATAGCAGGTGCCCGACACGACGCTGTGGGGGTGGATGTGCCCCGAATGCGCGCCGCCCGGCTTGAGGACGTTGACCCACAGGCTGTCGAGCTTCAGCCGCCGCCCGCCGAGGTCCAACGCGCAGGCGTCGGCGAAGGCGGCGACGTGGCGATTGAGCCGGCGGACGAGGTCGGCGAAAGCGGGATCGCGCCGCGGCAGGTCGTTGAGCGAGGCGTAGGAGGTGTAGCCGCGATAGCCGTGCGCCTTCGACCAGCGGCGGCCGGCCCCGTCCTCCTCCGCAAGCGCGCGCGACGACGCGTCGAGCGCCGCGACCAGCGCCGGATCGTCGAGCGCGCCTTCGTAGAAGCGGGTGGCGAAGAGGGTGCGGACGGTCATTCCGCCTCCCTAGCCGGTCGCGGCGCCGGCTTGCCAGCGATGCAGGTCAGGAAGGCGACGGCGGTGCCGAGGCACAGCTGGAAGGGGAAGGCCAGCGCCTTCCACGCCGGCGGCAGGCCGAGCGTGTCGACGACGAAGGCCTGCTGGAGCGCGATCGCCAGGAAGCCGGTCGCGAGCGCGGCGATCACCGAACCGGTCGACCCGCGGCGCGTGAACAGGGCGGTGAAATAGACGCCGAGCAGCCCCGAATAAGCGAAGCCCATCACCCCGAGCACGAAGGCGAGGAGGGGCGCGGCGGTATAATGCTGCCACCAATAGCAGAGCACCGACATGGCAAGCAGCGCGCCGGCGACGACGAACTGGCCGACGCGGCCGGCGAGCACATAGTGGCGCGCCGGGCGGGGTCCGCGGCGCTCGGCCCAGGGGCGGTAGAAATCCTCGACCAGCACCGAGGCCATCGAGATCAGCTCCGAGTTGATCGCCGCCGCCGCGAGCACCCCCACCGCGACGAGGCCGCGCACGCCCGGCGGCACCTGGCTCAATATGTAGTGCATGAAGATGGTGATCTTCTCACCCTGGAACGCCCCCGCCGCCGCGGCGCCGCGGCCCATCACGTCCGGCCGGTCGTAGACGATGTAGAGGAGCGAGCCGATCGCCATGAACAGGAGCACGACCGGCACCGAGGCGAGGACGCTCGCGTAGAGCGCCCGCTCCCCTTCGCGGCTGTCGCGGCAGGCGAGCAGGCGCTGGGTGGTGTCCTGGTCGAGGCCGGTGCTGGCGAAGAACAGCAGCACGATGCCGGTAAAGGTCGCGAGCAGCGAGAAGGGATGGTCGAGGGCAGGGGACCAGTCGAGCAAGCGCAGCTTGTCCTCCCCGGCGGGCGTCGCCGCGAGCGCGTGGAGGATCTGGCCGGGCGAGGCGGGGATGCTCGTTCCCAGCAGCCACAGCACGATCACCGCCGCGCCCGTGTAGAGGACGACCTGGACGAGGTCGCTCCAGATGATCGCGTTGAGGCCGCCGAGGAAGGTGAAGGCGAGGCCGAGCGCGACCAGCGCCAGCGAGGCGACGAGCACGCTTTCGGGCGCGATGTCGGTGAACATGATCATCGCCACCGCAATGGCGGCGAGGTAGAGCCGGGCGCCGCTCGCGAAGACGCGGCCGACTAGGTACATGCCGCCCGCCGCGCGCATCGCCCGCGTGTCGTAGCGGGCGCGCAGCAGGTCGTAGCAGGTCGTCGCGCCGAGCGCGTAGAGCCGCGGCACCAGGATCCGCCCGGCGAGGAAGGCGCCGACCAGCGCACCGGCATAGCTCATCAGATAGGTGTAGTCGCCGCGATAGCTGTAATCGGGCGCGCCGAGGAAGGTCGCCGCCGACTGGGTCGTCGACAGCACCGAGACGGCGACCAGCCACACCGGCACCTTGTGGCCGGCGAGGAAATAATCCTCCGCATCGCGCTGCCGGCGCGTCGCCAGCCAGCCCGCGACCGCGAGCAGCAGGACGTAGAAGCCGACGACCGTCCAATCGAGGGCGGTGAACCGCGCCGGCATGGTGTCTCCCCTGGTTTGTGCACCTCATGGGGCGGCGGGCGCGGGCTTGGCAAGATGCGCTCGTCATCCCGGCGAAAGCCGGGATCTCCCGTCGGACAAGCACCGGAAGCGCGGCCTCACGGCGGGTTGGCAAGCCGCGCCTCGTCATCCCGGCGAAAGCCGGGATCTCCCGTCGGACAAGCACCGGAAACGAAGCGGCGGAGCGGGTCTCGTGGAGATCCCGGCTTCCGCCGGGATGACGGTATCCTCGACACCCGTTCGGCCCGCCCTTAGGCTCCGCCCCATACCTTCCTCCCGGAGCCCCCATGTCCCTGCGCCTCGCCGTCCTGCCGCTGCTCCTCGCGTCCGCCCCCGCCTTCGCCGCCCCGATACCCCCGCCGCCACCG
>Ga0213876_10001310_pt1 | contig 15636 bp, 13 predicted proteins | sample BarmaccomBMRX_R9_FD_160113 | JGI IMG/M metagenome (GOLD analysis project Ga0213876, IMG submission 160113) | Root-associated microbial communities from Barbacenia macrantha in rupestrian grasslands, the National Park of Serra do Cipo, Brazil - RX_R9 | ecosystem: Host-associated > Plants > Roots...
GACTCCGTGGAAGCCTTCACGAACTCGCCCGCGGCGTTCTGCACCGAGCCGTAGTCGATCTTGTTGCCCTTGGCGTAGATCAGCTCGACGTAGCCGATCGAGCCCGGCGTCTGCTTCACGAGGCCGGCGACGCCTTCATTGCCCTTGCCGCCGACGCCGACCGGCCAGTTGACCGAGGTCGCGACGCCGACCGTCTTGCGCCAGTCCGGCGAGAGCTTCGCCAGGTAGTCGCAGAAGATGTACGACGTGCCCGAGCCGTCCGAACGGTGCACGACGGTGATGTCCATGCCCGGGAGGTTCTGGCCGGGGTTGAGGTTGCGGATGGCCGGGTCGTTCCACTTCGTGATCTTGCCCAGGAAGATGTCGGCCAGGACCGCGCCGTTGAAACGGAGCTCGCCCACGCCGTCGACGTTGTAGATGGGAACGACACCGCCGAGGACGGTCGGGAGGTGGGTGATGCGGAAGCCCGCGGCCGTGATCTGGTCATTCGTCATCGGGCCGTCGGTCGCGCCGAAGAACACCGTGCCGGCGCTGAGCTGGCGGATGCCGCCGCCCGAGCCGATCGACTGGTAGTTGATCTGCACGTTCGGGTGCATCTTGTTGTACTCGGAAAACCACTTCGAATAGATCGGGTACGGGAACGTGGCGCCGGCGCCGTTGATCTGCACCGTTTGCGCGGTGGCGGTGAACGCGAAAAGCGCGACCGCCAGAAGCGTGAGGATTCTCTTCATCTCGATCTCTCCTTAGAACGTGATCAGCAGCTTGATGCCGTAGAGCGTGGTCTTCGGCGGCGTCGGGGTGACGCCGGTGCGCTTCAGCGAGTCGCGATCGAAGAGCAGCGCGGTGTTGACGCGGGTGATGTTCTGGAACCAGTAGGCGATGCCTTCGATGTCGCGCTTCTGCTTCTGCGACGAAAGGTTGTCGTTCGGCGTGAACTCGTCATGGCGGAGCAGCGCCTCCCAGCCGGTCGTGCCGAACTTCGGCGTGGCCCAAACCGACCAGCCCTTCGACTCGACTTCCGGAGCCGTGCGCAGCGTCTGATCGGTCGCCTTCACGACGTCGAAGCCGGCGTTGATGACCGGATGCTCGTACGTGATCTGGCCATACGTGCGCTGGCGTTTCGCATCCTTGACGTAGTGGTCGTCGACCACGAAGCCGGAGACGCGCAGACCCTTGAGGAACACGCCGCCGAGCGGGAACGGACGAACCGAAACACGCGCCTGGAACGCCTTCTGATCGTTCGTCTCCGCGCGGCTGTAGTTCTCACCGTTGTAGAAGCCGGCGTGGACGTCGCCGTAGTTGCCGGCGAACGTGTAGTGGCCGGAGACGCCGCTGTCCGAGGAGCCGATGAGGCCCGTGCGCTCCGGGAAGACGGTGCCCTGGAAGCGATAGCGGTAGATGCCTTCCGTGTAATCGATGAACGGCGTCTGCTGCAGGCCGACGCGGACCCAGTTGCCCTTCGAGCTGGCCGTCCAGTCGTCGAGCGAGTACTGGCCGAACGCGTACTTCAGGCGATAGATCTGGCTGCCCGAAAGCGACGGCCCGGTGCCCGTCTCGCGCGAGACGTCCGGCGTGATGCGGAAGGAGATGCGGTGATTGAGATTGCCCGTGACGTTGATGTAGGCGCGGCTGGCGTTGAACGAGCTGGTGTTCACGCGGTTGCCGCCCGCGTCGGTGATCTCCGGAGACTGCTGGTAGGTGAAGTCGGCGAAGATGACCGCGCCGATGTTGAACTTCGGAGTGTCGTCCGGCGGCGTGACTCCCGCGGCGGGCGTGACCTGCGCGAGGGCGCCTGCCGCGAGTGCGGCGCTCACGGCCGCGGCGGCGAAGAAACGTTTGGCAATGCTGCTGATCTGCATCTCGGTTTGAAGCCTCCTGTATGAGCGCGGCATGCTAGGGGCCGCTCGTGGATGCGACTTGGGAGCAGCGTGAATTCGATGTGAAGAACGTGGAGAGAAGGTGGCGCGAACTTTGACCCCTTCCAATCGCCGGGAAACGCCGCGAGCGCGCCGTTGTACCCTTGTCCGCCCATGCCCGAAAAACCGAAACGCATCGCCGCGATCGACGTCGGGACGAACTCGATCCACATGATCGTGGCCGAGGCCCACGGCTCGCGCGGCTATCGCGTGGTGGACCGCGAGAAAGACATGGTGCAGCTCGGCCTCAGCTCCCTCGACGGCCAGCCGCTCACGCAGGAAGCGATCGAGCGCGGCGTGCTCTCCATCAGCCGCATGGCCGAGATCGCGGCGCGTTGGGAAGCGCAGGAGATCCTCGCCGTCGCCACGAGCGCCGTGCGCGAGGCGCCGAATCGCCGCGAGTTCCTCCGCCTCGTGCGCGAGGCCTCGGGCGTCAAAGTGCGGGTGATCTCCGGCGAGGAAGAAGCGGACTACATCTTCCGCGCCGTGCGCAGCGCGGTGGACATCGGCCGCAGCACCGCGGTGTGCATCGACGTCGGCGGCGGCAGCGCGGAAGTGATCGTCGGCACCGCCGAAGAAATCTACTTCACCACCAGCGAGCCCCTCGGCTCCTTGCGCATGTCCCAGCGCTTCGATCTCGCCGACCGCCCGACCGCGGAGAACGTTGCGGCTTGCCGCAGGCACGTGGCGGAACGCGCGTCGCGGATGCGCAAGCACGTGAAACGCATCGGCCTCGACATGGCGATCGGAACGTCCGGAACGATCCTCGCGCTCGCGGCGATCTGCGCCGGCGATGCGACGTCGAACGCGCTGAAGTGCCTCAAACGCTCGCAGCTGACGGAGATGATCGACCGCCTCGCCTCGATGTCCGCGGCGGAACGCGGCCAGACGTTCGGCATCGATGGCAAACGCGCGGCGACGATCGTCGGGGGTGCGCTGTCGCTCGAAGGCATCATGCTCGCGCTCTCGCTGGAGACGCTCCTCGCCTGCCCCGTCGCCATTCGGGAAGGCATCGTCGAGAGCCGCATCCATACGCGGCATACGTCGCCCGGACGGGCCGGCTCGCTGCGCCGCAAGTCCGTGCGCGCGCTCGCGGAACGGACCGATTGCGACGTCCGCCACGCGCAACACGTCTCGCGTCTCGCCGCGCGGATCTTCGACCAGACGCGCGAGATCCATCACCTGCCGGACGACGCGCGCGAGCTGCTCGAGCACGCCGCGATGCTGCACGAGAGCGGCGCGCACATCAGCGACCGCGGGCATCACAAACACAGCTACTACCTGATCCGCCACGCGGAGCTGAAGGGCTTCACCGAAGACCAGCTGCTCGTCGTCGCGAACGTGGCGCGCTACTACCGCAAGTCACCACCCGATCCATCGCACGAGAACTTCCTCGAGCTGAACGACGCCCAACGCGGGACCGTGGAGAAGCTCGCGGCGATTCTCCGGATCGCGGAGGGGCTCGATCGCGGACACCGGCAACGCGTTCGCGACGTGGCCGTGCGCAACGGCGGACGCGAAGCGCATTTCGTCGCCCGCGCCCGCGCCGATGCGTCGGTGGAATTGGAGAGCGCAGAGAAACGCTCGAAATACTTCGGCAAGCTTTTCGACCTTCGCGTGGCGTTCGAGGTGCTGTGATGGAAAAGTTCGTCGTGCTCCTCCGCCACGGCATCGCTCATCCCCCGGACACCGAGCCCGACGAGACGCGCGAACTGACCGACGAAGGCCACCGCCGGATGAAACAGATCGCGCGCGGCCTCCGCCGCATCCTGCCCCACGTGAATGCGATCATCAGCAGCCCCCTCACCCGCGCGCTGCAGACCGCAACGTGGGTCGGCAAGTCCCTCGACCTCGGCGTCACCACCGACGACGCCCTCCGCCCCTCCGCCGATACGCGCGCGATCCGCACTCTCCTCACGTCCACGAGCGCCGAGACCGTGATCCTCGTCGGCCACGAGCCCACCCTCACCGCCGCGATGCTCGACCTGACGCGCATGGACGCCGAGTCGTCGCTGGAGCTGAAGAAAGGCGGCTGCTACGCCGTCCGGTTCACGGGCGGGGAGGTGGGGCAGTTGGAGTGGATGCTCGCGCCGCGGGTGCTACGAAGGTTGGATTGACGCTTCTTGCTCGTCCTTCAGCGCCCCTGAATCGACGCGCTGCGCCTCCGCCATGAGTCTCTGCTGAAGAGAACGAATTCGCTCCTCGTACGACTTCTTCAGATTTTCACGAATCGCCTCGCGATCCACGCTCTTCTTGTAAAACTGGACCACAGGATCCGGGTCCAGCGAAACATCGAACGTCGTCGTGTCAGCCACGCCAGAATTCTACCGCGCCGGATTCGCGACCCCGCAACCTAGGACGCCTTAGCGCCTCACCCCCGCCAGCCAATCCTTCGCTTCCTCCAAGCCGTCCATCGCGCGGAGCGAGCGGCCGGTCACGCGGTTCACGAAGTTGAACGCGATCATCTTCAGGTCGTTCAGGCCCACCACCGCGCCGGCGAGCACGTAAGGTTTGTTGTGCGCCACGTAGTCCTTCAGCGCCTCGGTCACCTGGCGGTCGAGCGTCGCGCCCTGCACGTTGGTCAACGTGCGGACGGATGCCGCGGGGCGGGCGGCGATCAGCTTCTTCACCGTCTCCATCGCCGCGAGCACTTCCGCGGGCGCGGCGCTGGTCCAGTCGATCAAAAGAATTTCTGCGCCCTTATGGCGGATAAACTCAACCCGGTTCGGCATTTACCGATCGTACGGGCAGAGCCCGAGCGAAAAACGTGGCGGCCGTCACACCGCGCGCAGGAAGAGATGGAACGTCGTCCCGGCGCCTACCGCCGTCTCCACCGATAGCACGCCGCCGTGCGCGCGGATGATCTGGTGCGCGACGGCGAGACCGAGTCCCGTACCGCGTTTCTTCGTCGTGAACAGCGGCTCGAAGATGCGCTCCAACACCGCGGGCGAGATCCCCGCGCCGGTGTCGCTCACCTTCCAATGCACCCACGTCGACGGCATCGGATCGACGACGACCAGGCGCTCGTGGCTCACGACCTCCTCCACCGCGATCGTCACCCGGCCGCCGTTCGGCAACGCGTCGAACGCATTGAGGATGAGATTGCTCAGCACCTGATGCAGCTGCGTCGGATCGGCGCGCACGACGGCGTCGCACGGATCGCAAGCCATCTGCACGTCGATCTCCACGCCGGCCCGCGTCTCGACCATCTCCCGGCTTTCTTCGACCAGCTTCGTCGTCCAGTCGAACGCGCGGATCTCCTGGAACATCGGCTCCGTCGGCCGCGCGAAACGCGTCACCTCGAGCGTGATCCGTTCGCCGCGCTTCACCGCATCCTGAATCCGTTCCGCCGCGCGCAGCACTTCCTCGCGCCGATCGGGAAAGCGTTTGATCACCTGCGCCGACGGGAGGATCGCCATCAGCACGTTGTTCACCTCGTGCGCGATGGTCGCGGCGACGCGGCCGAGGCTGTCCATGCGCTGGGCTTGATCGACTTGCTCGCGCAGCACCTTCACCTCGGTCAGATCGACGCCGGTGACGACGACGTACTCCGGCACATCGGCTCCGTTGCGCACGACCCGTCCGGTCCAGAGCACGGCGCGCAATTCGCCGCTGCGCGCCAGGATCGGCACCTCGAACCGCGCGAGCTCGCCGCTCGACGCGCGACGCAGCGCCTCCCGCGCCGCACTCCGCGAATCCTCGGGCACCACGCGCTTCCAACCGTCGCCGACCAGTTCCTCCGCGGTGAGCCCGGTGAGCTCGACGAACGCGGGATTCGCGCGGACGCATTGGCCGCCCGGCGTCAGCACGAGGATCAGGCTCGCCGTCGTGTCGAGGATGTTCTTGATGAAGCGCTGCTCGTCGTGCAGCACGATCTCGTTGCGTTGGCGCTCGATCACGTTCGCGAAGATCGACGCCGCGATGCGCAGCAGCGAGATCGTGTCCTTCGTCCAGCGACGCTCGGCGCGCACGGAGTCGAAGCCGAAGAAGCCGATCACGCGGTCGCGCACGATCATCGGCACCGCCAGCAGCGACTGGATGTTCTCCGCGAGGAATCTCGCCTTGTCCGGCGCGTCATCCGGCAGCTCGCTCACGCGGGGCACGTGCACGATCTCGCCGCGCTGGATGCGCTCCAGGCACCACGGGAAATCGCTCAGCGGCACGTTCTGCAGATTCGCAATCTCCGGCGTCGTCGCCGCATGCGCCCACTCGTGCGTGTTCGACATCCGCCCGTTCGCCTCGTCGATGAGGAAGACGTAGGAGCGATCGACGTGCGCAAACTCGCCGATCCGCGCGAGCGCCTCATCGATCCCGCCGTCGATCTCCTCGGCCGGCAGGTTGATGAAGTGCGTCGACAGCGACGTCAGGATGCGTTGCAGATCGTAGTGGCGGCGAAGCGCTCGGTGTGCGACGCGTTGGACAGGACGAAGCTCGCGGCGTTGCTCGTACGACATGGCGGAAAACAGATCATGCAACCATGCCAGAAACGGAATGTGAGCGGGATCACGTCCAGCGAATCTCGAACGTACAAGCCGCGTCTCCGGCGCACTGGCACTCGGCCTCAGCGACCTCGACCGTACGCCCGCCGTGCAGCTGCACGCATTCGCGGTAGTAGCCGATCGCGCTCGCGCAGAAGAGCGGGCTGAAAGACGTGTACTCGCGATGGCGCATCGTGCCGCTCGTCTCGCTCTCCTCCGAGTACTCCGACGTCCCGAAGTCCTGGAACTGATTGTGGAGCAACGCCGAACGGCGAAAGAAGTCGTGCACGCCCTCGCGGCGGAAGAAGCGGTAGACGCCGGCGAGATTCGTCTCCGCCGAGAAGGCGCCGAGGCGCTCCAGGAACCGCGGTTCGCCGTTGCCGAAGAGGGTGAGGATCGCGCGGTCGATCTCGATCAGCGTCGAGAACTCGTACCACGACGCGGCGAGCACGGTCGAAACCTGACGCCGCACGCCGTCTGGCAGCGAGGCATAGAACTCGATCGTCTCTTCGCGCGAAGTGTGGTCGCGCACCCAGTCGAGGTGCGCGCGGATCATCGAGCCTTTCACGTGTCCGCCGCCTTGACGTTCGTTGCGCGCGGAGAGCGGCGCGAGTGCGATGTTCGCCATCAGTCTCATCAAGCGATCCTTTCGCCGGCACGGCCGGCTGCGTTTGTTGGCCAAGCCTTCACGAGGCGTGTCGCTCTTGCCGCTCCTCACGAGCACGCGCTTTCAGCTGGCGCAGGATGTCTTCCGGCAGCCGCGTCGCCTCGGCGCTGGGCTTGCCGAGGAGATAGCCTTGGGCGTAGCGGACGCCGTAGGCCATGAGCGACTGCAGCTCCTCCCACGTCTCCACGCCCTCCGCGATCAGCTCCGCGCCGATGTTCTCCGCGAGCGCCACGACCGACTTCACGATCATCTGTTTGTAGCCGTCGGCATGGATCCCGCGGGTGATGGCCATGTCGAGCTTGAGGTAATGCGGGCGGCAGGAGAGCAGCGTGACGAGGCCGCTGTGGCCGGAGCCGAAGTCGTCCAGCGCGATGCGAAAGCCTTGTCGCGCGTAGTGCTTGATCGCTTCCTCGAAGCGGCCGTAGTCGGCGATGGAAACGCGTTCGGTGATCTCGATGACGACCTGCGACTGGCGGATGCCGTACTCGACGAGCGCGGCGAGCGTGAAGCCGGCGACGAAGCGCGGGTCTTCGAACGCGTCGGCGTTCACGTTGAGAAAGAACATATGGCCGGTGCGCGTGGCGTCGGGCAACGCGGCGATGGCGCGCAGCGCGGCGAGACGGCAGGCGCGTTCGAGCTTCCAGGTCGAGCCCGATTGCCGCGCGTACTCGAAGAGCGCCGCCGGCGATTCCATCTCCGCCGGCCCGCGCGACAACATCTCGTAGCCCAAGACCTCGTGCCCCGCCAGGTCGACGATCGGCTGCAGCACCGGCTGGATGGGCAACATGGCTGAGACGATCTCACCCGCCGTGCGCGGCCCGCTGCACGAGAGCGTGAAGTCGTGGTGAAATCAGCGTCGATGGCATACGCATTCGAGCCGGGCGAAACCGTACAGGCGGGCGTGGCGCGCGTCATGGGCGAGCAGCTCGATCGCATCGAGGCGCATCTCGCCGAACGCGACGTGCACAACGCGCGGAAGCGCATCAAGGAAGTGCGCGCGTTGCTGCGCATGATTCGCGAGCCGCTCGGCGTCCACTTCGGGATCGAGAACGCGTGGTACCGCGACGCGGCGCGCGATCTCTCCACCGCCCGCGATGCCGAGGCCGTGCGCGAGTCGCTGCACAAGCTCGAAGACGCGCAAGGCAAACAACCGGGCGCGCGCAAGCTCCTCGGACATCGCCGCCGCACGAATCAACGCGATCTGCAGGGCCGGGTCGATAACCTGCTCAAGCAACTGCCGATCGCGCGAGCGCGCATCGCGACGTGGCCGATTCTCGCGGATCGATTCTCCGCGATCGGCGCCGGCGCGGAACGGACGCTGCGCGACGGCCGCGCCGCTTTCGAGCACGTGCTGACCGCGCCTTCGCCCGAGTCGTTCCACGAGCTCCGCAAACGGGTGAAGGATCACTGGTATCACGTGCAGCTCCTCCGCAAGCTTTGGCCCGACGTGTTGAAGGGCGAGGCCACCGCGATCGAGGAGCTCTCCGATGCGCTGGGCGATCATCACGATCTCCACCTCCTCGAGCTCGCCCTCGGCAGCGAGGCGCCGGCGGAAGCGATCGCAAAGCAACGCGCGGATCTGGAGGCGACCGCGCTCGGCGCCGCGCGACGTTTGTTCAGCGAATCGCCGGACGCGTGGCGCAAACGGATTCGTGGCTACTGGCGCGTGACGCGTTAGCTACTCGAACTCCCTCAGCCACGGGTTTCTGCGGAAGAACGCTTCGCGCTTCTGGCGGCACTTCGCACAGTAGTAAACCTCGGCCTTCCTTTCGGAACCGACGATGCATCCACCCTCGGCGCTCATGTTCGCCTCCGGGAAAAAATGTACCTTCACGTCCCGGACCTCCTCCGCACGAGGGTCGAAGGAAAAGCTGGGCAGGCCGTAGCCGAGCGGAACGACGCCGATCTGCATCGCCTGGCGATGGACCGGGCAACGCGGCGGTTTCGCCGGCCGCGTCAGACGGAGCAGCGTGGATTGGAAGTACTGCACGCGGACGGTGAGCGCGTCGTCGCGCGTCATCTCGAAATGCGATGCCTGCTCGGTCTCGCCGTCTTCGGGCAGCTCGTACGTGAGCTGATAAACGCGTTCGGCGCCATCCGTCTGCGGCGCGAATTGCCAGTCGCAACTCGCCCGCTCCAGGATCGTCTGCACGAACGGATTCCGCACCAGCGTGTGCACCTCGACGACGCTGCCGTCGGGCGCGACGCGAACCTCGACGACCGAGCGCGCGTGAACCGCGTGAAAACGCGGATCCGGCGCCGGCATCTCCGCGTGGAGCACCACCGGATCCGAAAGCGCAACGGCGAAGAGGATCAGTCCGAGCATGAGGCGTCGCGCCATTGTGGCGCGGCCCGTCGCCCTACTGCCTCACGCACGGCAACACTTCGGTATCGATCCCGCCTGTCTTCGCGAGATCCGTCGGCGCCACCGTCGTCGTACATCCGACCCGGTGAGCGGACGTCCCGTCCGCGGCAGCGGCACGTCTCGTGCCGCTGTTAATGCGCACGCACAGCAGAATGGCCGCCGGACGGGGACGTCCGTCGGCACGCGGGCGGGACGCCCGCTCACCACACACGGCAACACTTCGGTATCGATCCCGCCGGTCTTCGCGGGATACGTCGGCGCCACCTCGCCGTCGTACATCCGACACGATGAGCGGACGTCCCGTCCGCGGCAGCGGCACGTCTCGTGCCGCTGTTGATACGCACGCACAGCAGAATGGCCGCCGGACGGGGACGTCCGTCGGCACGCGGGCGGGACGCCCGCTCACCTCACACAAGGCAACACTTCGGAATCGATCCCGCCTGTCTTCGCGAGATACGTCGGCGCCACCTCGCCGTCGTACATCCGACCGGTGAGCGGACGTCCCGTCCGCGGCAGCGGCACGTCTCGTGCCGCTGTTGGTGCCGCCGCCCAGCAGAATGGCCGCCGGACGGGGACGTCCGTCGGCACGCGGGCGGGACGCCCGCTCACCTCACACACGGCAACACTTCGGTATCGATCCCGCCCGCGTCGACGCCGAACGGCGAGCCGCCCGTCTTCGCGGGATACGTCGGCGCCACCTCATCGTCGTACATCCGACCGGTGAGCGGACGTCCCGTCCGCGGCAGCGGCACGTCTCGTGCCGCTGTTAATACGCACGCACAGCAGCATGGCGGGCGGGACGCCCGCTCACCTCACACAAGGCAACACTTCGGTATCGATCCCGCCCGCGTCGACGCCGAACAACGATCCGATCGTCTTCGCGAGATACGTCGGCGCCACCTCGTCGTCGTACGTGCCGGCGGTGATGCCGCGGCCGAAGAACAGCAGCGGCACGTGCTGGTCGTCGTCGACGGCCTGGCCGTGCGTCGTGCCGGTGTCGGAGTAGCCCCAGATCCAGCCCTGCTTCAGCGTCACGAGCACGTCGCCGCTGCGGTCGGCGCGGAACGCGTGCGCCATCAATCCCGAGAGTCCGTCCGCGCGACGGTCGAGCGACTGCAACTCCGTATTCGTCCACGCCGCGCGCACGCCTTTCACTTCCTTCACCGAATCGCGAAGCGCCTTCTTCACGCGCTCCGGATCGAGCTTCAGCGCGCGCACGCGAGCCCAGTTGATGTACAGCGACGGCTCGTCGAAGTAGAGGATGAAATCGTCCGTCGTCTCCGTCTCGTCCGTGACCTTCACGCCGAGCTTCGCCGCCATCGACTTCTCCACGAGCTTGCGGCCCGCCGCGAGCTCGCCCATCTTGCGCACCTGCGCGCCGGGATTGCGCATCAGCACGCGGCCGGCGTCGCGCCCCATGTCCTTCGCCACCTCGGGGATCGACTGCACGCCGTGGTCGGCCGTGATCGCCACCGTGTAGCGATTGCCGAACTTCGCATCGAGCATCTTGAAGAACTGCTCGAGCTGGCGATCGGTGCGCATGACCATGTCCGCCGCTTCGAGCGAGTCGGGACCGTACGAGTGACCGGCGTAATCCGGCGACGACAGGCCGACGTAGAGGATGTCGGGCGTGCCGTCTTCGGTACCGAGCTTCTCCGCATCGAGGATCTTTTCGGCAAAACCGAGGACGTAGTCGTTGCCGAACGGCGTTGCGGTCAACGCCTCGATGCTCTTGATCGGATGCGGGAAAGCGACGCCGAGGCCTTCGCGCGCGGTCTTGTATTTCCGGAGCGATTCCGGATCGTGGGTCAGCTTCGCGAGATCGGCGGCGGGGATGAAATCCGACTGCACCCATTCCGGATGCGCCTTCACGAGCGCCGGCACCGTCTTATTGAACTCGTCGAGGAGCGGCTTGTTGAATCGATAGTAGGAGCTGGACGTGAAGCCCGGAACGTCTGCCTCGAACCAGTACGCCGCGGTTGCTTTGCGGCCCGCCATCAGGATCGCCGCACGATCCTTCAGCGCGACGCCGATCACCTTCGAACCCGCGAATCGTTCGCCGACGCGATCGCCGAGGGTGTCGGAGGCGAGGTTCATGGGGGAGAAGCCGCCTTTCGAGCGCGCGTCGCCGACGCAGTACTCCGCCTCGGCGTTGTTGCGATCGAACCAGTTGTTGCCGACGATGCCGCTGCGCGAGGGCGTGTAGCCGCTGCCGATCGCCGCGTGGCCCGGGCCGGTGTACGTCGTCGCGTAGGAGTACAACGCGCGGCGGAAATTCGCCCCGTTCTTCAGCGCGCGATTCAATCCGCCTTCGGAAAGGTACGGCGCGAAACGCGTCACGTACTCGTAGCGGAACTGATCGATGGAGATCACGACCACAAGGTCGGGACGCTGCGTCGCCGGCGCGGGATTCTGTGCGGCGAGCGGGAGCGCGAGCAGGACGAGAAGGAACGCGAGGCGTCGCATCGGCATGAGGCGAAAGCTGTCACGAACGAGCCCGCCTGTTCAAGTGCCGCGCGTAAAGAAGGTGCAAGCGCACGAGGACGCCACGCGGTTTTTACGATCGCGAGCAGAGGAGTTGTCGGTGCGGCGGCTACAGATGGACCATGAACAGTACCGACATCTTCCACGTCCCGGCGCCCGGCGGCGCCGCCATCGGCGCCATTACCGGACTCGACTCGCTCTCCCGCGCCTACGCGCGCATTCCGCGCCGCGAAGACGAGCCGTTCTTCCAATCCGTGCAACGCGCGTTCGACCTCCGCTGCGAAGTCTCGGATGGAGACCGCGCGCGCATTCCGGCCAGCGGACCGGTGATCGTCGTCGCGAATCATCCGTTCGGCGCCGCCGAAGGCATCGTGCTCGCCAGCATCCTCGGCGGCATCCGCAGCGACGTCAAAGTGATGGCCAACCATCTGCTCGGGCGCATCCCCGAATTCCACGAGACGCTGATCCTCGTCGATCCTTTCAACCCCGGCGCGAACGCGAGCAACATCCAGGGCATGCGCCGCGCGCTCGCGCATCTGCACGGCGGTGGCATGCTAATCGTCTTCCCGGCCGGCGCCGTCTCGCATTGGCAGCCGCGTCATCGCGGCATCGCCGATCCGCCGTGGAGTCCCGCCGTCGCGCGCCTCGCGCGGAAGACGAAGGCGAGCGTGCTGCCGGTGTACTTCCCCGGCTCGAACGGACCGCTGTTCCAGCTCGCGGGCCTCGTGCATCCGACGCTGCGCACGGCGCTGCTGCCCAAGGCGCTGCTCGACCGCCGGCACACGACGATCGAGATGCGCATCGGCTCGGCGATTCCGTCGGTGCGGCTCGCACGCTTCGACAGCGACGAAGCGATGACCGCGCATCTGCGCCGGCTCACGTATGTGCTCGCGCATCGCCAGGCGCAGACGCCGCGCGTCGATCGCACCGCGCGGCAACCGATCGCGCCGGCGATTGCACGCGAGACGCTCGCTGGCGAGATCGCGTCGCTGCCGGCGAACGCGCATCTCGCGGCAAACGGCGATCTCGAAGTCTTCCTCGCCACGGCGGACCAGATTCCGAACGTATTACTGGAGATCGGCCGCCTGCGCGAGATCACGTTCCGCGGCGCGGGCGAAGGCTCGGGCAAGGCACGCGATCTCGACTCGTACGACGCGTTCTATCGCCATCTCTTCGTGTGGAACCGCGCGACGAACGAGCTGGTCGGCGCCTATCGCCTCGGTCTCGTCGACGAGATCGTGGAGCGATACGGGTCGGCCGGGCTCTACACCTCGACGCTGTTCCGCTACTCGTCGCGCTTCTTCGAGGCCGTCGGGCGCGCGTCGGTCGAGATGGGACGCTCGTTCGTGCGGCCGGAGTATCAGAAGAGCTTCTCGCCGCTGCTCCTGCTGTGGAAAGGCATCGGCGCGTTCGTCAGCCGCAATCCGAAATACTGCGTGCTCTTCGGACCGGCGAGCATCAGCAACGACTTCCATCCGCAGTCGCGCGGCCTGCTCGCGCGCTATCTGATGGAGCGCACCGCGGCGCCGGAGATCGCGCCCTTCGTGACGCCGCGCCGCCGCTTCCGGCAGCGCCCCGATGCTATGGTCGACGGCGAGATCGCGGCGCTCGAGGATCTGCAGGAGATGATCGCCGGCATCGAGGCCGGGCAACGCACGGTGCCGGTGCTGCTGCGCCAATACCTCAGCCTCGGCGGCCGCGTCGCAGCGCTGAACGTCGATCCTGATTTCAGCGAAGTGCTCGACGCGCTCGTGCTGGTCGACCTGCGCCGGACGGACGAGAAGACGCTCGGGCGCTACATGGGGAACGCGGAAATGAAGGCGTTCCGCGCGCTCCACGGTAGGTGAGCGGGCGTCCCGCCCGCGTGCAGCGGTACGTCTCGTGCCGCTGCCGTGAGCGACAGGAAGAGGCCGCCGGGCGGGACGCCCGACGGCTTGCGGGCGGGGACGCCCGCTCACCTCTTGCTGAAGATCGCCGAGAACTCCCGCGACGGCGGCGCCTCGGCGGCGAAGTCGAACGTTCCCTTCTCCGTCATCTCCTTCGCCGCGCGTTGGAACGCGCCGAGGGCGGCGCGCATCAACGCGGGTCCGACGCTGACGCGTTTCACGCCGAGGGCCTGGAGTTGCGCGACGTTGAGGCGCAGGCTCGGCGATCCCATGAGCACGTTCACGGGGCGGTCGACATTGCGCACCACGGCCGCGATGTCTTCCTCGGTCGCCAGGCCGGGCGCATACAACACGTCCGCCCCCGCTTCCTGATACGCCTGCAGGCGCTCGATCGTGTCCTTCAGATCGGGACGGTTGTGCAGGAAGTTCTCGGCGCGCGCGGTGAGCGTGAACGGGAACGACAATGAACGCGCCGCCTCGACTGCCGCACGCACGCGTTCGACGGCGAGATCTTTCTCGTAGATGTAGCCGCCGCCGTCATCTTCGATCGAACCGCCGACGACGCCCGCTGCGGCAGCCATGCGGATCGTCTCCGCGGCGACGGCCGGCGCATCGCCCCAACCGTTGCCGAGGTCGGCGTTGACCGGGATGTTCGTGCCGGCGGCGAGCGCGGCGAGATGGGCCATCATCCGATCGCGATCGATCGTGCCGTCCGGCTGGCCTTCGGTGAACGCGTAGCCCATCGACGTCGAGGCGAGCGCCTCGAAGCCGGCGTGCTCGAGCAGGCATGCGGTGCCGACGTCCCACGGATTCGGGATGAGGAAGAGGCCGTCGCGTTGGTGCAGCGCGCGGAAACGCTCCGCTTTCTCCGCCTGCATCATTGCTTGCTCCGCAGCAGCTTGCGCACTTTCGACTCGCTGCAGTTGCCGTGCGGCACGCGCGCGAGCGCTTGCGAAACGGTGCGCAGGTCTTCGTCGCTGCCGCGGAACTTGAACGTCTCCTTGCCGTCGCTCAGCCAGAATTCGTCCTGTCCGACGAGCGCCTTCGCCATGCAATGCACAACGACGCTGTCGAGCTTCTGCTCGTCCACCGAAATCGCCGAGGAGGAGACGCAGAGGCTGGAGGGATTCCACTCCTCGCCGCTCGCGAAGAGCTTGAGATTGACGCACGTCTCGCCGGGCGCGGGCGGCGCCGAAGTCCACATCGCCGCGGCGGGGGGCGCCGGCGGCGGCGCAGGAGCGGCGACTTTCGCCGGGGCGGGCGGTGCGGGCGGAGGCGGTGGCGCGGGGGCGAGCGGCGCCTTCATCAACATCGCGCGGATCACCGAGTCGGGCACGTTCGCCGCCTTCAGCTGGATGAGCGCGTCCGTCGACGTATCGAACTTCGCGTCGGACCGCTCGATCTTGAGCGTCACGACGTCCGGCGAGAGGCCGGCGGCCACCATCCGCGTCACGGCGCCGTTGTCCAGCACCTCGGCCAGGAGCAAGAGCAGAAGGAGCTTGCGCATCGGGCGCAATCGTATCGCTTACGCGGCCTCGCTACGCATCACCGTCTTCCGCCCGATGCGCGCCGTGTGGCCGCGCCAGGTCACCTTGTTGTTGAAGTACGGTACGAACTGCGCGCCGAACTGCAGCAGGTCGAGCACGGGCACGCACGCGAGTCCGCGCAGGCGGATGCGGGCGCCGGTCGCGCGCGAAAGCATCGCCACCTGCGCGATGCGTACCGCGGCCACCGCGGGCGGCAACGCGAGCGCCGCCGAGCTACCGGATGCGAGTCCCACGACCGATGCGAGCACGGAAAGCGGCAGCGGGAAAACGAGCAGCTCGGCGGCGTACATCTT
>Ga0213876_10001311_pt1 | contig 15631 bp, 21 predicted proteins | sample BarmaccomBMRX_R9_FD_160113 | JGI IMG/M metagenome (GOLD analysis project Ga0213876, IMG submission 160113) | Root-associated microbial communities from Barbacenia macrantha in rupestrian grasslands, the National Park of Serra do Cipo, Brazil - RX_R9 | ecosystem: Host-associated > Plants > Roots...
CACTGACCTGGAGTGTTCTGATTTCAGTTCGCTTTCATTTCACTCACTCACTTTCTTCATGCGGCTTCACGTCGCACGGTGATCGACCTCGAAACTCCCGCGGGGGTGCGCGGTGATGCCGTACTCCCGATAGACTTGCTCTTTCACGGACTGGGGGACATTCCTTACTTTTTTCGCGTAGCCCGGCGTGCAAATATCCTCGACCGTCGCATCGAACGCGTCGCCCGGCGTGAGCTTCGGGTCGGGCAAAATCGGCTCCGGTTGCTGCGCCCGCAGCGGCAAGGTTAGTGCGAGGGTGGTTAATAACAGTAGAAAGCTCCGCACGACGCTGGTTTTCATGTTAGAACTTTTTTCTAATGCCGTTCCCGCCAATACCGGCGCAGCACGTCAAGCGTGAACCCGTAAACGCCCGGCCCTTTGCTTTCGCGCGGCCCGGCCACGTTGAGCACCTCGATCCGGTTAGACGCAATGAAACCTTCCCGTTGGACCGCGAGATCCATTTCACCTCGGTTAGAAGCGCGGAGGTGAATGACCGGTTTGTTGATGCCGTTTGCGTAAGACCGCGTCAAGGCGCTGCCGCCGGACGGGACGGTTCGGCGCGGAGGCTAAAGATCGCCGTGCCGTCGCTTTCCCGAACGTTGCGTTTGGTGCGAACCGGGTAAGGGGCGGTCGGCAATTCCACTAACCGGTAGCGGTCGTCGATGCGCCCTTCCTCCGCTTTTCTCCCTTTGACCACAAACCCGCCGTGCTCCAGGCCGGCCACGAGCGCGAAATCCAAGCCGGCGCGGTCCGCGCCCGCCTGGCCTCCGGAAATGACCTTTCGCAGCATCGGGAAACTTTCGTTCGCTCACTTCGGTTTGGTTCTAGCGGCTCCCTCCACAACGCCGCGTTTGCGGGCCGGCGCGGCGTGCCGCTTTTTGGCCGTTACCGGCTTCTCCGGGCTCGAGTCCAAGCGGCCGAGCGCCTGGGGCCGGCCGACGACCCCTTTGAGCCGGTCGAAATCTTCGGGCGCCAACCGTTTCCCCCGCACCGTTAAGGTGGCGACGTTGTCCCCGAGCTCAAAAGTGAACCGCGCCAATTCCCGGTGCACGGCCCCGCCCTCGCTGTCCTGGATGATTTCGAGCACCCGGGTACGCATGAGGCCGCGCGGGGCTTTGCGGCCCACCTCCCCATTGGCGTGGCCGGTTTCGGTTAATTGGAACAGTTCGGCCGCTTCGACTTGGGTGAGGCCTTGCTTGCGGCGCTAAGCCTTCAGCCCTTCGGGAAAGCCCATGGTGGTTTGATCCTACGTTGAAATCGGCGGGTTAGCCAAGCCGCGCGGTTCCGGAGCACGAAGCGGTTTACCAATCGTTCGCCGGAGGGTGGCCGCCCTTGGGGTAAAGGTCCCCACGGGCTTGGCGCGCCGACGCTTAGCCCGTAAGGTGTCGCCGTGTGCGGCCGCTACCGACTCACCACCAAAGCCGAGGAACTGGCCGCCCGCTACCACGCCCGGATGCCCGACGACCTTCACGTTGCCCCTTCCTGGAACGTCGCCCCCGGCCAGGACGCGCTGGCCTTGCGGTCTAACCCCGAAACGGGCGAGCGCTCGCTCGACGCGCTTCGCTGGGGGTTGGTCCCCCACTTCGCTAAAGACCCCAAAATCGCTCACCGGCTGGTCAACGCGCGGGCCGAAACCGTGGACAAGACGCCCGCGTACCGGCAAGCCTTGGCCAAGCGCCGCTGCCTGATTCCCGCCGACGGCTTCTACGAATGGCAAAAAGTCAACGGCCGCAAGGTGCCCTTCCACATCCAAATGGAGGATGGGTTGCCTTTCACCTTCGCCGGCCTGTGGGAGGGTTGGCGGGATCCAACGACCGGCGAGTGGCTGCGCACGTGCGTGATCATCACCTGCCCCGCCAGCGAAAGCCTTCAGCGGGTCCATGACCGTATGCCGGTGATCTTAGGCCCCGAGCGGCACGCCGCCTGGCTGGGCGAAGGACCGAGCCATTCCCTCAAAGCGTTCCTGGTGCCCTACCCGGCCGAGCGCATGACGCTCTGGGAGGTCAGCCCGCAGGTCAACTCCCCAAAACGCGATGGCCCCAGTCTGATCGACCGCCACTTTGGCGCTGAAAGTGCCCCCAAGCGCCATTGACCGGCCACGAGCGACTGATTATGACTCGGATTGGTGGAACGTGCATCTAAGATGAAGCGCTCGCCGGACGCGCCGGAGGTCCTGTTGTTTCCGCCGCTCATCCCGCTTTTGACGCTGTTGGCCGGTGCGCTGCTGGGTCGGCGGCTGCCTCAGCGGTGACTTGCCCGCCTCGGGCTGGGCTGGCGTTTGGGGGCAGGGGGTCTGGCGGTACTCGCCGGCGCCGCCATTGCGGGCAGTGGCGGCCGCGCGCTCGCGCGCCTGGGCACCAACGTCAATCCCCTGCGGCCCACCCTGGCGGTCGCCACGGGAGGCGTTTTTGCCCGCACGCGCAACCCGATGTACGTTGGCGGGGGCCTCGCCTTTATGGGCCTAGCGATCGGTCTTGCCCTGGATTGGGTTTTGTTGCTGCTCTTACCGAGTTTTTTGTTGCTGCATTACGGGGTGATCGTGCCCGAAGAGCGCTACCTGGAGCGCAAATTTGGCGACCCGTACCGCCGCTACAAAGCGAGCGTCCCACGGTACGGGTGGCGGCTCTGAACGTTACCGTCGGGAAAAGGGTTAGCTAGGAATGCGCATTGGCTTCGCCCAGCTTCGTCAACGAAGGGTTTCTTGAGCCGCCCGGGGCGTGGGGGGAAAGTAAGCTTGGCCGCTCAGAGAAAGGGGTACGTTGCGCGGCTTTCTACATCGCGTTCGAGAAGGCGCTGGCCGTGGTCAAGCGGCGCAACGGCGGCTGGGGAGTTGACCTGCACTTGGCAGGCAGCCAGCCGCAATGCCTGGCGGTCGATCCGCTCCAGCCGGCGCGCCTCTACTGCGGCACCTTCGATCGGGGGCTCCTGGCAGAGCGTCAATGCAGGCGCGTCGTGGGCGCCGGTTGGAGCGGGCATCGCACACCAAAAGGTCATGTCGGTCGCCGTCAGCGCGGTCTATGCGGGAACGGAGCCAAGCGCGATCTTCTGCTCGGAGGATCGGGGCCGTTCGTGGCGGGAGCTTGATGCATTGCGCAAGTTGCCTTCAGCAGCGACCTGGAGCTTTCCTCCCCGGCCGTGGACCTCGCACATCCGCTGGATCACGGCCGATCCGCTCACGCCTGGCCGCCCCTTTGCCGCGGCTGAAGCCGGTGCGCTGCTCCGGAGCCTGGACGGGGGCCGCAGCTGGGAGGATCGCAAACCCAACGGGCCTTTCGATAGCTACACCCTGATTATGCACCGGCTCGCGCCCAACCGGTTGTATTCGGCCGCGGGCGACGGTTTCTTTCAGAGCGATGACGGGGGTGAAACCTGGTATCGACCCGATGCCGGGCCTGAGTACCCTTACCTATGGAGCGCGGCGGCCAGCCCTGCCGACCCGGATGCGCTGGTGATTCTCGGCCGCCCCGGGCCCGCAAGCGGCCCATACGCCGGGGGCCGCAGAGTCGGCGATTGATTGCCGGTCCGGTGGCGACACCTGGCGGCAGGTTCGCGAGGGGTTGCCCCCGGCGCGTGGTTTGCTGGCCTCCGTACTCGCGGCGAACGAGGCCGAAGCCGACGCCTTCTACGCGGCAAGCAATCAGGGCCTTTTCCGCTCGACCGACCGAGGCTCGGGCTGGGAAGAACTGCCCATTGCTTGGCCCGGCAACGCGCGGCCAGGACGTCCGCACGCGCTTGTGGTGGTCCCGGAATAGGGTCCATCGGTTCTGTTTGATGCCCTCCCACCCTGGAAGCTGTGGGATTGGGCGATAAAAGGTGAGGCCTTTAACGCGCTTTGCCTTTTCGGAGGCCTTACGCGGCACTCCCCACCGGAGGCTGCGCGAGAGGCCCCATCAGACAGAAACGTTCAGGGTGTCCCTTGGTGAATGGTACCCTGCGCTTTGCAGGTCAGCCGAATGGCTCAACCGGCTTTATCCGAGCGTTACGGTCGGGGTGGCTTCAAGTGCGGTCCCCCGCCCTTCAGGCGCCCGGACGAGGGCAACGCCTTGCAGCGGAACGGCCTGTTTCTGGATGGTTTTTTATAACTAATCCAGCAATCCACCTAACCATACAAAGGTGCGGCAGCTTATGATGAGTGGTAAAGTTAACTTGGCTGCATTTTTAAGTTAGGAAAATGCCTAACGTGGTGAGGAGACGGACGCGACTTAGGTTCACACCGCCCCCCGTCCTTGAGGCCCGCGCTTACCTTTTGCACGCCCGGGCCAGAAAGGAATTGAGCGTTCGGGCTTTAGTCGGTTAAATACCTTTGGTTAGGTGTGGTTCGCAGTCCTGTTCCCCTGCCCCAGTCCCCCGAGGCCACCCGTCCGCTTCAGGCCGGCGGTTTCAAGGCGACCTTTCGCTTGAATTGGGCGTGACTTGGCGTAGGCGGTCTGGACCGCTTTAACGGGCGCGGCGCATTTTGCGTCGTGGGAAACCACCGGTTCTTTTCTCGACTTGAAGAAGCTCACCGCCATGACCAAAGGCCGTTCTGCCCCGTCACCCACCCCAAAGACCCAAAAAGCCGTGAAGGGGAGCGCCCCCCTTTCGTCTTCGCAGGCCATCGGCTCCCGTAAATCCTCCCCATCGCCATCAGGCGGTGCCCGTCGACCCGCAACGCCTTCCGAGGCCCAGCCCCCCTGCCCGTCGGACAGCCTGCCGCGAGGCGGGCAAGACGGCCTTGGAATGGGTTCCGACGGTCGGATCAAAGTAAAAAGCACGGTACGGCACCCCTCCCTGCCCCGCAACTCGGGTCTGGAAGCAAAGGCGCCTGAGGACCGGCCGGCGCCCCGACCCCCACCCTCGGTTTTGCACCAAGCCCGGGTGCGCTCGGTGGGCTTCGACGTTCAGCACCAAGCCCCCTGCATTACCTTCGAGGTGCCGCGTCTGCACCGGGGCGCGCAATTCTGCCGCGTGCGGACCCAACCGCCGACGGACGTGCGGCGCACCCGATTCAGCCCGCGCCAAGTCGAACTGGTCGTCTACGGTGCCCTGTTTTGGCAAGTCGGCGACACGACCACGCTGGAACTGGAGCCCTACGCTTATGCGGTTGGCCCTCGACCGAGACGAGGACAACGCGCATACGACCGACCAAGACGATGACCGAAACCCAATGCTCGTCTGCAGGTCTGACCCATGTCTGAAGCGCGTTCGGATAACCCGGCGCGCCGAATCCTGCGCGTGGAGTGGGACCAATTCCCCCCGGTGATCGTGCACTCGACGATCGCCAAGCTTAAGGCTCACCCGGCGTACGCGGCAGCCAAGGCCGGTGACCTCCTTGCGGCGCTCGCCCTTGCCAAAGCGGTGATCAAACCCGAAAAGGTTACGGAACGGTTCGATTACGTCGTACCCGTCGTCCAGGTGGACACCGGCAAGTTCAACGCGATCCCCGTCGCGATGGCGCGGGCGTTGGCGCGAGCGAACCAGGCCCAGATCTGGCTTGAAACGGTACAGACAAACGTGGTCGGTCACACCGGCGCTTCCGGCCTGCATCGCCTGCTTTATCAGCCTGAATTCGGCGGCGAGCCGCCGCCTGCGGGCGCGCGGGTGCTGATTTGCGACGACGTGGTCACCTACGGCTCTTCGCTCGCTAACCTGCGGGGATTTCTCGAACAACGCGGGGTAAAGGTGGTCCGTGCCACCGCCGTCGGCGCAGGTTACGGGTCCACCCGACTTGCCCCGGAAGTTCCCCTGATTAAAAATCTCGTTACGCTTTATGGATCAGAACTCGAACGCTTCACCGACCGACTCGGGTTCGAGCCCGAGCAGCTCACCGGACGAGAGTCACATCACCTTTCCGGCTTCCGGTCCGTTGAGCGATTCCGAACAGAACTCGCTCAAGGCGCTGGCGCACCGGCTCGTGGCCCTCGACGTCGACTCTGAGGAAGCCTACCTGCAGGCGGTCGGGAAACCTAACGCGCAAGTTTTAGAGGAATTGCGGAATCGGCTTAGCGATTCGTGCGGGAATTCTCATCCCCTTTAGGGGATCGGGACGATAGCGCGCTGCTACTTGCCTTGGCACTCCAGGATATAGCGACGGATGGTTTCCGCGGACACCTGACCGACCGTGCCGACATAATAGGCCTGGCTCCAGAGTTGATCCGGTCCGCAGAGCCGCTTCAAATGGAGGAAGCGCTCCCGAAGGTATTTGGAAGTATGACCTTTGAGCAGGTTAGCCAGTTGAGATGGTGACCAACGGGGCGGTGCGGACACAAAGGCGTGGACGTGGTCCAGGTCGGTTTCTATGGCGAGCAATTCCAGGCCGTGCTGGGCGCATACTTCCCGGATCAGGCGTTTGGTTTCAGCGGCCACGTCGTCACGCAATATCTTGCGCCGGTACTTGGGGATCCACACCAGGTGGTAGCCGGTCTGATAATGCGCCCACCGCGTTTTTCTCGCTTGCAAGCCACCCTTCATTTTAATAGCCTCGACTTGCGTGGAAACGTTGTCAATAGTGCCCTTGAAGGGGTTGAGCGCAGTCTTGCAGGCCACCCTTAAAAAGGCCCAACAGGAAGCCGCCCGTGTGTGGAACGACCTCGTCACGATCCACCGCCAAGCCCGCGAAATCGGCCAGCAATGGCCAGACCGTAGCGAATTACAGCGGCTAACCAAGGGGCGCTACGCGTTGCATAGCCAGACCGTGCAGATGGTCTGCCACCAACTTTTGGCTAACGTCGATGCCACCCGGGAACGCCGACGCCAAGAACCGAAAAGTCGGGCATGGCTGAAGTACCCGCATAAAGAAAAGCGGTTCTTCCCGCTTTATTGGCCCGGGCAGGCCGTGCACCACGATGCGAAAGGCCGACGGTTGGTCTTGCCCATGGGCCGGGGTCGCAAAAGTCTGGTGTTCCGAGTAGACCTCGACTTTGAGCCCCAAGGGGTCAAACTGGTCTGGAAGGACGGTTACCAACTCCACGTTGTTCGCCCGGGCCAAGAAACTAAGCCCGCTGCACCGGGAACCGTCAAAGCGTGTGTGGACTTGGGCGAGATCCACCAGGCAGCCGTCGTTACGGATACGGGTAAAGCGTTGGTGGTGTCAGGCCGAGGCCTGCGCAGTCAGAAGCGGTTGCTTTCCAAACAACTCGGGCAGTTGTCCCGGGCCCGCGCGCGTTGCAAGAAAGGCTCGCGCCGGGACCGAAAATTGGCACAGGCCCGGCGTAAACGTTCGGCTTTGAGCGCCCGGCGCGTCCGGGACCTCCGGCACAAGGGCACTCGACAGGTAATCGACTTTTGCCGGGAGCAAGGCGTGGGAACGCTCTTTGTCGGCGACCCGCGGGGCGTTCGTGAGAAGGATTGCGGACGTCATCACAATCAACGGGTCAGCCGTTGGGAAGTGGGCAAAGATCTTTCCTATTTGGGGCACAAAGCCCCGTTGGCCGGCATGGCGTGCTTCACCGGGGAGGAACGGGGGACCTCCAGCCGGTGTCCGCCCTGTGGCCGTCGGCACAAGCCTAAGGGCCGCCTCTGGCGTTGCCCGGCGTGCGAGTTTGTCGGTCACCGTGACCTGGTCGGGGCCACCAACATGCATGCCCTTGCCTTCCAGCAAGAAGTCACGTTCCCCGTTTCGGTGACGTATCGACGGCCCGGCCCCGAAAGGGCGGCCTGTGGAGTGAACAACCGCAAGCCGGGCCACCCGCCGGAGCGTCGTAGTAGCCTGGACACGGGCCAACCGAAAGCGGTTGTTGTCTCGGTCATGCCACCCGCTTGGGGAGCAACCGGTCTTGCCGGTGCGCCGAAAGGCGCAGCCCCCGCTGGCAGCGTGGAAACCAAGAAGCTCATCCCTTTTATTGAGCTTTAACAAATATGATCATCGAAAAATTCGGGGGGCAATGACCATGATCGTATCGATTAAGTCTCAATAGGGGATTGAGAGTGTCACGCGCCCATCGTGATTCGGCGTAGCTTTTGAACGCGCAGAACCGCGCCGGCTTTACGGCCGAGTAAGAAGCTGGCCCCACACCTTTCGATAGGAAACGCCTCGCGGAAGGCTGCTCATTACGCCTTGAAAGGCTGTTTTGTGTTCCTCCGAGCGCGCGATGACGGCTCGGATGTGAAGCAGGTCCTCCCCGAGTTTTGTTTGAACGTCCAGCCATTGGCGTGGCCACAGGAACCGCTCAATCCAGCCAAGGCCTCGACGTTTAACGTCGGTCTCGATATAGCGGTCCAGGGCACGTCGAACCTCACGTTCCACTTCCGAAAACGGCCGTCCCGGCAACTCCGTTAATAGGTCCAGGGTAGCGATGCGTTTCCGAAACATGGATTACGACCTTCCTTCTGACTCGATGCGCTGCTTTTCTTCGGTAAGCGACGGGGCGCTTGTTCGCCTTCTTTACCTCACGATGTCTGGGCTGTGGTTGATGTGAGAAGCATGCTGATCCTGAACCCCAAGCGTCGCTGGCTTTGGCGTGCGGGCCTGCGTCTTACCTCGACGCTTGCAGCGTAGGTTCATCCATTGGTTCGCATCGGTAGTGTAGGCTCACAACGCGCCACGCGTCGACCCCTCGCTCGGCGGAATAATAGCACAGGCGCACGCTGCTTCCGGTGACCCGCCAGAGCAGGCACACCAGCGTTTCCACGACGTCAGCAAGAGGCTCTTTGTACCTCGCCAGAATGACGGGCTGGCCGTACTTTTCCTGGAAGTTGGTTCGCGCGCTGGCAAAGAACGCCTGGTAATCATCAAAGGTCCAGGTGGGTTCTTGGTACTGCAGCTCCACCTCAACCAAGGTTTTTTCCGGGCCAAAATACAGGATCGCTCTCCTCAGGCCCTGCCCCGTGAAACCTTCCACGGTCCACGCATCCCGTTGCCGTACGACGGCACGCTCGACCACGGGAACGCGCTGCGCCTCAATCTGCTGCTGTGGCTCGCCCCAATACAACCCCAAAGGCGGGTTGATCTCGGCAGGGGCGGGGCCCGGCGTCTGCCCGTGGGCGGAGACGATCGCCGCAAAAATCACTACCCAAGCTGGCCAAAGGACCTTCACCACCCCCCTTTCCTCAAACTCGGATCCTACCGTATTGAACATGAAGAGAGCACCCGTTAAGCCGAACCCACACACCCCCCCCAAACACGCGCGCGCCGAATGCCACCAACTGGATCCCGGAAGATTCGGCCAGCTTCACCCCAACTATGATGGCGGAAAACATGGCCGCTATGCGGAGCCCCAGGCAGAGCGGCGGCGCTCCAGCTCCATAAATTACCCGGCGAGGGGACCGTCTGCTTTAGCTGACGGGGGAATCGCCGCCTTCTTTTGTTGGTAGGTGTACCCGTCGTTTCGCATGATGATTTTGCAGTGCTTCCAGTGCGTTTCGATGTTGCCGGAAAGGGTTTGAATGACGAAGGTTCCGCGCGCCCGGACGGCCACCCGTCCTCGATGGATGCCTTGGAACTTACCTTTGGGAATCGTGGCCCGGACCAAGTCGCCGGTCTGAAAGCCCCTGGCTGACTTTTGACGCATTAGGCAACCCCGGGGAAAGCCAAACCGGTCCAGTCGGGTGCGTTGGTAACTGCCCCGGCCCGTGGCCTTGATGGTGAGAACCGGAAGGTTCCACCCGTGGAGTTTTGACACCTCCCCCACGCAGGCGGCGTCCAGGGCGTGCGTCTTAGGCATGAAAAACCGTGTGCGATTGAATTTGGTTCTGCCGCCGGATGAGCACTGAACGTCCAACCCGGTGGCGTAGGCCGTTCGGATAATGGCGGGCCGCGTGGCGTTAACGGCCGCTGCGGCCTGCAACGGTTGTTTGGTGAGCCTCAAGATCCGCGCCAATCGGTCTGGTTCTTGGGACAGAAATGCGTGAATGGTCGTAGATCCTTTTCGTTGGTTGCACCGCTCGCACGCGAGGGTCAGGTTGCTCACCCGGTTAGAGCCGCCCAAGGACTTCGGAACGATGTGTTCTCGTTCCAGCGACACGTTTTCGGCGTCACAATAGGCGCAACGGCGGCCCCACTTTTCCAAGAGGTATTCCCAAAGTTCCGTGCCAAAAAGCGTGCCCCGTTGGTACTCGATCCCTTCGATGTCCGGGTTTTCCAACGCTTGGAAGTCAAACCGAACCGATTCGATATAAACGGTGGTGATGGCGACGAGTTTTCGGTAGCGCTTGAGCCAGGAAGCCACGTTATCGACCCGACTCTGTAACGAGGGCGGTAACCACCGCTCCTTTCGGCGCCGGTTGTCAAATCGGGGGGCGCGGTAACGGGTTTTGCGGGCGCGTCGGTTACGACGGAACGCAGCCCTTTGTTCGAGTTTCTTGCGGATGACACCCCCGCGGTGCTCCAGTTCTGCAAGGTGGAGCGCGGTCTGCTCGGTCGGGTCTTTATGGAGTCGGACCACGGCAATGCCGGTGGTTTTGGCCCCCGGGTCAAACTTGACGGCCACGGGTTGGATCTCACCCGATTCGCGTTCGGTCAGTTGGATCGTAAACGGGGAAAGCCGGTAGACCTTGGCTTTACCCCTCTTCATCAGGATGCGAGCCCTGGCCGTAGAGCACGGCATCAGGGGCGCGCCGCTTTTGCTGATGACAAAAGCGCGGGTTACCCCGCTACTCTCGGCTTTGGGTTGCCCCTCGGCCGGTTTTGGTTCCCCTCGAGCAGGTTGAACCGTAGCCGCCTGTCGCCGCCCGTTTCGCGCGGACCCGGGCTTGTCTGCAGCGGCAACTCCAAGAGCCTGATGCTGAGGAAGCACATCAGGGTCGGTCTTTGGCTTTCGGTTCAACGTAGTTTTCACTGGCTCTGGTCAACGCGGGCCTGCGGGGTTAACCCCGACAAGCCGCCGGTTTTAACCGGCGGTCGTTGACAGGTCACTTGATGTAGCCCTTAACGATCCCCTTTCCTTCGTAGGCCGGATACGGGTACCGGGCACCCCCTTCCTTGGCTCGGATGATGAGGTACATGCCCAGGTTAGTCATCCCGTGCGGGAAATAACCCAACCAAACGACCGTGAACCCCCCAATGGGCGTGTAGAAAGACGTTGAAACGGTTGAATCGGACTCAAAGTCTTTCCGCTGGAACGCCACGCCGTATTGATCCAGGTAAACGGCCACAGAACCCGATCCATCGTCTACCGCCGTGCCTTTGATTCGGACCACGCCGAGGTCGGGACCAATCAATTGATTCACATAGAAATCAAGCTTCGCCCTCGGCGTGTGGTGCCGGCCGGTGGGAATCATGTCCCACAGCCAATTGGCCACCAGGTCTCCGGGAACCACCGGACCGGTCTCCCGGAGGAGCACCAACTGATACCGCCTTGGCTCCCCTTCGGCGTAGGCGGGAGCCGAGGGGTACTCGTACTTCACGAGTTCAAACTGGAGCGTCGGCTGGGCAAAAACGACGTTGGCCCACGCCAAAAACAGCGCCGCCGTTCCCGCAATCCCACCGGCTTGGCGTTTGCACCCGCATCGTTCCATAAATCACGCTTATAACAAAATTATCTTGTATTAAAAGCACAGATTACGTCTCTTTTCAGGGATGCGGCACCAAATGGGGCGGACAAGTGTACGAGCAGAAACCGTACAGGCGGCGGAAACGGATTGGTTTAAGGCGTGACCATGGCCGGCCTCAAAAGACTCCAAACCTGGGCGATGATCGTCTCGGCGTGCGCCTTGACGGTTCAAGCAGGCGCACAAAACGCCGCTTCTGGATCCATCCTGCGCGGAAGGCCGGTTCAGATCCCCAACGGGCATTTCCCTCCAGGCCACCTTTACACCGCTGCGGACCTCCCGAGGCTGGTCGGGCGCCGGCTCCCCACGTCCAGCCCAAATTACCTGATCGGAAAGTTCACCTACCTCGGCGATCAGCAGGGCCAGGCGACCTTCACCCCCTTTTCGTTTACGCCAGCGTTCCCAGCCATGAAGGCCCCTCCTTTGAAGGGAACCGTGCTTCGCGTCAGGTTCTACGGCAACATGCCCCGCAAATTGAGGGTCGGGGCGGTCATCGCGCCGAACCCGCGAAGCCCTTTGACGCTCAAGCGCGTGATCAGGGTAAACAACGGCGCTGTGCTCGCGGAAGCGGAGTATTGGGGAACGCCTTAACCAGGGACATCGGTAGGGTTACGGCTCGCGGGCGGGTTTCGATGGCCTTTTGGCCTCGGGAAAAGGCGTGGGAAGCGTGCCTGTGTGGGGTCCCACGCCGGCAGGTCGGGACGATGCGGAGAACTTTTGGGGCTGCGTCTACGCAAATTCGTAAGTCGCTGGTTCCTATCGGTGAGGCACCGAACTGGCCAAGCCTGATTTCGCCAACAACCGTGAAATGCTCGAGCGGTGCACGCCGAATAGGCGGGCGGCGTCCGCCGCGGTTTTCTCGCCTTTTTGTACCATTCGCAAGACCTCTGCCTGCTGGGCAGCGCTCAACTTGGCTTTCCGGCCTGGGACCTTGCCACGCTCGCGCGCGGCCGCCAAACCCGCCCGGGTCCGCTCCCGAATCATGGAGCGTTCAAACTCCGCAAAACTCCCCAGCATCTGCATCAACATCCGGCCGGCTGGCGTCGTGGTGTCCACGGCCTCGGTAAGGGAACGGAAGCCAGCGCCAGCGTCGCGCACCCGTTCCATAAGGTGAAGCAGTTCTTTGAGAGAACGGGACAAGCGATCCAGCTTCCAAACGACCAGAACGTCCTTTTCCCTCAGTTGATCCAGCGCTTGGTGCAATTGGGGTCGGTCCCACCGACTGCCGGAGGCGTGCTCTTCAAAAATACGCTTGCAGCCAGCCGCCTTAAGGGCCTTGACCTGTGCGGCAGTGTCTTGGTCGTCGGCTTTCGAAACGCGGGCGTAACCGATGAGCATGATTGTTGCGATTCATTGTTGCCCATTTTCGGCGAAAACGCAACATACTTTTGCAACACGCCCCTCCCCGGAAAGTCGAAATCCCGTTCTTTTGTTGCGGAAACGGTCGAAATCGAGCCACGCCTTCGCCGCACCATGGGCGGAGTGGTCAAGTCCAGGGATTAGCCCGGGTTATTTACAGTCCCGCTTGGCTCGGCATGGGGCAGGTCCACTCCGGGATCGTCCAAGGCAAAGCCCTCCAGCTTCATCCGGCTAGTTCAAGCCGTTGCAGGATCCCGCTCAGCCCGCTCAAATCCGGCTGCTGCTCAAGCCTGAGGATCACGTCAAGCATTTGATCGTCTGTTGAATCATCGACTAGACCAGAAACAAGGCCCTTGTGTTTGGTAATCACCTCATCTTGGGTCAGCGGGTTGCGTGGGTCTCCCTTTGCGTACTGGGTCTCGTCCGCAAGCATGCGTCCGTCTTTAAGGGTAATTTCCACGCGCGCTGGCCAGGTCTCCGGGTATTGCGCGTCCAGCACCGGGTCCACTTCGCAGCTCGTCAGATTCATCAGCCGCTGAATCTCGGCGGACTGGTACATCTGATCGTTAAAATCAGAGAAGGTGACGCGCTTGGCCAGGAAACCCAAGGCCACGTTAAAGGGCACGCTAAACTGCGCGTCGATCATCGTGCGGGGATTGCGCTTCTGCGCGATGGGCTCGCAGACCAGGTGGGAGGCGGCACGCACCGTGTAAACTACCACTTTGGCGATTTCCTCAGCGTGGAGATCTTCCCGATCATTGAGTTTGTGGACCGAGTCATTTACCGCCTGGATGTAGTAGTTGCACGGGTAGTATTTCATGGCCGTCTGCAGGACCTTATAATCCTGGCCCAGCCCCTGGTCGAAGCCCTCCAGCTTCGGCTGTCCCGAATAGGCGTGCAGGAAGCCGAACGGCCCTTCGAGGACGGTTCGCGGACCAGTCATGCCGTGTTTGGCCAATCCAGCAGCGGTCAATCCGCCATGCGCTGCCCAGCCGGCATGAAAGCGCTTGGTCCATGACCCATCGGACACAAATTCCAGGAGCCCACTGGCTTGGCTACATGCGATGCCGATGGCTGAGGTGAACTGGGTTTCATTCAAAGCGAGCAGTTTACCAGCGGCCGCCGCCGCCCCCACCACCCCGCACGTGCCAGTAGGATGAAATCCACGCGCATTGGTCACGGCCGGTTGGAGCGCCTCTGCGAGGCGGCACGCGACCTCAAAGCCTGCAACAATGGCCTCAACAAAGCGCTTGCCGCTTAAGCCGTGCTCCTCGGCACAAGCCAAAGCGGTCGAGTAGAGGAATGATTCGTTGTGGATCGAGCCCTTGAGGTACGTGTCATCGAGCTCCAGGCTGTGAGCCGCCATGCCGTTGGCAAATGCCGCCCAATAGGGGCTGGTCGGCCGTCTCCAGCCTAGCAGCGTGGCTTTGCCAAGACCCGCTGCCTCCTTGGCTAGTGTGCGCACCGGCTGACTGGAATCGAGACAAGAAGCCCGAAAGGCAATGGCAAGGTAATCGACGAAGCAATGTTTAACCTTCTCGATTGCAGCCGCTGGCAGCTGGTCGTACTGCAGCTGAGAACAAAATCTTGCGAGTTTCTCGCTGTAGGAAAGTCTGCTGTCTTGTTGGCAGTCCATTAGCGTCGTGCTGACTTCTCTTTATTGAGGTTTAATAGATAGGATCATGGAAAAGGTAGTTCGGTTTGAACCCAGAAGGCATGGATGACCGAAGGCCGTTTCTGCGCCTTGAACAGTGCGTTGCGGGCGGCTTTGGACAGCTTCCAGAGGCAGTCGGGCGTGAGGTTGGCCAGGTCGTGATTTTTGAGGTGCCCCCAGAGGAACTCCACCGGGTTCGCGCTCGGGGGCGCATAGCTCGGCAACCGTTCCACGCGCACCGCCTCGCCCAGGCCCTCCAGGAAGGCCCGCACCGCCCGGCTGGTGTGGGCCGAGAGCCCATCCCAGATGAGCAAAAGCTTCTGACCGATGCGAGCCCGCAGTTGCTGGATAAACTCGATGACTTGCGGGGCCCGGATGGTGCCTTCATGCAAGGCAAACCACAGCTCGCAGAAGCTCACCCCCGCGATGGCCGAGACCCGTTTCCAGTTGAAGTTAAATTCCAGGATGGGCGTGTGGCCCCGGGGCGCCCAGGTGCGTTTGCGCGCGGGCCGCTGCGAAAAGCCGCTTTCATCGACAAAGACAATCGTGCGCTGCTCTTGTTCGGCTTGGAGCATCAACTCCGGCCAGCGCTGGCTTTTCCAGGCCTCGATGGCCTCCCGATCGGCTTCGCGGGCGCGTTTCTCCGGCTTTTGGGGGCTCCACTTGAGTTCGCGCAGCAGCTTCCAGACGGCCACTTCGCTATACTGCACGCCAAAGCGTTGCGCGATGAGGGCCCGGACCCGGCCCAAGGTCCACAAGCCCTGCTCGTGGCTGGCGGCTTGGGCGCCGGCCAATAGCGCCGCTTCCAAGTCGTCGAGTTGGTCGGGGGCCAGTTGCTTGTCGGGGCCGGGTTTGCCGCGGCTGTGCAGGCCGGCCGGGCCCTCGCGCTCCCAGCGGCGTTTCCAGCGGTGGGCCGTCGCGTAGGCGACCCCGAGTTCGGCGGCGACCTCATAGACGCGTTTGCCGGCCCCAAACAAGGCGGCGGCACTCATGCGCTGCAGCTCCAAGCGCTCCCCTAAACTCAGCTTTCTCTTGACTACCACGCCGAAGTCTACCACATATGATCATGTTTGTTAAGTCTCAATAAGCGAAGATTATCGGATGCCATCGCCT
>Ga0213876_10001312_pt1 | contig 15626 bp, 14 predicted proteins | sample BarmaccomBMRX_R9_FD_160113 | JGI IMG/M metagenome (GOLD analysis project Ga0213876, IMG submission 160113) | Root-associated microbial communities from Barbacenia macrantha in rupestrian grasslands, the National Park of Serra do Cipo, Brazil - RX_R9 | ecosystem: Host-associated > Plants > Roots...
CTGCCGCGAACAGGCCCGCGAACACCGCGGCAACCACGGCATAGGCGGGAACCCAGGACGGTAGCTTCCGAAGCATGGCACTTTTGTAGCCTTGAAACGGTTGTCGATCTTGTCTAGAACGAATAAAGAACACGGAGGCGGCGATGGAAGGCGGTTGTTCCTGCGGAGCGGTGCGCTATCGGCTGACAGCCAAGCCGATGTTCACCCATTGCTGCCATTGCATGGATTGCCAGAAGCAGACCGGCGGCGCCTTCGCCATCAACGCGCTGATCGAGACCGACCGCATCGAGATGCTGAAGGGCGCCCCCGTCGCGACCTCGATGCCGACGGAAAGCGGCCGTGCGCACGACGTCTATCGCTGCGCGCAGTGCCAGGTGGCGGTGTGGAGCGACTACGGTCGGCGCCCGGCCTTGCGCTTCGTGCGCGTGGCGACGCTCGACGACCCCAAGGCCATCGCGCCCGACGTGCACATCTTCACGCGCTCCAAGCAGCCCTGGGTCGGGCTGCCGGCGGACGTGCCCACGGTCGAGATCTATTACGACATGCAGGCGCTATGGCCGAAGGAAAGCCTGGAGCGGCGCAAGGCCATTCTTGGATAGCGAGGCTATTTCGCGGCGGGCATCAACCGCCGCTTGGCAGCCGACAGCGCGCGGCGCAGAAAGCTGCGCTTCGGCGGCGCGGGCTTGGGCGGTTTGGGCAGCTTCGCCGGCTTCGGCTGCCGGGACTGCGGCGCGGGCCGGGGCTCCTTCGCGCGCCGCGGCTGGCGCCCGCCGGCCTCCGCTTCGAGCGCGGTCGTACCCAGCATCTCGAGCGAGAAGTCACGCACCTCGGCGAACATCTTCTCGGCGTCGGCGAGCGCGAACTCGGTATCGCAGAACGCCGCCTCGAAGGTGCGCATGATGGTCTGGATCACCGCCTCGTGCGGATGGCGGTTGTCGGTCTTGAAGCGCGCGGGGAAGCAGTCGTTCACGATCTCGTAGGACGGGAAATAGAACAGCCGCGTGTTGAGGTCGGCCGAGTTCTCGCGCACGAACTCGTCGAGCGCCGCGCGCAGCAGCGCCTTGGACACCGAGTTGGCGGTGAGGCAGCTCACCGGACGGAAAGTCGCGCCCAAGGGGATCGGCGACAGCGTGAACAGGACCTTCGCCTGCGGCACGTGCTGGCGGATCAGCCGGTACATCGTCTCGATCTGCGATTTCGTTTCGGCGAAGGAGTTGACGCGGAACTTGTGGCGGCTGGGATCGAACTTCTTGGCCGGCACCGCGCGCCAGAACACCCCGCCGGTCGGCTCGTCGTACCAGACCTCCGACAAGCCCAAGGTGATGATGAAGAACTCGGTGTCGAGGAACACTGCGCGGGTGCGCAGCCGCGTGTCCTCGTCGAAGCCATATTCCGTCGTGTCGTAGCCGTGCCAGAGATTCTCGGCCGGACGCTTGTTCTCGAGCGCCCATTCGAACTGGCCGGCCAGCGCGTGCACGTTCACCATGCCGTCGCCGAGATGCGAGATATAGATGTCGGGATCGCGCTCCTTCGAGGTGTTGAAGCCGATCCTGGCCAGATGCTTGGTGATGTTGACGGCGAAGCAGCTGCCGAAGGCGGTGACCTTGGTGCCCCGGCCGATCGGCGGCGTCTCGGGCAGCCAGCCCTTGAGCAGGTATTTCTCCAGGAACCGGCCGCCGTGAAAATCGTACTGATAGGGGTTGAAGTTCACCGTGCCCGGGCGGTGGAAGGACGGGCCCGGCCGCTTCTCCTTTTCCACCCGCTCGGCACGCAGCGAGATGCGCATCTTCTGCTTGAGCTCGTCGATCTCGGTCGTCATGGCTTGCACTGTGGTGGTTTTCGTGCAGGTACGCTAGGTCTTTGTCATGAGCCAGGACTCGCTGAAGATCGCCGCCGCCGCCAAAGCGCTGGAGTTCGTCCGGCACGGGATGAAGCTGGGTTTGGGGACCGGCTCGACTGCCGAGGCCTTCCTCGATCTCCTGGCGCCGCGTGTGCGCGCCGGCCTGGAGGTGGATTGCGTCGCGACGTCCGAGCGCACCGCGCTGAAAGCACGCGGCCTGGGCATCCCGTTGGGCGAGCTCGACGCGCTTACCCCCCTGGACATCACGATCGACGGCGCCGACGAGGCCGACCGCGCGCTCAATCTCATCAAGGGCGCGGGCGCGGCGTTGCTGCGCGAGAAGATCGTCGCACAATCCTCGCGCGCCATGATCGTCATCGCCGACGAGACCAAGCTTGTGGCGCAGCTGGGCAAGTTCCCGCTGCCGGTCGAGGTCATCCCTTTCGGCCGCGGCGCGACGGCGGCCAGGATCGCCGAAGCCGCCGCGCGTCTCGGCTATGCGGACCTCGAGGTCGTGCAGCGCATGAAGGACGGCGCCGCGGTCAAGACCGACAGCGGCAATCTGGTCTACGACTGCGCTTTCGGCGCGATCAAGGATGCGGCGGCGCTCGCGGCGGCGCTTTCGGGGATCGCGGGCGTGGTCGAGCACGGTCTCTTCATCGGCATTGCGACCCGGCTCGTCATCGCCCATCCGGGCGAGGTGGAAGTCATTCCGGCGAACCCGTAAGGGGCGCCAGCTCGATGCGCGGCACCAGCGGCGCGAGATCGCGGATCAGCTTCACCCAGGCATCCGGCCGGCGCGCGGGCGTAACCGCCAGCACGTAGTGCGGCGGCGCGTCCGCCTCCGGCGTCACCGTCAAGGTCGCCGGCCGGTCGCCGTCCGGCGCGGTGCGCTCGGCCGCCGGCATGCCGCGCAGCACCAGCGCGATGTCGCCGATCATCTCGGTGGACAGCGCGAAATAGGAATGGCCGAGCAGCTCGGCCGGCGCGTCGCTGGCGTCGACGACGTCGATCCTCCCATCCTCGAGCGCGCGGTCGCCTTTGGTGCGGCGTCCGGCGCGCGGCACGTTGCCATGCGCAACGCCCGACACCGCCAGCACCGCGTCGCCGCGCGAGGCATAGACCGTGATGCGATGCACGAAGGGCCGCGCATCGGCCACCAGATGCGCAAAGTCGTTGTTGACGGGGTCGGCGCCGACATCGGCTGCGGCCAGGATCAACTGGCCCAGGAACGCCTCCGGCGGATCGTCGTGCTGCGCAAGGGACGACAGCGCCATCAGCGTCAATCGGGCGCCGATGCTGTGGCCGACGACGTCGACGCTCAATCCTTGTTTCGCCAGCGCGCGCAGCAAAGTCTCGAGCTCGGGCGCCGCATAGCTGCCGTGCTCGATGTCGGCGACGTAGCGGCCGACCTCGCCCTCGCTCGCCCAGCTGAACGCCGCGACCGCGCAATTCGCCTTGGTGTCGAGCGCGAGCTGGCCGGCGCGCAGGATCGCGCCGTCGATCAGCGTGTTGAAGCCGTGGACATAGAGCAGCACCTCGTTGCAGCCCTTGACGCGCGCCTCGGCGGCGATGGAGGCCGCGATCGCTTGTGTCTGGGTGCCGCAGTCCTGGCGCGCGAGCGTGCCCAGCCGGCCCGTCTTCTCGTCGGTCTTGTTCAGCGGCGGGATCAGTGCCTGCGCCGTGCCGCAGGAGAGCTTGTCCGCCCAATGCTTGGCGAAGCCGCCGGGCCAGGCGGGATCGGCCTCGCGGTCGGTGACGTAATAGACCTTCTGCGTCAGCTCCGCCGCGTTCGGCGCGGTCCACACCGAATGGACGTATTCCGCCTTGTCGCCGACGCATCCCGACAGCAGCGTCGCGAGAAAAATGAGGATAAGGTGCCGCCCGGCTTTCATGGGATTCGAGTATGGCACAATACGATTACGATCTCTTCGTCATCGGCGGCGGTTCGGGCGGGGTGCGCGCCAGCCGCATGGCCGCGGCGGCCGGCGCGCGCGTGGCCCTGGCCGAGGAATATCGCATGGGCGGGACCTGCGTCATCCGCGGCTGCATCCCCAAGAAGCTGTTCGTCTATGCCAGCAACTTCTCCGAGGATTTCCACTCGGCGCTCGGCTACGGCTGGAGCGTGGGCGAGACCAGGTTCGACTGGCCGACGCTGATCGCCAACAAGGACAAGGAGATCGCGCGCCTCGAAGGCCTCTATCGCCGCAACGTCGAGGCCGCGGGGGTGACGATCTTCGGCGACCGCGCGGTGTTCGAGGACGAGCATACGCTGCTGCTGCTGAACGAGGGGCGGCGCGTCACCGCCGGGACCATCCTCATCGCCACCGGCAACAGCCCGACGCGCGAGATGGGCACGAGCCATATCGTGCCAGGCGGCGATCTCTGCATCACCTCGAACGAGGCGTTCCATCTGGAAAGGTTCCCTGAGCGCATCCTCATCGCGGGCGGCGGCTATATCGCGCTCGAATTCGCGCATATCTTCCACGGGCTGGGCGCGAAGGTCTCGCTCGTCTATCGCGGCGAGAAGCCGTTGCGGGGCTTCGACGACGACCTGCGCGACGCGGTGATGGATTCGATGAAGCGCCGCGAGCTCGACGTGCTGCTCGGCTGCGAGTTCACCAAGGTCGAGCGGCGCGGCAGCTGCCTGCATGCCGAGACCAACAAGGGCGGCGTCGTCGAATGCGACCAGATCATGCTCGCCATCGGCCGCCAGCCCAACACCGCCTCGCTGCATGTCGAGAAGGCGGGCGTGCGGCTGGGCAAGCGCGGCGAGGTGGTGGTCGACGAATATTCGAAGACCTCGGCCGCGAACGTCTATGCGATCGGCGACGTGACCGACCGGTTGCAGCTCACCCCCGTCGCGATCCACGAGGCGATGTGCTTCGTCAAGACGGTGTTCGATCGGACACCGACCGCGCCCGACCACGAGCACGTGCCCAGCGCGGTCTTCACCACGCCCGAGATCGCGACCGTGGGACTGTCGGAGCAGAAGGCGCTGATGCTCGGCCACGCGGTCGACGTCTACAAGTCGACGTTCCGCCCGTTGAAGCACACGATGACGGGCAGCGAGGAGCGCTCGCTGTTCAAGCTCGTGGTCGATGCCAAGACCGGCACGGTGCTCGGCTGCCACATTTTCGGCTGGGGCGCCGCCGAGATCGTGCAGATGGCCGCCGTGGTGATGAAGATGGGCGCGAAAAAGGCCGATTTCGACGCGACCGTGGCGCTGCACCCAACCGCCGCGGAGGAGCTGGTGACGATGCGGGTGAAGAGCTACAGCAAGGAAGCTACTTCGTGAGCGCCTCGTCGATCGCCGCCACCATCGCCGCGTCGCCGGGCACGGTGGCCGAGCCGAAGGTGCCGGCGATGGTGCCGTCCTTGTTGAACAGGTATTTGTGGAAGTTCCACCGCGGCGCCGCGTCGGGGCCCAGCTCGCTCGCGACCCACTTGTAGAGCGGGTGTGCGTCCGGCCCCACGACGTGCTCCTTGGCGGCCATCGGGAAGTCGACGCCGAAGTTCGTCTCGCAGAAGCTCTTGATCTGGCTTTCGCTGCCAGGCTCCTGGGCGCCGAAGTCGTTGGCGGGCACGCCGAGCACGACCAGGCCCTTGTCGCGCTTGGCCTGCCACAGCGCCTCGAGCCCTGAATATTGCGGGGTCAGCCCGCACTGGCTGGCCACGTTCACCACCAGCACCGCCTTGCCCTTGAACTGGGTCAGGGGGAGCTGCCCGCCGTCGATGGAGCGGAAGCTGAAATCGTGAAGCGTGGTCATGGGCGGCCTCCCGGGCTTTGTTTGGTTAAGGGATTGGAAAGAACCATAGGCAATTATTGCCCGTTTTTGCGAGCGGCGCCCATGGCCAGATTCCTGACCCTCGTCATCTATCTCTTCGGTTCAGCCGCCATCGGCGGAGCGATCGGCCTGTTCGCCGGTCTGGGGCTGGGCATCGCGGCCGGCGCCGGGCTCTTCCTCTTCGCGCTGCAGGTGCAGTCGGGCTTCGACGCGCGCCGCCAGCGCAAGGCGAGCGCTCGCGAGATTTTGGGCCTCAAGCGTGCCAACGCCGCCATCGAGCTCGCGCTCCACCAGACCGAAGCCCGCATCGACGAGGTGAGCAAAGCCGTCGAGGCGCGCGCCAATGCGCAAGGCAAGAAGATCGTCGCCGAGCTCCAGGTGCTCGAAAGCCTGATGCGCGATTTCGCGCAGCGCATCGCGACCAAGTCGAAGGCCGAGCCTGCGCCCGAGGCCGCGGCCATTCCCGCCCAAGGCACCGCGGCCGCCTATCTGGAATCCGACCTGCTCGAGACCATCCGCGCCAGCCTGGAGGAGAACCGCGTCGACCTCTATCTGCAGCCCATCGTCAGCCTGCCGCAGAGGAAGCTGCGCTATTACGAGGCGCTGTCGCGGCTGCGCGCCGAGAACGGCCAGGTCATCATGCCGGCGCAATACATCAAGGTCGCAGCCCCCGCGGGGCTGATGTCGGTCGTCGACAACCTGCTGCTGTTCCGCTGCGTGCAGATCGTGCGCCGCCTGACGCAAAAGCATCGCGAGGTCGGGGTGTTCTGCAACATCTCGGGCGATACGCTGACCGACGCGGAGTTCTTCCCGCAGTTCCTGGAATACATGCAGGCCAATCGCGACCTCGCGGGCCAGATCATCTTCGAGTTCGGCCAGGACGCCCTCGCCAAGGCCGGCGCGAAGGGCGAGGAGAACCTCGCGTTCCTCTCGAGCCTCGGCTTCGCGCTGTCGATGGATCACGTCACCAGCCTGGCGCTCGATTTCGCGCGCCTGAAAAGGATCGGCTTCCGGCACCTCAAAGTGCGCGCCGAGACCTTGCTCGGCGGCATGGGACAGGCGCGCGCCGCGGTCGGGCCGGAAGACTTCAAGAAGCTGCTCGAGCGTCACGGCCTCAACCTCGTCGTCGAGCGCGTCGAGGACGAGAAGACCGTGGTGCAGCTGCTCGACTATGCCGTCGACTATGCGCAGGGCTATCTCTTCGGCGAGCCGCGCGCGGTGCGCGACGCGCCGCCGGAGGCTCAGGCGAAGGCGGAACCGAAGATCGAGGCTGGGGCGCCTGTCATCCCGTTCCGCAAGAGCGCTTGATTTCGGCCCGGCTGTCTGTATCAACGGCCCATGCCGTCCCCCCAGATCCTGTCCGGCCTTCGCGAGATCGCGCCCAACTACGATTCGCTCGTCTGCGACGTTTGGGGCGTGCTGCATAACGGCCATGTCGCGAACCGTGCCGCCGTCGAGGCGTTGCGGGCCTTCCGCGAGCGCGGCAAGGTCGTGCTGCTGTCGAACGCGCCGCGGCCCAAGCACGATCTCTTGGTGCAGTTCGAGCGCTACGGCATCCCCGAAGACGCTTACGACGAGATCGTGACCTCGGGAATCGCCACGCGCCTCGATCTCGAGCGCCGCAAGCCGCTGACGATGTATCACCTGGGGCCGGAGCGCGACCGCGGCATCTTCGAAGGTCTCGGCATCCGGGAGACCGAAATCGCGGATGCCGAGGTCGTCCTCAACAGCGGTCTCTTCAACGACGACGTCGAGACGCCGGACGACTACAAGGCCGCGCTGGCGGAGATGAAATCGCGCGGGCTGTTGATGCTCTGCGCCAATCCCGATTGGGTGGTGCAGCGCGGCGGCAAGCTCATCTGGTGCGCGGGCGCGTTGGCCGATGCCTATGAGAAGACCGGCGGCGAGGTCGTCTATTACGGAAAGCCCAAGCCTGAGATCTACGATTTGGTGCGCCGGACAGCGACCGGGCGCCTGCTCGCCATCGGCGACGGGATGCATACCGACATCAAGGGCGCCAATGCGGCCGGCATCGACGCGCTGTTCATCGCCGACGGCATCCATGGCGAGGACGTGCGCGAGATGACGGCCGAACACCTGGCCGAGCTTTTCGCCAAGGCGGGCGTCGCCGCGCGTGCCGCAATGCAGACACTTTCATGGTAGAGGACGAGTCATGACCTATTACATCGACGACCTGAAGCCCGGCCTGTCGGAGAGCTTCACCAAGACGATCAGCGAGCGCGACATCCAGCTGTTCGGCGAGGTGAGCGGCGACGTCAATCCGGTGCATTTCGACGAGGCGTTCGCCAAGACCACCATGTTCAAGGGCCGCATCGCCCACGGCATGCTGTCGGCGAGCTATATCTCGACCGTGCTCGGCATGCAGATTCCCGGGCCCGGCACGATCTTCATGAGCCTGACCACGCGCTTCAAGGCGCCGGTGCGCATCGGCGACACGGTGGTCACCACCTGCACCGTGCGCGAGGTCAATGCCGAGAAGCGGCGCGTGATCTTCGATTGCGTCTGCAAGGTGGGCGACGTCACGGTCGTGGAAGGCGAGGCGATGGTCATGGCGCCGTCGCGGCCGAACACCTGATCCTCGCGTGGCCCGATGCGCATCATCCGCCACTACGAGCACATCCCGCCCGCCCTTCAAGGCGCGGTGGTGGCGGTCGGAAATTTCGACGGCGTGCATCGCGGGCACCAGGCGCTGATCGCCGAGGCCGAGGCCAAGGCGCGCGAGCGCGGCGCGCCGCTGGGCATCCTGGCCTTCGAGCCGCATCCGCAGGAGTTCTTCCGTCCCGGCGCGGAGTCGTTCCGGCTCACGCCGTTCCGCACGAAAGCGCGGCTGCTCGCCGAGCTCGGCACGGATGCGATGTTCGCGCTGCCCTTCGATGCCCAGATGGCCGCAAAGAGCGCGCAGGATTTCGTGACCGACGTGCTTGTCGGCGGGCTCCAGGTCGGCTGCGTCGTGGTGGGCGAGGATTTCCAGTTCGGCAAGGGCCGCGCCGGCAACGCAACCGTGCTCTCCTATATGGGCGAGATGGAGGGCTTCGGCGTCGACGTCTTCAAGCCGATCGGCGACGGCCATGAGAAGATCTCGTCGACGGCCATCCGCCAGGCGCTCAAGGCCGGCCGGCCCGACGAGGCGGCGCGGCTGCTCGGCCACACCTGGGCCGTCGAGGCCCGCGTCGAGCACGGCGACAAGCGCGGCCGCACCATCGGCGTGCCGACGGCGAACATGCGCCTCGACGACTGCCTCAAGCCGGCGTTCGGCGTCTATGCCGTGCGCGCCTCGGTCGTCGAGGACGAGCGGGTCATGTCGCGCCACCTGGGCGTCGCGAATTTCGGCGTCCGTCCCATGTTCGAGACGGACGTGCCGCTGCTCGAAAGCTTCCTGTTCGATTTCGACGGCGACCTCTACGGCAAGCACCTCTCGGTCGAGCTGGTGGCCTATCTCAGGCCCGAGATGAATCTGGCCGACCTCGACGCCCTCAAGGCGCAGATCGCCAAGGATTCTGCCGAAGCCCGGGCCACGCTGGACCGGGCGGGGGTGCGCTGCTAGAACCCCGCATTGACCGATTTGGCAGGCAGGCCGATGCCGGAAGTCTTGAGGATTTCGCGAATTTGCCGCCCGGCTCCGCGCCGGGAGGGCTGACCCTTTCGGCTGAGCGGAGACCGGGTGCCGGCTCCTGAACGAAGACCCGAAACAAACAAATGAGCGATCCCAAAACCGATTCCGGCGCCCCCTCTTCCGGTGCCAGCGACTACCGCGCCACCTTGTTCCTGCCCACGACCGAGTTCCCGATGAAGGCGGGCCTGCCAGCGGCCGAGCCCAAGTGGCTCGCGCGCTGGGAGGCGATGGACCTCTATGGCCGTATCCGCGCCCAGGCCAAGTCCGAGAAGCGGCCGCTGTTCGTCCTCCACGACGGCCCGCCCTATGCGAACGGCGAGATCCATTCCGGCACCGGCCTCAACAAGGTGCTGAAGGACATCGTGGTGCGCAGCCGCGGGTTCTTGGGCTTCGATGCGCCCTATATCCCGGGCTGGGACTGCCACGGCCTGCCGATCGAATGGAAGATCGAGGAGAAGTACCGCAAGGAGGGCAAGTCGAAGGACGACGTGCCGATCGCGCAGCTGCGCCGCGACTGCCGCGAATTCGCCGAGCACTGGATCGACGTGCAGCGGAACCAGTTCAAGCGCCTGGGCTGCATGGGCCAGTGGGACAAGCCCTACACCACGATGGACTACCGCGCCGAAGCGGTGATCGCGGGCGAGCTGCACAAGTTCGTCGGCAATGGCCTTCTCTATCGCGGCTTCCGCCCGGTGATGTGGTCGCCGGTCGAGAAGACCGCGCTCGCCGAAGCCGAGGTCGAGTATCACGAGAAGACCAGTCCGACGATCTATGTGAAGTTCCCGATCTTGCATGTTCGGTGGAACCGGGCAAACGAGCATTTCGCGACGTCGCCGGAGAATTCGCCGCAACCGCATCTGGCTGGCGTTTCCATCGTGATCTGGACGACCACGCCGTGGACGATCCCGGGCAACCGCGCGATCGCCTTCTCGCCGACGATGGAATACGGCGTCTATGAGGTCGTGAGCGCGGACGAGGGTTCGTTCGTGAAGCCGGGCGAGAAGATCGCGCTGGCCGACGAGCTCGCCGAGCAGACCGCCAAGCATGCCCAGGTCGTGCTGAAGCGCATAGCCGCTCTGAACCCCGACGGCCTGGTCGCGGCGCATCCGTTCCGTGGGCGTGGCTACGAATTCGACGTGCCTCTACTCTCGGGCGATCACGTCACCGCCGACACCGGCACGGGCTTCGTGCACACCGCGCCCGGCCATGGCGAGGAGGACTTCGAGCTCGTGCTCAAGGCCTTCCCCGACTACATGGTCACCAATCCCGACGCGTTCAACGTCGTCGCCGCGGACGGCGCGTTCACGCAACACGCGCCCGGCTTCACGGGCAAGTTCATCCTGTCGCGCGACGGCAAGAAGGACGGCGACGCCAACGGCGCGGTGATCAAGGAGCTGATCGAGGCAGGCGCGCTGCTCGCAAAGGGTACGCTGCGCCACCAATATCCGCATTCCTGGCGCTCCAAGGCGCCGGTGATCTTCCGCGCCACGCCGCAATGGTTCGCGGCGATGGACAAGGAGATCCCGGGCGGCGGCACCTTGCGCACGCGCGCCATGAAAGCCATCGGCGACACCAAGTGGTATCCGCCCTCGGGCGAGAATCGCATCGCGGGCATGGTCAAGGACCGTCCCGACTGGGTCTTGTCGCGTCAGCGCGCCTGGGGCGTGCCGCTCGCGATCTTCGTTGACAGGAAGACGAACGAGATCCTGAACGATGCAGAGGTCAATGCGCGCATCGTGGCCGCGTTCCGGGAAGAGGGGGCCGACGCCTGGTTCAACTCGCCCGCCTCGCGGTTCTTAGGGAACGGCCGCAACCCGGACGACTACGAGCAGGTCAAGGACATCCTCGACGTCTGGTTCGACAGCGGCTCGACGCATGTTTTCACGGTCGAGCAGCCGCTGGAGCCGGAATGGCCGCAGAAGAGTCACGCGGACCTTTATCTCGAAGGCTCGGATCAGCATCGCGGCTGGTTCCAGTCTTCGCTCTTGGAGAGCTGCGCCACGCGCGGCCGGGCGCCGTATGACGAGGTGCTGACCGCGGGTTTCGTGCTCGACCGCGAGGGCAACAAGATGGCCAAATCGTCGATCGACAAGGCCGTCCTGCCGCAGGACGTCGCGAACGCGAACGGCGCCGACATCTTCCGCCTCTGGGTGGCGTCGTCGGACTTCACCCAAGACCTGCGCATGGGCAACGACATCATCCAGGCGAACGCCGACGCCTATCGCCGCCTGCGCAACACCATCCGCTTCATGCTGGCCAATCTCGCGGGCTTCGACGAGAGCGAGCGCACGGCCGAGCTGCCCGAGCTCGAGCGCTACATCCTAGCCAGGCTGGTCGAGATCGACGCCGTCGTGCGCGAGAGCTACACCGTTTACGACTTCAACCGCGTCTACAACACGGTGTTCTCGTTCTGCACCAACGAGTGCTCGGCGTTCTATTTCGACATCCGCAAGGATGCGCTCTATTGCGACGCGGTCTCGTCGCAGCGCCGCCGCGGGGCGCGCACCGCGATCGACGAGATATTCCGCCGCGTCGTGACCTGGCTCGCGCCGATCCTGTGCTTCACGATGGAAGAGGCCTGGACCTTGCGCTTCCCGGACGACAGCGTGCATCTGCATACCTTCCCCGAGACGCCGTCCGCTTGGCGCGACGAGGCGCTGGTGGAGAAGTGGAGCCGCATCCGCACCATCCGCCGCGTCGTCACCGGGGCGCTTGAAGTCGCGCGCCGCGACAAGGTGATCGGCGCGAGTCTCGAGGCGGCGCCGCTGCTCTATCTCGACGACGCGGCCGACCGCGCGGTCCTCGAGGGCGTGAACCTGGCCGAGATCGCCATCACCTCGGGCGCGCATATCGCGCAGGTCGCGGCCCCGGACGACGCCTTCCGCCTGTCCGACGTGTCCGGCGTGGCGGTCCGCTTCGAGCATGCCCGCGGCGACAAATGCGCGCGCTGCTGGATGATCCTGGAAGAGGTCGGCAAGAACTCCAATCCCGACCTGTGCAACCGCTGCTCGGAGGCCGTGGACGCGGCATGAAGACGTGGACATGAAGACGACGTGGACATGAAGACGCGGATGAAGACCTGGGACATGAAGAACTGGATTCTCAACGCCCGCGAGGCGGGCCTCGCCGCGGCCGGCCTGGCGCTGATCCTCGACCAGGGGTCGAAGACGCTCATGCTGTACGGCTTCGGCTTCAAGGACTTCGCCAACGGCGAAGCCGTCCCGGTCTTGCCGTTTTTTAACCTGGTCATGGTGTGGAATCCGGGCGTTTCCTACGGGCTGTTCCCCGCCAGCGGACCGGAAGGAACCGCGGCTTTGGCGCTGTTTTCCATCGCCGCGGTGGCGGCTTTGGGCTGGTGGCTGTGGAATTCCGACCGGTTGGCGCTGACCGTGGGCCTCGGCCTCGTCATCGGCGGGGCGCTAGGCAATCTGATAGACCGGTTAATCTATGGGCGGGTCGCCGACTTTTTCCACTTTTACGGCCGTGGCTACGACTGGTATGTGTTCAATGTCGCGGATGCCGCCATCACCTTCGGCGTCATCGCCCTTTTATACGACGCGCTGCTGAAGCCTGAGACCCGGGCAGGGGGCGACAGCGCCTGACATGGGAGCGGTCCCCGAACGCGGGGAGCGTTCCCTAATATGGGAGTGGTCATGGAATACCGTTCGCGTGCGTTCGTGCGCTTCGCCGTGCTCGGCGTCTGCGCGCTGTCGTTGATGGGTTGCGATTCTCTGCGCCGGGCCGCCGGCATCAACAAGGAAGGCCCCGACGAGTTCGCGATCGTCACCAAGCAGCCCCTCATCATCCCGCCGGAATATGCGCTCAAGCCGCCGCGCGACGGCGCCGCGCCGACCAACCAGGTGGCGCCGACCGACGCCGCGCAATCGGCGCTGTTCGATACCGATCCGGTCGCCGCCGCCAAGCAGATTCCGGGCGACTATTCGGAATCCGAGAAGCTCCTGCTCGCCCAAGCCGGCGTGAACCGGATCGATCCGTCGATCCGCCAGGAGATCGCCGCCGACGGGCGTGCCATGGAAGCCGCCGACGACAGCTTCACCAAGAAGGTGCTGTTCTGGCAGGACGAGAAGGTGCCGGGCTCCCCGGTCAACGCCGAGTCCGAGGACCGGCGCCTGTCGGCGCAGAAGGCCTCGGGCCAGAAGGGGTCGAAGGACTCCGCCACGATCCAGGAGCAGAAGGACGACAAGGACTCCGACGACAAGGAGTCCCACGGCTGGCTCGATGGGATTTTCTAGTTAGTGCGGCGTCATGGCCCGCGAATGCGGGCCACCCAGCTGACGCATTCTCTTGCTGGAGGACTAAGCTGCGCCGCGCCGGCGACAATCGCGCAGGGTTTCAACTGGGCGGTCCGCATTCGCGGGCCGTGACAATCTTGGTAGGTATCCACGCTTTGACTGCCCTACGCCATCGCTTCGCGCTTGTTGTGGCGACCGCATCGCTCTTGCTCGTCGCGGGCGGCGCGGACGCCGAGGCGCCCAAGGCGTTCCAGTTCGCGCTGCAGAACGGCATGCAGGTCGTGGTCATCCCCGACCGCCGCGCGCCGGTCGTCACGCAAATGATCTGGTTCAAGGTCGGCGGCGTCGACGATCCGCAGGGGCTGTCGGGGCTCGCCCATTTCTTCGAGCACATGATGTTCCGCGGCACCAAGAAGGCGCCCGGGGACACCTTCAGCCAGACCATCGCGCGCAACGGCGGCGAGGACAACGCCTTCACCACCCACGACTATACCGCGTTCTACGAGGAGATCGCCAAGGACCGGCTGGCCGGCGCGATGGCGCTCGAGGCGGACCGGATGGCCAATCTCGATCTTTCCGACAAGGCGGTGGCGCCGGAGCGCGACGTGGTGCTGGAAGAGCGCCGCATGCGCATCGACAACGACCCTCAGGCGCTGTTCAACGAGCAGATAGACGCGGCCCTTATGCTGTCGCACCCTTACGGCCGCCCGGTGATCGGCTGGCCAGAGGAGATCCGCCATATCGGCCGCGCCGAGGCGCAGGACTTCTACAATCACCACTACGCGCCCAACAACGCGATCCTTGTCGTCGCCGGCGACGTCAGCGTCGACGAGGTGCGCAACCTGGCGCAGGCGGCCTATGCCAAGGTGCCGGCGCGCGAGCTTCTGCCGCGCGCGGCCTTTGCCGAGCCTCCGCGCATGGGCGAGACGCGGCTGAACGTGTCGAGCAAGGACGCCAAGGTGCCGTTGTTCATGCGCGAATACCGCGTGCCGTCCTATGCGGAAGCCGCGCCCGGCCAGGCCGAGGCGCTGGAGACCTTGGCGCAGCTTCTGGGCGGCGACTATTCCTCGACCCTCTACAAGCGGCTGGTGGTCGAGAAGCGGCTCGCGACCAATGCGGGCGCGAGCTATGACGGCTATCACCGCGATGCCGGCTCGTTCACGCTCTTCGCCTATCCGCGCCCGGGCGTGCGAATGGACGTGCTCGAGCACGCCATCGACGCGGTGCTCGCCAACGCCGCGAAGACGAAGCCCGATGCCAAGGACCTCGCCCGCGCCAAGACGCAGCTCGTGGCCAGCGCCACCTATCGCCGCGACAGCCAGTTCGCGATGGCGTCCGCTTACGGACAGGCGCTGTCGATCGGCTTGACGGTGTTCGACGTGCGCGCCTGGCCCGACCGCATCCAGCAGGTCCCGGGCGATCAGGTCGCCAAGGTCGCGCGCGACAACCTCATCAAGCGCGAGTCCGTCACCGCCGAACTCACCCCGGCTTCGCCATGAGAATGCGCGCGCTTCTTATCGGTGCGATGGTCGCGCTGGCGCCGCTGGGCGCGCAGGCCTTCGGCGCCAAGCAGCTCAAACTCGCCAAGGGCGAGGAGGTGTGGTTCGCCGAGGACCACACCCTGCCGATGGTCGCGCTGGTCGCCTCGTTCCCCGCCGGCTCGTCCTACGATCCTCCGGGCAAGAACGGGCTCGCCTCGTTCGCCGCCTCGATGATGGACGAGGGCGCGGCCAACACCAATTCGCGCGCCTTCCACGACGCGCTGGCCGACCGCGCGATCCAGCTCAGCGTCCAGACCGACCGCGACTGGACCGTCGTCACGCTGGTGACCCTGAGCGCCAATGCCAAGGACGCGTTCAAGCTGCTCGCCATGGCGCTCGCCAAGCCGCGCTTCGACGGCGACGCCATCGCGCGCGTGCGCACGCAGATGCTGCAGAACCTGGCGCAGCAGGACGAGGACCCATCCGAGGTTGCGGCGCGCGAGTTCAACCGCGTGTTCTTCGGCGGCCATCCTTACGCGCATTCCACCGACGGCGATCCGGCGGGGCTGAACGCGATCAACCGCATCGATCTCAAGAACTTCGCCGCGAGCCATTGGGTGCGCGGAGGCT
>Ga0213876_10001313_pt1 | contig 15623 bp, 11 predicted proteins | sample BarmaccomBMRX_R9_FD_160113 | JGI IMG/M metagenome (GOLD analysis project Ga0213876, IMG submission 160113) | Root-associated microbial communities from Barbacenia macrantha in rupestrian grasslands, the National Park of Serra do Cipo, Brazil - RX_R9 | ecosystem: Host-associated > Plants > Roots...
GTTGATCGTAGCAACGGGGTAGGCGGCTGGGCCGAGCGACGCTGCCGAGATGTGGGAGGTCACGAACCGTGGGCCGAACCGCCCTCCGATCGCCGTAGCGTTCGCCAGCGCCGGCGATTCTGGCCGCTCACGAACGTGACGGCGATTTCCGCGCCGTAGCGTTCGGCAGCGGCTGAGATCGTCCTCGCTCACGAACGTTGCGGCGCTCGGCGACGGCCGGCGAGTCACTCCCCCCGCCGGACTCGTCCTCGGCTGCCAAGGAGGCGCAAACGTGGTTTGACACTGCCGAACGGAGTCTGTTAGTGTCGCCCCGCCTGCGGTGTGGAACCGATGCCGCGCACCGGCTATGCCGTGGCCGAGGGTGGTGTGGCTTGAGCGCAGTCAGACCCGGAGCCGATGTTTGGATGCAGCGCAGGATGGACTGCGCGGCAAGCAGGTTTGCCGCTTACCGCGAGCGCAGGCTCGCAGCGACCTACCGCTCACACGGATGCGGCGAGCGTGGCAGTACGCCGTCAGTGACAGATTTACTTCAACTGCCGGCGAGCGACTCGAGCAACGAGGAAGCCTTGCAGGCGCGGCGAAACCTCAAATCGCAGCGCGGCTAGACCGATGACCGCCGAGCTCGAGAGAGACGTCGTTTCCTTTAACCCAACTTCTCGGGAGGAGGGTATGTGGCAGTAACTGAATCACCAGTCAGACGACTCGGCTGGCGCGCAGGTGTCGGCGGCGAGTTGTGGGCAGAGTTCTTCGGAACGTTCATCCTGATCTGCTTCGGTGACGGGGTGGTGGCGATGCTCTGGGCCCTGATCGGGTCCGGGCGCTCGATTCCGTCCGTGCCCGCACTTGGGAAGGGGATCTTCTCCGCCTCTACACCACTCCTGGGCAGTGGCGACTGGCTGCTGATTACCTTCGGGTGGGCGCTGGCGGTCATGTTCGCCGTCTACACGGTGGGTGGCGTCACCGGCGCGCACATCAATCCGGCGATCACGCTGGGCGCGGCGCTACGCAAGCAGTTGCCGTGGAGCAAGGTGCCGACCTATTGGGCGGTCCAGGTGGCCGGCGCGTTCGTCGGCGCCGCGCTCGTGTTCCTCGTCTACAACAACGCGATCAACCATTACGACCAGGTCAACCACATCGTCAAAGGGCAGCCGAACTCATTACCTACGTACAGCACGTTCGCCACGTTCCCGGCGCCGTACTTCCACAACGTCTTGGGACCGATCGTGGACGAAGCCGTGGGCACGTTCTTCCTCGCGCTGTTCGTGTTCGCCGTGACCGACGAGCTCGCCTTGGCACCGGGTTCGAACCTGGGCCCGATGATCGTGGGCTTCATCGTCCTGGCGGTCGGGATCTCGTTCGGGGCCAACTCCGGTTACGCGATCAATCCGGCCCGTGACTTCGGTCCACGGCTGTTCGCGTGGATCGCGGGCTGGGGAAGGATCGCGATGCCTGGCGACTACGGTTGGATAAACACCTACTTCTGGGTGCCGATCCTGGCGCCTTTAGCAGGGGCGGCGCTTGCCGTCCCGGCCTACGACATAGGGATGCGGAAGATCCTGCTGGCACGCAGAGCGGCGAACGAGCCACCGGAAGGCGGGCGGGTTCCCGGGGAATCGACCCCTCCAGGAACCGCATAGTCACCGCAGGCGAAGCAATCACAGTGGAGCGGTGGCGCCAACGGTGCCGCCGCTCCGCCTACACAGGTCGAACGCGCCAGCGCCGGAGGCTCAGCGAGACAGCAGCCCGGCGCCCCGCGCCCACTCCACCGTCCGGCGCACGGTCTCGCGCGGGTTCGTGTAGCGGAGACCAAGCTCGCGCGTAGCCCGCGAACCGTCGTAGCGGTGGCCGTGCAGGAGCGTCCTCACCATCTCGCGGCAAACCGGCGGTCTGCGGCGGACCAGGCGGAACCCGTACTCGGCCGAGGATGCCGCCGCGATCGCCAGCGGGCGGGGCAGGAGCCGTGGCTTGCCGCCCACACCAGCCACCTCACTCGCCAGCGCAAGCGCCTCGGTGATGGTCAGCGTCATCCCGTTCAGTAGATAACGCTCACCTGCCGCTCCATGCTCAGCGGCGAGCAGATGTCCTTCGATGCAGTCGGCGACGTCGACCAGGCTGACATTTGTGGGCACGAACACCTTTAGCCGTCCGTCGAGAAACGCGAGCAGGAACCGCGCCGTGCCACCGGCTCGCCCGGGGCCCTGCACCGAGGAGGGGTTCACGCACACGACCTCAACGCCCATGTGACGCCCGACCTCGAAGGCGGCGCGCTCGCCCTCGGTCTTGGAGCGCTCGTAGGTCGAGAGATACCAGCCGCGATGCGGAGTCTCCTCGTGCCCGATCGCTCCCTGCGGCTCACCGATCGTCGCCGCTGAGGAGGTATGGACCACACGCGGGACTTCTGCCCGAGCGGCGGCTCGGACAACGGCGGCCGAGCCCTCGATGTTCGCTTGCATCATCGCCTGGACGTCCTCGACGCAGAGCGTGTTCACCCCCGCCACGTTGAAGACGACGCTGCAGCCACGCATGCCGGCGCACATCGCATCCTCGTCGAGGACATCGCCGGGCGCGACTTTGGCTCCGAGCCCACGAAGGAGGGCGTCTGACTCTGGCGAGCGGGCCAGCGCCACCACTTCGTCGGCTCTGGCCAGCAAACGCTGCACGAGCGCTCGGCCAATCAGGCCGCTGCCACCTGTCACGAAGACCGTGCTCACGCGTCGGCGCGCAGCGCGGCGGAGAACCGAACGAAGTAGTCCACGCCCGACCAGACCGTCACCAGCGCCGCCACACCGAGCAGCCACTGGTCCAGGAACGCGCCGCCGATGATCACGTCTGGACGAAGCATCACCAGCGCAAGCGCGGCGAACTGTGCCGTGGCCTTCCACTTGCCGAGCGTCGACGCCTCGAGATGAAGCCCCTGAGCCGCCACCGCCGCACGCAGCCCGAGCACGATGAGCTCGCGACCAATGATCGCCAGTGAGAGCCATGGCGACGCCCGGTCGACGGCGACGAGCGCGATCAGCACGCCGCTGACCAGCAGCTTGTCGGCAGTCGTGTCGAGGAACGACCCAAGTCGCGAGCTCACGTTCCAGCGGCGGGCCAGCCGGCCGTCGAACCAGTCCGTGCTCGCTACCACCAAGACGACGATCGCCGCCGCCGTGAACGAGTGACCGAGGACAAGGCCCATCACTACCGGCGTGGCAACAATCCTGCTGCTCGTGCCTGCGAGGATCAGCGCGCCGGCTCGCGCGCTGCCTCTCCTCGCTCCATTCAGTGCCCGGGCCTCCACGATGAGCCTATGACAGCAGATCGGCTCCGCACCGGCGCGCGTCGGCTGAGTCGCGAGCGTCCAATGCCCGCCTCGCCGCCTCAGCGGCGTCGGCGATCGCGACGGATCGCAGCGCTTGTTTCACTTCTGGGACGAGCGGGGGGGCCATGCTCAGCTCCCGGACTCCGAGGCCCACGAGAAGCACCGCGGCGGCGGGGTCTCCGGCGAGTTCACCGCACACCCCAACCCATCGACCGTGTGCGCCGGCACCCGCCACCGCCGCCTCCACGAGCCGGAGCACCGCCGGCTGCGGGCCCGAGAGCAACGTCCCGACCCTCTCGTTCCCGCGCTCCGCGGCCATCGTGTACTGGGTCAGGTCGTTGGTACCGATCGAGAAGAAATCCGCCCGGGAGGCGAGTTGCTGTGCCTGCAGGGCGGCCGACGGCACCTCGATCATGATGCCCACATCGAGTGGCGTATCGACCCCGGTCACGCTGCGCGCCTGCGTGACGGCGCTGCGCGCTGCCTCGAACTCACCCGGCGTGGCGACCATCGGAAACATCAATTTGACCGGATGCTCGGCCGCGACGCGCAGGACGGCGCGCAGCTGCGCGGCGAACAGCTCGGGATGATCGAGCGAGAGGCGAATGCCGCGCCGGCCGAGAAATGGGTTCTGCTCGGCCGGCAGCGGCAAGCTCGGGAGTGGCTTATCCGCACCCACGTCGAGCGTTCGCACGATCAGCGGACGGCCGTCGAGCGCCTTCGCGATCGCGGCGAGCGTTTCGGCCTGCTCCTCTTCGTCGGGAATCTGGTCGCGGTCGAGGAACAGGAACTCGGTCCGTAGCAGCCCCACGCCATCCGCGCCGAGCTCCACAACGGACGCGGCCTCGCCGGCGTCACCGACGTTGGCCGCCACCTCGATTCGGGTCCCGTCGCGTGTCACCGCCGGCTCGCTGGCGTGGCGGAGCGCCGTGCGACGACGATCGACGGCCGCGTCGCGTTCTCGGCGAGCCCGCGCCATGACCTCCTCGGTCGGAGCCACCAGCACCGTCCCCTCGTCGCCATCGAGTAGCACCGGGCTGCCTTCGCTGAGGGCCAGCACCGAGGGACCGAGGCCGACTACAGCCGGAATCCCGAACGCCCGCGCGAGGATTGCGGCGTGTGCGGTTGCCGTGCCGCGCGCGGCGGCGATACCGCGAACCAGGTCGGCGGGCAGCGAGGCGGCCTCCGCGGGCGTCAGCTCGGAAACGACTAACACGCCTGCTCCGCCCAGAGCTCGCGGCTGGCCGGACCCGGCAAGCGCGGCCAGCACGCGTCGCCCCACGTCCTCGACGTCAGCCGCCCGCTCGCGCAGGAGCTCATCTTCGCGAGCCCTCCATGCCGCGGCAATCCGGGAGCTCGACTCGTACCACGCCGTTTCCGCCGACGCTCCTCGCTCGACTTCCTCTCGCGCGGCGCGCACCAGCGCATCATCGGCGAGCAGCGCAAGGTGCGCGGTGAAGATCGCGGCTTCGGAGTCGGAGCTGCGGCGCGCCACTTGGTCGCGATCGTGCTCGATCGCCGCTCGCGCGGCCTGACGCGCCGACTCCAGCCGACGCCACTCAGCCTCGGTTCCCTGTGACGGTCGCTCCGTCGGCGCGACGAACTGGTCGCTGAAGCGGCGGACGGGGCCGAGCGCGATTCCGGCGGAGGCGGCCAGCCCGCGTAGAAGCGTTCCCGGATCCGGCTCTACGAGGGGCTCTTGCACCCGGGGTTCTGCAGGCGCGGCGCGGACATCCGGCACAGCGTTCCCCGCATCGGCCGCGACGCCCTCGCCGAAGCCCTCGCGCGCGAGCTCCTGGAGCGCCGCAAGCGCTTCGTCGGCCTGCGGGCCCGACGCGCTGGCGAGGAGCTCATCACCCTTGCGCGCGCCAAGGGTCATGAGGCCAGTGAGGCTGCGCGCACTTACCGGATCGGTGCCGCCTTCCTTGGCGAGTCTCAGGTCCGCGTCGAAGCGACCTGCCAGCTCGGCCACGAGTGCGGCCGGACGAGCGTGGAGGCCGATCTCGTTGAGCACGGGAATGCGAGCTTGTGGGCCGGCTGGAGCTTCGGGGTCCTCAGGGCGGGCGGCCGTGCTCGTGGGCGCCGCGTCATCGACACCGAGCTGGGCGGATTTCATCCCGATTGCCTGCCTTGCCTCAGCTCGTACCTCGTCGAGGGAGGCCCCGCCGCGCGCGGCCGCGGCGGCAGCGACCGCGCCCTCAACGAATGGAGCCTCGCTCAGCTCCACGCGTCCGTCGGCGTCGAGCAGTTCGACCGCCATCTCAGCGCTCATCAGCGCGCTGCCAAGATCCATGAGCACGAGTACGCCGTCGTCGGTCATCGCCCGCTCGATCGCCGCGCGTACACGCTCCACGTCAGTGCCGATTGAACCGTCCTCGAGGCCGCCGGCGGGCTCGAGCGGAACCTCGTCGCCACTCATCTGCTTGGCCAGCTCGGCGGCTCCCTCGGCGAGCGCCGCGCTGTGCGAGACGATGACGATGCCGACCACCGCTACAGCCGATAAGCACGGTGCAGCAGCTCGACTGGATGCGCCGACGGCCGGTGCGTGCCGTGCTCGATCATCCAGCGGCAGGTCTCGCTGTCACACGCCACGAGCTCCGCGCCCGAGGCCGCGACCTGGCCGAACAGGTCAGCGCCGACCTCCATGGCGATCGGGTACTTCTCGCGCTTGAGGCCGTAGGTGCCGGCGATGCCGCAGCAGCGTGCGTCGAGCTCCCGGACCTCGAGGCCGGGGACGAGCGCCAGCAGCTCGAGCGCCGGCTTGCCGATCCAGTGCCCCTGCTGCTGGCACGGTGCGTGGTAGGCCACGACCTCCTCCACCGGTTCGAAGTCGGTCCGTAGCTGGCCGCGGTCGTGCAACTCGAGCAGCAGCTCACAGATGTCATATGTCTGGCGGCTGACCAGCGCCAGGTCCGGATCGTCTTCGAGGCCGAGGATCTCCCGTGCCTCGCGCTTGAGCATCAAGGTGCAGCTGGTCGCGTTGCCGACGATCAGCGTCCCATCGCGGGCGTGCGGAGCCAGCGCGCGCGCGAGCCTGAGCACGTACTTTCTCGCGTCCTCGAACAACCCGTTGGACTGAAGCGGCAATCCGCAGCAGTCCTGCTTGGGGATCTCGACGCGGTAGCCGTTGTGCTCGAGCACCGCCACCACCTTCTCGCCCACATCTGGCTCGTAGTACTCGGTGCCGCAGCCGTGGAAGTACACGATCTTGGTCCCGGTGGCGGGCGCTTGGTGTCCTCGCGCCCACTTGCGAAATGTGCGGCCGGCGAAGCTCGGCACGGGGGCGTCGCGATGGATACCAAGCACTCGTTCGACCACCGCCCGGAGCGGTCGCGCGCGCAACGTCGCGTTCGCAACCGGCGCCACCGGCGTGCCCAGCCGGCCCAGCACGGTCGGTCGCGCGATCAGGCGATCGCGCAGGGGCATCCCTTTGCGCTGCTTGACCGCGTACCGGGCGTGGGCATTGAGCTCAGCGATCTTCACGCCCTGCGGACAAGACATCGTGCAAAGCCCGCAGCCCGAGCAGTAATCGACGGACCACTCGTCCGAGGGCTGGGCCGCCGCTCTGTAGCGCTCGGCCTGCGGCCCGACGTACTTCGGCCCCGGGAACAGAGGAGTGACGTTCGAGACCGGACACGCCGTCTCGCAGATCGTGCACTTGACGCAGTGATCCAGCGAGCTGCGCAGCGGTTCGTGCCGGAGGTCGTCGATCATGCCGCGGCCGCCGCCACCTCGTGCTCCAGCACCGCCTGCGCGACGAAGTGCCCGCTGGCCAGCGAGATTCCTTCGCCGGAGCCCTCGCGCCACGGCATCGCTCCGGGGAGCGCTGCTCCGGCGACGTACACGTTCTCCGTGTCCTGCGCCAGCAGCGAGGAGTCCACGGCGACGCCGACGCCGGACATCGGCTGCGGGCCGAAGTAATCGGCGCCGAACCGCGGCTCGCCGGCCGGGGGCATCCCCCGCAAAGGTAGGCCGAGGACCGTCTCGCGCGCCCGCCAATCCGAGCCGAGCTCGATTGCGCCCGAAGCAAAGCCGCCTGTAGCCAGGACGACCCAGCGCGCGTGGTACGTGGTCTCGTGGCCACTGGTGTGCGCACGCACCGCGCTGACCCGGCCCGCCTCCCGCTCTACGCCGCGTACCTCGGACCCGAGCACCAGCCGGCCACCGCCGCGGCGAAGCGCATGCACAAGCGCGTTGTAGATGCGCATTCCCGGTGCCGACGGCGGCAGCGTTGGAACCTCGAACACCGCGTGGCCAAGCCGCCGCTGCAGATCCGACCAGGCGCCGTGAGGATCCCGCAGGCCGAGGACGGCCGGCAGTCCCACCCGCTCACCAGGCCTCAGCAGCATCGCGAGTCGGGCGGCGAAGGCGGCGCGAAAACGCTCGTCGTCGAAGCAGCGCGCCAGTCCGAGCGAGTTCGCCTCCACTCGCCCGACGTCTACGTCGACCTCCACCGCCCGGGCGTCGATCCCGGCCCGGCGTAGGTTCCCCGCGCACACCGACGCGTAGAAGTCTCGCAGCACCCGAACACCGACCACGCACACTGGCCCAGCCGCTCTCATATCGCCGGCAGCCATGGTCTCGGGCACGAGCGCCGATGGCCGGATTGCGCCGACGGCGGTCGGCAGGAGGTGGTTGCGCGCGAGTCCTCCGGTGTAGCTGTAGCCAGGCTGCGGCCCGCGCTCAATGCACGCAGCGAACCACTCCAGGGCGGGAGCGATTGCCTGCGCCCCCATCAGCGCGTATGGGTGCTCGGGATGAGCCGCGATGAATTCACCAAGCGCCCCTCCAGGCTCCTCCACGCGCTCGGGGCTGTAGCCCAGGACGTCGACCGTACCCGGGGCGAGGTGGGTGGAGCCGACGCCTTTTGCGAGTACACACACGCGCGCTCCCCCCTCGGCCAGCTGCGTCGCCGCGCTCAGCCCGGCGACGCCGGCACCCAGAACGACGACGTCGTAGCTGAGCGAGGGGCTCATGGCAGATGCTCGATGTCGAGAATGCCCTGGAAGATCCATTCGTCGAGTCTGGCCTGGCGGAGCTGGTCGCCGTAGAGGATCGGCCACTCCCCCTTCCACCGCTCGGCGACATAGTCGACCAGCGCGGCGTTCGCCTGCTCGGTGTCGATGCCGTCGAGTCCGTGGAGGATCCCGGCCGTGCGGTAAACGCAGAACCCTCCCTGGCACGGCCCCATCCCGAGCCGGAGCTGACGCCGGATGTCGTCCAGGTCGGTCGTTCCTCGCTGCCGGAACGCGGCCTCGAGCCGCCCGCGCGAGATCAGCTCGCACTCGCAGATCAGCTGATCCTCGAGCAGGTGCTGCTCGCGCCGGTCGAGTCGCTCTGCGAGGCGGTAATACTCCCCGTCCTCGGAGCCGGGAAGAGGCTCGGTGGCGGTCCGACTCGGCCGCGCCTCGCCGAGCTGGCGGCACACCGCGTCCACCGTCTCCTCAGCCATCAGCCGGTAGGTCGTGAGCTTGCCGCCGGTGATGGTCACGAAGCCGCTGACGCCGTCGCGTTCGCGGTGATCGAGGAGCGCGTGAGCGCGGGTGACGTCGCGGCTTTCGGACGCGCCGTTCTCTTTGCGGTCCTCGAACAGCGGGCGCGCCCCTGTCCACACCCGCAGCGCCCGCGCCTGCTTGAACCCCGGAATCAGCCGCTCGCCGTCTTCGAGCATCGCATCGACCTCGTCTTGGAGGACCGTATGGTCGTCCGGATCGTCTGTGCCGACGTCCGTCGTCCCGATCACGCTCACGGTTCGGATGGGGACGATGATGTCGCCGTCGGTCGGCATCTGGCAGCGGTTGATGACCGTGTCCACGAGCCGGTGGTTCATCGCAATCATGATCCCCTTGCCGGGCATCACGTGGACCCCCTCGATCCCGGCCAGCGCGGCCAGCTGGCCGCCCCACGCACCGGCGGCGCTGACCGTGACCCGCGCCTCGATGTCGAGCTCCTGGCCTGTGCGTGCACTGCGCACGCGCGCGCCTTGGACCTCGTCCCCGTCGCGGTGCACGGCCACCGCCTGGTGATAAGGCAACACACGTGCCCCGCGCTCCTGGGCGCCTCGCGACAGCGCCCAGACGAGCTTCCAGACGTCGATGCTGGCATCGGGGACGCGGAACGCACGCGAGATCCTGGGGTTGAGCCTCGGCTCCTCCCGCAGCGCCTGCGCGGGCGCCACCTCCTGGCACGGCACACCGGAGTCACGGCACCCCTGGGCGAAGCGGTCGGCGTACGCCGGGTCGTCGAAGGGAGTGGTGACGAAGAAGCCGCCCGTATCCTCGACGGAGTCGGCCGCCACGCGGCGGACGATGACGTTCTCGCGCGCGCACTCGTCCGCCGCGGCGGGATCCTTGACGGCATAGCGCCCGCCGGAATGGAGGAGGCCGTGGAAGCGCCCGCTCGTGCCGGTGGCAAGGTCGCCGCGCTCAACCAGCACGACATCGAGCCCGCGCAGCGAGGCGTCCCAGGCCACGCCGGCGCCGGTGGCTCCCCCTCCGATCACCAAGACGTCGGCGCTGAGCTTCTCCACCGGCCCAGCTTACTCCCGGCTCGTTGGAGCGGGCGTCGGCGCCGGCCGGTTCTGGCCGGCGCCCGCCCGCAAGCTCACGCCGGCCCTACTCGGCCCAGTCGAACGTGCGCTCGACCGCCTTCTTCCAGAAGTGGTAGGCCTTGTCCCTCGCCGACTCGTCCATCTTCGGCTCCCAGCGCTTGTCCTCGATCCAGTTCTCGCGCAGCTCGTCCTCGTTGTTCCAGAAGCCCGTCGCGAGCCCGGCCGCATACGCCGCGCCCAGGGCCGTCGTCTCGGCCACCTTCGGCCGGATGACGGGCACGCCAAGGATGTCAGCCTGGAACTGCATCAGCGTCTCGTTCACGACCATCCCGCCGTCGACCTTGAGCGATTCGAGGTGGACGCCGGAGTCGGCTTCCATCGCGTCGGCGACCTCGCGGCTCTGGAACGCCGTGGCCTCGAGCGTCGCGCGCGCGATGTGTCCGTTGTTCACGTAGCGAGTCAGCCCGGCGAATACACCTCGAGCGCTGCCCTTCCAGTAGGGCGCGAACAGGCCCGAGAACGCGGGCACGATGTAGCAGCCGCCATTGTCCTCAACCGTTTTGGCGAGGTCCTCGACCTCGGGCGCGGTCTTGATCATCTTGAGGTTGTCGCGAAGCCACTGCACGAGCGCGCCGGTGATCGCGATCGACCCCTCCAGGCAGTAGACGGGCTTCTCGTCGCCGATCTTGTAGCCGACGGTGGTGATCAGCCCGTTCTTCGACTGCACCGCCTCGTGGCCGGTATTGAGCAGCAGGAAGTTGCCCGTTCCGTACGTGTTCTTCGCCTCGCCGACTGAGTAGGCGGTCTGGCCAAACGTCGCCGCCTGCTGGTCACCGAGGTCGCCCGCCACCGGAAGGCCCTTGAACCCGCCGTTCTTGATCTCCCCGTAGCTGGCACTCGAGGGGCGGATCTCGGGCAACATCGAGCGTGGCACGCCGATCGCGCTCAGGAGCTCGTCGTCCCAATCGAGCGTCTCCAGGTCCATCAGCATCGTGCGGCTCGCGTTGGAGACGTCGGTGATGTGCAGACCGCCGTCAGGTCCGCCGGTCAGGTTCCAGATGCACCAGGTGTCCATGTTGCCGAAGCACAGGTCCCCGGAATCCGCCTTCGCTTGCGTGCCCTCGACGTTCTCGAGGATCCAGCGCACCTTCGGGCCCGAGAAGTAGGTAGCGATGGGCAGCCCGTTCTTTGCCCGGAAGCGATCCTGCCCGCCGTCCTTCTCCAGCTCGGCACAGATCTTGTCCGTCCTGGTGTCCTGCCACACGATCGCGTTGTAGACCGGCTCCCCCGTGTTGCGATCCCAGACCACGGTCGTCTCGCGCTGGTTGGTGATCCCGAGCGCGCCGACTGCATTCGCGCCGCCGGTGACCTTCTCGGCCGCGGCGTCCATCACCTGCTGTGAACGCTGCCAGACCTCCTTCGGGTCGTGCTCGACCCATCCCGGCTGGGGGTAGATCTGCTCGTGTTCGAGCTGCTCGAGCGCCACGACATTGCCACCGTGGTCGAAGACCATGCACCGCGTGCTGGTCGTGCCCTGATCGAGTGCTGCGACGTAGTCAGCCATCCGAATTCTCTCCTTTCACCTTGCCAACGCCTCGGCGGCGGTCTGGAAGAGGTAGTAGGTAGAGGTCGCCCCGGGATCCTGGTGATCCCGAGCGCGCTCCCCGAGGTAGCTCGCGCGCCCTTTCCGCGCGACCAGCGGGATCGTGTCCCGCATTCCTTGCTCAGCCGCGGCCGCCGCGTCTTGCAACGCGGAATCGAGGTCCGATGCTCCCTCCAGCGCCTGCAGGGCAGGCAGCAGAGCGTCGACCATCGTCTTGTCGCCGGCTTGCGCTTTGCCGCGTGCCTGAACTCCCTGCACCCCCTTTTGCCAGGCGGCGACGTAGTCCTGGAGATCGACCTCCTGCTTGCCGGCCAGCGCTGTCCCCATCTGTAAGAACAACGTGCCGTAGAGCGGACCCGCCGCCCCGCCGACGCTCGAGACCAGCGCCATCGCGACCGTCTTGAGCACGTTCCCAGCGTCCGTCTGTTCTTGGGCGTCGAGCCGCTCGAGCGCCTTACGCATTCCGCGGTCCATGTTGGTGCCGTGATCACCGTCGCCGATCGCGGTGTCAAGCCGCACCAGCTCCTCGCGGTGCTCCTGCATCGACGTCGCGAAACGGCTCATCCAGTCGCTCACCGTGTCCTGGGTGACCGGCAAGATCAGACGCCCCAGCGAAGCCCCGGCGTGTTCACTGGCGCGTCCCAGTAGCGGACCATCTCGTCATCGAGCTTGAGCAGGGTGATCGAGCAGCCCTGCATCTCGAGCGAAGTTATGTAGTTGCCGACCAGGTTGCGCTCGATCTGGATGCCGAGGCCTCCGAGCAGCTTGGCGACTTCGTTGTACATCACATACAGCTCGATCAGTGGCGTACCGCCCATCCCATTCATGAACGCCAGGACGCGATCGCCGGACGAGAAGGGAAGATCCTCGACGATTGGAGTGACCAGTCGCTCAGCAATCTGGGACGCCGGGCCGATCTTCTCGCGGAAGCGACCAGGTTCACCATGGATCCCGATCCCGATCTCGACTTCGTCGTCGGCGAGCTCGAAGCTGGGGCTGCCCGAGGCAGGCGTGATGCACGGGGTCAAGGCCATCCCCATCGACCGGCCGTTGGCATCGACCCTGCGGCCGAGCTCGGCTACTTCTTGAAGCGAGCGGCGATCCTCGGCCGCGGCTCCGCAGATCTTCTCGAGCAGGACCGTGATTCCCACACCTCGCCGGCCCGCGGTATACAGCGAGTCTTGGACCGCAACGTCGTCGTTGGTCAATACGGACTCGACCTCGACGCCGTCGGCCCGAGTCAAGTCCGCGGCCATCTCGAAGTTCATCACGTCGCCGGTGTAGTTCTTGACGATGTGCAGAACACCCGCGCCACCGTCGACCGCCTGGGTCGCGGCCTGCATTTGGTCGGGGGTCGGCGAGGTGAACACCTCACCTGGGCATGCGGCGTCGAGCATGCCCGGTCCGACGAATCCGCCGTGCATTGGCTCGTGGCCCGAGCCTCCGCCCGACACCAGTCCCACTTTGCCCTGCACCGGCGCGTCTGCGCGGACCACGTAGCGCGGGTCGTAATTCACCCGCAGGCGGTCGCTGTGTGCTGCCTCCATGCCCTCCAGTGCTTCCGCTACGACATCGTCGGGTGCGTTAACCAACTTCTTCATGCAGCCTCCAAGAGCCGAGAGGAGACAGGACCAGACGTTCGCAGTCAGAGCGCGCAGATAGGAGCACGGGCCGGAGGGCAGTCGTAGGTCTGCCGGATCCGGCGTGAGCGGTTCCTTCAGCAGAGAAAATGCCGCGCAAGCACTCTCCTTCGAGCCGATCGCTCTCCACCCACGAGCGTCCGTTTGCGACACTAACGGAAACCGTTCGCCAATGTCAAACCTCGTTCGGGGGAGGGCACACACAGGGCAGGTGTGACAAGGGAAGCGGGAGGTGTCTGGACCGATCCAATCCATCGAGCGCGCCGCGGCGATCCTGCGGTTACTGTCTGGACGGTCGCGACGCCTCGGTGTGGTCGAACTCGCCGGACAGCTCGGGCTGCCGAAAGGCACCGTTCACGGGATCCTGAGAACGCTGCAGTCCGTGGGATTCGTGGAGCAGGACGCCGAATCCGGCAAGTACCAGCTCGGCGCCGCGCTGCTCCACATCGGTTCCAGCTACCTCGACGCGAACGAGTTGCGGACCCGCGCTCTCAACTGGGCGGACGCTCTGGCGACCCAGAGCGGCGAGAGCGTGCGGATCGGGACGTTCCACGACAACCAGGTCCTGATCGTCCATCACGTCTTCCGCCCGGATGACAGCCGCCAGGCGCTGGAGGTCGGGAGCCTGGTGCCGGCACACGCGAGTGCGCTCGGAAAGGCGCTGCTGGCTCACCACCGATACTTGCTGAGCCAGCTCGGTCCGGCGCCGCTGCCCAGCTACACGCCCGCGACCATCACCGGCCTCGAGCGGCTGCAGCAGGACCTTGACGAGGTCCGCAACCGCGGTTGGGCGAGCGAAGTAGGCGATCTCTTCCCGGAGGTTGCGGCGATCGCCGCTCCGATCGAGGACCGGCGGGGCGTCATCGCCGGGGCCATCGGGATCTCTGGACCGATCGAGCGCCTGTGCAAGTCTGCTACGCCCAGAGCCGAGCTCGTCGGCTATGTGATGCAGAGCGCACGGACGATCTCACGAGAGCTCGGAGCGATTCCATGGTAGGAATGCTGCCTCGATGAGCGAGCGCTACGTAGTCGCGATCGATCAGGGAACAGCGTCGTCGCGATGCCTCGTGTTCGATCACCGCGCGCGGATCGTGTCCGTAGCCCAGAAGGAACACCGCCACCACTACCCGCTCCCGGGGTGGGTGGAGCACGATCCCGGAGAAATCTGGCGCAATGTCCTCACGGTCGTTTCACAGGCCCTCGAGAAGGCCGACCTGTCGCCTACCGAGCTGAGTGCCCTGGGGATTGCGAATCAGCGCGAGACCACGATCCTGTGGGACCGTCACACCGGGACGCCGGTTCACAACGCCATCAACTGGGAGGACACCCGCACCGACCGCCTCTGCCGGCAGCTGGCCGCCGAGTACGGGCAGGAGAGCTTCCGTCAGAGGACGGGCCTGCCTGCCACCACATATTTCTCGGGCCCCAAGGTCCGCTGGTTGCTCGACCACATCGCAGGCTTGCGAGAGCGCGCCGAGGATGGCGAGGTTCTGTTCGGCACGATGGATTCGTGGCTGCTGTGGAACCTTTGCGGCCGCCACGTCACAGACGTGACCAACGCCAGTCGCACCCTCTTGATGAACCTCCACACCCTGGACTGGGACGATGACCTGTTGTCGATGATCGGCGTCCCCCGGGCGATGCTTCCCGAGATCAGACCCTCCTCTGAGATCTACGGCGAAGCCGGCTTGGTGCTAGCCGGCGTCCCGGTGGCGTCGGTCCTCGGCGATCAGCATGCGGCCCTGGTGGGCCAGACGTGCTTCGAGCCCGGAGACGCAAAGTGCACGTACGGAACCGGCAGCTTCCTGCTTCTCAACACGGGCGATCGGCCGATCGCCTCGGAGCGTGGGCTTCTGACGACGCTCGGTTACCAGCTCGGGTCAGGCCGGCCGACCTACGCTCTGGAGGGATCGATCGCGTTCACGGGTGCGCTCGTGCAGTGGTTCCGAGACAACGTCGGCCTGATCGGCAGCGCGCCCGAGATCGAGACGCTCGCGCTTACGGTGGAAGACAACGGCGGCTGCTATTTCGTGCCGGCGTTCTCAGGGCTGTTCGCGCCGCACTGGCGCAGCGACGCCCGCGGCGTAATCGCCGGACTGACCGGTTACATCAACAAGGGCCACCTCGCGCGCGCCGTCCTCGAAGCCACCGCCTGGCAGACCCGGGAGGTGGTGGAGGCAATACACGCCGACTACGGCGGTGAGCTCGCCGAGCTGCGGGTTGACGGTGGAATGACCGCGAACAACCTGCTCATGCAGTTCCTCGCGGACGTCCTCGACGCGCCGGTGATGCGGCCGATCGTGGCGGAAACTGTCTCGCTGGGCGCCGCATACGCCGCCGGGCTGGCGGTCGGATTCTGGCCGGATCTGGACAGCCTGAAGCAAAACTGGCACAGGGCGGCCGAATGGCTCCCGAAGCTCGATCCCGCCGTGCGCGAGAAGGGCTACCGAAAGTGGAAAAAGGCTGTGGCGCGGACCGTCGATTGGCTCGATGACGACGACTGGGCGGCAAGATCGGAAGAGC
>Ga0213876_10001314_pt1 | contig 15620 bp, 12 predicted proteins | sample BarmaccomBMRX_R9_FD_160113 | JGI IMG/M metagenome (GOLD analysis project Ga0213876, IMG submission 160113) | Root-associated microbial communities from Barbacenia macrantha in rupestrian grasslands, the National Park of Serra do Cipo, Brazil - RX_R9 | ecosystem: Host-associated > Plants > Roots...
TTAAGTTAGCTGCATCATATTGCAACACACTGTTTGATCTTAATGCAACTCCATACAAGTTCACGGCTTCAGTTAAATATTCTGCTTCCTCAAATGTTCCGGGAAATTTTGTTCCTGATTTACATGCTGCAGCAAAATTCTTCAACGGGTCCAGTTCCTCATTACCACCGCTTGTTGAGCCCTTTGTTTTATGATCATCTGCTTTCGAAGCTGAAAGTATTCTTGGATTTTGTATATTAAAGCCTGCAATAATTTTCCCTTTATCACCAACGAACATCATTCCTTCTTCTTCCAAATTTTTATTATTGCTCAACAATTCAACCGGCGTTGGCGGCCGCATGCCGCCATCATACCAACATAAATCTACAGGCCCGCGATCTCCGTTTGCAGGATATTTAAAACGCACCATACTTGCATAAGGAAAAGCAAAATCATTATTAATTCTGAATGGAACTGAGCCATTAAAATCTACGACATGTGAGCGATATGGTTGCACATATGTTGGCGATGTAAGTTTTAATGCGTTGAAAACAGTCCATAAACTATAATGACCCATATCAGCCATGCAACCACCACCGAAATCGTACCATCCTCGAAAGACCATGTGCGTATAATCCGGTGAATAATCACGTTGCGCTTCCGGTCCCAGCCAAAGATCCCAATTAAAACCTTGCGGAATCGGCGGCTTATCTTTTGGCAACTCTGCATATTGCGGCCACACAGGTCTGTTCGTCCAGTTATGTACTTCTAACAAAGTTCCGATTGCGCCGCTGTTTATCCATTGCATTACCTGGTCCATTGAACCGTTTGAATCCCATGGCATAAAGTGCGTGATCACTTTACTGTTCCGGGCTGTTTCAACAACCTTTTTTGCTTCAGTTAAACGATTGGAAAGCGGCTTATGCATCAACACGTGTTTACCACGTTTCATTGCAGCAATAGAAAGCACACCATGCAAATGATCCGGAGTCATAATTTTTACAGCATCGATATCTTTTCCTTTATCTAACAGTTCTCGTACATCTTCATAAGCATCGCAACCTTTATAGTTTTCATTTTTTTGGTTTGAATAATATTGATTAACGATGTTCTGCCCACAATCACGACCTCCGGGAATAATATTATCTCCACCAGGTTGCCATGATTTATCGTTCAACGTTTTTCTTATTTCGCTCTTTAAATAATCAGTTCCCCAATCTCTATATCCACGTGCTTCTTTGTTAGGATCACACACGGCTACAATTTGAATTTCGGGCACAGCAAGCATTGGCAGCATTTCACGCAAGCCTTCTGTGCCAGTACCAATATAAGCAAGTGTGATTTTATCGCTTGGCGCAATAAAACCTTTGCCAAGCACATGTCTTGGAACAATGGTAAATGCAGCGGCAGCTGTCGCAGTCAATTCAACAAATTTTCTGCGGTTCATTGTTTTGTTTTGAAAAGAAGAATTTTCGTTTTGAAGATTTTCTGTTGTGCTGGTTTGATTAGTTTGATTTTTCATGATGGGGCAATTTTATTTAACAAGCAAAGTATGCATGAAGATAGTAAACTCATATTAAAGAAGATCATGTAAACATTACAATCATTTACCTCGCAGATTCATTGCATAAAAAAAGCTGTCCCAATTGACAGCTCTATTTTTATCAGCCTATGTGCAGGCTGATGATAAACAGCAGAGAAATTCTTACCAGTATTTATAACCGGTCAGCCTTGCGTATTCAACTTTTGCTTCAGCTAATTGGTATTGATAACGCAATTGCGTTAATAAAGCACGTTGAAGATTTACAGCAGCATCAGTAATATCTGTGTTCAACCCAATTCCGTTTAAATAACGGCTTGATGCAATTTGCATTGCCGTATCCGCATTCGCAATTTGCGGTTGTGTGTATTTTAGTTTTTCAATGTTGGTTTGAATATCAGTTAACGCCTGCTGAATATTTTTTTGATAATCTTCATTTAATGTTTCCTGCGCTAACTGGTTTTGCTTTACCTGTGATTCTGCAACAGAAATTTGTTTTTTTGTTTTACCATCATAAATAGGAATTTTTAAACTTACACCACCCGCATAATTAAAACGCATTTGGGTTACAACAGGAACATAGCCATTTTTTACACCTGCATTTCCATTAAGTGCAACAATTGGTTTATCTGTTAAACGAACAGAATTCAGATCAGCTTTTGCCTGTTGAACCCTGTCTTGAGCAAGAATAAATTCAGGCACCGAAGCAGCAGCTGTATTAAATGCATCCTGCGCTGTTTGAAGCGGAATATCAAAATTAAAATCGTTGCCTGCCACTTGAGAAATGCCCGCTGTGTATTGTAATAAAGTGATTTGTTTTTGAAGATTGCTTAACAAATCCTGCCTTAAATTTTCTTCTACATCAATTTGCGATTGGAGATTGAGCACATCTAATTTTATTGCATCACCATTTTTTAATTTGCTTTCTGCGATATTTTTATTGTTGTTTAAGTAACTTAAAATACTGTCTTCAATTGTAACTGCTTTTCTAAAATAAATAATGTTGTAATAAACAGTTGCTACCTGGCTGGCCAGTTGTGCCTGCACGTTTGCAACGTTATCGTTTGCATATTTAAGATCAGCTTTTGAACGATCAATTGCAGCCTTTAAGCGGCCAAAATCATACAACATATACTCTGCGCCAACATTGGCATTTAAATTATTTACAGGCGCAAATTGAAAATTTTCTACATGCCCGTCGATCTGCAAAGGCAAAGTAATTTTTGGCTGCACATATTCATAGCTGCCATTCAAATCAACTGCAGGCAAATTTGTTTTTGTAACATCCAATCTTTTTTGTGCAATATCAATTTGGTTTTCTGCTTCTTTAACTCGCGGATAATAACCGAACGATTGACCAATCAAGCCCTTCAATTCATTGTTTACCGTAACCTGTGCTGATGCTAATATTGAAGCATATAATAAGATGGATGTTACGAAATACTTTTTCATTTTCCTAATTATTAATTTTTAATGATCTGCTGAAAGCCTTTTGCATATTCTGTTTAAGTGTATGATGAAAGGCGTTCATTATATAAATATTTTTCTTTGCTTTAATGCGCCTCAAGCATTGCTGCGTTATTACCGGGTGTTTTCTTTTTTGCTCTTAAAAAGATTACAAACGGAATTACTATTATAAAAAATAACGCTATCAGCCTGAATGTATCAAGATAAGATAGATAATAAGCCTGCCTGTCAACCTGTGCACTTAAAATGCCTAATGCAGAATGTACTGCAGTAGCACTATCTATTCCTGTGCGTATTAGATTATGTTGTATTGCAGTTTGATGATCATTTAATACAGCCGAACCTTGTGTAAGATTGCTTACAAGATTCATGCGATGCTCTGTATAATGCTTGGCTATATAATTATTGGCAATCGCAATTCCAAAAGCGCCACCTAATTGCCGTATCATATTGTTTAATGCAATACCGGACGAATATTCCTGAGGTTTTAATCCAACAACTGCCTGGTTAATTAATGGCAACATAACCATTGAAAGGCCTGCGGAACGCAGAAGCAGTGGTAAAAAGAAATTCCATATGCCAACATCAGGGCTAACTCTTGATGTTAGTATAGTATAAAGCGCAAATAGAATAAAACCTGTAATAAGAAATGGAATTGCAGGTGTTCCTTTGCTCATAGATTTACCAATTACAGGCATTAGTATTATAGCAATACAAGATGGCGCTAATAAAGATAAGCCGGTTTCATAAGCGGAAAAACCCAACACACGTTGTGCAAGTACGGGATACACAAATACAGATGTAAACAATCCGAAACCGACTACGCAGGTAAAAATTGTAGTGAATACAAGATTACGGTTGCCCATTACTCTCAGATTGACAGCAGGGTTTTTAATTCTTAATTCGCGAATGATAAAACCTGTTAACCCTGTCGCGGCAACAACTGAACAAATGCGGATTATATTGCTGCTAAACCAATCTTCAGATTCACCTCTTTCCAATACATATTGCAAGCAACCTATGCCTGCTGCAAGAAATAAAATACCTGTATAATCAATGTACATACCTTTTTTATGCTCGCCTTCCTTCTCTTTCTTTTCAACAAATATGTAAGCAAGAATTGTAGCCAGAAAACCGATAGGAACATTAATCATAAATATTAAAGGCCAGCTGTAATGTTCAATAATATAACCACCAATTGTAGGGCCGAATGTTGGACCTAAAACCAGCCCCATGCCAAAAAGCCCCGCAGCAATTGGTCTGTCTTTTTCTGAAAATGCATCAAACAAAATTGATTGCGATGTAGAAAGCAATGCACCACCACCAACACCTTGCACAAACCTCCAGAGCACAATTTCAACAAGACTTGTTGAGTTGCCGCACATATAAGATGCGATTGTAAAAATTATCATAGACGCGATGTAGTAATTTTTGCGGCCAAAATATTCAGCCAAAAAACTGGTGAGCGGAATGATGATAACATTTGCAATTGCATACGATGTAATAACCCAGCTTATATCTTCAATACTTACTCCGAGGCTGCCGGCCATATCGGTTAAGGCAACATTTACAATGGATGTATCAACAAGCTCCATTACAGCTGCCGATACGGTTGTGATAACGATGATATATTTAGCTAATTTTTTCATGCGCTGAAGTTTAAATGTGAGATAATGAATCACTTCATTCTATACCCACATTTGTTATTTGGTTTTAATGCTTACATAAGCGCTCAAACCCGCACGCAGAATATTTTTATAGTCATTCACATCATCAATGCTTACTTTAACCGGAATGCGTTGTGTAACCTTTACAAAGTTTCCACTTGAATTATCAGGAGGTAACACAGAAAACCTTGCGCCGGTAGCTTCGCTTAAGCTTGCAATATTTCCTTTTAATGTAGAATCAGGATATGCGTCCAGTGAAATTTCAACCGGCATGCCCGGATAAAATTTTCTAATCTGTGTTTCTTTAAAATTGGCAACTATCCAATACGTTGTATCATTCACTATAGAAAACAATGGAGAACCGGCCTGCACAAACTGGCCCGCGGCAATGTTAAGCTTGCCTAATTTGCCAGATTGCGGTGCAAATATTTTTGTGTATGAAATTTTTAATTGCTGTTGTTGAATCGCTGCCGCTTTTGTTGCTAAACCGGCTTGCGCTTTTTGCAAACCAGCTTCAAGCACAGCAATGTGACTTTGAGCAGTTGATAAAACGCTTTGATTATTTTCAGATTGTTGTTTTACCTGTTCTAAATTAAACTTACTGTCGTCTAATTGTTTTTTAGTAATTGCCTGGTCGTTATATAAGTTTTGATTGCGCTGGTAATCTTCCTGCGCCTGTTGTATTTTAATTGATGATAAACTTATGTCACCACGATTTGTATTTAATCCAATCTTTGCATTTTTTAAAGCAGCTTCAGCATTCAAAATATCAGCTTTTGCTGATTCGTAATCTGCCTGCATTTGTACCAATTGTGTTTGTAATTCCTGGTCGTCAATTTCTACTAATAACTGGCCAGCCTTTACTGAATCATAATCTTTTACCGCAATTGTTTTTACGTAGCCGCTTACGCGTGGCAGCACGGGAGAAATCTGTGTTTCAACCTGTGCATCATCAGTAGTTTCGTGTGTAATAGCATAAGAAATCTTCGTCCATCCAAAGATGCCTGCTGCAATTACAATTACAGCGATAATAACATACCGGATTGGAGATTTTTTCTTTTTTTCTGATTGCTTGGTTTCTTGCTCCATAGATCTTTTTCTATTTATTTGTTTGACAGATGAGCATGCATCAATTGTTTCAAATGAGTTGATACACGCTTTTTAAATTTGTTGTCTTCGTATGGCACGTAATCGCCAGCTTTATGCATCAGCTTATTACAAAACTTTTTAGAAAGTAAAATCTGGTTTATCGTTCCTACGAGTGAAGCGATGGTTAGCTCAGGATCAACTTTTTTAAACTCACCATTTTTTATGCCGGATTCAACAATATTTTTTATGATAACTGCATTGGGATAAAGGCTGTTTACAATTGAATCCTGTAAACTTTCGCGCTGGTTAAGAATAAGTTCCTGGTGAATAAGCCGGTGAAATATGCGGTGTGTAAAAAGTCTTTCTATATAAGAATCAATAACTGCTTCTATTTTCCCGATCTGTGAAAGTTTCTCATTGTGTAATATTTCATCCAGTATTCCACGGGTGGTTGTTGATTTGTATTCAACAATATTTTCAAAAAGTTTTTCCTTGCTTCCAAAATAGTAATTAACCATTGCTACATTTACAGAAGCTTTTTCAGCAATATCTCTAATAGAAGTGCCTTCAAAGCCTTTTTCTGCAAAAAGATGAAGCGCGGTTACCATTATTTGCTCACGTTTGTCTTTCATGCCTTTTCAAATTCAGGGCACAAAATTAAACAAACGTTTAAAATTAAACAAACGTTTAATTAATTTTTTTTATTTTTTACCGGTAAGTATAGGTAACGGTTCCAAGGAGTTCCTGGTGCTTGTCGAATAAAACATCCTTCAATTTCAGGCCGCGATCATCATAAACATATTTCCAAATAATATAGTCAGACGATGCCTGCGGCACTTGTGTGAGTGAAGCAAGCATGCCTGCTTCATTATATTCAAATACAAAATCAGGCAACATTTGTTGTGCCTGCAAATTAAAACGTACAATATCAGTTAGCTGATTTTGATTGTTATAGTAATAATAATAGTGTTCTATAAACCGGCCTTTTTTTGTCCATATTTCTTCAGTAATATTTTGCTGCGCATCCTTTTTAAAATGAACGATCGTGCTATCGGCCTTATCTTTAATTCTTATCATTGAATCAGGAGTATTGCCAGTATAAAACCATTTATGCAATTCAGTTGTATGCGTATCCATTGCAGTGTCATCAGTTTGTGTTTTCACCTGAGTAATATTGCCTGAATTATCATATGCATACTCAACGGCAGTTAAAACATTGTCAGCACTGTCTGTTGATTTAACAAGCAAATTATTTGCGTAAGTATCAAAATCATCAGATGTTCCGCCGGTTTCTAATTCTGTATGCGTTGTTACGAGTGTACCATTATTGGTAATTGTTTTCAAATACACGAAGCCTGTTGTTGGCGTGTTATCAGCATCAGCGCTCGTTGCAGAAACCTCTTTAATATTATTTTTTAAAAGCGTTTGGTATAAATTATTTGATGCTTTTAAAGACACAACATCATTATAATAAAACTGGGCAGTGCAATTACATAATATGAAAAAAAATGTTAACAGCAATAAGCTTCTTTGCATAATTGTTCTTTGATTCAACAATAACGAAAAATGTGCGGCAAGGTATATATTGCTGCTTAAAATGCCTTGTGTATTTTTAGTGAAAATTTATAAACAACAAATTTCAGTAACTATTTATTGATTTTGCAATAACAATTATGGGATACAAAGAAAATTTTGAAAGACTGGTGGGCATAATGGATGAACTGAGGGAAAAATGCCCGTGGGATAAAAAGCAAACCATTCAAACATTGCGCTCAATGACGATTGAAGAAACGTATGAACTTGCAGATGCAATCACTGAAGAAAACTGGCAGGAAATAAAAGAAGAGCTGGGCGATATTTTATTGCACATTATTTTTTATGCACGCATTGCGGGAGAACAAAACCAGTTTACACTAAATGATGTGCTCGAAATGATTTGTAACAAACTTATCGTTCGCCATCCGCATATTTATGGTGAAATAAAAGTGAATAATGATGAAGATGTGAAAAAGAATTGGGAAAAAATAAAACTAAGCGAAGGTAAATTATCCGTATTAAGCGGCGTTCCTGTATCGCTGCCGGCAATTGTAAAAGCTGCACGTATACAGGAAAAAGCAAAACAGGTTGGTTTTGAATGGAAGCAAAAAGAAGATGTGTGGTTAAAGGTTAAAGAAGAAATGGATGAACTGCAAGAAGCTATAAAAAATAATGATGCAAAAGAAGTGGAAGCCGAATTTGGAGATGTGCTTTTTAGTCTTGTTAATTATGCACGGTTTTTGAATATTGACGCCGAAAATGCTTTAGAACAGACCAATAAAAAATTCATTCATCGCTTTAAGCGCATGGAAGTGATCGCTAAAGAAGAAAACAAGAATTTGTATGATATGAGCCTTGAGGAAATGGATTCGATCTGGAATATTGTAAAAAAAGAAAAACCCGTTAATTGATCAAGATCATAAAACCTGCGATCAACAAAAACGCCTGGCTTTTTTTGGCTGCGGCATGGGTTTATACATTGTCATTCATCTTCACAAATTATTTTTCATACAGTTCATCTTCACAGAAAGTCGCTTCTATTTTAAGTGAATACATACAAGGCCAGGAAAAATCTTTCAAAATTTTGTTGCATGATACCGCAACTGTTTCAGCTATAATTAATGATCATAATTCCGCCGTAAAAACACAATTGCTCAGCAACTCTCAGGGAATTTTTGCTTACCAGGTAAACGATATCGGTAATCCAATAGAAATTTTTTGGAATACAAATAAAATGGCTGTTGAGCAACCCGATCTTTCCAAACCTGATGGCAGCTATTTGATAAATTACCAGAACGGAACATTTGAAATGGTTAAATCTTCTTTGACAAGAAAAGATGTAACTTATGTGTTTATAACCCTTATACCAATTCGGTGGCAGTATTTTATGCAGAACGAATATTTGCAGCCGCATTTTGCAGTAAGTGAAGCAATCAGTAATGATTATGAAATTGCCGCAGCCGATGAAGGTGCGCCTGTAAAAAATTCAGAGGGAAAAATTCTATTTGGTATTAAAGAAACAAACCAGGCTTACAGTGATATACCTGTTGGATTCTCCGTTTTTTTGCGTGTTATAGCGTTGGTATTTTTTCTCTTTTTTGTAAATAACCTATCCGCAGAAGTGGCAAGGCAAAAAAAATTTAAAAACGGTTTTGCATTGCTTGTTGTTTCGTTTCTAATACTCAGGCTTATCATTTACTTTTTTCGCTTCCCGTTTAATTACCAGGTTACAGCATTGTTCAACCCGGCAATTTATCATAGCGGGGATGTAAACAGGTCGTTGGGTGATTTATTACTGAACGCGTCAATGGTTCTATGGATAATTCTTTTTTTCAGGAAAAGAGTTAAAGTAAATGCGTTGCATTCATTAAAATTATTTCCCGTTACCTACAGCATTTTAATTTATTCCTCTTTTCTTATTATTCCTTTAATCAGTTTTTATGTTGCCAACATAATCAACGGTCTTGTTACGCATTCTACTATCAGTTTTAATGCAGCAGATTTTTTCTCACTTTCCATATTTTCATTTACCGGCTTTGTCATCATTTGTATGTTGCTGTATATATGGCTATACCTAACAGGTTTGTTTGTTCAGTTAGCATCAAAAACAAAAGTCCCTGCGTTCTGGAGATTTATTTTAACTGTAACCTGCAGCTTTTTTTTAATATCAATTCATATTTTTTCGGTTGATGTGAGATCCCTTTTAATCGTTACAGCTTTTATCTTATTGGTCACAGGCTTTATTACTTATCGGGATAATCCTTCGTTCTCGCCATTGGTCTCTTCTCCTTATTTTATTGTATGGGCATTAATGCTAACAGCACTTGCTTCAGCGCTTATCATTTATCAAAACAATATAAAAGAAGAAAAATTAAGACTTGATACAGCAAAGATCATACAGGAACAAACAGATTCATCCGGAACTTTTTTGGTGCGGTTATCATTGAATAATTTTTCCGATGCCTTCTTAGAAAATAATTTCGGGAGGTTTAAAGATCCTTATCAAAATAAGTTTATAAAAGATAGTCTTGTTAAAAAGAACCTTTCTGCTTATCTCACAAAATATATCACCAAGGTATATGTGTTCAACAGCAACGATCAGCCGTTATATAATGAGGATTCAATAACCTACGACGTTATAAATTCAGTGCTGGAAAACAGGGCCAAACAAACATCTGTTCCCGGCTTATATTTTTATCGCACAAAGCCTGATAACTACAATTATATTTATGTAAGAAAGATTGCAAAAGATTCTTCTTATCTCGGTTCATTATTCGTGCTTGTTCAACCCAAAATATACGAGAGTACAACACTTGTTCCTGAGCTGTTTAAACAAAACAATGATATTTCATCACTCACACAAAGTGGCTACACATTTGGAATATATGAAAATAGAAAGCTTACCAGTTCTTTCACAGGCTTTAATTTTTCCGATTCGGTAAATGAAACACAAATTCCAAAAACAGGGTATTATTTTAAAGACTCATTGGGTTACAGCCAGCTTTGGTACAATACAGGCAATAACAAGCTGCTCATCATCGCTAAAAAAAATAATTGGTTCTTTAACTTCACTACATTATTTGCATACCTGTTTGTTTTATTTATTGTGATTGCATTTGTAGTGCACAGCGGCAGGCTTGTATTTACAAGTGAGAGTGCGAAATTCAGTTTAAGAAATTTATTTCGTTTTAATATCCGAACGCAGGTGCAAACAACAATTGTTGGTGTAAGTATTTTATCATTTTTAATTATCGGAGTAGCTACGATATCTTTTTTTATTCTTCGTTTCAACGAAAGCACAAGCAACCAACTTATTAACACTTCACAAATGCTGGCCAGTGAAATCCAGCAAACTTTAAAGTCAGAAATTGTTCCCGGTGATGCGCTTACTGTTGATGCTGCTGATGCGGATGGTGAATTTGAAAAAAAGATATCAGATATTGCGACCATACATAATGCAGATGTAAACGTTTATGCAAAGAATGGCGTATTACTTGTTTCAACACAACCATATATTTATACAAGAGATATATTAAGCAACCGCATGAACCCGCGTGCCTTTTTTGAATTGCATTATAATCAAAGCACCCGATTTTTGCATAGGGAACAAATTGGTAATTTTTCTTTCAGAAGTATTTACACACCTGTAAAAGATGAGAAAGATGAAACAGTTGCTTATCTCAACATTCCATCTTTAAGTACACAAAATGAATTAAAAGAAGAGATTTCAGATTTTCTCGTTACGCTCATTATTTTGAATGCACTCATTTTTATTTTCGCAGGTGCCATTGCGGTTACACTTACAGGCCGTATTACTTCGTCGCTCGAATTGATCGGAAGCAAAATGAAAGAAATAAAAATCGGCAGTGCAAATGAAGAAATTGCATGGAAAAGAAATGATGAAATTGGAATGTTGGTTGATGAATACAACAAAATGGTAAAGCAATTAGAGCACAGTGCAGAAACATTGGCAAAGAGTGAGCGTGAAGGTGCATGGCGCGAAATGGCAAGGCAGGTTGCGCATGAAATAAAAAACCCTTTAACGCCGATGAAGCTGAGTATTCAATATTTGCAACGCGCAATTGAAGAAGATACGCCAATGGCAATTGAGCTTTCAAAAAAATTAGCTTCAACATTAATTGAGCAGATTGATCAGCTTTCTAAAATTGCAGGCGATTTTTCGCAGTTTGCAAATATCGAAAACATAAAACCTGAACGTTTCAGCCTAAGCGATCTTATTCAAAATCTTGTGAATCTTTATGAAACAGATTCGCATCTTTTAATTCAGTATCATGCAACAAATAATCACATTGAAGTGTTTTCAGATAAAGCGCAGATCAATCGCTTATTTACTAATCTTATAAAAAATGCAATTGAAGCTTCTGATGAATCTGACATTGCACGCATCCAGATAAAACAATTCACGCAAGATAAAAATGTCATCGTTTCAGTAACGGATTATGGCAATGGAATTAATGAAGCGTTGCGTACAAAAATTTTCAATCCAAACTTTACTACAAAATCTTCAGGCACAGGTTTGGGTTTGGCAATTTGCAAAGCCATTGTTGAAAAAGCAGGCGGCAAAATTTGGTTCGCCACTTCGCCCGGCGAAGGCACAACTTTTTATGTAAATCTTCCATTGGCAAATTAAGCTTCGCTTAATAATTTCTATTGTAAACCAGCTTTTGAAATTCACTCAGCTTCGTTGTGTCACTCACTTGTACTGCAACAATACTATTCAGCAATCGGCTTAAATTATTTGGCGCATCATTTGTTTTTTAGTTATTCATGCCAGAAGGTCCGTCAATTGTAATATTAAGAGAAGAAGTACAATCATTTAAAGGAAAAAAAATTATAAGCGTTAGCGGCAATTCAAAAATTGATTATGAGCAATTGCAGAACAAAACAATAATTGATTTTAAAAGCTGGGGGAAACATTTTTTAGTTTGTTGCAAAGGCATTACACTACGGGTGCATTTTATGTTGTTTGGTTCTTATCGCATTAATGAAAAAAAAGAAGCGCCTGCAAGGCTTTCATTACAATTTAAAAATGGTGAGATTAATTTTTATGCTTGTTCTATAAAAATATTTACCGAAGATCCAAACGAAATATATGATTGGAGCGCAGATGTAATGAGCGATACATGGAATGCTTCAAAAGCAAAAAAGAAATTGAAAGAAGTTCCGGATACATTGGTTGCGGATGCGTTGTTGGATCAGCACATTTTTTCCGGTGTAGGTAATATTATAAAGAATGAAGTTTTATGGAGGATAAAAGTTCATCCAAAAACGAAAGTTGGTGAGCTTCCAACAAAAAAATTAAATGAATTAATTAAAGAAGCACGCAATTACAGTTTTGATTTTTTAAAATGGAAGAAAGCTTATGTGTTAAAGAAACATTGGTGTATTCATACAAAAAAAGTTTGTCCCCGTTGCAATATTCCTGCAGATAAAGAATATGTAGGTAAAACAAACCGAAGAACTTTTTTCTGTGATAACTGCCAGGTGCTGTATTAAGTCAATAGTAAAAATTCAAAAACCCAAAAATAAACCTCCCATAATTTTGAGTTTTTACTTTTGAATTTTGACTTTTAGTTTAAGCTCTTCAATCAGCGGCAACTGGTAGCCGATAATTTTTTTCTTCGCTGTTTCAATATCAAACCATTCGGCTTTATCTACTTCAGGAATTTCAATTTTTTTACCGGAACGTGGCGGCCAGTCAACCCAACATAAATTGCTTTTAATATTTGTTGTATCAAAATCTTCTTCAGCCGCAAAAGCATAAACCGTTTTATTACTTTTTGATTTTACCGGATTTAGTTCCATAAAATTTTCTGCTGAAACATTCTTTCCTAATTCTTCTTCAAATTCTCTTTTCGCAGCCGCCAATGCGTCTTCGCTGTCATCAAATTCTCCTTTAGGAATGCTCCAAACGCCAACATCTTTTTTTGCCCAAAAAGGTCCGCCCGGGTGAACCAACATCACTTCCAAAAACTTATTTTTCTTTCTAAATAAAAAAATTCCTGCACTTTTTTTACCCATATTATTCTATTAACATTTTTTATGTTTTGCAAGCTAATGCGTGAATATTACATTTGCGCAATTTACCTGTAATGAATCAAACGCTTTCTCACAACGAATCTGTTCCATCGAAAAAGAAAAAAATCATTGTTCTTGGCAGCGGCCCAAACCGCATTGGCCAGGGAATTGAATTTGACTATTGCTGTGTTCACGGGTTATTAGCCATAAAAGAATGCGGCTATGAATCCATCATGGTTAACTGCAATCCGGAAACAGTTTCTACCGATTTTGATATGGCTGACAAATTATATTTTGAGCCTGTTTATTGGGAACATTTATGGGAGATAATTGAACTTGAAAAACCGGATGGTGTTATCGTTCAGCTCGGCGGACAAACAGCTTTAAAGCTTGCAAAAAAATTAAATCAAAAAGGAATTAAAATCATCGGCACTTCGTTCGACAATATGGATATAGCTGAAGATCGTGGCCGCTTTAGTGATCTGTTGAAAGAATTAGAAATTCCTTATCCTGAATACGGTACTGCTTTCACTGCGGATGAAGCCATTGAAGTTGCCAACAAAGTTGGTTATCCTGTTTTGGTAAGGCCAAGTTATGTGTTAGGCGGACAAAGAATGCGTATTGTGATTAATGATGATGAAGTTGAAAAAGCAGTAGTAAGCTTGCTGAAACATATTCCTGATAATAAGATATTAATTGATCATTTCTTAGATCGCTGCCAGGAAGCAGAAATAGATGGCATTTTTGATGGTGAAACATTTCACGTAATGGGCGTGATGGAACACATTGAGCCCGCCGGAATTCACAGCGGAGACAGCAATGCGGTTTTACCTGCATTTAATCTTACGCCGCTTGTTGTAACAACAATGGAATACTATGCAGAGAAGATCGCAAGAGCTTTAAATATTCTCGGTCTTATCAACATTCAATTTGCAATTAAAGACAATAAAGTGTTTGTGATTGAAGCAAACCCGAGAGCGAGCCGAACAACACCATTTATTGCAAAAGCATATCAAATTCCTTATCTGAATATTGCAACCAAAGTAATGCTTGGTGAAGTAAAATTGAAAGATCTTTCTTTTGAAAAAAGATTGGAAGGTTTTGCTATAAAAGAACCTGTTTTCAGTTTTAATAAATTTCCAAACGTTAATAAAGAACTCGGCCCTGAGATGAAAAGTACCGGCGAAGCGATCCGTTTTATAAAAGACCTCCGCGATCCTTATTTCAGGCAATTATTCAGGGAGAAAAGCATGTATTTAAGTAAATAATGTAGACGGCTTTTCCCAATGAGCAATTTATGAAATGTTAATAAAGGCTCAAAGAGCATCGGCACAAAATTTTCATTATTATCACCATAAAAACTATAGGTTATGTTGATGATTTTAGGTGGTATAATTTGCATTGCGATTAGCGCGTACATTGTTATTATATTAACTAAAGCTCCTGTCGCTCAATCCGACGCAGAATTTTAATTACTGGAATAAATTTTGATTTAGTTTCTTTAACTTTAAAATATTATTATGCATTTTAGAACCTTTGTTAACGGCGTGCTTGTAGGAATTTTACTCGGTGTTTTATTTGCTCCGGATAGCGGCGAAGAAACACGTAAAAAAATATCCAGGAGGGCACAGGGTTTAAAAGATACTTATGATGATTTTGCTGACAATGTTTCCAATACTTATAACAAAGTAAGGGATAAGGCAAGTGATATTGTAAGCCAGACAAAAAACAAATTGAATAGTTCGAAGGGAGAAGCAGAATCGATGTATGATATTTAAGGCATTTCTGTGGAAGCCTCCGTACCTGTTTTAAGTTCCGCTATATGCGGAACTTTTTATTTATACATTCGTAATTGTGTTTACATCAAACAAAAAACTGCTTCAAACATCTCTGCGAAAAAAAATAACACCAGGTATTTTGCTGATGTTTTTGATTTGGTTTTGTTTCTGCCTCCCTTCACAGTTGTTTATTACGCCAACCAGTTATGTTTTAGAAGATGCAGACAGAAATCTTTTAAATGCATCTATTGCAGAAGATGGGCAATGGCGCTTTCCATTTGATGCAGATGTACCTGATAAATTTTCAAAATGCATTACAACATTTGAAGACAAAAGATTTTTTTATCATCCGGGCGTTGATCCTATTGCATTATGCCGTGCAATTGTTCAAAATATAAGATCAAAAGATGTTGTAAGCGGCGGAAGTACAATTAGCATGCAGGTGATAAGATTGAGCCGAGGTGCAAAAAGCCGTAATATCTTCAATAAACTTATGGAAAGCATTTTAGCTGTTAGATTGGAATG
>Ga0213876_10001315_pt1 | contig 15618 bp, 4 predicted proteins | sample BarmaccomBMRX_R9_FD_160113 | JGI IMG/M metagenome (GOLD analysis project Ga0213876, IMG submission 160113) | Root-associated microbial communities from Barbacenia macrantha in rupestrian grasslands, the National Park of Serra do Cipo, Brazil - RX_R9 | ecosystem: Host-associated > Plants > Roots...
CCGGAGGCACGGCGCAGCCGCGCGCGGCGGCGCCGGCGGCGCCACCGGCGCATGCTCGTCTCAGCGACGCCGCTCCGGCCCCGGCCGCTCCCGCGCCGAGCACCCCGGTCGACGACGATCTCGAGCAGCTGTTCAGCGACTTCCTCGAGCGCGGACGCCGGCTGATGGCGGCCCGAGGCGGCGACGGCCTGCGCGTCAGCGAGCCGGTGGTGATCACTGGCGCCGCGCTCGGGCTTCCGGGACACGAGCGCCTGTTCGACGACGCCAACATCGCGGCGCTGCTGAACGGCGAGCAGGGAATCGACGTGATCCCGGGTCGGCTGCGCCGCGAGATGCTCGACAAGCACATCACCCGCCTGGTTAAGGGCGAGGACGGCGGAGCCAACTTCGAGACCATCGACCGGCTCGAGGCGGTGATCAAGCTCGCCGCGCGCGCAGGGTCGTTCGATCTTGGGGAGGAGTTCGGCGTCGACGCCGAGCGGCTCGCGGCGCTGGGCCGCGACACCCAGCTCGCGATCGCGGCCGGGATCGACGCGCTGCGCGACGCGGGGATCCCGCTCGTGCTCCGCTACAAGACGACCACCACCGGCTCGAAGCTGCCGGACCGCTGGTCGCTGCCGGAGTCGATGCGCGATGACACCGGGGTGATCTTCGCCTCGGCGTTCCCCGGACTCGAGGAGATGGCGGCCGAGGCCGAGCGCTACACGACCGACAAGATGCGGCGCGAGCGGATGGCCGCGCTCGAGTCGCTGCGGGCGCGAATGCTCGACCACGGCGACACCGACCGGGTCGTGCTCACCGAGGTCGAGCGGCGAATCCACGATCTCGGGCGGTTGCTCGAGGAGGAGCCCTACACGTTCGATCGCCGCTTCCTGTTCCGCATCCTGTCGATGGGCCACGCGCAGTTCGCCGAGCTGATCGGGGCGCGGGGGCCGAACACCCAGCTCAACGCCGCGTGCGCCTCGACGACACAGGCGATCGCGCTGGCCGAGGACTGGATCCGCGCCGGCCGCTGCCGCCGGGTGGTGATCGTGGCCGCCGACGACGCAACCTCGGACACGATGATGGGCTGGATCGGCGCCGGCTTCCTGGCCAGCGGCGCGGCGGCCACCGACGAGGTCGTCGAGGAGGCTGCCCTGCCGTTCGACGAGCGTCGCCACGGGATGATCATCGGAATGGGCGCGGCTGGGCTGATCGTCGAGGCCGCGGCGAGCGCGCGTGAACGCGGGCTGCAGCCGATCTGCGAGGTCCTGGGAGCCGTGACCGCCAACTCCGCCTTCCACGGCACGCGGCTCGACGTCTCGCATATCGGCGCCGTGATGGAGCAGGTGGTGCGCCAGGCTGAGCGCCGCGGCCTGCGGCGGCAGGACCTGGCGCCGGAGACGGTGTTCGTCTCGCACGAGACCTACACCCCCGCCCGCGGCGGGAGCGCCGCGGCGGAGATCCACGCTCTGCGCCAGGTGTTCGGCGACAGCGCCGAGCGCATCGTGATCGCGAACACGAAGGGCTTCACCGGCCATCCGATGGGGGTCGGGCTCGAGGACGTGATGGCGATCAAGGCGCTCGAGACTGGCGTCGTGCCGCCGGTACCGAACTTCCAGATTCCCGACCCGGAGCTCGGCGAGCTCAACCTGTCTCACGGCGGCGCGTACCCGATCCGCTATGCGCTGCGGCTGGCCGCCGGTTTCGGCTCGCAGATCTCGATGGCGCTGTTGCGCTGGACGCCGGCAGTCGACGGACGCCGCCGCGGCGTCGACGAGCTGGGCTACGAGTACCGGTTAGCCGACCGGTCAGCCTGGACCAGTTGGCTGACCCAGGCCAGCGGCTACACCGAGCCGACGCTCGAGGTCGTGCAGCACCGTCTGCGCGTGGCCGATCAAGGCCCGCCAGCCGGTGTCGTGCACGAGCCGGCGACGCCATCGGATGCGGCGCTGGCGGAGATCGAGCTCGACGCGCCGGCGGTGGCCGGGGCGGTGGCGGCTGCCCCGGCCCCGCCGGTGGCGGCCGAGGCGGCCGCGGCGCCGGCGGAACCTGCGGCGCCGGCGGAACCTGCGGCGCCGGCGGAACCTGCCGCGCCGGCGGAACCTGCCGCGCCGGCGGAACCCGCGGCACCGGCGCAACCACCTCCCGCCGTCCCGGCTGCCGTGGCCGAGGAGCTCGCCGAACCCGCGACAGGCGCCGCGCCGGCCGGCGGCGTCGAGCAGCGCGTGCTCGACATCGTCGCCGAGCAGACCGGCTACCCGTCCGACCTGCTCGACATGGACCTCGACCTCGAAGCCGACCTCGGCATCGACACCGTCAAGCAAGCCGAGGTGTTCGCCACCATCCGCGACGCCTACGGGATCGAACGCGACGACGCGCTCAAGCTCCGCGACTACCCCACGCTCGACCACGTCGTCGGATTCGTCCGCGAGCGCGCGCCCGAGGCCGCCGGCGCGGAATCCGCCGAGGCTCCGGCGCCAGCACCAGCGTCGGCGCCAGCGCCGGCACCGCCGCCTGCGGCCGACGCCACCCCCGCTCCTCCGCCCCCCGGCGGCCGCGACGCGGTCGAGCAGAAGGTGCTCGACATCGTCGCCGAGCAGACCGGCTACCCGCCCGACCTGCTCGACATGGACCTCGACCTCGAAGCCGACCTCGGGATCGACACCGTCAAGCAAGCCGAAGTGTTCGCCACCATCCGCGAGGCCTACGGGATCGAACGCGACGACGCCCTGAAGCTCCGCGACTACCCCACGCTCGACCACGTCGTCGGATTCGTCCGGGAACGCGGACCGCGGGGCGCCGCCGGCGCGCACCCGACCGCGACGCCGGAGCCGACACCGGTGCAACCGAGCAAAGCAACCGCGAAGGCGGCTGAGACCGGTCCGTCGACGTCCGGGGAAGCGGTCGAGCAGAAGGTGCTCGACATCGTCGCCGAGCAGACCGGCTACCCGTCCGACCTGCTCGACATGGACCTCGACCTCGAAGCCGACCTCGGGATCGACACCGTCAAGCAAGCCGAAGTGTTCGCCACCATCCGCGAGGCCTACGGGATCGAACGCGACGACGCGCTCAAGCTCCGCGACTACCCGACACTCAACCACGTCGTCGGATTCGTGCGGGAACGCACGCCCCAGGAGGCCGAAGCGGGCGCGCCGCCTGCCGCAGACGAAGCGCCGGCTACCACCAAGCCGGCGCCGGCTCCGCTGGAGGCGGCCGACGACCAGCGCTTCCCGCGCCGCATCCCGGTCCCGGTTCTGCGCCCGCCGCTCGATCTCTGCGTCCCGACCGGCGTGACGCTCGGCGAGGGCAGTCGCGTCGTCCTGATGCCGGACGCCGCCGGCGCCGGAAAGGCGCTTGCCGAGCGCCTGAAGAAGCTCGACGCCGAGGTGCTGACGATCGACGGCGCTCCCGACATCGAAACGCTCGAACAGCAGCTCGCCGAGTGGTCGGCGGGCGGCCCGATCCAAGGCGTCTTCTGGCTCGCCGGCCTCGATGACGAAGGCCCGCTGGACACGCTCGACGCCGGGGCACGCCGAGACGCGCTCCACGTGCGCGTCAAGCTGCTGGCGGCGGCGATGCGCGCCCTAGCCGACGAGCGAACCTTCCTCGTCAGCGCCACGCGGCTCGGCGGACGGCACGGTTACGACGCCGGCGGCGCCCGCGGCATCTTCGGCGGCGCCGTGACCGGATTCACCAAGGCGCTGTCGCAGGAGCGTCCGGACGCGCTGATCAAGACGATCGACTTCGACGACGCCAAGCCGAAGGCAATCGCCGAGACGCTTCTCAACGAGACGCTGACCGACCCCGGCGCGGTTGAGATCGGGCACGCCGAGGATCTGCGCTGGTCGGTGGGCCTGGTCGAGCAGGCGGCGCGGCACGACGCGGCCAGAGAGCTGACCAAGGACACCGTGTTCATGGTCACCGGGGCGGCCGGGAGCATCGTCGCCGCGATCATCGGCGACCTGGCGGCGGCGTCCGGCGGAACGTTCCACCTGCTCGACCTGGTGGCGGCGCCGGATCCGGCTGACCCGGACCTGGAGAAGTTCGTCAGCGACCGCGAAGCGCTGGGGCGCGAGCTCGCCGATCGGATCCGCGAGAAGGGTGAGCGCCCGACGCCGAAGCTGGTCGAGCGCGAGCTGGCGCGGATCGAGCGTGGCCGCGCCGCGCTCGACGCAATCGGAGCCATCGAGCGTGCCGGCGGCCAGGCCTTCTGGCACCAGGTCGACCTGACCGATGCGGACAAAGTCGCCGCCGCGGTTGCGGACAGCGGCCCGATCGACGTGCTGCTGCACTGCGCCGGCGTCGAGATCAGCCACTTCCTGCCCGACAAGCCGCAGCGCGAGTACGACCTCGTGTTCGATGTCAAGGCACATGGGTGGCTGAACCTCCTGGCCGCATTGGGCACCGCCGGGAACGGCGAACGCCGCCCGCCCCACACCGCGGTCGTGTTCAGCTCGATCGCCGGGCGCTTCGGCAACGGCGGTCAAACCGACTACTCGGCCGCGAACGACCTGTTGTGCAAGAGCATCTCGCAGATGCGCCGGATCGGGGACACCCGCGGCGTCGCGATCGACTGGACGGCTTGGGCGCAGATCGGCATGGCCAGCCGTGGCTCGATCCCGAAGATGATGGAGGCAGCGGGGATCGACATGCTCCCGCCCGAGGTCGGCATCCCGGTCGTGCGGCGCGAGCTCACCGCCGCCGGCGCGGGCACGGAGGTGGTGACCGCCGGGTCGCTTGGGATCCTCACGCAGGAGCGCCACGAGGCCGGCGGCCTCGACGTCCCGCGCGCGAGCGCGGCCGTGGCCGAGCACACGGGGCCGATGACCGGCACGATCAGCGCCTTCGCCCGCGACGGCGTCCTCACCGTCACCACGGAGCTCGACCCCACCCGGCAGGCGTTCCTCTACGACCATCGCATCGACGGCACGCCGGTGCTGCCGGGCGTCATGGGAATGGAGGCGTTCGCCGAGATCGCGAGCGTGCTCGTGCCGGGCTACAAGGTCATCGAGCTGGCTGACGTCGAGCTGCTGGCGCCGTTTAAGTTCTACCGCGACGAACCGCGAACCGCGATCCTGCGTGCTCGGCTGCGCGCAAGCGGCGACGAGCGCGTGCTCGCCGAATGTGAGCTCATCGGCCGCCGGGAGCTGCGCGGGAAGGGCGAGCAGGAGACCCGGCATTTCACCGGGCTCGTCCGCCTGGCCCGCAAAGCGCCGTCGGCGCCAAAGGCCTCCGGCGCCCCGGTCGAGGCCGACAAGCAAGCCGACGGCGGCGTCGGTCGCGAGGAGGTCTACAGGGTCCTCTTCCACGGGCCGGCGTACCAGGTGCTCGAACAGGCCTGGCACGACAACGGCCACATCGTGGGCAGGCTCGCGGCTGAGCTGCCGGCTGACCACGAGCCACCCGAGCAGCCGATGGAGCTGGCTCCGCGTGTGATCGAGCTCTGCTTCCAGACCGCCGGCGTGTGGGAGCTCGCCACCGCCGGCAGGATGGGCCTCCCGACCCACGTCGACCGGGTGGTTCGCTTCCCGATGGGCAAGAAGGAGGAAAAGCTCTGGGCCGTCGTCACCCCGCGTGAGGCTGGTGCCGGGGTCGATGCCGAGGTGGTCGACGAGTCCGGACGAGTTCGGCTGAGGCTCGAGGGCTACCGGACGATCGAGATGCCGGGCGAGCCGGAGGCCGGGGCGCTTGCGCCGATCCGCAGCGCAATGGGCAACGGCTGAGCCCTGATGCAGCGCACCTTCTCCCGTCTGGCCATCGTCAATCGCGGTGAGCCCGCGATGCGGTTGATCCACGCTGTCCGTGAACTGAACGAGCAGCGCAAGGAGCAGATTGTGGTTATCGCGCTCTACACCGAGAGCGACCGCCATGCGATGTTCGTTCGCGACGCCGACGAGGCCGTGTGCCTGGGCCCGAGCCTCGTCGACGACGGCCAGGGCGGCCGCCGGAGTGGGTATCTCGACCACGCGGCCCTCGAGCGGGGACTGCGCGCCTCGCGGGCCGAGGCGGTGTGGGTCGGGTGGGGATTCGTGGCCGAGCAGCCCGGGTTCGTCGAGCTCTGCGACCAGCTCGGGATCGTCTTCGTCGGCCCCGACGCCGACGTCATGCGGCTGCTCGGCGACAAGATCGCCGCCAAGCAACTGGCCGAGCAGGCCGGCGTACCGGTCGCTCCCTGGAGTGGCGGGGCCGTTGCCACGGCCGAAGAAGCGCTCGAGCAGGCGGAGCGGATCGGCTTTCCGCTCATGATCAAGGCCGCCGCAGGCGGCGGCGGGCGCGGGATCCGGCGGGTCGAGGAGCTCGGCGAGGTCCGCGCGGCGTTCACCAGCGCCCGCGCGGAGGCGCTGCAGGCGTTCGGAGACGGGACGCTGCTGCTCGAGCAGGTGGTCACTCCGGCACGTCACATCGAGGTGCAGATCATCGCTGACGGCCAGGGTCAGGCGTGGGCGGTGGGGCTGCGCGACTGCTCCTATCAGCGCCGCAACCAGAAGGTGCTCGAGGAATCCGCTAGTCCGGCGCTCACGCCCGAGCAGGAGCACGAGGTGATGTCGGCTGCTCAGCGCCTCGCGCTGCAGGCCGGCTACCGCAACGCGGGGACGGTGGAGTTCCTCTATCAGCCGGCCGAGCGGTTGTTTTCGTTCATGGAGGTCAACACGCGGCTTCAGGTCGAACATCCGGTGACCGAGGAGGTCACCGGGCTCGACCTGGTCAAGCTGCAGCTGCACGTCGCTGGCGGCGGACAGTTGGAGGGCGACCCACCTCAGCGCATCGGGCACGCGGTCGAGGCACGCTTGAACGCCGAGGATCCTGCGCTCGGCTTCGCCCCCGCGCCCGGCCGCCTGGCGCTGCTGCGCCTGCCTACTGGCCCGGGGATCAGGGTCGACACCGGCGTGGCCGAAGGCGACGTGATCCCGCCCGAGTTCGACTCGATGATCGGCAAGCTGATCGCCTGGGGGCGCGATCGCAACGAGGCCATCGCCCGGCTGCGCCGGGCTGTCGCCGATACCGTCGCCGTGGTCGATGGCGGCACGACCAACCAGGGGTTCCTGCTCGAGCTGCTCGACCGCCCGGAGGTCCGCACAGGCGACGTCGACACGTCCTGGCTCGACCGGCTGTACCTGAGCGGCGAAGTCGTGCCGGTGCGCCACGGCGACATCGCCCTACTCCAGGCGGCGGTCGAGCTCTCGAGTCTCGATGCGGCGATCGATCGCGCGCGCTTCTACGCCTACGCACGACGCGGGCGGCCGGAGGCGGGCGGCGAGATCTCGCACAGCTACGACCTGCGTCACCGTGGCCAGAGCTACCGGTGCGCGGTCTCGCAGATCGCGCCCGACCGCTTCCGCGTCGTCATCGACGGCGCGTCCCTAAACGTCAGGGTGCACCGCCTCGGGCCGCACGAGCAACGTCTCGAGCTCAGAGGCAGGTTTTATCGCACGCTCACCTCAAATCAGGGCGACGACTTGCTGATCGAGGTGGACGGCGTCCCGCACCGGATCGCTCGCGGCGACGCCGGAACGGTGCGCAATCTCTCGCCGGCGGTGGTGATCTCAGTTCCCGTCGCTGCCGGGGACGTGGTCGAGGAGGGCGACGTGGTGGTGGTCGTCGAGGCGATGAAGATGGAGTCTTCGCTCACGGCACCGTTTCGCGGGCGGGTCAAGGAGGTCCTGGTCGGCGAGAACGTTCACGTCCCCGCCCAGTCGCCGCTCGTGGCGCTGGAGCCTCTGAATGACGGATCCGGCGCGGGCGCCGCCGCTGAGCGGCTGTCGTTTGCCTCCGGGCAGCACGAGACGAGCGAGGTTCCGGCTCGCTGCCACGAGAACTTGCAGCGAGTGCAGTGGCTGCTGCTCGGCTACGACGTCGACCAGGGCGACGTCGAGCGCGCGATCGCGGATCTCAATGGCGCCTGCTCGGACCCGTTGAGCTGCGACCCGTCGCTGATGCCCGGTGAGCATCGACTGCTTGGGATCTTCGCTGACATCGGGGCCGTTACCCGCTCGCGCCGATACGAGGAGGAAGGGCGCTCGCAGCTCCTGCAGAGCCCGCAGGAGCACTTCTATTCGTGGCTGCGCTCCCTCGACGCGGCAGCCGAGGGACTTCCAGCCGCGTTCGTAGAGCAGTTGCGCGCGGCGCTTGCCCACTACGGCCTGACCAGCCTCGACCGGACGCCGGCGCTCGAAGAAGCCGCCTACCGGTTGTTTCTCGCCCACCAGCGCTCGCACACCGCCCGCTCCGTGGTTCTCGCGATCCTCGACCGTCGGCTCGAGCAGGCAGCCGCACTGGCCGGCAACGTCAGCGACGAGTTGCGCGACGTGCTCGACCGGCTGACCCTAGCGCTGGCGGGGCGCGATCCGGTGGTCAGCGACCTTGCGCGCGAGGTGCGTTTCCGCTACTTCGACGAGCCCGTGATCAATGCCGCGCGCGAACGGGCCTACGATGAGATGCGTGCCCACATCAGCGCTCTAGGCGCGGACCCCGAGCGATCCGACCGCCACACGCGGATGGCTGCGCTCGTTGACTGCGCGTGGCCGCTCGCGCCGCGCCTGACCTCGGCGATGCATGACGCGCCGGCCGCCGCGCGACGACTCCTGGTCGAGGCGATGGCGCGACGCTACTACCGGGTGCGCGCGCTGTCGGAGTTCGAGCCCGTGCAGCTGGACGGGCACGAGGCGCTCCGTGCGCGCTACCGCTTCGACGGCCCCCCGCGCCAGCTTCTCGCCGCCTACGTCGAGCTCGAGGACGTGCCGGCGATCGCGCGCGCATTCGCGGGCTACGCCCAGTCGGTGCCCGGCGGGGAGCTCGCCGTCCTCGACCTCTACGCCGAGCATCGGGAGCGCGCGCCAAGCCACGCGGAGCTGGCGCAGCGACTGCACCGTGCGCTGGAGGGGTTCTCGGTGCCCATCGCCCTGCACCGCATCGTGATCGCCGTCGCCGAGCCCAAGCGCGGTGAGGGCATGTCGGCCATCGACTTGTTCACGTTCCGGCCAAGCGGCGATGGCCTGGGCGAGGATGTCGTGCTGCGGGGGCTGCACCCGATGATGGGACACCGCCTGCGCGTCTGGCGCTTTTCGGAGTTCGAGCTCCAGCGGCTGCCCTCGGCTGAGGACATCTACGTCTTCCGCGGGTTTGCGCAGACGAATCCGAAGGATGAGCGGCTGTTCGCGCTGGCCGAAGTTCGCGATCTGACGCCGGTTCGGGACAGCCGCGGCACGCTGGTGGCGCTGCCGGAGCTCGAGCAGATCCTCGTTCAGGTGCTCGAGACGCTGCGTGGGCTGCAGGCTCGGCGGCCCCTGAGCCGGCGCTTGATGTGGAATCGTGTGCTGCTGCACGTGTGGCCGGTGATCGACCTGGCGACGGAGGAGGTGCGCCAGCTGGTGGACCGTCTGGCGCCGCTCACCGTCGGACTCGGGCTCGAGATGGTCCTCGTGCAGGGGCGCCTGCGCGAGGCGGACGGCGAAGTACGAGAACGGCTCCTGCGGTTCTTCGCCCCCACCGGACGCGAGACCTCGGTGGAGGTCGACGACCCACCCACGAGCCCGCTTCGTCCGCTCGATGAGACCGCGCAGCGGCTCATTTCCGCCCGTCGCCGCGGCAGCCTTCACCCCATCGAGGTGGTGCGCCTGTTGGCACCGGCGCAGGCCGGAGCCGAGCAGCCCGGCGGTGAGTTCGTGGAGCACGACCTCACCGACGACGGGCGTTTGGCACCGGTGCAGCGAGTGCCCGCGACGAACCCCAGCGGCGTCGTCGTAGGCACGGTGCGGAACTTCACCGAGCGTTATCCCGAGGGCATGCTGCGCGTGATACTCCTGGGCGATCCCACGCGCGCGCTGGGCTCGCTGTCCGAGCCGGAGTGCCGGCGGATCATCGCGGCGATCGACCTCGCCGAGGAGCTGGGCGTGCCGCTCGAGTGGTTCGCGCTGTCTGCTGGGGCCAAGATCTCGATGGACAGCGGCACAGAGGCGATGGATTGGATCGCGGCTGTCCTGCGTCGGATCGTCCTGTTCACACAGGCAGGCGGCGAGATCAACGTGGTGGTGGCCGGCATCAACGTCGGCGCGCAGCCGTACTGGAACGCCGAGGCGACGATGCTCATGCACACGCGGGGCGCGTTGATCATGACGCCCGACAGCGCGATGGTGCTAACCGGCAAGCAGGCGATCGACTACTCCGGCGGCGTGTCGGCCGAGGACAACTTCGGAATTGGGGGCTACGAACGGATCATGGGGCCGAACGGCGAGGCGCAGTACTGGGCTCCCGATCTCGCCGGCGCCTGCCGGGTGTTGCTCGAGCTCTACGAGCACACCTACGTGGCTCCCGGCGAGCGCTTCCCGCGTCGCGCGCCCACCTCAGACCCGGCCGAGCGCGATGCCGGCGAGTCGGCGCACGATGCGCCCGGGTCGGCGCTGCAGCGCGTGGCTGACGTGTTCTCCGACGCCACCAATCCGGGTCGCAAGCAGCCGTTCGACATCCGCTCGGTGATGCGCGCGGTGATCGATGCCGACCAGCCGCCGCTCGAGCGCTGGGGGCGGATGCACGAGGCTGAGAACGCGCTCGTCTGGGACGTCCACCTCGGCGGCTGGCCGGTGTCGATGATCGGGATCGAATCACGCCCGCTGCCGCGGCACGGCACGATCCCGGCCGACGGTCCCGAGCAGTGGACGTCGGGCACGCTGTTTCCGCGGTCAGCGAAGAAGATCTCGCGGGCGATCAACGCCGCCGCCGGCCGCCGGCCGGTGGTGGTGCTGGCCAATCTGGCCGGATTCGATGCCTCGCCGGAGTCGATGGGCAAGTGGCAGCTCGAGTTCGGGGCCGAGATCGGACGCGCAGTGGTCAACTTCGACGGTCCGATCGTCTTCTGCGTCGTCTCGCGCTATCACGGCGGCGCGTTCGTCGTCTTCTCGCAACGCCTCAACCCGAGCTTGGAGACCGTGGCGCTGGAGGGAGCCCACGCGTCGGTGATCGGCGGCGCACCGGCGGCGGCGGTCGTGTTCGCGCGCGACGTCGAGCGTGCAGCCGGCGCGGACGCGCGGATTACTAGGTTGGATGAGCAGATCCTGGCTGCGGAGGGCGCCGAGCGTCAGCGGCTGCGGCTCCGCCGCGGCGAGCTGTGGGCCGAAGTCCTGGCCGAGAAGCGGGGCGAGTTCGCCGAGCGCTTCGATCAGGTCCACAGCGTCGAGCGCGCGGTTCGCGTGGGCTCGGTGAGCCGGATCATCGAGCTGTCCTCGATGCGGGAGTTCCTGATCGGCGCCGTCGAGCGCGGCATGGCCGCCGCCACCGGCGGCGCCGCGGCGACCGCGGCAGACGGAGATGGACGCCCCCGGATGGCTCAGCCGGCACCACGCTGAGGTGCCGGCGGGCTGCGAGTGGCTCGGGCCCAACGAGCTGCGCGTGTGCTCCGGCCTGCGCACTGAGCTCCGCCGAGCTTCCTGGCGGCTCGGTCGCTGGACGGCGAAGGCGGCGATCGGCGCCGTCCACGGCCTGGCGCCGGCGGAGGTCCAGGTGATCGCTGCCGCAGATGGGGCACCCGAGGCGTGGGTTGGGGATCGCCGTTTGCCGCTGTCGCTCACGCTCAGTCACCGTGCCGGATTCGCCGTGGCCGGCATCAGCGAGGTGCCGGGGGCGGTGGGCTGTGACCTCGAGCTGGTCGAGCCGCGCAGCGGCGCCTTCGTTCGCGAGTGGCTATCGCCGTCCGAGCAGCGGCTGGTCGCGGGTCAGCCGCAGGACGCCCAGGCTCTGGTCGTCAACCTGATCTGGAGCGCAAAGGAGGCGGCGGCGAAAGTCCGTCGCGAAGGCCTGCGGCTCGACCTCCGGCGCGCCGAAGTCACGGCCGAGGGCCTGGAGGCCGAGATCGGAGGCTGGCGTCCACTGGCCGTGTACTGGGAGGACAGCCGCGGGCTCACGCGCGGCTGGTGGCGCACCATCGACGAGTGGGTCCTGGTGATCGCGGCCGAGCCGACGCCGGCGATTCCGCGGGAGCTCGTCCGTTCCGAACCGACGATTTGGAGAACCACTTGAAGGCGCGGACTTTCCCGGATGCACGCCGATGTGTAATTTGAGATCGTGCCCATGGTGGCGGACGCGCAGCTTGCCAACTTTCAGCCGTTGAGCCCGCTGCGGTTCCTCGAGCGCTCCGCCGAGGTGTTTCCCGACAAGCTCGCGGTGATCTGCGGCGAGCGGAACCTCACCTACCGAGATCTGGCCCGCGAGACCACTCGCGTGGCTCGGGCGCTGCTGGCGTCAGGCGTTGGCCGGGGGGATCGAGTCGCCTACCTGTGCCCGAACGTGGCCGAGCTGCTGATCGCGCACTTCGCGGTGCCGCTGGCCGGGGCGGTGCTCGTCGCGATCAACGTGCGGCTCGCGCCGCAGGAGGTCGCGTTCATCTGTCAGCACTCGGGTGCGCGCCTGCTCGTGGTCGACGAAGAGCTTCTGCCCGCGGGGGCTCCGGCCGAGGACCTGGGCGGCGTGCGTGAGGTGATCGTGGTCGGCGATCCGGCGGCGGCCAGAGACGGTGCGATGCCGCACACGGGGTACCGGGAGTTCTGCGCGCGCGGGCGCCTCGAGCCGCTGCCGTGGGAGGTCGCGGACGAGTTCGAGACGATCTCGCTCAACTACACCTCGGGCACGACCGGCGCGCCCAAAGGAGTCGCGTACACCCACCGCGGGGCCTACCTCAATGCGCTCGGTGAGGTGATCCACTCTGAGCACTCCTCAGCCTCCGTCTACCTGTGGACGCTGCCGATGTTTCACTGCAACGGGTGGTGCACGCCGTGGGGCGTAACGGCGGTTGGAGGCACTCACGTGTGCCTGCGCGCCGTGCGGCCGGATGCCGTGTGGCGGATGATCGATGAGCACGGCGTTACCCACATGAACGGCGCGCCTGCGGTCATGACCGCGATCGCGCGGGCACCCGAAGCGCACTCGCTCGAGCGGCCGCTGGTCGTGACCACGGCCGGCGCCGCACCCAGTCCGACGCTCATTGCCGAGCTGGAGCGACTTGGAGCCCGGGTAGTCCACGTCTACGGGCTGACCGAGGTATACGGGCCGTATTCGGTCTGCGAGTGGCAGCCCGACTGGCCGCAGCTCCCGCCGGAGGAACGGGCGCGCAAGCTCGCTCGTCAAGGGGTCGGCATGCTCATCGCGGAGCGGATGCGCGTGGTCGACGAGCAGATGCAGGACGTACCCGCCGACGGCGTGACGATGGGCGAGATCGTGATGCGCGGCAACGACGTGATGAAGGGTTACTTCCGCGATGAGGACGCAACCGCCAACGCGTTCGCGGGCGGCTGGTTTCACTCCGGCGATCTGGGCGTGATGCACCCGGACGGCTACGTCGAGCTGCTCGACCGGGCGAAGGACATCGTGATCTCGGGCGGCGAGAACATCTCCACCGTCGAGGTCGAGCAGGCGCTCCTCAGCCATCCCGCGGTCGCTGACGTCGCCGTGATCGGCGTGCCGAGCGAGCGCTGGGGCGAGCGGCCGAAGGCATTCGTGCTGCTGTGCGAAGGCGCCTCCGCCGATGAGCGAGAACTGATCGATCACGTGCGCTCGCGGATCGCTCACTTCAAGGCGCCCGACGCGATCGAGTTCCTGCCTGAGCTGCCGCGAACCTCGACCGGGAAGGTGCAGAAGCATGAGCTCCGCGCGCGTGAGCGAGCGGCTCAGTCGCGGCCCGTCGCCGGTTGACGGCGACGCACGCGCCGCTGCGCCGACTTTCGTCGAGAACAAGACGTTCGACGAGATCGAGCTCGGCGAGAGCGCCACGCTGACGCGGACGCTGAGCCGCAAGGACATCGACCTGTTCGCCGTGATGTCGGGCGACGTGAACCCTGCGCACGTGGACGACGAGTTTGCCCGCAGCGACGTGTTTCACAAGATCATCGCGCACGGGATGTGGGGCGGATCGTTGATCTCAACGCTGCTGGGGACGAAGCTCCCTGGCCCCGGCACGATCTATCTCGAGCAGACCCTGCAATTCCGGCGTCCGGTGGCGCTCGGCGACACCATCACCGTCTCGGTCACCGCACGGAGCAAGGACGCGCAGCGCAAGCGGATCTCGCTCGACTGCCTGTGCCGCAACCAGCGTGATGAGGTGGTGATCGAGGGCAGCGCGACGGTGCTCGCGCCGACGCAGAAGGTGAGACGGCCCCGCGCGGTGCTGCCTGAGGTGCAAATGCACGAGCGCGGCGTCTTGCTGCACGCGCTGATCGAGCGCGCGAGGCCGCTCGAGCCAATCCGCGCCGCCGTCGTCCACCCGGTCGACCGCGACCCGTTGCTCGGATCCGTCGACGCCTACCAAGAAGGCCTGATCGTGCCCACGCTGGTCGGTCCGGAGCGCCGCATCCGCGCATGCGCCGAAGCCGAAGGCATCGACATCTCGGGCTTCCGGATCGTGGCGACGGAGCACAGCCACGCCGCTGCGGCCGCCGCCGTTCAGCTGGTCCGGGCCGGCGAGCTCGACGGGCTGATCAAGGGGTCCCTGCACACGGACGAGCTGATGCACGCCGTGCTCGCGCCCGAGGCCGGGCTGCGGACCGACCGGCGCATGAGCCACGTCTTCGTCATCGAGGTCCCGACGCAGTCACGCCCGCTGCTCATCTCCGACGCCGCCCTCAACGTCCAGCCTGACCTTGCCGCCAAGCGCGACATCGTCCAGAACGCGATCGAGCTCGCCCAGGCGATCGGGATCGAGCTGCCGAAGGTGGCGATCCTGTCCGCCATCGAGACCGTGAGCGCGAAGCTCCGCTCCACGCTGGACGCAGCGGCGCTTGCGAAGATGGCGCAGCGGGGTCAGATCACGGGAGGCATCGTCGACGGACCACTGGCCTTCGACGACGCGGTCTCCTCGGCCGCGGCGCGTGAGAAACGCATCGCCTCGCCGGTTGCGGGCCAGGCCGACGTCCTCATCGTGCCAGACTTGGAGAGCGGCAACATCGTCGTCAAGCAGCTCGACTTCCTGGGCGGTGCTCAGGGCGCCGGGGTCGTGCTCGGTGCGCGGGCGCCGATCGCACTGACCGGGCGCGCCTACACGCCGCTCGAGCGCGTGGCTTCATGTGCGCTCGCGGCCCTCATAGCCCGCAGAGCTGCGACGGCCCCGGGGATGGGTAAGCCACCCAGCGACCGATCCGTCTCGTAGCAGTCGCCGTGGTAGAGCCGCGCTTCAGTAGGGCGGCTCAATCGGGGCTCGGCCGCACGCGAGCTGACGCGGGGTGAGCCACCGGGCGGGACCTCGACCAGGCATTCGTACACGCCGATGATGTCGCCGCAGCGCGCGCAGGATGGTCGCCAAGCCAAACGCCTCGGAGCAAGCGGCCCGGTAGCCATCGTGTCAGATTGCGCCGCCCGTGCCCGATGGCCATCGGTCCAACCCCGTTGGCTTGAAGAGGCGAACTACGTATCCGCGCCCGCTGGGGCACAGCTTGGTCTTCGCAGGTCGGGCGCTTGGCGGCCACGGCGCTTACTGAAAGGTCAGCCCGATTCCTCGATCGCATGCAGCTCGTGGACGCGCGAGGCTGCGGACTGCGGGGAGGGCACGATGATCACCGTCCGATCGGCCTGCTGAATGACCGCGTGCGAGACGCTCCCCAGGAGCATCGACTTCAGCCCGGAGAGCCCGCGCGAGCCCATCAGGATCGCGCTCGCGCC
>Ga0213876_10001316_pt1 | contig 15596 bp, 16 predicted proteins | sample BarmaccomBMRX_R9_FD_160113 | JGI IMG/M metagenome (GOLD analysis project Ga0213876, IMG submission 160113) | Root-associated microbial communities from Barbacenia macrantha in rupestrian grasslands, the National Park of Serra do Cipo, Brazil - RX_R9 | ecosystem: Host-associated > Plants > Roots...
TCCCACCGTCGCGCTCGTCGCACCGCGCATCGTCGGTTTGGCGCAGAGCGAGAATGTGGTGGCCCGCTACGAGGCGGTGCGCTCGTCGCTGGACCTTGGGCAGCGGGAGGCGCCGGTGCTGCCGCATAGCACGGTGTCCTACGTGCCGAGCGCGGCGATCATTTGTCGTCGTTCGGCGATCCGTGACGTCGGCGGGTTCGACGAGACCATGCAGTCCGGCGAGGACGTCGATCTGTGCTGGCGGCTGATCGAAGCGGGCGCGCGGTTGCGTTACGAGCCGATCGCGCTGGTCGCCCACGACCACCGCACCGAACTGCGGGATTGGATTGCGCGCAAGGCGTTTTACGGCGGGTCGGCGGCTCCGCTGTCGGTGCGGCACCCCGACAAGACGGCCCCCCTGGTGATCTCCGGCTGGGCACTGATGGCCTGGGTGCTGATGTCGATCGGAACGGGTCTTGCCCAGTTCGCGTCGGTGATCATCGCCGTTTTAACGGGTCGTCGCATCGCCAAGGCCATCCGCAGTGCCGACACGTCGGTGTGGGACGTCTTGATGATTGCCGTCCGCGGGCTGTGGTCTGCCGCGCTGCAACTCGCGTCCGCCCTGTGCCGGCACTACTGGCCGGTGGCGCTGCTTGCGGCCATACTGTCGCGCCATTGCCGGCGGGTGGTGCTGATCGCCGCCGTCGTGGACGGGGTGGTGGACTGGCTTCGCCGTCACGACGCGATCGACGAAGACGCCGAGCCGATTGGGCTGCTGTCCTATCTGGTGCTCAAGCGTGTCGATGATCTGGCCTATGGCATCGGGCTCTGGCGTGGGGTGGTGCGCGAGCGCAATATCGGTGCCCTCAAGCCGCAGATACGAACTTAGTCTTGATTCCTGCGCACAGTGACGTGCTGATCGTCGGCGCGGGCAGTGCTGGATCGGTTATTGCCGAACGCCTTTCCGCCGACCCGGCGCGCACGGTGACGGTCCTCGAGGCGGGGCCCGGGCTGACCGATCCGGACTTGCTGGCCCTGACCACCAACGGGTTGCAACTGCCGATCGGCGATGACAGCCCACTGGTACAGCGCTATCAGACCTGGCTGACCGAGCAACCGGCTCGCCGGCATCCGATCATGCGGGGGTCGGCGGTCGGGGGTTCGGGCGCGGTCAACGGCGGCTACTTCTGCCGCGGTTTGCCGCGCGACTTCGACGGACTCGGTCTGCCCGGCTGGGCGTGGTCGGACGTGCTCGAGCATTACCGCGCGATCGAGACGGATCTCGATTTCGATAGTCCCGCCCATGGCCAGTCGGGCCCCATCCGGATCCAGCGCACGCACGAAATGACCGGCGTCACACAAACTTTCATAAACGCGGCCGAAGAGTTCGGGTTCCACTGGATCACCGACCTCAATGACCCTGGGCTGGAAGCGGTTTCGGGGGTTGGCGCCGTACCGCTCAATATCGTCGACGGTGTACGCAACGACTCGGGGGCGGCGTACCTGCTGCCGGCGCTCAGCCGTGCCAACCTGACGTTGCTGGACCGGACGCGCGTACTGCGCGTGCGGTTTGCCGGTACTACCGCGGTGGGTGTCGACGCTATCGCCCCGTCGGGTCCGATGAGTCTTTCGGCCGACCGAATTGTGTTGTGTGCCGGAGGGATCGAGTCGGCACATCTGCTGATGCTGTCCGGCGTCGGTGATCACGCGATGTTGCGGGCGGCCGGCGTGCCGCTGGTCGCATCGCTGCCGGTCGGCGCCGGGTTCAGTGATCACCCGGAATGGGTGTTGCCCACGTCGTGGACGGTGGCCGCGGGCAGGCCGGTGCTGGAGGTCGTGCTCACCATCGCCACTGATGTCGAGATCCGCCCCTACACAGGTGGTTTCGTCGGGATGACCGGCGACGGGACGGCCGGTCACCCCGACTGGCCGCACATCGGCGTGGCACTGATGCGGCCGCGGGCACGCGGACGCATGACGTTGGTGTCGTCGGATCCCGCGCTGCAGCCGCGTATCGAGCACCGTTATGACAGTGAGCCATTGGATATCGCGGCGCTGCAAACCGGCAGTCAATTGGCCCACGAATTGGTCGGAGCCGCAACGGATGTTGGACCACCGGTGTGGTCGACGTCGCAGCACCTGTCCGGCACCGCCCCGATGGGCATCGAGGGTGACCCGAAAGCCGTTGTCGACCAACGGTGTCGGGTTCGCGGTGTCGAGAAGCTCTGGGTGGTCGACGGATCAGTCCTGCCAACGGTACCCAGCCGCGGCCCGCACGCGACGATCGTGATGCTGGCCCATCGGGCAGCGGAATTCGTCGCGTAGGGCGGCTGGGCGGACTCCCGTTGCTGATGGCGCTCAACCGTGGCGGTCGACGATCAGCCCTAAGTTGCAGCCTGTCGTTCCCGTGCTGTTCCGGTGGGCGCGGTCGTACCCTCGGAGTGTCCCGATGCCGTAGGCGACGTCGTTGCGGCCGGAGCTGCGGACAACGGCGTCACCGCCGGGGCGAGTGCCGCCTGCTGTGCCACTTCGGACTCGGCGGCCAGGCCGCCGCCGGCACCGAGGCCCGCGCCGTCGCCAGTGCCGAACGATGCGGCACTGGCGACGGTCGGCCCCCCACCATTTCCACCGGTTATGCCCCCGGCGACCAGATATCCACCCGTCGGTAAGCCCGAGGCTGCGCTGGCAGCGCCGGTGCCGACGTTTGCGGCGGGCCCGAGTGCGCCGGTGACGCCGACGAGTCGGTCCCCTGGGGGATATATGGCACTTGCCGGGGCGGCAGCTACCGCGCTGGCACCGGTGCCGGCCTGCTGGTTCCCGGTCAGCGCCTGAACCGGTGCGCTGACCCCGGTCATGACACCCTGCTCGACCGTTTGCAGGGGAGAGGCGTTCGTGGCCTCAGTGAGGGCGTACTGCGACCCGGCGGTGTTCATCAGCTGGACAAACTGGTCGTGGAACATCGCCGCTTGGGCGCTGAGCGCCTGATAGGCCTGTGCTTGCGAGGCGAACAGCGCTGTGAGCATCGCTGAGACTTCGTCGGCGCCTGGGGCCATCACCCCGGTAATGGGGGCCGTCGCCGCGGAGTTGGCATTGCCTATCGCCGAGCCGATATTCATCAGGTCAGTCGCCGCCGCAGCCACATACTCCGGCGCTGCGATGACGTATGACATCTTGCTCCCCACGGTGTCGCCAGGATGCCGTCCACCCCCCAGGCGAACTCTTTGACCAGAGTAGCGCCGACGTGGAGGCCATCGTGGCGTTTTGGCGCAGAAAGCCGGGTGGTCTGCAGATCGTCACAACGAATTCATTTGGCGCGCAATCGCGCTGGGAGGGCCTTCTTTGGTTTGCGCACCTGGGACGCCAGACCCCTTTGCCTGCGCGGGAGTGCGGCCAAGCTGTTAGCTCTGCAACGGCGGTCCGTCCGGCTCGCGCGGCACCGTCGGGTTCAGCGACGCCACCATTTCTGGTAGTCGCGGCACCGGCCGGCACCCCGGGGGGCGAACCGTCCGCCTAGCCGCCGGGGTTGCCGTCGCCCCCAGCCCCGACGGTGGCGACGGCTTGCCCGGCCACGACTAACGCGACAACGGGCGCGAAACCGGTCTGCGGTGCCGCGCAAGTTCGGCTGGATGGCCTTTCGCGCGGCGGACGGCAACCATGCGACGCACCAATCGCAACTGGCGCCCGTCACGCCCCGGCGCCCACAGCCCGATCAGTGCGGCCGCCGCCGCGACGATCACCGCCATCGTGGTCATCGACGCCTGCATGGCCGTCATAAACGCGGTCTTACTGAGCGACGCCAGTTGAACGCCCTGTGGCCCAAGCCTTCCCGCCACCTCGACGGCCATGGCCAGCGAATCCGACGCGGGGCCGCGCACGGCAGCCGGGAATCCCGCCAAATTCGGTATCACCTCGTGGCTGTACCGGCCCGCCAGGATCGACCCCGCCACGGCAATGCCCAGGGCCCCGCCCAATTCGCGGGATGTGTCGTTGACCGCCGAGGCGACTCCCTGTTTTTCATCGGGAACGGCGGCCATGATCGCCGAAGTTGTTGGCGCCGTGCAAAACCCGATGCCCGTTGCGAGTATCAATGTCGGCCACGCGAACCCGAGAAAAGTCGAGTGCAGATCGAGGCTCCGCATGCACGCGAAGCCGACGGCCATCAGCGTGGTGCCCAGGAAAAGCACCATCCGCAGTCCGAGTCTGGGGACATACCAGAACGACAGCGCCGAGCAGATGCCCAGCGGCACCATAAAAGGCCCAAAGGCCAGCGCCGTCGTCAGCGGCGAATAGCCTTTGATCTGCTGGACGTATTGCATCGCGAGGTAGAAGAAACCGAACGTTCCGCCAAAGAGGATGATGATCGAGGCCACCCCGGACGCAAAACCGGGGTCCGCGAACAGCCGCACGTCCAAAAGCGGTTGGCGCTTTCGGAGTTCGATGGCGCCGAACACCGCGGCGAGGACCGTCCCGAGGACGAGCCCACCCCAGACGACGGAGTCGCTCCAGCCCCGGTTGGGCGCTTCCAGAATGGCGATTACCCCGATCGCGACCGCCGCGCCGATCAGGATCGCGCCGAACCAATCGACCCGAGGAGCGCCGGGATCACGCGACGACGAAACGGTGCATCCCAGCACAAAGATCGCCAAGCCGGCCGCGCCCAGCGCCCAGAAGATCGCGTGCCAGTCCCAGAAGCGCAGCAGCACACCGGAACCGAGCATGCCGATGACACCACCGGAACCCGCAGTGCCGGCCCAGACACCAACGGCCTTGAGCCGCTGATCCTTCGGGTACGCGACGGTCAGCAGTGACAGCGTCGCGGGCATCACAAAGGCGGCGCCTACACCTGCCAGCGCCCGGCCCACGACGATCTGCAGGGGCGAGTGCAGCATCGCCGGCGCCATTGACGCCAGCGAGAAGATCATCAGACCGGCCAGCAGGGCACCCCGTCTGCCGTAACGATCGCCAATGGCTCCTGCGGGCAGCAGCAGGCAGGCCAGCGCCACGGTGTAACCGTCGACGATCCAGGTCAACTGCGTCTGCGTCGCCGTGGTGGCCACCGCAAGGTCACCCAGTGCCGTATTAAGCGCGGTCATCGACGCGACCACCAGCGACACGCCGGCGCAGGCGACAGCAAGGGTCCAGCTTCGAGCGCGGGCGCTCCCTGCGATGCCTGGCGCCTCATTACGCTGATCGGGTCGGATAAGGGTTTCGACCACAGTGACGCGCCTCCTTTCGGGGGCGTGGTAGGTATTCGAGACTAATGGTCTCGTACATAGACCGATAGTCTCGTAGCCAAACAAGGAGGTGCATCACAATCAGCGATGGGATTAACGAGGATCCCCGTCCGGCACGGTCCCGGGCCCGTTTGCTCGAAGCCGCTGCCGCGCTGCTGCGCTCCGGGGGGCCGAGTGCGGTGACCATCGATGCGGTCACCCGTGGTGCCAACGTAGCGCGCGCCACGCTATATCGCCACTTCCCCACCGGAAATGATTTGCTGGCAGCGGCTTTCAACAGTCTCATTCCGCCGGCACCCACGCCGCCGCAGGAGGGGTCGCTGCGGGACCGGCTTACCGCGTTGGTAGTGGCCCAAGCCGAGGCGGTGGCCGACGCTCCGGCGTTGCTCACCGCCATGTCCTGGGTAGCGCTGGGTCGCGATCTAGAGGAGTTGCCAGAAGCTGGCCACACCGGAGCCAGCTCGGCGATCAGCACGTTGCGTGAACGCATCGCGCAGCAGTACGCGGCGCCGTTCGACGCGATCTTCGACAGCCCGGAGGCGGCCGAGCTGGGGGAGGTCGACCGATCGCGTGCGATCGCCCTGCTGATCGGTCCGCTGGTGCTGGGGCGCCTGTCCACCCTGCCGGATTTCGACTACCGCGAATGTGCGCGCGCTGCCGTCGACGGTTTCTTGCATGTTCAGCGCGCGAGAAACAGGGAGGCTAGCGCGGCGAGTATCGAATCGGCAGGTGCTTGAGGCCGCCACAAAGCTGGACACCTCGCCCGCACAACCTGCTCAAAATGGTCACGTCGCCACGACCGAATATGTGCAGCTAGGAAGGCTGGTGAGGACAAACGAACCGGTAACCGCGGGACGCCCTAACCCTCAGTAGGCCCCGAGGGCGCGAGATTTGGCCGAGACGCTGATCTGAGGCATACTGTTCGGGTTGCCTTGAGCCAGGTTTTGCGCTTGGCCGGGCATACGACCAGCGCCCAAACGGGCGCGTCCGGTCCCAACCTTGGAGCGCGGCTAATTTCGGCCGCGGATCAGGCTGCGTAAGGGTGACACGCCCGACCGCGGGGGGCCGGGTGGACCACGACAGGTAAACAGCGGCGCAGTAGTCCGGCGCGACGCTAGATCGGCCCCAGCTTGGCCGGCCGATCGGCGCGCTGGGGGCAGAAGTGCCCGGACGGCACGGAAAGGCCCGAGCACGGGCCTCAAGTAGGAGTGAGGTAGGAGAAGCGTGGCGGGACAGAAGATCCGCATCAGGCTTAAGGCCTACGACCATGAGGCTATTGACGCCTCGGCGCGAAAGATCGTCGAGACCGTCGTCCGTACCGGTGCCAGCGTCGTAGGTCCGGTGCCGTTGCCGACCGAAAAGAACGTGTATTGCGTCATCCGCTCTCCGCATAAATACAAGGACTCGCGGGAGCACTTCGAGATGCGCACGCACAAGCGGCTGATCGACATCCTCGACCCGACGCCGAAGACCGTCGACGCGCTCATGCGTATCGACCTTCCGGCCAGTGTTGACGTCAACATCCAGTAGGGGATCGGCGAGCAATGGCAAGAAAAGGCATTCTGGGCACCAAGCTGGGCATGACGCAGGTGTTCGACGAAAACAACAGGATCGTGCCGGTGACCGTGGTCAAGGCGGGCCCCAACGTGGTGATCCGCATCCGCACACCGGAGCGTGACGGCTACAGCGCGGTGCAGCTCGCCTACGGCGAGATCAGCCCGCGCAAGGTCAACAAGCCGGTGACCGGTCAGTTCAGCGCCGCGGGCGTCAACCCGCGGCGTCACCTGGCCGAGCTGCGCCTGGACGACCCGGACGCAACCACCGAATACGAAGTCGGCCAGGAGCTGACGGCGGAGATCTTCGCCGACGGCAGCTACGTCGACGTGACCGGCACCTCCAAAGGCAAGGGCTTCGCCGGCACCATGAAGCGGCACGGCTTCCGCGGGCAGGGCGCCAGCCATGGCGCCCAGGCGGTGCATCGCCGCCCGGGTTCCATCGGCGGATGCGCCACACCCTCCCGGGTGTTCAAGGGCACGCGGATGGCCGGCCGGATGGGCAACGACCGGGTGACGGTCCAGAACCTGTTGGTACACAAGGTCGATACCGAGAACGGCGTGCTGCTGATCAAGGGCGCGGTACCCGGTCGCACCGGGGGACTCGTGATGGTTCGCAGCGCGGTCAAACGAGGTGAGAAGTAATGGCAGCACAAGACCAGCCGAAGACTTTAAAAATTCAGGTCAAGACGCCGGGTGGCAAGGTCGACGGCTCCATCGAGCTGCCGGCCGAGTTGTTCGATGCCCCGGTGAACATCGCGCTGCTGCACCAGGTGGTCACCGCCCAGCGGGCGGCTGCCCGGCAAGGGACCCACTCGACCAAGACCCGCGGCGACGTCCGGGGCGGAGGCAAAAAGCCCTACCGGCAGAAGGGAACCGGTCGCGCCCGGCAGGGCTCGACGCGCGCCCCGCAGTTCACCGGCGGCGGTGTGGTGCACGGTCCCAAGCCGCGTGACTACAGCCAGCGCACGCCCAAGAAGATGATCGCCGCCGCGTTGCGCGGGGCGCTGTCCGACCGGGCGCGCAACGGGCGCATCCACGCGGTGACCGAACTCGTCGAGGATCAGACCCCGTCCACCAAGAGCGCCAAGGCATTTCTGGGCACGCTGACCGACCGCAAGCAGGTGCTGGTGGTCATCGGCCGCGCCGACGAGGCGGGCGCCAAGAGCGTGCGCAACCTGCCAGGTGTGCATGTCCTGGCGCCCGACCAGCTCAACACCTACGACGTGTTGCGTGCCGATGACGTGGTGTTCAGTGTCGAGGCCCTCAATGCCTACATCGACGCTCACACTGCGACGAATACCGCTTCTGCCGAGGAGGTTTCGGCCTGATGGCGACCATCGCTGATCCCCGTGACATCATCCTGGCTCCGGTCATCTCGGAGAAGTCCTATTCGCTTCTCGACGACAACGTGTACACCTTTGTGGTGCACCCCGATTCGAACAAGACGCAGATCAAGATCGCCGTCGAGAAGATCTTTTCCGTCAAGGTCGCATCGGTGAACACCGCGAACCGGCAGGGCAAGCGCAAGCGCACCAGAACCGGATACGGCAAGCGCAAGAGCACCAAGCGCGCCATCGTCACGCTGGCGCCCGGCAGTAAGCCGATCGATCTGTTCGGAGCACCGGCCCCGTAGCCGAGCGCGAGAGAAAGACCTGATTAGACATGGCAATTCGCAAGTACAAGCCGACGACCCCCGGTCGTCGCGGCGCGAGTGTGTCCGATTTCGCCGAGATCACGCGGTCGGAGCCGGAGAAGTCGTTGGTGCGCCCGCTGCACGGTCATGGTGGGCGCAACGCCCACGGCCGGATCACCACCCGCCACAAGGGTGGTGGCCACAAGCGGGCCTACCGAGTGATCGACTTCCGCCGCAATGACAAGGACGGTGTCAACGCCAAGGTCGCACACATCGAGTACGACCCGAACCGCACCGCAAACATCGCACTGCTGCACTTCCTGGACGGAGAGAAACGGTACATCATTGCACCGCAAGGACTCTCGCAGGGCGATGTGGTGGAGTCGGGCCCCAACGCCGACATCAAACCGGGAAACAACCTGCCGCTACGCAACATCCCTGCGGGTACCTTGGTGCACGCGGTGGAGCTGCGTCCCGGCGGTGGCGCCAAGCTGGCGCGCTCTGCTGGCTCGAGCATCCAGTTGCTCGGCAAGGAGGCCAGCTACGCCTCGCTGCGCATGCCCAGCGGTGAGATCCGGCGCGTCGACGTGCGGTGCCGCGCCACCGTCGGTGAGGTGGGCAACGCCGAGCAGGCAAACATCAACTGGGGCAAGGCCGGGCGCATGCGGTGGAAGGGCAAGCGCCCGTCGGTCCGTGGCGTCGTGATGAACCCGGTGGACCACCCGCACGGCGGTGGGGAGGGCAAGACCTCTGGTGGCCGTCACCCGGTGAGCCCATGGGGCAAGCCCGAGGGCCGCACCCGCAATCCGAACAAGGCCAGCAACAAGCTGATCGTCCGACGCCGGCGCACCGGCAAGAAGCACTCGCGGTAAGAGGAGTAGCCAACCATGCCACGCAGCCTGAAGAAGGGCCCGTTCGTCGACGACCATCTGCTCAAGAAGGTCGACGTGCAGAACGAGAAGAACAGCAAGCAGGTCATCAAGACCTGGTCGCGGCGGTCGACCATCATTCCCGACTTCATCGGCCACACCTTTGCCGTGCACGACGGGCGCAAGCACGTCCCGGTGTTTGTCACCGAGGCGATGGTCGGTCACAAACTTGGTGAGTTCGCACCTACGCGCACCTTCAAGGGGCACATCAAGGACGACCGGAAGGCCAAACGGCGATGAGCACCACCACCACCGAATTTCCGACCGCGGTCGCCAAAGCACGGTTCGTGCGGGTGTCGCCGAGAAAGGCGCGCCGGGTGATCGACCTGGTGCGCGGCAAGACGGTGTCAGAAGCGTTGGACATTCTGCGCTGGGCGCCGCAGGTCGCGAGCGAGTCGGTCGCCAAGGTGATCGCCAGCGCAGCGGCCAACGCGCAGAACAACAATGGCCTCGACCCGGCCTCCCTGGTGGTAGCCACGGTCTACGCCGACGAGGGCCCCACGGCCAAGCGCATCCGGCCGCGCGCCCAGGGGCGGGCGTTCCGGATCCGCCGTCGTACCAGCCACATCACGGTGATCGTGGAAAGCCGGCCGGTCAAGGACCAGCGGTCGGCGAAGTCGTCGCGGGCCCGCCGCGCCGAGGGCAGCAAGGCCGCCGCGAAGAAAGCGCCGGCCAAGAAGGCCCCGGCCACCAAGGCTGCAGCCAGTTCGCCCGCCAAAAAGGCTCCGGCCAAGAAGGCTCCGGCCAAGGAGGCTCCGGCCAAGAAGGCTCCGGCCAAGACCTCTGCGGCTTCTGAAGCGAAGGGAGGCTCCGACTAGTGGGCCAAAAGATCAATCCGCATGGCTTCCGCCTCGGTATCACCACCGATTGGAAGTCGCGTTGGTATGCCGACAAGCAGTACGCCGAGTACGTGAAGGAAGACGTCGCGATCCGTCGGTTGCTGTCCACCGGTCTGGAGCGCGCGGGCATCGCCGACGTCGAGATCGAGCGCACCCGTGATCGGGTCCGGGTGGACATCCACACCGCGCGGCCGGGCATCGTCATCGGCCGCCGCGGCACCGAGGCCGACCGCATCCGCGCCGACCTGGAGAAGCTGACCGGCAAGCAGGTCCAGCTGAACATCCTCGAGGTCAAAAACCCTGAGTCGCAAGCACAATTGGTGGCCCAGGGCGTTGCCGAACAGCTGAGCAACCGGGTGGCGTTCCGCCGCGCGATGCGCAAGGCCATCCAGTCGGCCATGCGTCAGCCGAACGTCAAGGGCATCCGGGTGCAGTGTTCGGGCCGCCTCGGTGGCGCCGAGATGAGCCGTTCGGAGTTCTACCGCGAAGGCCGCGTGCCGCTGCACACGCTGCGCGCCGACATCGACTACGGCCTCTACGAGGCCAAGACAACCTTCGGCCGGATCGGCGTGAAGGTGTGGATCTACAAGGGCGACATCGTTGGTGGCAAGCGCGAATTGGTTGCCGCCGCGCCGGCGGGCGCCGACCGGCCGCGCCGCGAGCGGCCGTCGGGCACCCGCCCGCGTCGCAGCGGCGCGTCGGGCACTACGGCCACTAGCACAGAGGCCGGACGGGCTGCAGGCGAGGAATCCGCGGCGTCGCCTGACGCGGCGCCTGCCCGCGAACCGCAGAGCACGGAGAGCTGAATCATGTTGATTCCCCGCAAGGTTAAGCACCGCAAGCAGCACCACCCACGCCAGCGCGGCATCGCCAGCGGCGGCACGCAGGTGAACTTCGGCGACTACGGCATCCAGGCGCTCGAGCACGCCTACGTCACCAACCGTCAGATCGAATCCGCGCGTATCGCCATCAACCGTCACATCAAGCGTGGCGGCAAGGTGTGGATCAACGTCTTCCCCGACCGCCCGCTGACCAAGAAGCCCGCCGAGACCCGGATGGGCTCCGGTAAGGGCTCGCCGGAGTGGTGGGTGGTCAACGTCAAGCCCGGTCGAGTGCTGTTTGAGCTCAGCTATCCCAACGAGCAAACCGCCCGGGCCGCGCTCACCCGCGCGATCCACAAGCTGCCGATCAAGGCGCGCATCGTGACCCGAGAGGAGCAGTTCTGATGGCAGTGGGAGTGTCGCCAGGCGAACTGCGGGAGCTTACCGAAGAGGAGCTCACCGAGCGTCTGCGCGAGTCCAAGGAAGAATTGTTCAACCTGCGCTTCCAGATGGCGACCGGCCAGCTCAGCAATAACCGCCGGCTCCGCACGGTGCGCCAGGAAATCGCGCGTATCTACACCGTGCTGCGCGAACGAGAGTTGGGCCTGGCATCTGGTCCTGACGGAAATAAGGAATCGTGATGGCAGAAGCCAAGAAAGAGGCTGCCCCGAAGAAGGCGCCCGCAAAGACCGCCCCCAAGAAGGCCGCCCCGACGGCGGCCGCGTCAAAAGACAAGGGGCCCAAGCACACTCCGAGCACACCCAAGCCGCGTGGGCGGCGCAAGACCCGCATCGGTTACGTGGTGAGCGACAAGATGCAGAAGACCATCGTGGTCGAGCTGGAAGACCGTATGCGCCACCCGCTGTACGGCAAGATCATTCGGACCACCAAGAAGGTCAAGGCGCACGACGAGAACAGCGTCGCAAGCATCGGCGACCGTGTCTCGTTGATGGAGACGCGTCCGATATCGGCGACCAAACGGTGGCGCCTCGTTGAGATTTTGGAGAGGGCAAAGTAGCCCTTCGGCGAGCAGCCGCAAAAGCCCCCGCACACTCGGCGTGTCGGGGGCTTTTGCGTCTGGTGGCGCGGCGTGCCGACAGCGCTTGCCGGGCCTTCGCAATCGCACACCGTCCGCCAGGACAAATCCTCAGCTGATTGCTACCTCACGCGTGTAATGTCCACGGACGTTCGGTATGTCCGCGCTCGGAGTTGATCCATCAGGGAAGTGAGGCTGGGCGGTGGCTGAATTCAACGGCAAGATCGAACTCGATATTCGCGATTCCGAGCCGGACTGGGGCCCGTACGCGGCACCGACCGCACCGGAGAACTCGCCGAACGTTCTCTACCTGGTCTGGGACGACACCGGCATCGCGACCTGGGACTGCTTCGGCGGCCTGGTCGAAATGCCCGCCATGAGCCGGATTGCTGAGCGCGGCGTGCGGCTGTCGCAGTTCCACACCACGGCGCTGTGCTCGCCGACTCGGGCGTCGCTGCTGACCGGACGCAACGCGACGACCGTAGGCATGGCCACCATCGAAGAATTCACCGACGGATTCCCCAACTGTAACGGCCGAATTCCGGCCGACACCGCGCTGCTCTCCGAGGTGCTCAACGACCACGGCTACAACACCTACTGTGTCGGCAAGTGGCACCTGACCCCGCTGGAAGAGTCCAGCATGGCGTCGACCAAGCGGCACTGGCCGACCTCGCGTGGCTTTGAACGTTTCTACGGCTTCATGGGCGGTGAGACCGACCAGTGGTACCCCGACCTGGTTTACGACAACCACCCGGTCAACCCGCCCGGCACACCCGAGGACGGTTACCACCTGTCGAAGGACATCGCCGACAAGACCATCCAATTCATCCGCGACGCCAAGGTGATCGCGCCCGACAAGCCGTGGTTCAGCTACGTGTGCCCCGGCGCCGGGCACGCGCCGCATCATGTCTTCGCCGAATGGGCCGACAAGTACGCCGGCAAGTTTGACATGGGTTATGAAAAGTACCGCGAAATCGTGCTGGAGAATCAGAAGTCGATCGGCATCGTGCCGGGGGACACCGAATTGTCGCCCGTCAACCCGTATCTTGACGTCAAGGGACCCCAAGGCGAGCCCTGGCCGCTGCAGGACACGGTCCGGCCGTGGGATTCGCTCAATGACGAGGAAAAGAAACTGTTCAACCGGATGGCCGAGGTGTTCGCCGGCTTCCAGAGCTACACCGACGCGCAGATCGGCCGGATCTTGGACTATCTCGAGGAATCCGGCCAGTTGGACAACACGATCATCGTGGTGATCTCTGACAACGGCGCCAGTGGCGAGGGCGGCCCGAACGGATCGGTCAACGAGGGCAAGTTCTTCAACGGCTACATCGACACCGTCGAGGAAAGCATGAAGCTCTTCGACCACCTCGGTGGGCCCGATACCTACAACCACTACCCGATCGGGTGGGCGATGGCCTTCAACACGCCCTACAAGCTGTTCAAGCGCTACGCCTCGCACGAAGGCGGTATCGCCGACCCGGCAATCATCTCGTGGCCCAACGGTATTGCCGCGCACGGTGAAATTCGCGACAACTACGTCAACGTCAGCGACATCACCCCGACCGTCTACGATCTACTCGACATAACACCGCCGGACACCGTCAAAGGTATTTCACAAAAACCATTGGACGGCGTGAGTTTCAAAGCGGCCCTTCAGGATTCCGACGCCGACACCGGCAAGACCACCCAGTTTTACACCATGCTGGGCACCCGCGGGATCTGGCATAAGGGCTGGTTCGCCAACACCGTGCATGCCGCCACACCGGCGGGCTGGTCACACTTCGACGCCGACCGCTGGGAGCTCTACAACATAGAGAAAGACCGAAGCCAGTGCCACGACCTGGCCGCCGATAACCCAGGCAAGCTCGAAGAGCTTACGGCGCTGTGGTTTTCCGAGGCCGCCAAGTACAACGGGCTACCGCTGGCCGACTTGAACCTCATGGAGACGCTGACACGTTTCCGGCCCTACCTGGTCGGCGAACGATCCAGCTACATCTACTATCCCGACTGCGCCGACGTCGGCATCGGGGCCGCCGCCGAGATACGGGGTCGTTCGTTCGCCGTGCTGGCCGAGGTGACGGTGGATAGCACCGGCGCCGAAGGCGTGCTGTTCAAGCAGGGCGGCGCGCACGGCGGGCACGTGTTGTTCATCCAGGACGGCCGCCTGCACTACGTCTACAACTTCCTCGGTGAGCGCCAGCAGTTGGTGTCGTCGACCAGGCCGGTACCGTTGGGCAGGCATCTGCTCGGCGTGCGCTATGCGCGGACCGGAACCGTGCCGAACAGCCACACACCATTGGGCGATCTCACGCTCTACTTCGACGACGACGCGGTCGGCACGCTTGCCGACGTGCAGGCGCACCCCGGAACGTTCGGGTTGGCGGGTGCGGGCATCACCGTCGGCCGCAACGGCGGTTCGGGGGTGTCCAGCCGCTACAAGGCGCCGTTTACGTTCACCGGAGGCACCATCGCCCAGGTCACCGTGGACCTGTCGGGCCGGCCCTACGAGGACGTGAAAAAGGGTCTTGCGCTTGCCTTTTCGCGTGATTAGCCGCTAGGCGGTGCTGGTGCGCGGGGTTGCCGCCGCGGCGGCCGCAGCACGCGTCCCCGGGACGCGCCACTTCGAAGCAGGGTTGGAGGAAATGCCGTGCTGGTATCGACCCGACTGCTAGCATCTGCCGCGGGCGGGCTCTGACGAGCCGATCCTGTTCATCCGGTTGCGCCGCGTTGGCGACGCGGCCCTCACCCAGCCCGGGAGGCGGTAACCATGACCATGCAGGCTCCGCCATCGGAGGCCGAGTCAGCGGGCTCGTCGTCACGAGGACTGCGCGTGGCCGCCACGCTCGGGATCCTGGCGGCCGTCGCGGTGGTTTATGTCGTCTCGCTGATTTCGGTGCATCTGTTGGCCAAATCGGCGCCCGCGCTTCCCCCGGTGGATTTCGACAAGATTGAGGCCGAGGACAGCGTCGTGCAGGTGCGCCTCGAGAAGCTGGACACCGTGGCAAACCGTCTGACGGTGAATGTGCTTGTCTATCCCAAGGATTCGTTGTACGACAAGAACTTTGGGGTGCTGACGACAGACGCGTCCGTGCGGCTGTATCCAGACAACGACTTGGGCGACTTGCAATACCCAGTGGGCAAGGCACCAGCACAGGTCAGCACCAATCTCGTGGCGCACGGCGATCCCGGTAACTGGCCCTTCGACTCCTACAGCACAGACGAGATCGCCGCCGACGTCTTCACGGGTTCCGGGGCGACCAAAGAAAAAGCACTGGCCCGCGTCGAGGTGATCGGAAAATTGGACGGCTGGGACGCGACCGTCACCCGAATGCACGATCCCGCCGATCCCCCTGATGTTCAGGACAACGTGCGGATCACGTTGTCCAGGTCGAAGGGATCGTTGATCTTTGATATCGGCATCTGCCTGGTCCTAATCGCCCTGCCCGTGTTGGCGCTATGGGTGGCCATTCCCATGGCGCTGGGCAGAACGTCGTTCTTGCCGCCGTTCATAACCTGGTACGGCGCAATGCTTTTCGCCATCGTCCCGTTACGCAACATCCTGCCGGGTG
>Ga0213876_10001317_pt1 | contig 15593 bp, 15 predicted proteins | sample BarmaccomBMRX_R9_FD_160113 | JGI IMG/M metagenome (GOLD analysis project Ga0213876, IMG submission 160113) | Root-associated microbial communities from Barbacenia macrantha in rupestrian grasslands, the National Park of Serra do Cipo, Brazil - RX_R9 | ecosystem: Host-associated > Plants > Roots...
GCAGGACCGGATCCGCGCGTGGGTGGATGCGAAGCCGGAGTTCTCGAGCCTGGCGCGGTCCATCGCGCTCAAGCACCTGGACGAGGGGCTGATCGACCGCGGGATCACGCGCGACCTCGCCTGGGGCGTGCCGGTGCTGCGCCACGGGGAAGTGAGGCCCGGGTTCGAGAGCAAGGTCTTCTACGTCTGGTTCGACGCCCCCATCGAGTACATCGGCGCCACCGAGGAGTGGGCCGATGCGACCGGCGCCGACTGGCGGCGCTGGTGGCGCGAGGACGCCGGCGCCGCGGACGTCCGCTACGTCGAGTTCATGGGCAAGGACAACGTCGCGTTCCACACGGTGAGCTTCCCCGCCACGTTGCTGGGCTCGGCCGAGCCCTGGAAAAGCGTCGACGTGCTGAAGGCCTTCAACTGGCTGAACTGGTACGGCGGCAAGTTTTCCACCTCCGAGCAGCGCGGCGTCTTCATGGACACGGCCCTGGAGCTGCTGCCCGCGGACTACTGGCGCTGGTATCTGACCGCCAACGCCCCGGAGCACTCGGACAGCGCCTTCACCTGGGAGCAGTTCCAGAGCAGCGCCAACCGCGACCTCGCCGACGTGCTCGGCAACTTCGTGAACCGGATCCTGAAGTTTTGCGAGACGCGGTTCGAAGGCGTTGTGCCGGAGGGGGGCCTCCCCGGGCCTCTGGAGGAGAAGCTCGCGGCGGAGGTCGCGGCGCGGCTCGCGGACCTCACGGCCCAGATGGAGGCGATCGAGGTGCGCAAGGCGGCCCAGGCGCTGCGGGCGCTCTGGGTGCTCGGCAACGAGTACCTGCAGGAGGCCGCGCCGTGGAGCGCGATCAAGACCGATCCGGAGCGGGCCGCCGTGGTCGTCCGCACCGCGGTCAATCTCGCGGCGCTCTTCGCCCGCACCAGCGCGCCGGTGCTTCCCTTCACCGCCGAGACCCTGGCCGCGGCGCTGGGCGAGTCCTATCCGGGGCCCTGGCCGGGCCTCGACGTCGCCGCCGAGCTCGCCAAGGTCCCCGCCGGGCGACGCATCCGCACGCCGCCGGTGCTGTTCAGGAAGGTGGAGGACGCCGACGTCGAGGCCTGGTCGGCGCGGTTCGGCGGCGCGGCGAGCTGAGCTGCGCCTATCGCCGGACGAACGTGGGCGCCGACTTCCCGAGGAACGCCGCCACCGCGCCCTTGTGGTCCTCGGTCTGGGCCAGCGCCCGGGCTTCTCGCCGCTCCATGCGCCCGCCGTCCTCCGGGCTGAGGTGGAGCGCCAGGTCCGCGACGCGCTTGCTCGCTTCCACGGAGAGGGGGGCGCGGCTGGCGATGCGCTCGGCGAGGGCGACGCCCGCCGCCCGGAGGCGATCAGGCGCGTGGATCTCGGTGACGAGGTTGAAGCGCAGCGCCGCCTCGGCGTCGAAGGGGCTGCCGGTGAGCAGCATGGCCTTGGCCGCCGCCACGCCGATCAGCCGCGGCAACTTGTAGGCCGAGGCGATCAGGCCGACGTTGACCCCGGCGCAGACGAACTTCGCCTCCGAGGAAGCGAGGCGCAGGTCGCAGCAGAGGGCCAGCTCCAGGCCGCCGCCGACGCACCAGCCGTTGATCAGCCCGATCACCGGCAGACGCGTGCGCTCGAGGCTCGCGAACAAGGTCCCGAGCCCGGTTCTGAATTCGCCCCCGCCGGGCGTCTCGGTCGCCGCCCGCTCGTCGTTCAGATCGGCGCCTGCGCAGAAGGCGGGGCCGCGACCGGTGACGACGAAGGCGCGGACCTCGTGGTCCGCCTCGGCCGCGACGAGGGCGCTCTGAAGCGCGCCGACCATGCCGGCTCTGAGGGTGTTGCGCGGCGGATTGTCGAGCTCGGCCAGCACCACATGGCGGCCGATGCGCTCGAGGTGGACCGTGCCGCTCATCAGGCCACGATCCCTTCCCCCTTCAGTCCCTCGATCTCGCGCTCGCTCATCCCCAGCCCCTGCAACACCTCGTCCGTGTGCTCGCTGAGCCGGGGCGCGGCGGAGCGAACCGCAAACGGCAGGCCCGCGAAGCGAACCGGCTGCCCCACCAGGGCTATGGGTCCCTTGGTCGGGTGGACGGCCGGCGCGGCCATCCCCGTGGTCTTCACGTGCGGATCCTCGAACGTCTGGTCCACCGAATAGACGGGGCCGCAGGGGACGCCCGCCTCATTGAGCAGCTCGACCCACTCGGCGCTGGTCCGTGTCCTGATCGCGCGCCCGATCTCGGCGTTGACCGCCGCCCGGTTGCGGAGCCGGGCCTTGCCGGAGTCGAACTGCGGATCGCCGCAGAGGTCCTCGCGTCCGATCGCCGCGCATAGCCGCGCGAACATGCGCTGGCCGCCCGCTGCGACGTTCACGTGGCCGTCGCTGCTCTGGAACAGACCCATGGGCGCGATGGTAGGGTGATCGTTGCCGACTTGGCCCGGAACGTCGCGGTTCACGAGCCAGCGCGCCGCCTGGAAGTCCATCACCCCGATCTGAGCCCCCAGCAGGTCGACCTGCACCCAGCGGCCGACACCGGTGCGCTCGCGCTCGACCAGGGCGGTGAGGATCCCCGAGGCGCAATAGAGACCGGCGGCGATGTCCGAAATGGCCGCGCCGGCGCGCATCGGTCCGCGCCCGGGCTCGCCGGTGACCGACATCAGGCCGCCCATGCCCTGGACGATCTGGTCGAGACCCTGCCGGTCGCGGTAGGGGCCCTCTTGCCCAAATCCCGATATGCTCGCGTAGACCAGCCGCGGGTTGATCCGGCGCACGGCTTCGTAGTCGATCCCGAGCCGGCTCTTCACGTCCGGGCGGAAGTTCTCCACCACCGCGTCCGCCTGCTGCGCCAGCCGCAGGAAGATGCGCCGGCCCTCCGGGCGCTTGAGGTCGAGGGCCAGGCTCCTCTTGTTGCGGTGCAGGTTCTGGAAGTCGGCGCCTTCCCGATGGCCGATGACGCCCTCGCCGCCGGCCGGGTTTTCGATCATCAGGGTCTGTGCGCCCCAGTCGGCCAGCTGGCGCACCGCCGCCGGACCGGCCCGGGCCTGGGTGAGGTCGAGAACCGTCAGGTGTTCGAGCGGCAGCGGCGCCAAGGGTCCCCCTGCGAACGGTGCGGGAGAGAAGGGTAGGCGGGTTTGAGCCCCATCGCCAAGGCCGGCCGCCGGTGGGCCGATCAGACCCGGAGGAGGCGCAGGTCGACGACGCCGTCCCAGACCATGTGCAGAGCGACGAAGAGCACCACCACGAGGCCCACGTAGCCGACCCAGGGCCAGCGGTGCAGCAGGCGCGCGACGCCCATGGCCGCCAGGCCGGTGAGCGCGATCGAGAGCGCCAAACCCACGAACAGCAGCCAGGGCGGCTGGTCGCGCGCCACGCCGGCGATGGCGAGCACGTTGTCGAGGGAGGTCGATACGTCGGCCACCAGGATCATGCCGAGCGCCCGCCCGAGGGTCTTCGGCTGCCGGGCCTTGTCGGTGTCGTGCTTGCGCCCGGTTCCGCGCAGGTCACGCCACATCTGCCAGCCGACCAGCAGCAGCAAGAGGCCCCCCGCCACGAGCAGGCCGCCGCCCCCCGCCTTCAGCAGGCCGACGGCGAAGAAGGCCAGCACGCAGAGCAGCGTCACCGAGCCGGTCAGGCCGAGCATGATCGCCATGCGCCGCTGCGGCGCCGGCAGCTCGGCGGCAGCCATGCCGATGGCGACGGCGTTGTCGCTGGCCAGGGTGGCGTCGATGAGCACGATCTGGGCGAGGGCCGCGATGAGCCCGCCCCCCGGCAGTTCGTCGAACACGCTGAGGAGCTGCCCCATGGCCGCTGATTTGCCGTGCTCCGGGCCCGGAGGCAAGCGCCTCCTCCGGTCAAAGCCCGGCTTGATCTTCGCCGCGCCCACGACTTAGCTCGTAGCGTCCCGTGTCGGAAGTTCGCCAGAGCATCGGGGCGGGCGCCGCGCGAACTTCTGACGCGATAAGGACGCGAGCAAAGCTAATGTGGTCTACGAATTTGAGGTTCGCTGCGGCGCCTGCCCCCAAAATCAGGCGAACTTCAAATCCGCCACACCAGCGACGTTCCAGGAGCGCCCGCCCGAGATGACCACCCCCGCCGCCAAGCCCGCGCTCGAGATCTGGCTGGAGCGGGGGCTCTTCGCCTCGCGCTGGCTGATGGCGCCCTTCTACGTCGGGCTCGCGGTGGGCCTTGCTGCGCTGCTGGCGGTGTTCATCCAGGAGGTGGCGCATGAGGCCCCGGCGCTGTTCCGCGAGGGCGGCGCCTCCCACGCGATCGTCTTCGCCCTGTCGCTGATCGACCTGTCGCTGAACGCCAACCTCATCCTGATCGTGATCTTTGCGGGCTACGAGAACTTCGTCTCCCGGATGGATGTGGGCGAGCACCACGATCGCCCCGACTGGATGGGCGCCCTGGACTTCACCGACATGAAGATGAAGCTGACCGCCTCGATCGTGGCGATATCGGCGGTGGCGCTGCTGCGCGCGTTCATGGCGCTGGCCGACGAGGGGCTGGCGCCCGATGCGGCCAGGCTCGGCTGGCTGGTCGGCCTGCACCTGACCTTCGTGGTCTCGGGGGTGATGATGGCGGTGATGGACCGGCTCAGCCAGAAGCCGGGCCGCTGAGCGGTCCGGACCGCTGGCTCGCCGCGTAGAGCGCCACCGCGGCGGCCGCCGCGACGTTCAGGGTCTCGAAGCCCTCGCTGGTGGGGATTCTCGCCAGGGCGTCGCAATGCTCGGCGACCAGACGGCGAAGACCCTCGCCCTCGGAGCCCAGCACCAGCACCGTGGGGCGCCCGTCCAGCACCGCCGCCAGGGGATCGCTGGCCCCGCCCGCCAGCCCCACCGCGCGCCAGCCGAGGTCGGCGAGCTCGTCGAGGGCCCTGGCGAGATTCACCACCCGCGCGTGCGGCGCCTGGTCGATGGCGCCGGCGGCGGCCTTGGCAAGCGCGCCGGCCAGGGGAGGGGCGCGCCGGTCCTGGACGATGACCCCCCGCGCTCCGAAGGCGGCGGCGGAGCGGAAGACCGCCCCGACGTTCTGCGGATCGGTCACCTGGTCCAGCATCACGAGGACGCCGCTGGCCGGTGTCGCCAGCTCCGCCAGCGTCATGGGCTCGATGGGCGCGGTCTTCAGCGCCACGCCCTGATGGACGGCGCCGGCGGGCAGAAGCCGGGCGATCGCCGTTCCCTCCTGGACCTCCGGCGCCGGCAGCTCCGGGAATTGCGCCTGGAGCTGGCGGGTCCGCTCGGCGGTGGCGACCAGGCGCCGAGGCGCGCCCCGGGCGGGATTGGCGAGCGCGGCCAGCACCGGGCGCCAGCCCCAGAGCCAGTCCGATCCCGGTGAGGGGGCGCTTTTCGGCGGTCGCGCCGGCCCCGTCCGGGCCGGAAGCGGGACCCAGCCCTTGCCCTCGTTGCGCCGCGAATGGCGGGCCACTATAAGACGCCCTCCGATTTTCGAGGCCTCTCCAGAAGGCCGATCCCCTGACTGTCTTAGGCTGATCGGCCGGCAGCGCAACCGGGACCGGCCACGGGCGACTTTCGAGGTCGGGGCCTTGGCGGCCGGTCGGGGGAATGTCCCGAGTGGCAAAGGGGGCGGACTGTAAATCCGCTGGCGTCAGCCTTCGTAGGTTCGAGTCCTACTTCCCCCACCACCGGCGCCAGGATGACTTGCGTTGCGGCGCCTCCTCCGGGCGGCGCGGGTATAGCACAATGGTAGTGCAGCAGCCTTCCAAGCTGAGGATGCCGGTTCGATCCCGGCTACCCGCTCCAGCCCGCCGGCCCGCATGACGGCCAATTAAGCTGCGCCTCGCGCCCGTTCTCGCTAGGCTGACGAGCGAGGGAGGAACGCGCATGCGCCAGTTTCTGGTCGGCCTCGCAGCCGTGGCCGGCTTGGCCGCGGGCTGCCCGGCCGCCGACGCCGCCGCCGCCCCGTCGGTGGAGATCCGCCAGGCGGCGGTGCGGGTGGTGGTGCTGCCCGAGCCGCGCTCCGACGTGAAGGTGGTGGTGCTGCAGCCCAATCCCAGGCTGCCGCTAAGGATCTGGCGCTCGGGCGAGCGTAGCCTCATCTCCGGAGAGCTGGACGGGCGCATCCGCGGCTGCCAGACCAGGGACGGCGAGCCCAGCGTAGTCATCGAGGGGCTTGGAGAGACGCCGCTGACGGCCCTGCCTTACGTGGCGATCCACACGCCGCTCGAGGTGCGGGTGTCGGCCGGCGGCGCCGTCTGGGGCGAGGTGGGCCGCAGCGCGGCGTTGCTGTTCTCCAACACCGGCTGCGGCGACTGGGTCATCGCCAATGTCCGCGGACACTTGCGCCTCAGCCTCGCCGGGAGCGGCCGTGGGCGGGCCGGCGACGCCGGCTATTCGGAGCTGCTCAGCGATGGCTCAGGCGCAATCTCCGCCCGCAGAATTCTGGCCGGCGTCGTCGCCATGAGCACCGGCTCGGGCGATATCGACATCGCCGAGGTCGACGGGCCCTTCACCGCCAGGGTGGCGGGCTCGGGCGCGGTGCGGGCCGCCGGCGGCCATGTGACCCGCATGAGCGCCACCATCGCCGGCTCGGGCGGCGTGACCCTGGACGGGATCGCCGAGAGCCTCGACGCCTCGATCATCGGGTCCGGCGACGTGCGGGTCGGGCGGGTGGCCGGCGCGGTCAAGCGGTCGGTGATCGGCTCGGGTCGGGTGCGGATCGGCTCCTGAGCGGGGGCCTCAGAAGCGCTCGCCCACCATCTCCTCGCTCTTGGCCCACAGCGCCTTTGCCCGCTCGGGGTCGAGCGCGTAGGCGCGCACCCCGCCGGCCTGATAGGCCCCGACCTCGGAGACCTCGGCCACGCGGCAGTCCTCGCAGTAGCGTCCGCCGGCCGCGACCGGGTCGGCCACGAAGGCGGCCCAGACCGAGGTGGCGGCGCCCTGGGGAACCGACTTGTGGTGGGGCGTCGGCGGGGGGGCGTCCCGGTTCATGCGCTCGACGGCGATGCTCGCCCGCTGGGCCACCTCGGGCGTCAGATGACGGCTGAGCTGGGTTTCGAGGATGATTCCAGGATGCACGGCGATCGCGCGCACGCCGCGGCCCTTGTGTCGGCGGTCGAACTCCACCGCGAAGAGGATGTTGGCGGTCTTCGAGCGGCCGTAGGCGCCGAACTCGGTGTAGGGGGTGCGCTCGAAGCCAGGATCCTCGAGGTCGACATCCGCCATCCGGTGTCCGCCGGAGGAAAGGACGACCGCCCGCGCCCCGCCCCTCAAGAGCGCCGCCAGGCGGTTCACCAGCACGAAGTGGCCGAGGTGGTTGGTTCCGAACTGGGTCTCGAAGCCATCCTGCGTCTCGCCTTTGGGGCAGGCCATGACGGCGGCATTGGCGATGATCGCGTCGAGGGGTTTGCCAGCGGCGTTCAAAGCGTCCGCGCAGGCCCGCACGCTGGCCAGCGAGGCGAGGTCCAGCGCAATCAGCTCGAGCCCGCCGCCGCGCGCGCCGTCGCCGATGTGCGCCGTCGCCCTGCCGGCCTTCGCAAGGTCGCGCGCCGCGCCCAGCACGTGCGCCCCGCGGGCGGTAAGCGCCCGGGCGGTCTCCACCCCGAGGCCGGCCGAGACGCCGGTGATCAGGACGCGCTTGCCTGAAAGGTCGACGCCCTGCAGCACGGCGTCCGCCGTGGATTCCCAACCGAACTGCGCCGCCATGCCACTCTCCTTCGCCAAGGTGCATAGGCGGCGGGCAAGGGCTTGGCCATCGGCGCCGCCCGGTCGGGCCACGGGGCGGCGCGGGCCCTGGCTGATCGGCCGCCGTTGCATTAGGACTTGCCGCAACCGAGGAGGAGGGCGCCATGGACTATCGGCTTTTGGGGCGGACGGGGGTCGAGGTGAGCCCGCTCGGCCTCGGCTGCATGATGTTCGGCGACCGCACCACGCCCGAGGACTCCTACGCGATCATCGACCGGGCCCTCGATGTGGGGATCAACTTCTTCGACACCTCCAACTCCTACGGCAAGGGCCGCAGCGAGGAGGTCACCGGCGAGGCGCTGGCGCGCAACGGCAAGCGCGACAAGGTGGTGTTGGCCACCAAGTATTTCATCCGGCTCGGCGACGGCCCGAACATGATGGGCTCCAGCCGGCGCTTCATCATCGAGCAGTGCGAGAAGAGCCTAAGACGGCTCAAGACCGACCACATCGACATCTACCAGCAGCACCGCCCCAACCCGAACACCGCCATCGACGAGACGCTGAGGGCCCTCGACGACCTGGTGACCTCGGGCAAGGTCCGCTACATCGGAACCAGCACCTTCGCCGCCTGGCAGGTCGTGGAGGCGCTCTGGGCGTCCGACCACCATCGGCTCAACCGGTTCGCCACCGAGCAGCCGCCCTACAACATCTTCGAGCGCCGGATCGAGCGGGACCTCATTCCCATGGCCCAGACCTACGGGATCGCCATCCTGCCCTGGAGTCCGCTTGCGGCCGGCCTGCTCACCGGCAAGTACGGTCACGGTCGCCCGGCGCCGGACGATGCGCGCTACGTGCGCTGGCCGGGCCAGCCGCTGGAGCGCGCCCGCTGGGTCGAGCCGGTCTACGACGCGGTGGACAAGCTGAAGCCGCTGGCCGAGGCCAAGGGCTGCAGCCTTTCGCAGTTCGCCCTCGCCTGGGTGATGGCCCAGCCCGGCGTCACCAGCCCCATCATCGGCCCGCGCACCATGGAGCAGCTGGAAGATAACCTGAAGGCGCTCGAGGTGACGATCACGGCGGATGACCAGAAGGCGGTGGACCGCATCGTGCCGCGCGGCGGGGTGGTGGTGCCCTATTACGAGGCGATGTTCGGCCCCCACCCGCATCGGATCTAGGGAAGCCGCCCGGGTCGCCCGCAGCGGGGCGCGCCTGCAACCGGAGGATTGCTATGCTGAAAATCTACCACATGCCCAACAGCCGCTCCGACCGGGTCGTCTGGATCGCCGAGGAGCTGGGCTTGCCCCACGAGCTCGTCCTCAAGCACCGGGCGGAGCTGAAGCTCCCGGACTACCTGACCCTCAATCCGCTGGGGACCGCCCCGGCGATCGAGGACGGGGAGGCGGCGATGCTCGAGTCGTGCGCCATCGTCGAGTACCTGGCGGACCGCTACGACACCGAGAACCGCCTCTCGCCGCCGCTTCGGAGCGCGGCACGCGCCCCTTACCTGCAGTGGCTGCACTTCGCCGAAGCCACCCTCTGGCCGCAGATCGCCGCCTATCTCGCCGCCGCCGGCCGCTTCACCGGCCAGCCCCCGAACGAGCCGGCCATGGCCGAGGCCAAGGCCAAGATCGCCAACTTGGTCAACTTCATCGACAACACCCTGGCGCGCAGCCCCTACATCGCCGGCCAGACCTTCAGCGCCGCCGACATCGCCGTCTACTGGGCCCTGGCGATCTGCAAGATGCTGAGAACCTTCGACGAGCGCGAGACCAAGAACGTCAGCGCCTACGCGGCCCGGATCCAGGAGCGGCCGGCCTACAGGAAGGCGGTGACCGCGCCCGAGGGCTGGACGAACCAGCCGCCGGGATCGGTCCCGACGCCGCCCGTGCAGCGCATTTCCTAAGGCGGCCCGGGCCGAGACGACCGACCGCGCCTTGACTGCGGCCGGCGACGTAGGCCTCTACCCGACACGCATTTCAAGAAGGCCAGGAGCCATTTGATGAAACTCGATTCCTCTCTTTCCGCCGTCGTCACCGGGGGCGCCTCCGGTCTGGGGGCCGCAACCGCCAAGGCCCTGCGCGACCTGGGCGTCAAGGTCGCCATCTTCGACTTCAACCCCGAGACCGGGGAGAAGAAGGCCGCCGAGATCGGCGCGGTCTTTTGCCACGTCAACGTCATGGACGACGCCTTGGTGGACGCCGGCTTCGCCAAGGCGCGCGCGGCGAACGGGCAGGAACGGATCCTGGTCAACTGCGCCGGCGGGGGCGTCCCGGGCGGCGGCGGCGGCAAGACCATCTCGCGCAACCGCGAGAGCGGCGAGATCGTCCGCCACACGGCCGACCACTTCGAGCGCACCATCGGCCTCAACACCGTGGGCACCTTCCGCTGCATCACCGCCGCGGCCGCCGGCATGCTGACCCTCGAGCCGCTCAGCGAGGACGGAGACCGGGGCGCCATCGTCAACACCGGCTCGGTCGCCGCCCAGGACGGCCAGATCGGACAGGTGGCCTATTCGGCCGCCAAGGCCGCCATCGCCGGCATGACCCTGACCATCGCCCGCGACCTCTCCAGCGAGGGGATCCGGGTCAACACCATCCTGCCCGGAATCATGGCCACCCCGCCGATGCTGGCGGTGCGCGAGCGCAACCCGAAGGTCTGGGAGGCTCTGAACGCCTCGGTGCCGTTTCCCCGCCGGCTCGGCCGACCCGAGGAGTTCGCCGACCTGGCGCTCACCATGCTGCGGAACAACTACTTCAACGGCCAGGTCGTCCGCCTCGACGGCGCCATCCGCATGCCGCCTCGCTGAGCGGGCGCCGACGTCTTCGGGCGCTCAGAACCGCTCCTCGCCGGTGCGCCGGTAGGGGTCGGGGAAGTCCCGGTAAAGGGCGAAGACGGGGTTCGCTACGAGGGAGTTCACCGCGAAGTGGACTCCCTCGAGCGGCTCGGTGCGGTCGGAGACCCTCCGGAAAGCCTCGTCGAGCTGCGCCAGGTTCTTCGTCTCGATCATCAGGTGGAACTCGCCCAAGCCCGGCGGCGCCAGGCCCAGCTTGCGGCGGGTAAGCCGCCAGCCCTCGACCAGGCCCTCGGCCTCGAGCGCTCCCATGTAGGCGGCGACGCTCTCGCTGAAGCCGAGGTCGCCGACCCCGGGCTTCAGGTCGCACCAGACATGATAGATGTCCATTTTGAGGCTCCCGGCTCGCCCGACGACGCCCCCACGACGCCGTTGACTGAATCGGGCTTGGCGCTTATCTAGCGCCCTCCTTCGAGGCCGCGCGAGAGCCGGTCCCGATGAACCGGAGGTCCGCCCCGCGGGCCGCTCGACGCGCCGGAGCCCCTTGGGCCGCTTCGGCGCCGTTTCGTGTTTATCGGGCCGTTTCTGCATGCGTCTCGATTCAAAACCGAAGAGTCTTGATGCCCACCGTCAACCAACTGATCCGCAAGCCGCGCGTCTCCAAGGTGGCGCGTAACAAGGTGCCGGCCCTGAAGGGCTCGCCGCAGCGCCGGGGTGTCTGCACCCGCGTCTATACGGTGACGCCGAAGAAGCCGAACTCGGCCCTGCGGAAGGTGGCCAAGGTGCGCCTGACCTCCGGCATCGAGGCGGTGTGCTACATCCCCGGCGAGGGCCACAATCTGCAGGAGCACTCGGTGGTGCTGATCCGCGGCGGCCGCGTGAAGGACCTGCCCGGGGTGCGCTACCACATCCTGCGCGGCGTGCTGGACACCCAAGGGGTCAAGGACCGCCGCCAGCGCCGCTCCCTCTACGGCGCCAAGCGTCCCAAATAAGGTAGAAAGCCCATGTCGCGCCGCCGCCGAGCCGAGACCCGCAAGGTCCTCCCTGACCCCAAGTACGGCGACATCGTCGTCACCAAGTTCATGAATTACGTGATGTACGAGGGCAAGAAGGCCGTCGCCGAGAACATCATCTACGGCGCCTTCGACATCATCGAGACCAAGCGCCGGGACGTGGGGCCCCTGGAGGCCTTCCACGCCGCCCTCGACAACGTCGCCCCCTCGGTGGAGGTGCGCTCGCGGCGGGTCGGCGGGGCCACCTATCAGGTGCCGGTGGAGGTGCGCCCCGAGCGGCGCCGGGCGCTGGCCATCCGCTGGCTGGTGACGGCCGCCCGCAACCGCGGCGAAAACACCATGACCGAGAAGCTGGCAGGGGAATTGCTTGACGCTTCCAACAACCGCGGCGCGGCCGTGAAGAAGCGTGAGGACACCCACAAGATGGCGGAAGCCAACCGCGCCTTCTCGCATTACCGCTGGTGAGCCCCATATAGGACGCCCCACTAGCCATACCCTTTCACGCGCGGGCGGTTTGAGCTAAACCGCCCGCGCCGTTCGTTCACCCCCCATCGACGGATACGGCAGAGCCCCTTCCATGCCCCGCACCCACAAGATCGAGGACTACCGCAACTTCGGCATCATGGCGCACATTGATGCTGGAAAAACAACGACGACGGAGCGGATCCTCTACTACACCGGCAAGAGCCACAAGATCGGCGAAGTCCATGACGGCGCGGCCACCATGGACTGGATGGAGCAGGAGCAGGAGCGGGGGATCACCATCACCTCCGCGGCCACCACCGCCTTCTGGAACAACAAGCGGCTCAACATCATCGACACCCCCGGGCACGTGGACTTCACCATCGAGGTGGAGCGCTCGCTCCGGGTGCTGGACGGCGCCGTGGCGGTGCTGGACGGCAACCAGGGGGTCGAGCCCCAGACCGAGACGGTCTGGCGCCAGGCCGACCGCTACAACGTCCCCCGCATCGTGTTCGTCAACAAGATGGACAAGATCGGCGCGGACTTCGACGCCTGCGTCGAATCCATCCGCGACCGGCTGGGCGTCAAGGCGGTGCCGATCCAGCTGCCGATCGGGTCGGAATCCTCGTTCAAGGGCCTCATCGACCTCGTACGGATGAAGGCGGTGGTCTGGGACAACGAGGCCCTGGGCGCCCGCTACCGCGACGAGGAGATCCCGGCGGATCTCAAGGACAAGGCCGAGGAGGCCCGTCACTTCATGGTCGAGAACGCCGTCGAGCTCGACGACGCGGCCATGGAGGCCTACCTCAACGGCGAGGAAGTCACCGAAGAGACGCTGAAGAAGTGCCTGCGCATCGCGGTGCTGACGGGCGCCTTCTATCCGATCCTCTGCGGCTCGGCGTTCAAGAACAAGGGCGTGCAGCCGCTGCTGGACGCGGTGGTGGACTACCTGCCTTCGCCCGTGGACATCCCGCCGACCCAGGGCATCGACTACAAGACCGAGCAGCCGGTGGAGCGTCGGGCGTCCGACGACGAGCCCCTGTCGGTGCTGGCGTTCAAGATCATGGACGACGCCTACGTGGGCACGCTCACCTTCTGCCGGATCTATTCCGGCAAGCTGGAAAGCGGCATGGGGCTCATCAACTCCTCGCGCGACCGGCGCGAGCGGGTGGGGCGGATGCTGCTGATGCACTCGAACAACCGCGAGGACATCAAGGAAGCCTACGCCGGCGACATCGTCGCCCTGGCGGGCCTGAAGGACACCCGCACCGGGGACACCCTGTGCGATCCCAGCAAGTCGCCGGTGATCCTCGAGAAGATGGACTTCCCCGATCCGGTGATCGAGATCGCCATCGAGCCCAAGTCCAAGGCCGACCAGGAGAAGCTGGGCGTGGCCCTGCAGAAGCTGGCCGCCGAGGATCCGACCTTCCGGGTCTCCACCGACCAGGAGTCGGGCCAGACCATCCTGAAGGGGATGGGCGAGCTGCACCTGGACATCAAGGTCGACATCCTGAAGCGCACCTACAAGGTCGAGGCGAACATCGGCCAGCCGCAGGTGGCTTACCGCGAGACCCTCGGGCGTCGGACGGAGATCGACTACACCCACAAGAAGCAGACCGGCGGCTCGGGCCAGTTCGCCCGCATCAAGCTTGTTTTCGAACCTACCGAGGCCGGTTCGGGCTATGCGTTCGACAGCAAGGTCGTCGGCGGCTCGGTGCCCAAGGAGTACATCCCCGGGGTCGAGAAGGGCCTGGAGAGCGCCAAGGACAACGGCCTCTTGGCCGGCTTCCCGGTGATCGACTTCAAGGCGACGCTGATCGACGGGGCCTACCACGACGTCGACTCCAGCGTGCTCGCCTTCGAGATCGCCTCGCGCGCGGCGTTCCGCGAGTTGCGCGACAAGGCCCAGCCGAAGCTCTTGGAGCCGATCATGAAGGTCGAGGTGACCACGCCCGAGGACTACGTCGGCGACGTGATCGGCGACCTCAACTCGCGGCGCGGCCACATCCAGGGCTCCGAACAGCGGGGCAACGCCCAGGCGATCATCGCCATGGTGCCGCTGGCCAACATGTTCGGTTATGTGAACAGCCTGCGCTCGATGACCCAGGGCCGGGCCAATTTCCACATGGAGTACGACCACTACGACCCGGTGCCCCAGGCGGTCGCCGACGAGGTGGTTAAGAAATACGCTTGAAAAGGCGCGCCAGCGTCACCTAAACACGCCAACCCCAACGAGTAGCCTTCGAACGGCTGGAGCTTGATAGAATGGCCAAGGAAAAGTTTTCGCGCACCAAGCCGCACTGCAACATCGGCACCATCGGTCACGTCGACCACGGCAAGACGACGCTGACGGCGGCGATCACCCTGGTCCTGTCTAAGGCGGGCGGCGCGACGGCCAAGGCCTACGCTGACATCGACGCGGCGCCGGAGGAAAAGGCCCGCGGCATCACCATCAACACCGCCCACGTGGAATACGAGACCGCCAACCGGCACTACGCCCACGTGGACTGCCCCGGGCACGCCGACTACGTGAAGAACATGATCACCGGCGCGGCGCAGATGGACGGCGCCATCCTAGTGGTCTCCGCCGCCGACGGCCCCATGCCCCAGACCCGCGAGCACATCGTGCTGGCCCGCCAGGTCGGCGTGCCTGCCCTGGTGGTCTACCTGAACAAGGTCGACATGGTGGACGACGAGGAGCTGCTGGAGCTGGTGGAGATGGAGATGCGCGAGCTGCTCTCCGCCTACGAGTTTCCGGGCGACGACATCCCGATCATCCGCGGCTCGGCGCTGGCGGCGCTGGAGGGCCGCGATCCGGAGATCGGCGAGAAGTCGATCGCCGCCCTGATGAACGCAGTGGACGAGTACATCCCGCAGCCGGCCCGCGCCAAGGACCAGCCGTTCATGATGGCGGTGGAAGACGTGTTCTCCATCTCCGGCCGCGGCACCGTGGTCACCGGCCGGATCGACCGCGGGGTGATCAAGGTGGGCGAGGAGGTCGAGATCGTCGGCCTGCGTCCCACCCAGAAGACCGTCTGCACCGGCGTCGAGATGTTCCGCAAGCTGCTCGACCAGGGCGAGGCGGGCGACAACGTCGGCGTGCTGCTGCGTGGCACCAAGCGCGAGGACGTGGAGCGCGGTCAGGTGCTCTGCAAGCCGGGCTCCATCACCCCGCACACCAAGTTCGTGGCCGAGGCCTATATCCTCACCAAGGAGGAGGGCGGGCGTCACACCCCGTTCTTCAGCAACTACCGGCCGCAGTTCTACTTCCGCACCACCGACGTCACCGGCGTGATCCACCTGAAAGAGGGCGTGGAGATGATCATGCCCGGCGACAACGCCGAGCTGAACGTCGAGCTGATCACCCCGATCGCCATGGAGGAGAAGCTCCGCTTCGCCATCCGTGAGGGCGGCCGCACGGTGGGCTCGGGCGTGGTGACCAAGATCGTCGAGTAGGCTCGGACCGGCCTTGAAGGCCGGGGTGAACGGATCGTTAAGCACGGCCGCCGGAGCGATCCGGCGGCCGTTTGCGTCGGCCTAAGGGCCGATTAGGCGGAGCGTAAGGCTTGGGCGCTAGGTGTGTGGTCCCGGAATGAGCTGGTGCGGATCGATCTTGAAGATTGATCGGTCTTTGGTCCAGGCATCGCAGATCACCTGGTAGGGCGTTCGCCACCGCAGGGCCTTCAGGTGCTTGGCGAAG
>Ga0213876_10001318_pt1 | contig 15589 bp, 16 predicted proteins | sample BarmaccomBMRX_R9_FD_160113 | JGI IMG/M metagenome (GOLD analysis project Ga0213876, IMG submission 160113) | Root-associated microbial communities from Barbacenia macrantha in rupestrian grasslands, the National Park of Serra do Cipo, Brazil - RX_R9 | ecosystem: Host-associated > Plants > Roots...
GACCAACGCGAGCACCATGGGAAACATTTGCAGGATCAGCAAGGAACTTAAGGTGACCGACTTGAATTTGAATTTAAGCCGGGCGAAGGCGTAAGCCGCCGTTCCCGACAGCAGAATGATGGCGGCAGACGCGATCGACGACACTTTGATGGAGTTCCAGAACCAGAGTAGCGGCGGGGTTTCGGCCTGGACCACGTGGGTTTCGCCGGTAGCCGGATTGGCAATTTCCTGATAAGGGATGCCCAGGACGTACTTCCAATGCTCCAGGCTGACCTTGTCGGGGAACAATCCGCTCGGGGCGTAATTGCCGCGGCGGAAGGAAGCTGAAACCACCATGATGTAGGGCACGAGGACCAGCACCAGCAAGCTGATCAGGATCACGTGGGAAACCACGTGCCGGATTATGGATTTCTGTTCCGGTTTGAGCTTTCCGCGCGCGGCGGTTGGTGCGGGAACAGCTGATGCTTCCCCTGCTCCGGCCGGTTCTTGCAGTTGGGGTGCAACCGGTTCCCGGTTTGCAGCCGGCATTTGCGGTTCGGGAGTGATCCTTTTCATATTTTCACCTGGCGTCGGGTCATCCTGAGGTTCACCCAGGCCAGAGCCCCGACCAGGATGAAGAGGAGGGTGGCGATTGCGGCGGCCAAGCCGTAGTTCGTGCCGGAATCGCGGAAGGCAATATTGTAGGTGTAAGTTACCAGCAGGTCGGTTTCTCCTGCCGACCCGCCGACCATTTGGGGCCCCCCGGCGGTCAGCAGGTAGATCAGGTTGAAGTTGTTAAAATTGAACGCGAACGTGGAGATCAGGATAGGGATCATCGGCGGCAACACCAGGGGCAGCGTCAGCTTGAAAAAGTCGATCCTCGGGTTGCTACCATCAATGGCGCTCGCTTCGTAAATGCCTGACGGGATGGACTGCAGCATGCCGGTGCAGATCAGCATCATGTACGGGTAGCCGAGCCAAAGGTTCACCAGCAGAATCATAGCCCGGGCGCCCCATGGATTGGTCTCCCACGCCGGTGCGAAGCCGAAAATTCCCCGGAGCAATTCATTGATCGCGCCAAATTCCTGGTTGAACAACCCTTTCAGGATCAGGATCGAGAGAACGCCCGGGACCGCGTAGGGCAGGATAAAAAGGGTCCGGTAAACTTTCCGGAACCGGAGGTCTTTCTGTTCGAGAATGACCGCCAGCAGCATGCCGGTGACAAACGTCAGGAAGGCCGACATCGCCGAAAACGCCAGGGTCCAAAGAAAGATCCTGACAAACGGGGCAGCGATTCGGGGATCGGTGAAAATGCGGGTGTAATTTTCAAACCCGCTGAACGTCCGGAAGCCGACGCCGACCCTTTCACCCTTGTCATTGACGAAGAAACCCTGTTTGAAATCGGGGCGGATGACGGTTCCATCCTTTTGGTTGGTGAGCGAATTATCCGGGTTTTGCTTCCAAAGCCGTTCTCGCGCGGTGAAATTGGTCAGCCCGCCCATGCCGATGAGCGTGTCGTCGGGCAGGACAAAGGTCCGTTTTCGCAGGGGCGGCAGCAACTTCGCACGGTTGATTTGCACCATCGTCAGCGGTTTGCCCTGAGCCTGGGCGCCGGCCGGCAAAGGATTGAGCCTTACAGGTTCGGGCTCGGGTTCGGCTTTGGGACCGGTCACGAGGTCGAACGATTCCGAGGCAAAGCGGCGTCCAGGATCTTTATCGTCTTCCAGGTACAACGCGTAGGTACCGTCGTCCTGAGTGTACAAACGGTACTTGTACGAGACGGCGTTCGGCAGCGTATACGTTTCGTTGCGGAACAACGCAGCGCTGCGGTCGAAAAGGAGCAGATTCTGCGAGCTGTATTTGGTAAACCCGATGTAAATCGTGTAAACGAGGGGCAAAAGAACGAAGAGGCCAAAGCCGATGAAGCCCGGGAACAGGTACCTGAACGTGGTAGCGGAGGGGTTCAGGTAAATGAATACGCCCAGGCAGGCGACCACGAGCGCGACGACGGCAATCAGGACGTTCCCGGTTCGGTAGAGAACGAAGGCCAGGTAGAGCCCGGCCAGGGCCAGCAGCCCGGTGAGGATGTAGCGGATCGGCAAGCCCGTCTTCACGATAACGTTTCCATCGGTTTCATTTAAGCTCGCGACTTCATAAAGGAGTGGCTGCGCCCTGGGCTGATGCTCATCGACTCAGCTGGCTCAAGGTCTACCGGGCGAGAGAATCGGCCAGGTTTTTCTTGGCGTCCCTCAACGCCACCTCGGGAGTGGCCCCGCCGTTGGTAGCGATCTCGAAGGCGGCCTGCATCGCACTCCAGAACTTACCCATCTGCGGGATGTTCGGCATCACGACGCCGTTTTGGCAGTTCTCGTACGTGATCTTGATGAAGGGATCTTTGGCCGCCATGGCATCCGCCAGGGATTTCACCGCCGGAACCCCGAGCGGCGCGTCGGCATCAATGGCTTTCAGGCCCTCCGCGGTGCAGACGTATTTTTCCAGAAACTGAACCGCCAGGTCAGTGTTCGGACTCGACCGGTTGACCATGGCCGAGAAAACGCCGACGAATGGCCGGCCCGGGTTCCCGCCCACCCCGGGCACGGGCGCGACGTTGAAGTCTACGCCGCTCTTGCGGAGGTCGGCCCAGCACCACGGCCCATTGATCATGAGGGCCAGCTCACCGGTTCCCATTTTCTGCTCCATGATGGACTGCGTCGATCCCTTCGGCATGATACCGCCCTTGATCAGATCAACGATGGCTTGCAGCCCTTGCAGAGCGGCAGGGGTATCAACCCCGGTGTCCTTGACGTCGTAGCCGCCCGAAATTTTCTTGAACGGATAAGCTCCGGCGCTGGCCAGGAACGGCCAGCTGAAGTAAGGGGTATCGTAGTCCCACATCATCGCGATCACCTTCGGATACTTGGCCTTAAGCTCTTTGTTGAAATCGGCGAGCGCCGAGAGCTGGGCCGGCGGATTCCCCGTGACGTACTTTTTATTGTAGATCAAGGAAACTGCCTCAAGGGCAACCGGGTAACCCCAGATTTGGCTTTTGTGAGTGACCGCGTCCCAGGACATCGGGACGAAGCTCGCCTTGAAATCGTCCTTTACCTCCAAAGGCCGGATCAGACCCGCGTCAGCCCATTCACCGATCCGGTCGTGCGCCCAGAAAAAGATGTCGGGACCTTTACCGCTCTGGGCAGCCGACTGAAACTTATTGGTGATGTCCTCCTGGGTCTCCACCTTGACGGAGGCCCCGATGTCGTTTTCGAACTTTTTACCGAGCTCACCTAAAGCGTGATACCCGCGGTTATCGCTGATCCAGACGAGCAATTCGCCGTCGGTCCAGGCAAAAGCCTGAACCGCCGACAAGAACACCAAGAGTGCACTGAGAATTTTTTTGCGCATGGCGGGGGGTCGGAATGTTGAGGTGGAGGAAAACCGGCAGACACCAAAGATAACCAGTTCCGGGGACAGCGGCAAGGCGGACCAGCACATACCCCGCAGGCCGCGGGCGCCAAAAAGGTCGATCACGGCGTTCCGGCCAGGAGCGGACGGGCCCGGTCCTCGATAAATCGAGCTTGCCTTGAAGGGTTCGTTTTGACGTGCGCCGGCGCCGGGGAAGTTTGGAAATGCCTGGACTTTCGAGCCGAAAATGGAAAATTCGCTCGTTGCCGCGCCCCCGTGTTCAACCGAATTACCATGCGCCACATCTTAGACACTGAGGAACACGTTCAAATTCCGCCGATGATGTATTCCGATCCGTTTTACCGGATCACCTACCTGATCAAAGAGGAGATCCGGAAGTACAAATGGATCGAAGGAGAAAAAGGGCGCAAGCTCTCCTGGGAAGAGGCTCGCCGCGAGTGGACGGATTTGCACCGCCAGCAATTCGAAAATTTCCTGATCGACACCCTGTCCGTTGCGGATGCTGACCAAGAGGTGACGGGCATGGACGAACGGCCCCAGGAGGAGCGGCGTAACCTGCCTGGGATGGCCGCAAAGTTATCGCAGTTACCGCACCAGGGCGGCGGATAATCGTTTCGTTGTCAGCGGGACAAATGGACCGCCGGCACGAGCTTTTACCTGCCTACGATCAGCCGTCCCTCCGGAACAAAGGCCAATCCCGGCCTGCCGCTCTTAACCAACTGGCTGAGCAGTTCAACAGCCTTTTTCAGGCGCCCCCGCGGGAGTAGGTGCCCCGGAAAGCGGCCGTCGCGATCCGGATCTCACGCCGCAGGTCTGCAATCCGCAAGGAAACCGCGGCAGCCCCTTCAACTTTGGACTGCTCCCGCCAGCGTTGAGCCGCAGCCTGGAGCCGGTGGTAAGCACCGGAAAGTTGCGTGGCCGCACCCTTACTCAGCTCGGGATGGGTGAGTCGTTCCTGGAGGCGCTTCTGAGCTTCAGCCAACTCCGCCAAGGCGATCTTTTCCTCGGGTACCCGGCGCAACTTGCGAGCCAATCCGAATCTCGACAACATCCAGATGAGCCATTTGGTGGGATCAAACTGCCAAGGTTTCACCCCGTTGCGGTAGTCGTGTTGAAATTCGTGGTGGTAGTTGTGGTAGCCCTCGCCAAGCGTTACGAGGGCCATCACCCAGGAGTCACGCGCGCTGCAGCGCGAGGAATATGGGCGTGTACCGAGGTAATGGCATAGCGAATTGATGCAGAACGTGCAGTGCTGAAGCGCCACCACGCGCGCCACGCCCCCGATCAGAAATCCGCCCAGCGCTGAAACCCAGCCGCCCCATGCAAATCCAAGAACGGCGGGGAAGACGAAGCCGACCGACGCAGCGATCCAATGGATGTGACGATGCTGCCAGCGCACCAGGGGATCCTTTTGTAAATCAGCCACATTGTCGAATGGCGGGGGTGGATCCAGCTTGAACAGGAGCCAGCCGATGTGGGCGTGAAAAAGACCTTTGGAAATGCAATAGGGGTCCTGCTCGTCGTCATCGACGTGCTTGTGGTGGCTGCGGTGCTCGCAGGCCCACAGCAACGCCGAGTTCTCAAAGGCGGCTGCCCCAAAGATGAGGGTGAAGAACCGCACGGCCCAGTGGGCTTGGAAAGCCAGGTGGGAAAAGAGCCGGTGGTACCCGAGCGTGATGGAAAAGCCGCACGCCAAGAACATCGCGAAGAAAAGTGCGATCTGGAACCCGTCGATGCCGAACCGCCAGATATAGGCGGGTACAGCGGTCAGCGAGAGCAGCAGTGTGCCGATCAGGAACGAACTGATGAGCCAATTAACCCGGTGAAAAGGGATGCGTGGAAACATGAGGTGGTGTGGAGATCGACCGCGACCGGAGACAACGTCACTCTCACTCAGGGCGCCCGATGAAATCCGGTGACTGTGCATCCCTTTTACCCTTTCCACGGGCGTAGGCAAACGGCCAACAAAAAAAAGCGGGACAGCTTCGGCTCGGGCTTCACTGATGGGCGCCTCAGGTCACTTCCCCAGGCGACAGCCGGGAAGCGGGCGCCCGCGGCCTGAGCACCCCGGGGCGGGGTTCCCGGTGCTCGAGGGCCCGATGGCCGGACGGCGTTCCAAACGCTGAAGGCGACTCCACATCCGGCAGCGGGCAATCCGAAGTCAAAGCTGCAAGGTGACCGAGGCTTCGCGGCTCGCGATCGGGCCTTGCTCCGGAACGATCAGGTTCAACGGCGTTTTAAGCGAAGTCTCCGGGACCTCGAACGCGATGGCCATCACTTTCGTGACGCCGGGCTCAATATCGGTCAGCCAGGAATCGCTCCCTTCGGTTGAAGGGCGCAGCACCGCCGAGGCAGGCCGCGACGGCCCGTAGGATACTCCGTTCGCGTCTTCGATTTTCAGATCTGCGGTCGACAGTTCTCGGACTCGGATCGAATCGTTCCGGACCGTGAAGGTCACGACGAGGAACTCTGCACCCGGGGCCGCGCTGACCGGTTTGAACTGGCCCCCGAGGGTGGTCGCGGTCTGGGTCCCGGCAACGGTGTAGGTATACAACCCGAGTCGAAATGCCGTGCCGAGCGTATAATTATCCTCCGGGTGAGAAGCAATTGCCGCAGCGGGTTCGGAACGAGCCTTGGCTGGGGCGGCGCGGTGATTCGCCGGTTGCCACGTCCGGAATCTGACAATTCCCAGGGCGGCCGTGAGCAGCAAGACGATACCGAGGGACTTCAACCACCAACGCCGATCAACCGAGGGCAACTTCTCGAAGGAGGACGGTGGCAGGGGTGCAGGCGGCAGGCAAGCCCGATACAGCATCCGCCTTTGGATCAGGAACGCCCGATCACTGATGAGGTTGCGCTCCCGCAACGAGCATAACACGGCGAGATGCTGCAATTTCGTCTCCGTGAGCGCCAACTCACGAGTGGCGCCGTTCACGACCCCGGGCAGTTGTCGATCTGCGTGCAGCAGTTGGGCGGGGTGCCCTGATTTAATTCCGTCCGTAGCGTCGGGACACTTGAGCGCGCCCCTCGTTTCCTCGCCAACTTCTACTTCCACCAGCCTATTAACCCCCACTTCTACTTTAACCACACGATTGTTTGACCGGGGTGTTCAGTTACCCGGCCGAAGTGCCCTGCAGAGTCAGGGATCCGCCTGCTCGGCACAACGAACAGGCAGATACGACTCCGGATCAACTTCACGCCGCTAGTTCTTTAAGTCAGAGCGATGCTGCGGGCAATAAGGGTTATGGGCGCGGGCTGTCCTCAAAATCCGTGTTGGTCGTGAAAGTATGGAAATCTTAATGGACCCGCCTATTTTGGAGGTCCGGCACCACCACAGGAACCCCTCCACACCCCCTCCGAATGTTTGCAGCGAGTCGGGGCGCACCGTGGTTGGACGGTACGGAAACAACGCGCTCACTTACTCGCTTGCGCGACTTCCCTTCCTTGGTCCACGAAGGTCAGGACGGCGGAGTTGAGGCAGAAACGCAACCCGGTGGGCTCGGGGCCGTCATCAAAAACATGGCCCAAGTGGGCCCCGCAGCGCGCACAAAGGATCTCCGTGCGATGCATGCCGTAACTGTCGTCCTCGTGGGTGACAATATTCTCCTTGGCAATCGGCCGGAAGAAACTCGGCCAGCCGGTCCCCGAATTGAACTTCGCGTCGGAAGCGAACAGCGGGAGTCCGCAGCAGACGCAATGATAAATGCCGTCACGATGGTTATCGAGCAGCGTCCCGCAAAATGCCGGTTCGGTGCCCGAACCGCGTGCAATCTGGTATTGTTCCGGGGTAAGTTGCTTGCGCCACTCGGCGTCACTCTTCTCGACCTTCGGGACGGCGACGGGCCCGGTAAGTACGCCCCCCGGCCCGATCAGCCTTACGATGACGTTCTTTCCCGCCGTGGCAGGTTCTTGGGCCCGGGAGTTGAACAGGAAGCCGCAGATAACGGCCAGGATCATGGTCGTCAACGTCCGGAAAGAGGAAACAGGTTTTCTCATGATGGAGGTAGATTCATTCAGGAATCAAGGCGTAGGCACCACGTGCCGCACACTGTGCGCCGCAGACGCGGGCCTACGTTATGAGATGGTGCGACTACAGCCTTTATTCCCGGTTAAACCCGGGTGACCGCCAGCCGATCATAAGCCGCAAAATGCCGGGCACCAACGCAATGGAGGATCGGAAAGGATCACTGCTCGTCGTGGGGGCAGAATCTTTCACGGCGGAGTACATCGTGGCAGCGCTGCGCGCTGAAGGGTACGACGTTCTGACGGCGTCAACCGCCGAAGAGGGCTGGGGACTCTTTTTGCGCGAAGGTCCCCGGGTGCGAGCAGTCATAACTGAGGGGGTGATGCCCGGCGGATGGGACGGTCTGGAGTTGGCTCGGCGTGTACGGGTGACCGCGCCGGAGACCCCGGTCCTCCTGGTGACGGCCCATCGTCCGCCGAGTCCACTCGGTCCGCGTTGCGCGATGTTACCGAAGCCATTTACAGTCGAGGCGTTACGCTTCGCCGTTCGCCGGCTCGTGGAGCCTTGTCCTGGGGTGGTGACCTACAAGTGCCACGAACCCGGTAGCGGGTGGCCCGCTCAGTCGGGCTCGCCCAGGTAGCGACCTGTGCCCGCGCTCTTGGGGGGTAGCACCTGCCCTGCTCTGGCCAAGTGATGCCTTGCGCTGTTCAGGAGCGCGCTGGCCGATTCACCACGGGTGCCGGTGCGGACCGCAGTGCTGTAACCCGATACGAAGGCGTTCATTTCGTGCAAAAAACTCATCCGCCAATCCGACGCGCCTTCTCCCTGGCCGTCCGGAAGGGTTCTCACCTTGGTTTCCAGCCCGGCGTGCAGCGACTGGCAAATCCCGTTGGCCAAAATGGCTTCCGGAATCAGGCGTACATCGGTCTGATCGACGACGGCCTTGAGGGCATAAAAATCCCGGCGCACATCCTCGAGGGTGTAGGTGGCGGCTTCCATGCCTCCGAACCTACACCGAAAACGACCACTTGCCATTTAAGGACGCTCGGTCCGGCGGGCTGCAGGTGAGCAACCGCTCCGGCCCGGCATAGTCGGGCCGAGGTTTCGTCATTTCTTTCCGGTTGAGGGAACAAAGCTTGGAACGCATCTTTTCTTATTATCTATGAGAAAGATTGTAGGAGAGAGCGGCGGACCCAATCCGCCGGAGGCTGCTGAAGGATGGTTAGACTTGGAAACCATCGCTCAAGTGGAAATGACGTCCGAAGATCCCGCCCATCCGATCGAACTCGCGTTCCGGCCCGGCGGGCAATCCGGATGGCGAGCGGCCAGCAAAGGACAGCAAACTATCAGGCTGTACTTCGATGAACCGGTCGCGCTCCGGCGCATCCATCTTGAATTCGTCGAGCCGAGGTTGCAGCGAGCCCAGGAGTTCACCTTAAGCTGGGCCCCGGATCGCGCCGGACCTTATCACCTGATCGTGCGGCAGCAATGGAACTTCAATCCGGATAATGCCACCACGGAGGTTGAAGATTTCCGGGTGGATTTGCACGAAGTGCGTGCGCTGGAGCTGGTGATCCGGCCCGATCTCAGCCAGGGACAAGGGTTGGCGTCGATTGCGCGCTGGAGCGTGGGGTAGAGGAGAGAGTTCGGGGTTCGGCATTCGGAGTTTGGAGTTCGGAGACGCCCTATAACCGGATCCAATCTTTCGGCGGAACACTGCGGGAAGACAGGATCATCCGCAGAACACGCAGAAGAACGCAGAAAGAGAGAAAACATCCACAGATTACACGGATTGACACAGATTATAATCGGACGGCGGCCTGCTCAGCCTGCGTGTTCGGCGGATGCTTGTGAGAATGCGCCTGCGAGCAAGCCATTGACCCACGCCTGCTGGCAGGGGTTGAATCCGGGCGCGGCCGGGAGACCCGCGCCCAACGCGGGCGAACTGCGGCCTGAAGCGACCAAGCCTGCCACCAACCCGTGCAGGTACTCTTTCTGCTCGAGGTCGAGCGGCCAACCTTCCCGCAACCCCGCCAAGGCATTTTCCAACGCAAACGTCTCCAACGCCGGCCCGACCTTCTCCGTGGACTCAGGGCGCAGTGCATCCGCGACCTTTACAACTTTGACGGCGCAGAACTTGAACTCGGGTTGTTTGGAGATCGGGTCAACCGCTTCGTTGGTGGCCTCGTTGATGGCGAGGTTGTCACCGAACAAGTCGTTCCAATGAAACGGCGCAAAGCAGCAGCCCGGGCGAATACGCTCGGTAACCCGGGCCGGGTAGACGGCCCGGCCGCGCCGGGACCGCACCTCAACGGCGTCGCCCTCCTTGATCCCGAGCGCTGCAGCATCTTCGGGGTGCAGTTCGAGGAAAGGCCCCGGGTTGAGCCGGTTAAGCGCCGCCACCTTGCCGGTCTTTGTCATGGTGTGCCACTGGTGGGGGCAACGGCCGGTCGTCAGAACCAAAGGAAACTCCTCGTCAGGCAGCTCAGCGGGCGCCAGGTGCGGGCGCGCAAAAAACCGGGCTCGGCCTGACTCGGTCCCAAAACGGATGGCCGGTCTTCCCGTCCCGGCGGTATCCGGCGCGAGATAGCGGATCGGGTTTCGGTTATTGCCGCCCGGACCGCACGGCCACTGCAACGAGCCGTCGTCCCGGAGCCGGTCGTAGCTCATTCCGCGCAGGTCATACCCGGTCTGAGGGTTATCCAGTTGCCGCATCTCGTCGAACACGTCAGAGGCGCGGCCGAAATCGAAGGCAGGACCGTAACCCATGGCCTGCGCCACGCGGGCGATCAGGGCCCAGTCAGCGCACGCGTCACCCGGTGGATTAACGGCCTTCTCCATCAGGGTAACGTTCCGTTCGGAGTTGATCATCACGCCTTCAGCTTCCGCCCAGAGGGCGCCCGGCAACAGGATATCGGCGTACGGGGTCGTCTCTGTCGGATGATAAGCGTCCTGAACAATGACGAGTTCCGCCGTTTGCAACGCCTCGATCACCCCTGCCCGGCGCGGCATGGAGGCCACGGGATTCGTGCAGATGATCCAAACGGCTTTGATCCGGCCCTCCTTAAGCCGCTTGAACATCTGGACCGCGTCCGGGCCGGGCTCAGGGCCGATGAAGCCGGCCGGCCGGTCCCAGAACGTCTCCATGAAGGCCCGGTCGGACCGGCTCAGGACCGAGCGCTGGCCGGGTAAACCATTGTTCAGGTAACCCATCTCGCGCCCCCCCATGGCGTTCGGCTGGCCGGTAAGGGAGAAGGGACCGCTGCCCGGGCGGCAGATTTTTCCCGTCGCCAGGTGCAGGTTGCAAATGGCGTTATTGCTCCATGTGCCCTGCGTGCTCTGGTTAAGGCCCATGGTCCATAGGCTGACCAACTCGTTCGATTCCCCCATCCATCTCGCCGCGGTGCGGATATCGTCCTCCCGCAGGCCCGTTAACTCTGAAACCCGGGCCGGCGTGTACGACTCAAGAAATTCGGGCATGCCTGCCCAGCCTTCGGTGTATCGCTCGATGAAATCCAGGTCGACGTGGCCGTTTTCGACCATGAGGTGGAGCAAACCGTTTAGGAAGGCCAGGTCAGTCCCGGGCTCAATCGGCAGGTAAAGGTCCGCCCGGTCAGCCGTCGGCGTCCGGCGCGGGTCGACCACGATGAGCTTCGCGCCGGTTTTCTTTTTTGCGGCAAGCAGGCGAATGAACAAGATCGGATGGCATTCGGCCATGTTCGATCCGATGACGAAGAAGCACCCGGTTTGTTCAAAGTCCTGGTAGGACCCGGGCGGGCCGTCCGCGCCGAAGGACAACTTGTAGCCGCTGGCGGCGCTTGCCATGCACAAGCGCGAGTTGGCCTCTATGTTATTAGTACCGATAAAGCCTTTCGCCAGCTTATTGGCGAGGTACTGGGCTTCGGTGGCCAGTTGTCCGGATGCATAAATCGCGACGGAATCGGGGCCGTGGGTCTCCACGAGCGTGCGCAAACGCCGGCCGGTTTCCTGAACGGCGTCATCCAGAGGCACCTTGGCCAGGGGTGCCTGGCGCGTGGGCCGTAAGTGGGCGTAAGCCAGACGGTCCGCCGCTTGTACGTTGGGAGCGCAATTTGCCCCTTTGCTGCAAAGCTTGCCGTAATTGGCTGGGTGATCCTTATCACCCTCGACCTTGACGATCGTGTTGCCCTCGACGTGCAGGATCATGCCGCAACCCACCCCGCAGTACGGGCAAACGGTCCGTGCGGAGCGGGGAGATTGGCTAACGGTGTCCATAATTTCGCGAGAAAAAGGCTTGGAAGCAGGCCGAGAGAAAAAGCAGCTTCTGTGCCGCTGAAGCAGGACAACGACTTAACCTGGGCCGGCGGAAGCTGCCGGGCCCGATCCGCTCATTTCAATCCGGATCCGTTGCAGTCACGGCCGGAGCGTTCTCCCCGTCACCCGGCCGGTCGCCGGCCAGCTTGCGCCTGACTGCACGATGCCGGTGCCGCCGGAGCCTTAGACGTCATTGCAGGAGCCCGTCGTCTCAAACCGGTACAGCCACGCCGCATTGATGTAGGACCAGCTCAGGGGAACGAACTCCGTTTCGGGGATGACGGGTTGGGCAGTGTTCCGGAGGTTTTGCGGGAGCACCGCGACGGCTGCGTAGGTGGCTGTGTCCATAAGGTAGGGTGAACGGAATGGGCCCGGAGGTAAATGGAACTAAAGGACCAGGGCTCGTGCGCGCCGGACCGCGCCCGCCTGAGCCTCCCAGCCGCGTCCCCCGGTAAGGCGCGGGGCGGGCGGAGGCGCAATCCTTTTCTGAGGCAGGATCCGGCAAAACATGATTGGCAACGAGGAACGGATGCAAGGGCGCCCGGCGTTGTACAGGTCCGGACGCCTTGAGTCAAGCGGATGAATTGCCTGCGCCAACTCCCTTCCGGCCCGCTCTCAACAATCGATCTCCGGCCCGCTCGGCCGAACGCATGGGTCCGGAGGAACGGCAGGGCAGCCTGCAACAGCTCCAACCCATCGCAGCGGCGACGCGAAGGCGGAACTCAGCTTTCTGAACCGCTGAATAGATCCCGAAAGAAGCTTTGCATCCGATCCCAGGCTCGTTGCGCCACTTCCGCGTTGTACCCGACTCCTTGCAAGCCGGCGGCGCGAGCCTTTTCAGCATCAGGGTTGGTAAAGGCGTGAACGGCTCCCGAGTAGATGATGAATTCGCACTGCAGTTTCTCCTGGTTCAGAGATTTCAGGAAAGCATCCACCTGATCACTCTTGACCATCGGATCAGCCCCGCCGTGCAGCACGAGAAATTGGGCTCGGACCTTTTCGCCAGCACCGGCCGGGGCCGGAATCAGCGCTGCGTGGAAAGCAACGATCGCTTTGAGGGGAGCACCGGTATAAACCAGGGCCTGGCTGACCGCGCCGCCAAAACAGAAACCGATCGCGGCGAGCCGGGATTCATCGGCCAGGCCGGACTGCTGCAGTTGATCGAGGCCGAGCTGCGCTCGTTCCGCCATTAGCGGTTTGCCGTAGAGTTGTCCCGAAAGTGCCCGAGCCTCTTCCGGGTTGGTCGTTGTCTTACCGTCACCGTACACGTCCACGGCCGCAGCGAGAGGCATGGCGATCACGGCGAGAAGATTAAATCATCCGCAGAACACGCAGAGAACGCAGAAAAGAGAAAACATCCACAGATTACGCAGATTGACGCAGATTAAGAGGACCGGGCGGCAACTCGAACGTCGACACTCGCACCCACCCCCCATGCTGCCGCTCCGAACTCCGAACTCCGAACCCTTTCCTCCTCTTCGCGCCGTGGTCGCCGTGGCTCGCCGTGTTCGCCGTGTGAACTCTTACGTTGTGCCCGCCCACCCCGCTGTGCCCGCCGTGTGACCGTGTGAACTCTTACGTTGTGCCCGCCAAACCTGCTGTGCCCGCCGTGTGACCGAACTCGACTCGGCACCCGGCAGGCTGTTTCCGTTTTTCTACGTTGTCGGCGCGCCCTGGGGATGTTCTGTTCTGTCCGTGGGTGGTCTTTTCGATCTTTCCGGGCGCCGCATCCTTATAACGGGTTCCAACGGCGGTCTGGGGTTTGAACTCGCCCGTGGTCTGGCCCGGCACGGTGCTTTGGTCATCCTCAACGGGCGCAATCCGGACAAGCTGCAAACGGCGGTGGACAAGCTGCGCTCCGAAGGTCTGGCGGCAGGAGGCTCCGCTTTCGACGTAACAGATGAATCCGGGGTCCGCGCGGCCGTGGCCGAATTGGAATCGAGTGGTCCCGTCGATTGCCTGGTGAACAACGCGGGTATTCAGCGTCGCGTTCGACTGGACGAGGTGGATGCTGCGACTTGGCAGGAAGTTCTCAACACGAACCTTACCAGCGCGATGCTCGTGTCGCGAGAAGTGGCCAAACGGATGATCAGCCGGCGCGCCGGCAAGATCGTGAATGTCTGTTCACTGATGAGCGACTTCGGCCGGACGACGACGGGTCCTTACACTGCGGCCAAGGGAGGATTGAAAATGTTGACCAAGGCGATGTGTGCAGACTGGGCGCAGTTCAACATCCAGATCAACGCCGTTGGCCCAGGCTACTTCATCACGGAAATGACCCAGGTGCTGGCCGACCACCCGGCGTTCGACGCCTGGGTGAAGGACCGAACGCCGTCACGGCGGTGGGGTTATCCCGCTGAGCTGGCCGGTGCGGCCGTTTTCTTCTGCAGCGAAGCCTCCTCGTTTATCAACGGTCAAATCCTGTACGTTGACGGCGGGATGATGTCCGTCCTCTGACGCTCCTCCCTGGAGTCACAATCCTTCCGCGGGTTTGCAACCCTGGGGGTGAGAGATCCCAAGAGTTCGACCTCAGAGACACGCCCGCACTCAAGGTTACTCTGGATTATAGCAAATAACTGAAAATCTAGTAGGTATCGGAATTCCGCATGGGCACGACGCCGGCGGGCCACGTCACCCGACCATTGACGCGCCCGGGTTCGATCCGTAGACAACTAAACCTCAACCCCCACTGATCCCTATGGAAGACAGCACCAAAGACAAGGTGAAAGGCAACGTTGACCAAGCCTCCGGCAAAGTGAAGGAGAAGTTAGGTCAAGCAACGGATAACCCGGACCTGGAAGCGGAGGGCACCGGCGAGAGGATCAAGGGCAAGGTCCAGGAGAAAGTCGGCGACATTAAGAAGGTGTTCGAGAAATAGCTTGCCCAGACGGGCGGGTTATCACGACAGCGCACCCGGTTATCGGGTGCGCTGTCTGCGTTCAGACCGCACGCTTCAAAAATAACACGACGGGTACCTCAAAATTCTGAGCGAAGGCACCGAACCGCTGCAGAGAGGTTGATACCAGCCCCGGACCGGGGACGTACGGCGCCGGGTTTCATCCAAGGTGCCTGCGTCCCGCGGCGAGACGAGCGCGAACGGTCAGGCGCTATGGCGTTACGGACCAGGGTTTTGCCCAATGGCGTTTTCGGGGCTGGGTGGCAGCTTCCGGAGCGAACCTCCCGACGAGCGCGAGACGAACCCTTTTTCAACAGAAAGCGAAACAGCCCGTCAGCGTTCAAAAAAGTACTGTGCCGGGGCAGTAGGCCGGCTCCGGGCTGACGAACCGCAAGGGAAACCGTGGGACAGTGCAAAGAGGAGGAGCAGTGCGGGCCCCGGCCGCACCGACGCGGATGGCAACACCAAGGAAGGCAAATGAAAGAACAGAAACTGGCGCGTGCGTTAGGGTGGTTCAGCATCGGGTTAGGTTTGACCGAGGTAGCTGCCAACAAGGTACTGGCCGATGCCCTCGGGATGGAGGACCGTGCAGGCCTGTTGCGTACCTACGGTCTCCGTGAAATTGTGAATGGAGCCGGTATTCTTGCAGCGAAGGACCCAACGCCCTGGATTTGGGCTAGAATTGCCGGGGACGCTCTGGACATCGCCACGGTCGCGACCGGCCTCGGTGACCATAACCCGAAGAAAGACAACGTGCTCCTGGCGCTGGCGGCACTTACCGGTGCTACGGCCGCGGACGTGATTTGCAGCCGGCGCCTCAGCCAGGCGCAGCGCACCACGCTTGGACCGCGAGGAGGCGGCGCGGAGGCAACCCGGATTGAGGCATCGCTGACCATCGAGAAACCGGCAGAGGAACTTTACCGGCGGTGGAGCGAACCGGAAACCCTTTCGAAGGTCATGGGCCACTTCGCGGAGATTCAGGCCTCCGGCGATGGCCGCGCCCATTGGCAGGTGCGCGGACCGTTTGGTCGCGC
>Ga0213876_10001319_pt1 | contig 15581 bp, 16 predicted proteins | sample BarmaccomBMRX_R9_FD_160113 | JGI IMG/M metagenome (GOLD analysis project Ga0213876, IMG submission 160113) | Root-associated microbial communities from Barbacenia macrantha in rupestrian grasslands, the National Park of Serra do Cipo, Brazil - RX_R9 | ecosystem: Host-associated > Plants > Roots...
TGATAGGCATAGCCCTGCAGCGGCCCGATCGGGCTTTCGACGGTAAAGGTCGACACCCGCTCGATCAGCTTCTCGCGGGCCTGGCGATAGGCAATCAGGTCGGCGATGGTGACGTGCCTGAGATTATGGGCGAGCGCGAAGCGACTCACCTGCTCGCCCTTCATCACGGTGCCGTCGTCATTCATCAACTCTGAGATGACGCCGACCGGTGGCAGCCCGGCGAGCTTGCACAGATCCACGGCCGCCTCGGTATGACCGGAGCGCAAGAGCACGCCACCGTCGCGCGCGATCAACGGGAAGATATGGCCGGGCCGCGCGAAGTCGCCGGCGCCGACATTCGGGTTGGCGAGCGCCCGGCAGCAGGAGGCGCGCTCTTCCGCCGAAATGCCGGTCCCGCCGTCAGGCTTGTAGTCGATCGAGACGGTGAAGGCGGTGGTGTGGCTGGAGTCGTTGTGCGCCACCATCGGATCGAGCCGCAGCCGCCGCGCATCCTCCGTGGTGACGGGGGCGCAGACGATGCCGGAGGTATGGCGGATGATGAAGGCCATCTTTTCCGGCGTGCACAGCGATGCCGCCACGATCAGATCGCCCTCGCCCTCGCGATCCTCATCGTCGGTGACGACGACGAGCTCGCCGGCGGCAAAGGCTTGCAGCACTTCCTGAACCGTGTTTGGCATTTGTCTCGCGTCTCTCGATTAGTTCGCCCGGTGCATTAGCCGGGATGGCGGTCTGGCGCTAGGGCCTTGCATTCCGCAGGGCAGAACAGCCGCCAAAGTGGAGCAGCGCTTAAGGACAGGGCTTGGAGATTTGTCTAAGATCGCCGCCAAGCAAAAACAAGGGAGCGACCTCACATGACATCGGCCCCATTCGACTTCAGCCCGCTGCTCGCGGCAGGGCTGCCGCCGCCGGCGGCGAAATGGACCGGGCTGGCAAAATTCTCCTTCGTCGGCGGCAACAATGATCCCGAGCAGGTCCCCGTCGATGAGCTGATCGCGGCCGCCAGTGCGGTGCTCAGGCGCGAGGGCAAGACGCTCGCGACCTATGGACTGGCGCACGGACCCCAGGGCTATCGTCCGCTGCGCGCGTTTCTTGCCGCGAAACTGGGCCGCGATGCCGGAATCACGGCGACGGTGGACGACATCCTGATCGTGTCCGGCTCGCTGCAGGCGCTCGACCTCGTCAACCACACGCTGCTCGAGCGCGGCGATACCGTGCTCGTCGAGCAGGACACGTATCAGGGCGCGCTGACCCGGCTTGGTAGACTTGGCGTCAAGGCAGTCGGCATTCCGCTCGACCGCGACGGCATGCGGATGGATGCGCTGGCCGCAACGCTCACGGAGCTGCGCGGCCGCGGCATCAAGCCCAAATACATCTATACCATTCCGACGGTGCAGAACCCGACCGGCACCATCATGCCGGAAGCGCGCCGCGCCGAACTGCTCGCCCTCTCACAGGAATTTGGCGTACCGGTGTTCGAGGACGATTGCTATGCCGATCTCATCTGGGACGGACAGCGCCCGCCGGCGGTCTACGCGATGGCGACGAATGGCGGCGTCATCCATATCGGCTCATTCTCCAAATCGATTGCGCCTGCGCTCAGGGTCGGCTTCATCGTCGCACCCTGGCAGATGCTGTCGCGCATGCTGGCGCTGAAGACCGACGCTGGCTCCGGCGCGCTGGAGCAGATGGTGCTGGCGGAATATTGCTCACCGCATTTTTCGACCCATGTGCCGAAGCTGACACGTGGCCTGCGCGCGAAACTCGACACCTTGATGGAGGCGCTCAACGCACAGTTCGGCACGGCGGCGGAATTCGAGGCGCCCAAGGGCGGCATCTTCCTCTGGGTCAAACTGCCCGACCATGTCGATACGCTAAAACTGTACCAGGCTGCGCTGGCCGCCGGCGTCGCCCTCAATCCGGGGCCGGAATGGTCCACCGACAAGGCCCATTCGCAAAGCCGCCTGCGGCTGTGTTTTGCGAACCCCTCGGTCGAGAAGATCCGTGAAGGCGTCGCCGTGCTGGCCGACATCTGCCGACGCGAGTTCGGCGTGCCCGAGAGGATCGCCAACGTCGAGCAGGCCCGCGCGTGAGTGTGGTTTAGCGCACCGCGAACGGCGCCTGATACGGCCGCCCGAACGGCACGCCATTGATCACGGTCTGCACGGGCCTCAATAGCAGCTTGCCATCGCGCTTGTTGTTGCGGGTGTCGACGAAGGTCACCGGGCCTTCGACCAGGTCCATGATCGTGACGTCGCCCGGCGCGCCGACCTGCAGGGTGCCGATCTTTGGCGCGCGATTGATGATCTTGGCCGGATTGATGGTTGCCATCGCCACCACCTGCTCCAGCGGCAGGCCCATCGCCAGGAACTTGCTCATCACGTTCGGCAGGAACGGCATACCCGGCGAATTGCCGGAGAACACGTGAATGTCGGAGGAAATGGTGTCCGGCGTGCAGCCCGCGGGGATTGCGACCTCCGCCACCGTGAAATCAAAACTGCCGCCGCCATGGCCGACATCGAACAGCACGCCGCGCTGCTTGGCGGCGAGCGCCGCCGGCAACAGTTTGCCGTCCTGCACGATATTGGTGAAGACGCCCGCAAGATTCGGCGCCCCGGAATAGCAATGGGTCAGCACGTCGCCGGGCCGCAGCAGATTGAGGATGTCGCTCATCAGCTCCTTGGTCTCGACGCCGCCGATATGCACCATCATCTTCGCGGGCCAGCCGCACATCTCGCAGGCCTGAATGCCGCGCCGGAGCGGCTCCAGGCCGTGCTTGAAGATCACGTTCTCCGACATCCTGACCTTCACGCCGAGCAAAAAATCGGGATTTTCGGCCAGCCCCATTGCGCAGGCTTCGACCTGCGCATTATCGATGTTGTAGAGTTCGGCGACCGGGAACGCCGAGAGGCCGTTGTTGGCGATGTGCAGGAAGGCGTACATCCGCGCCCGGGTCTGCGCGACGATGAAGCGGCGCAGCGCGGCGAGATTGTTCACGCCGGCATCGCCCGCCGAGACCACGGTGGTCGTGCCCTGGAACTGCACCAGTTCGTCCGCGGGAATGCCGATCGCCGAGCCATAGGGATAGACATGACAATGCAGGTCGACGAGACCGGGCGTTACGAGCTTGCCGGTGGCATCGATCATCTTGGTGGCGCGCTCGGCGGGGATCGCCTCCTCGACCGCCTCGACCACGCCCCAGCGAATGCCGATATCGCGCCGGCCGCGAAGCTGCTGGCTCGGATCGAGCACGTCGCCGCCCTTGATCACGAGGTCGAACTTGTCGCTCGGACCCATCGCAGCCTCGGCGCGGCCTGCAAGCGCGGCGGCTGCGCCACCCGTGAGCGCAAGGAAATTCCGGCGCGACAGCGCGGTCATGGCATTCCTCCCCCGGTTGTTTTATGCCACGAGAATGCGCCGAGAGAGAGCGTTAAGCAAGCCGCCGATCGTGGCTGGACAGCAGCGATGACGCGATGCAAAAGCTGCTTCTGGCCGACGCGACACAGGGGTGCGGAAGTTGAATGCGTGTGTTGCCCGGCTGCTGCCGGCGATCGCCCTTTTCGCCGTTGCGACTGCAGCATCGGCGGCAACGGTTGCGGAAACCGCGAGCCGATGGGGGTTGATCGGACGCTGGTCGCTCGACTGCCGCATCCCGCCGGATCACGATCGCGGCGCGGTGCTGAGTTATCAGATCACAGGCCGCAACAAGCTCGTGCTGCATCGCGATTTCGGCGACTCCGAAGACAATGCCGAGGTGATCGCGGCCGATATCTCTGGCGACAACCAGCTCAATCTGCGGATCTATTTTCCGCAGCTCAGGCAAACGCGTGAGTTGGGGCTGACGCGGTTGCCGGACGGCGGGATCCGGGCGATTTACAACCGCACGCGCGGCGGCGCGTATTCGATCAAGCACGGCAGGATCACCGCGACCGGTCAGCCGACGCCACTCCAGTTCAGGTGCGGCGATTAGGCGCCACGCTGGCTAGTCCCATGCGGGGGCAAAACCGGGACTGACGCAACGGCGGTCCTTGGGCAGGGCCGCGATGGCCTTGCGGTCCGCGTCGTCGAGCCTCACCTTCAATGCGCCGAGGTTGGCCTGCTGGCTCTCGGCGCGCGACGCCTTTGGGATCGCCGCGATGCCGTCCTGATCGAGCAGCCATTTCAGCGCTACTTGCGCGGCGGTCGCGTTGTGCTTGCGGGCGATTGCAATGAGCGTCGGATCGGCAGCGACGCGGCCCTGTGCCAGCGGACAATAGGCCACCAGCGGGATCGCGTGCGCCCTGAGATAGGTCAGGAGTTTGCTCTGGTCGAGCATCACGTGATACTCGACCTGGTCGCACGCGATCGGCGCCCTGATCTCCTCGACCACAGTCTTCAAGAGCGCGGTCGTGAAGTTGGCGACACCAATAGCACGCGTGCGGCCCTTCTCCTTCAACTTCATCAGCGTCTCGAAGATCGCCGGCAAGTTCATCTGCCGCGACGGCCAGTGCACGAGATAAAGATCGACATGGTCGAGCCGGAGCTTTTTCAGGCTGGCATCGAACGCCGTTCGAATCGCGGCCGGCGCGAGGTTTTCATGCCAGACCTTTGTGGTGACATGCAGTTCGCTCCGCGCGATGCCGGACGCAGCGATGGCAGCCCCGATGGCTTCCTCATTGCCGTACATTTCCGCGGTGTCGATGTGCCGGTAGCCCAGGGCGAGCGCGCTCTCGACCGCCGCGCGGCAGGTCTCGCCCTGCATGCGAAAAGTGCCGAGTCCGAGCCGCGGCAGGCTGATGCCGTTGGTGTGCAGGCTTTCCATGAGAACTCCCTGGAGAGCGGATCGCGGAAGATGGCCCACAAGCCCAGAAGGCGCGGGAAGCCGGTGATAAGACGCAAGCGTACCGAATGCAAAATCAAGCTCGGGTTAGAGGCGGCCCGAACATCTCACTCTTCCGCCATAGGCACCCATTTCCAGTTGCAGATGCCCCCTGACCTGCAGGGCCAGGTCCGGATGCGGTGGTCCACGGCCTGTGCATGGGCATCGAGCGGATTGCCATGGCGATGCGCAAGCCTTGCTCGCGCCGCGCCGCGGCGCTTCTCGGCAAAGGCATGCAGCGGCGCAAATGTGTGCAGCGGGTTTTGATGGCTTCTCGCGGTGCGCAGCGGCGTCACACGCGCCCGTGAGACGTAGCTAGGCTCCGGCTTGCCATTGCTCCTGGAATCACTCCTGAAATCGACCTTGGCCTGCACCGGCATTGGTACAAACTGATTGCGTGGCCCGAGCGGCGTCGGCGACAGCACCGCCTTGGAAAGGTCGAGGGTCAAGAAGTCGTCCGGACGATACCCGGCCGCCAGCGTGCCGGCGGCCGCCAGCAACGTGCCTAACACAGCAAGGGACATGCCTTTCAGGAACATCCCAGCCTCCTGAAAATCGACTAAAAAACTCGTCTCGTATTTAAGGTGATCGCGGCGCAATTCCAGAACGACTTCTTGATAGGGTTACTGCAGGATGTCGCCGCACCGCGATACTCGTATAGAGAGTGCGATCAGCTCCGCCCCGGAACCGCCGCCTCGGCGAATGTCGCCATCCCGTTATGCAGCGCGCAGGCTAGCCGCACGAGCGGCAGAGCGAGCGCTGCGCCCGAGCCCTCGCCGAGCCGCAGATCGAGATCGAGCAGCGGCCGCGCCTCCAAGGCATCAAGCACCACGCGGTGGCCTTGTTCCGCGGAGCGGTGCGAAAAAATCAGAAAGGGCCGGCACGACGGGTTCAGCAGCACGGCGGCAAGCGCGGCGACAGAGACGATGAAACCGTCGATCAAGATGGGAATCCGCCGCTGCGCGGCGGCTATGATGGCACCGGACATAGCTGCTATCTCGAGCCCGCCGACCGCGCACAAGACCCGTTCGACGGCCGCGTTTGCCGCGCCGAGATCATGGTGGGCAAGCGCGGCGGCGATGACCCGAGCCTTTCGGTCGCGCCCGGCCGGATCGAGGCCGGTGCCACTGCCCGCCAGACGATCCGGGCTCGTCCCGAGCAGCGCGGCGGCAATCGCCGCCGCCGTCGTGGTGTTGCCGATGCCCATCTCGCCGAGGATCAGGAGATCGCAGGAGGCTGCCCGCGTCACCGCGCGCTCGCCGCAGGCGAAGGCAAAGCCAACGTCGGCCGGCGCGAGCGCCTCCTCCTTGCTGAAATCGCGCGTGCCCCGACGCGGCTTGTCGATGATGATGCCGGGCAGCGGGCTTTCAGCCAGCGTCCCGGCGTCGACCACCTCGAGGGGCGAGCCGAGTTCGCGCGCCAGCACCGAGATCGCCGCACCGCCTGAGGCGAAATTGGCCATCATCGCGATCGTGACCTCCTGCGGATAGGCCGACACGCCCTGCGCGGCGATGCCGTGATCGCCGGCGAAGATGATGATCGGCACGCGCTCGGCCTTCGGCCGCTCGCGCTGTTGCAGGCCGGCGAGCCCGATTGCGAGTGTCTCAAGCCGGCCAAGCGCCCCGGCGGGCTTGGTCAGCTCCGCCTGACGGGCCAGCGCCGCGTCGCGATCAGGAAGTGAGATGCCGGGGCAATCGCGATAGACCCATTCGGGAAGCATGTCTTGCATTTGGTCGCTCAGGCCGATGTCCGTTTCAGGATGTAGCTGTCCATGATCCAGCCGTGTCTTTCGCGCGCGCTGCGCCGCGTCTCGGCGATTTGCGTCGCGATGGCGGCAAGGGGGCCGGACAGAATGATCTGCTCGGGCATGCCGAGATAGGCGCCCCACCAGATGTGCAGGCCCGCCGGGTCGAGCGACTGAAACGCCGTTCCGCCATCGAGCATGACCACCACCGTGTCGGCGTCCTCAGGCCAGCCGCGCTCGCGCAGCCGCCGGCCGGTTGTAACCAAAAATGGTTCGCCGACCTCGTTGAGCGGCAGTGCATGCGCGGCGCAGAGCGCCTGGATCGCGGTGACGCCGGGAACGACTTCGATTGACGGCTCCGGTCGAAGCCGGCGCGCGATGCGCAGGCTCGAATCATAGAGCGACGGGTCGCCCCAGATCAGAAGCGCGACACGGCCTTCATGCCCGAGATGCGCGGCGATCTGCTCCGCCCAGGCGACGGCGACCGCGTCATGCCATTCATCGACGCCGGTCTTATAATCGTCGCGCTCGGCACCGCGCGCCGGCAAATCGAACTCGACGATGCGTGTGGCCGCATTGGTCAGCACTTCTGCGCAGATCGCCCGGCGCAGATCGGCGAGATCGGCTTTTTCAGCACCCTTGCGCGGGATCAGGATCAGGTTGGCGGCATTGATGGCGCGGATCGCCGCGCGCGTCAGCTGGGACGGATCGCCGCAGCCGATGCCGATCAAGGAGAGGGTATGGGGCGCCGTCATGCCCGCTCGCCGGCCAGCGCGCCGAACAGGATCACCGCGGTCGCACTCGCCGAGCCCTCGGCGAGCTGCTCGGCGAGGCGCGCAATCGTGGTGCGGAGCAGTTTCTGGTCGTCATGCCCGAGCGATTCGGCCAGCAGCGCCGGCGTTTCGGGCGGCAGGCCCTTTTCGATCAGCTTCGCGGCAAGCAGCGGAAACGTTCGTTTGCCCATGTAGACCACGGTCGTCGCGAGCGGATCGGTCAAGGCCGCCCAATTGAGATCCTGCGGCAGTTCGCCGGTCACGTCGGCGCCGGTGATGAACTGCACCCGGCGCGAGGTGTGCCGCCGCGTCAAGGGAATGCCGGCGGTTGCCGCCGCCACCGAAGCGGAGGTGATGCCCGGAATGATCTCGTAAGCAATGCCGGCCTCGCGCAGCGCAGAAATCTCCTCTTCGAGCCGGCCAAAGATCCCGGCGTCGCCCGACTTCAGCCGCACCACCCGAACGCCCGATTTCGCATAGTCGATCAGCAGCCGATTGACATGCTCCTGCTTCGCCGAGGGGCGGCCGGCGCGCTTGCCGACCGAGATCAGGCTCGCGCCCTTGCGCGCATGGTCGAGAATGGCGCCCGAGGCGAGATCGTCATAGAGCACGACGTCGGCGTCGCGCAGCCGCGCCGCGGCCTTCAGCGTCAGAAGCTCGGGATCGCCGGGGCCGGCCGAGACAAAGGACACGAAACCGCTCACGCCGCCTCCGCGATCAGATGAAAGAAGGTGCCGCTGACATGGCCGCGACGCGATCCGGTCTCGGCGACATCGGCCCCATTGGCGTCGCGCACGATCGCGAGCGGAACATCGGGCTGGGCCAGGATCGAGGCATAATGGAATTCATGGCCGCGCAGGCGCGCGCCCATCCGGTGTCCCGGGATCGGAGCTTTGAGCTCGGCCTGGCGATAGCCGAGATGCATGCGCCGCTTGGCGAACGATGTTTCGAGCCCGAGCAGTCCGGTCATGTCGTGCCGCTCTCCGTTGGCGTCGACCAAACCCGATCCGAGCACCATATAGCCCCCGCATTCGCCATGCACCGGGCGCGTTTCGGCAAAGGCGCGCAGCGCGGTACGGAAATGACGGCCGGCAGCGATCTTGCCCGCATGCAATTCCGGATAGCCACCGGGAAGCCAGCAGACATCGGCCGTCTCGGACGGCCCCTCATCCGCGAGCGGCGAGAAGGGCATGATCTCGCTGCCAACAGCGTGCCAGGCTTCGAGCATGTGCGGATAGACGAAGGAGAAGGCGGCATCGCGCGCCAGCGCGATGCGCTGGCCGGGCGGACTGACGCGCATGACCGACGTGACGTGCGGTGCAGCCCGGTCGCATTCGGCCAGTTTGAGCAGCGCGTCGAGATCGACATGTGAGGCGATCAGCCGTGCGGCCTCCGCTATCAGATCGGAGAGGCGCGCCTGCTCTTCCGCCTGCACCAGGCCGAGATGCCGCTCCGGCAGTGCGATCGCCGCATGCCGCGGCAGCGCGCCCAGCACGGGTATGTTCACGCCCGCCATCGCGCGCCGCACCAGGTCCTCGTGGCGCGGACTCGCGACGCGATTGAGCACGACGCCGGCGACGCGCAGGCCGGGCCGGAAATCGCGCAACCCCGTGGCAACGGCGGCCGCCGTCTGCGCCTGGCCTTTGGGGTCGAGCACCAGCAGCACTGGCCAGCCCATCATCTCGGCGATATCGGCGCTGGCGCCGGTGCCGGAGGCGCCCTCCGTCGCCACACCGTCGAACAGCCCCATCGAGCCCTCGGCCAGGACCAGGTCGGCATCATCCGCCCGCGCGGTCAGCGCCGTGATCATCGCACGCGGCATCGCCCAGCTGTCGAGGTTGACGGACGGCCGTCCGGTCGCCGCGCTGTGAAAAGCAGGATCGATATAATCGGGCCCGCTCTTGAAACACTGCACGGCCAGGCCCCGATCGCGACAGGCGCGTGCCAGCGCGAGGGTGAGCGTCGTCTTGCCGGCCCCGGAGGCCGGCGCGGAAACGACCAGAGCTTTCGCCATCAGGACGCCTCCGGAAATCGCGGCACGGCGCCGACCGGCCGGTAGCGGCGGTCATAATCGGCGGCATAGAGCCGGCTCTCGGCAAAATCCTCCGCGGCCAGCGTGCGGCCGACCAAGATCAATGCCGTGCGCTCGAGTTCGGCCCCAAGCGACGAGTCCAGCGTGCCGAGCGTCGCACGGATGATGCGCTGATCGGGCCAGCTCGCGCGCCAGACGATGGCGATCGGACAATCGGCGCCATAATGCGGCGTGAGTTCTGAGATCACCTTGTCGAGCTGATGCACCGACAGGTGGATCGCGAGCACGGCGCCGGTCGCGGCGAACGCCGCAAGCCGCTCGCCTTCGGGCATCGCACTCGCGCGGCCAGACGTGCGGGTCAGCACCACCGATTGCACAAGACCCGGCAGCGTGAGTTCGGTCCCGAGCGCCGCGGCTGCCGCCGCGAACGAAGGCACGCCGGGCGTCACGGTGTAGGGGATATCGAGCGCGCGCAGACGCCGGAGCTGCTCGCCCATCGCCGACCAGACCGACAGATCGCCGGAATGCAGCCGCGCCACGTCCTTGCCGTCCCGATGAGCCGCGACGATCTCCGCCATGATCTCGTCGAGCGACAGCGGCGCCGTGTTGACGATGCGCGCGCCCGGCGAGCAATGCGCCAGCACGCCCTCGGGCACCAGCGAGCCGGCATACAGGCAGACCGGCGAGGCGGCGATCAGATCGCGCCCTCGCAAAGTGAGGAGATCGGCGGCACCCGGTCCGGCGCCGATGAAATGCACGGTCATGCGCCCTCTCCCGCTTTCACGACGTCCCACTGCACGACGGGCCGCACCGCCTCCCAAGCCCGCAGCCGTCCGAGCGGCGCCGCATGGGAGATCTCGATCCGCATCAGATGGCCGCCATGCCGGAGCTGCAGGTCCGCGAGAAGTGCCTCGGTCTCCAGCGTCACCGAATGTGCAACGACGCGCGTGCCCTCCGGCAGCAGCGGCCAAAGCCCATTGAACATCCCGACATCCAGTCCACCACCGATGAAGACGGCGTGAGGCTTCTCCAGGCCTGAGAGCGCCGCAGGCGCCTCACCATTGACGATCTTGATTCGATGCGAAAGGCCAAACGCGGAGGCGTTCTTGCGGATGTTGGCGGCGCGATCCTCTCGCCGTTCGATCGCAACCGAAGTCCCGCCGGCCAGCGCCCATTCGACCGAAATCGAGCCGGAACCAGCGCCGATATCCCACAAGCGCTCGCCTCGCCGTGGCGTCAGCGCGGAGAGCCCGAGCGCTCGCATCGGTCTCTTGGTGATCTGGCCATCATGGGCAAAGAGATCGTCGGCAAGCCCGGAGGCGCGCGGCAGACCAGCTGTGCCGTCGGCCTCCATCGCTACTGCCAGCAAGTCCGCGCTGTCGTCGCCAACGTAGCTGTGCGCACGCGTCTCGCGGATGGTTTCCCGCGCGCCGCCCAAGGCCATCAGGGTCCAAAGCCGGGACGCCCCCCACCCGTGCGCCGTGAGCCATTGCGCGAGATCGGCGGCCGCCTTGCCATCACGGACCAGACAGATGATGCGCGCGCCGCGCGACAGCACGGGCACCAGCCGCTCGAACGGCGCCGCGTGCAGGCCGAGGCAGTTCACGCATTCCAGCGGCCAACCGAGCCGCACTGATACCAGCGAGAAGGTCGACGGCGCCGGATGCGCGGTCCACTCACTTTTCTCCAGTTGCGCCGCGAGGCTGCCGCCCACGCCGTGCCAGAACGGATCGCCTGATGCCAGCACCACGGTCGGACGGCCGCGGCAGGCGAGCACGCCACTCGCATCGAACGGCACCGGCCAGATTTTTCCGCGATCGCCGATCCCGGCGAGTTTCAGATGTCGCTTGCCGCCGAACACGGTTTCGGCCTTGCTGATCGCCTTTCGGCTTGCCTCCGACAGCCCCGCGAGGCCATCTTCGCCGATACCGATGATGGTCAGCCAGGCGACAGAGGGATCAGACATGACGCGCGCCCTCATTCTGGGCGGAACGGGCAACGCCAACGCGCTTGCCGCAGCGCTCGTGCGCGCAAAAATCGACGCGATCTATTCCTATGCGGGACGCACCCAGATCCCGCTTCCGCATGCGCTGCCGACGCGCGTTGGCGGCTTTGGCGGCGTAGACGGTCTTGCCAACTTCATCCGCGAGGCCGCGATCACGCATGTGGTCGATGCGACGCATCCGTTTGCCGCGGAGATGAGCCGCAATGCCGCCATTGCCTGCGCAGCCATCGGCGTGCCGCTGCTCGCGCTGGAACGGGCGCCATGGACGAGAACGGCAGGCGATCACTGGATCGAGGTCGCGGACATCGCGGGCGCCGTTGCCGCGCTGCCCGAACGCCCCGCCCGCGTCTTCCTCGCCATTGGCCGCCAGCACATCGCACCGTTTGCCCAAAGGCCGCAGCATGCCTATACGCTGCGCTTCGTCGATGCGCCTGACGGCGCGCTGCCCCTGCCCGACGCCGAGGTGATCGTGTCGCGCGGCCCCTTCACGCAGGAAGGCGATCTTGCGCTGATGCGTGAGCGCGGCATCGAATGGCTGGTGGCGCGCAACGCGGGCGGCGATGGCGCCCGTGCCAAGATCGATGCGGCGCGCGAACTCGGCCTTCCCGTGATCATGATCGCGCGGCCTGAGCTTGCGGAGCGGCCGCGGGTCGCGAGTGTCGACGAGGTGCTGGCCTGGCTTAGTCATGATGCGCGTCTCGGTGCATAGATCCAGCTGCCGACGCGGCGCGTCAGCGAATTGCCGATAATGACCAGCGTGCGCATGTCGGCCATCTCGGCTATCGCCTCCGAGAGCGGCAACGATGTGATGCGCTCCTCCGCGGTCGTCACCGCGTGGGCGAAAATCACGATACGCGCACCACAGCCAGCCTGCATCAGGATTTCGAACGCGCGCGCCAGATCATCGGGCCGGCTTACCGAGCGCGGATTGTAGAGTGCGATGGCAAAGTCGGCCTCAGCCGCAAGCCGCAGCCGTTTCTCGATCGTCTTCCACGGTTTTAGATTGTCGGAGAGGTTGATCGCGCAGAAATCATGACCGAGCGGCGCGCCGGCGCGCGCGGCGGCTGCCAGCATCGCCGTCACCCCGGGCAGCACGCGGATCGGCAGCGAATGCCAATGCGGCGCGTCTTCCAGGGCCTCGAACACGGCAGAGGCCATCGCGAAAACACCGGGGTCGCCGGACGAGAAGATCACCACGCTACGCCCCTCGGAAGCGAGCCGCATCGCATCAACAGCACGCCGCGCTTCCTGGCGATTGTCGGAAGGATGCAGCGTCAAACCCTCACGCGCCGGTACGCGCACGACATAAGGACCATAGCCGAACACGTCGGTGGCTTCGGCAAGCGCGGTGGAAACTTCCGGCGTGATCAGCGCCTCGGCGCCGGGGCCCAAGCCCGCAATGGTCAGCGAGCCCGTCATTCGCAAAACTCCAAGCGACGGCCCTGCCCATGCACCAGCACGATCGCAAAGTATGGGCATTCGGCGGCATCGACCTCGCTCAACCGGGTGACGCGTTCGCCCGGCATGGTACCGCGTTCGATCAGCCAGGCCTCGCCAAGCCGGCCTGCGGCGGCCAGCGCGCGTCGCACCTTCGCAAGATTGCGTCCGGTCTTCATGACCACGAGCGCATCGGAGGTTCGCATACGCTGCTCCAACTCTTTTTCGGGCAGCGTGCCCATCAGCACCGTCATCACGTCGTCGCCGAGCGCGATCGGCCGCCCGACCGCGTTCCAGCAGCCGGCCATGCCGGGAATGCCCGCGATCACCTCGATGTCCGCGCTCGCCCGAAGGCGCGTGTAGAGATGCATGAAGGAGCCATAGAAGAACGGGTCGCCCTCGCACAGCACGACCACATCGGCTTCGCGTGCGATCACGGCGAGGCGCGCGGCCCACGCGTCGTAAAAGCCTGCGAGCAGGCGGGCATAGTCCGGGCTGTCGAAGGCAATCTCCGTGGTGACCGGATATTCCATCGGAATTTCGCTTACGCTCAGGGCCAGCATGCCGTCGACGATGCGGCGCGCCTGGCCTGGATGGCCTTTCTTGCGAAAATAGGCGATGTGGGTGGCCGCCCGCACGGTACGGTCGGCCTTGACACTCATCAGCTCCGGATCGCCCGGCCCGAGGCCGCAGCAGATGATGCGCCCCATGTTCATTCGCTCCGGCTTGCAAGCGCGTTCACGGCCGCGGCTGTGATCGCCGATCCGCCGAGACGGCCTTCGACCGACAGCGTCGGCGCGGGGGGCGCTGCCATCAGCGCGGCCTTGGACTCGGCCGCGCCGACGAAGCCGACGGGACAGCCGATGATCGCGGCGGGCCGCGGACAGGTTTCATCTTCCAGCATGTTGAGCAGATGAAACAGCGCCGTCGGCGCATTGCCGATCGCGACCACGGCGCCTGCAAGATGCGGTCGCCAGAGCTCCAGCGCCGCGGCGGAGCGGGTGTTGCGCATGACCCGCGCAAGGCCGGGGACGGCGGGATCGTCAAGCGTGCAGATCACGGCGTTGTCGGCGGGCAGGCGCGTGCGCGTAATTCCTTCGGAGACCATGCGCGCGTCGCACAGGATCGGCGCGCCGTTCTCGAGCGCGCTGCGCGCGATCTTCGCCATGTCCGGCGTGAAGCGAATGAAGGCTTCGAGCCCGACCATTCCGGCCGCGTGAATCATGCGCACGACTACGGGTTCCTCGTCAGCCGAAAAGCGCGCGAGGTCCGCCTCGCCACGGATCGTGGCGAACGATCTTTTATAGATCGCCGCACCGTCGATCTCATAGACATGGGGCATCAGAAAACCCCAGCGAGCATGGAGGGATCAGCGAGAAGCTGGTCCCGCGTCAGCCCGTGCACAAGCGGTTTGTTGCCCGCGGAACCGTTGCGGATGAGATCAAACCCGTCGTCCGTCGCAACCAGCGTGATCGCCGAGATGCCCGGATGCGCGCAGCCTTTGGCACAGCCGGAGACATGCAGGCTCGCGCCGGCACCGAGATGTGGCGCGAGCGCGGTTGCAAGCGCACGCGTATCGGCATGCGCACGCGGACAAGCCGGTGCGCCGGTGCAGGCGTTGATGGAGAGCCGCGGATCATCGGCGGCGGTCACAAGGCCTTCGATCTGCGGCATCTCCTGCAGGCCCTCCTTCTGCAGGCCCTCGGCAAGAATCATGCGCCAGGGCGTGATGCGCAGGTCCGTTGACCGGCGTGCAAGGAGGGCCAACGCCGCCGCGCTCAATTGTCCGAACGCAATCCCGATCAGCGCACTGCCATTGAAAAGTCCCGGGCGCGGCCGCGGCATCGCCGGCCCGGGCCTTGCGCTGCCGGCCAGGGCCGTGGGCAGTCTTGCTCCGGTGCCGAGATGCGTCGCCATCCGCCCTCGCCCGCCTCTAACGCCGCCGGACGCCACAAACCATTCTGCCAGCGCGAGCGCCGTCGCCACCGCTTCCGTCCGCGCCACCGGACGCCCCATCGCCGCGCCATCGGCGCGCACGATGAAATTCCCCATCGCGCAGCGCTCGATGCGGATATCGGCGGAGACGTCGGCAAGAGCGCGTTCGCGGCCGCAATCCACCGCAAAACCGAATTTTCCCGGCAGGTCGAGATGAAAGGCCGACAGCGCCAGTTCGAGCTCCCAGGCGATCGATCGCGTCTCGTCGTGTTCGCTCGAGAACGGCGCGACGACGATGTTACGCCGCGACTCGGCGGCGGCATCGGCATCGAGCAGATCAAGTTCCGCCAGGCCCTGCAGCAGCGGCGCGTGACCGCCATCGCTGATGCCGCGGAGCTGCAGATTGGCGCGGCTGGTCAGATCGATCAGGCCATTGCCGAACCGCTCGGAGAGTTCGGCCAGTCCTAAAGCCTGCGCGGAAGAGAGCCTGCCGCCGTGCGGACGGATCCGCACGATCAGGCCATCGCCCGACTGCATCGGGCGCCACGCGCCGGGACACCAGCCCTTGACCGCCATTGCGCTCATGAGGCTTCTCTCAGGCTCGCGGTGATGGAGTTGCGGCGCGTGGTCCACAGCGCCGCCTCGTGCAGCCGCGCAAAACAGCTTTCCAGCGCCAGCAGCGCTGCCGGATTCTCGCGCGCCATGAAGGCGCGCACCTCGTCGTCAGCAAGCGTCGCATCGTAATAGAGATCGAACAGATGCGCCGGCACCACGCCCGCAAGATGTGCGAACGCCGCCAT
>Ga0213876_10001320_pt1 | contig 15572 bp, 7 predicted proteins | sample BarmaccomBMRX_R9_FD_160113 | JGI IMG/M metagenome (GOLD analysis project Ga0213876, IMG submission 160113) | Root-associated microbial communities from Barbacenia macrantha in rupestrian grasslands, the National Park of Serra do Cipo, Brazil - RX_R9 | ecosystem: Host-associated > Plants > Roots...
ATCTTATTAGCGAGACCGACTCTGCCGCCCCTTCAGGGCGGTACCGTTTTCTATCCGTACCTGGGGTTAAAACCCCAGGCTTAGTCCTTTCATCCCTTCGGGATAATTTTGGTCAGTTCTCGGGCGTGACTCGGATGGTCCGCATAAAAACTCAATCGAGAAGGACGGAGTATGATTCACCTAGTCCCTCCCTAGCCTAACCAGACAGGATTATGAACCGTACCGTCGAAGTGATTGCTGATTTTATATAACTCGAACTGGCCATCCGCGGCGGCGGTTTGGGTGCGGGCAAGCAGCGCGCCGACCGCAGCTTCATCCAACTTTTTGTAGGTCCGGACTGCTTCCAGGGCTTGCTCGAGGATCTCGGGCTTATCGATCCCCGTGATTACGACTGAAGTCGGAAGACTCATCGAGTAATGCAACGCCTCCATCGGGTTCACCGTTTTGCTACTCAAGATAAAATGGTCACCGAACGTTTTCATTCCAAGGACTCCGGCTCGTTCCTTTAATACGACTGGAACCACTTGATGCTGAAAGCTTCGAAAGTGAGCATCCATCACGTTGAGCGGCATTTGCACTGTATCGAAGTGGAACCCGTGATCTGAAGCCATCTGTAACATTCGCAAGTGCATGGACGGATCTTTGTGCCCGGTAAATCCGATATGACGAATCTTTCCAGCCTTTCGTGCAGCAAGAACGGCTTCTTGAGCTCCACCCTCAGCAAAGATTCGGTCTGGATCATTTATCCGAATGATTTCGTGGTGTTGCAGCAGATCGATATGATCGGTCTGCAATCTGCGCAATGAATCATCGATTTGTTGGTTGGCTGCTGCTTTGGTGCGGCCGTCGATCTTAGTCATAAGGAATACCTTTTCCCGGTAACCATCGCGCAGCGCCTTGCCCATACGGACTTCGCTTTCTCCGCCGTTATAGTCCCAACAGTTGTCCATGAAAGAGATACCCCTATCGATGGCACTGCGGATAAGTTGGATACTTTCGTTTTCGTCCGCCTGTTTACCGATGTGATAACCGCCGAGCCCAATCACTGAGACCCATTCTTCGGTCTTTCCCAGACGCCGGAATATCATTTCACCACGGCGCCGTTCCTCCGGCTGGCTGCTCATTAGTTTAGAAGTCTCTTCGGTGGCGGCAGCCAAAGGTAAGATTGATCCAGTCCCTAAACCGAACGCGAGTGCGCTGGATGCGCCCTTGATGAATCCTCTACGAGAAATGTCCATATGTTACTACGCTCCTCCCACCGGTAGCAAAAGGCAGGAGTTCGCAGAGTGCAAGGAGTTCTAGACTATCGGGACGGCGAAAAACTCGGCGCAACGGTTTGGATGCTCACGGATCTAAACGCAGCCTTAGTAACTATAGAGGATCGCTCTGGAAGCGAGGAGCTAGTTAACCGAGGCAATGCAGCCCTGAATACGAGATTTCGCTTCTTAAAAAACGTTGTCGTACAGGCGGAGATCGATGTTCGATCCGGAGCACGAGATGGCCACCCGATTATGCAACGGCTAGGTTGATTAGCAAAAACTACTGGTACTAGGGACTAATAATCTCAAGAATAACTCGGAAAAACAAACGTTTAGCGATTAGCCCCGGAGGTCGCCGTTAATCTGTTCTAGGCGAATCAGGAACCGGCAAGGTGAACGCAAACAAGGCACCACGAGGGGCATTCGTTTTCGCCCATAACCTGCCGCCGTGAGCCTCTATAATCGATCGGCTGATGGTCAATCCCATGCCTAGTCCCTGGGGCTTGGTCGTATAAAAAGCGTCAAAGAGTCGATCTGCGATCTGCGGGTCCAACCCCGGACCTGAATCTCGTACAGAAATCAGTACGTTCGCTCGATCCTGGCCGACCCTGCTGCTCGGCTCGTTGATATCCCGCTGTAAGCCTTTGCTGCCAACTAGCTCCTTTTCCGATGTAACGTAGAGGTCTCTCTGCCCTGCACTTACCGCGTTCATGGCCTGGATTGCGTTAAGCACCAGATTCAAAATCACCTGTTGCAACTGGATTTTATCCCCGGTTACGGACGGCAAGTCATTGCAAAACTGGGTCCGCAATGACACTCGGTTTCTTTGGATCTCGCCGTGTAAAAGCATCAGAACTTCCTGGATTACCTCGTTTATGTCGAGAACCTCACTGGCCATTGGTGCCTTCTTGAAGAGGGCGCGCAGCTGCGCAACGACCCCGGCGGCTCGTTTTCCATCGCGAGCGATGCGACGAATTGATTCGCTGGTCTGCTCCAAATTGGGTGATTCCGCGCCCAACCAGCGCAAGCCGGCACCGGCATTGGCGACGATGGCGGTAAGCGGCTGATCTACTTCATGAACGATAGAGGCGGCTAACTCACCTACGGTCAAAACGCGTGACATGTGGGCCAGCTCAGTCTGAGCCCTCTGTAACGCCTCTTCGGTGCGTTTTTGCCCACTTAGATCCAGGACGAAAGCAACCCCGTCGTTTGCACTTGTTTCGAAGGTCGCAGCGCCAATCATAACTGGAATACGGCTACCGTCTTTCCGGAAGTACTCCTTCTGGAAAGCCCGAACCACCCCAGTCAATCGCAGCTCCGCTACGATCGAATTGTCTTGGTCGCGGTATTCGGCCGGGGTCAGGTTTGTCCACCGTAGCTGACCCGAGACGAGGTCAGTGCGGTCGTAGCCGATCATCCCTAGAAATGCTTCGTTCGCTTCGACGATATCGCCTTCGAAATTCCAGATAAAAATCCCGACAATGCTCGCATCAACCAACCGCCGAATCTTCGCCTCACGTTCTTCCAAGTCACGATAGAGACGGGTATTCTCCAAGGAGATCGCAGCCTGCGATGCAAGGAGCTTTAGCACCGAGATCCGCCTCGGAGTGAATACGTTCGGCGCCAAGCTATTTTCGAGATACAGCACTCCAATCAACTTGGCTTGGTTGACCAATGGCAAGCAGAGTACCGAGCGGCCAGGTTGCTGATGCAGATACGTATCCGCCGAGAATGGATTCGGAGTTGAAGCGTCGTCGAGAATCACACTTTCGTGGGTACGAGCCACATAGTATATGACCGATTTCGGCAGCACAGAATGACTCATCGATTCTGCTGCCAGCCGAACCGTGATCGTGTCGCCGCTAGTAGTTGCTTCCGCCTCGATCCGTTGCTCTGACCCTCGCTGAACGATCAACAGCCCTCGCTCCGCGCCCGCATGCTCAATTGCTGTACGCATCAGCGTATCGATCAGTTTCTCTAAGACCATTTCACCGGTCACTGCTTGCGAAACTTTGATAACGGTAGCCAGATCCAGGTGTTCAACTGGCTTTCCAATGGTACTCATCGGGCCTGGCATGGTTCTCTCTTCCCTGAGTTCCGGGTATAGGTCTTCTAGTTGCCTGATCTTACCGGCGGCCCCCCAACTGAGATAACAATGCCAAGCGTTTTTGAGGTAAGTATGGGCGATGGTCTTAAAGCCGCGGGCGAAATAGAATCGCGCGGCCAGCTCGTTGGCCAGGGCTTCGTTGTGGACAAAGCCGTTGGTGCGGGCTGAGTGGATGGCCTTTTCGTAGAGACGCTCGGCATCGATTTCGCGTCCTTCGATCCGGGCAATCTCGGCGCCGACAAGCGCGGCGCGATTTTCGAAATTATCCGGGCAATTCTCTGACCATACTTCCAGCTGTCGGTGGTGGGCGATCAGAGCGTCGAAATGCGGCTGTCCCTGACCGGCGGCGAAGTGGCAGGACGCGGCCCGAGCCAGCCCGCCGTAGAAGTGATACTCTGCGGTTTCGAAACAGGATGGAAATGTCCAAAGCAGCCGTTGCGCCCTCAATGAGGCATCGATGGCAGCAGCATAATCTCCCGCAAAGAAGCGCGCTTGCAGCTTACGGGTCCAATAAGAGCATTCAGTCAAGGCCAAAGCGGGATTGGCCGACAAGCGGGCCTCGAATCGCGACTCGTCAAATTGCTCATCGTCAAAGCGGCCAAATTTGCGCGTCAAGCCACGAAGGTTCCGGACTAGCGCGAGCTGGGCTGTAATGCGATCGCTGACGAGACCGAACCGCATGTGCCGGGTAAACTCAAGGCCGTCCTCGGTTTCGCGCTGTACTTCAACGAGCGAATCGCCTGCCGCCAGTAGGTTCGTATTCAGGTCCAACCGGCTGTAAGCCGCAAAGGTGAGATCGCCGATTTTAGTCGCTGCCTCGAACTCTCGACGCAAGAGATCGCGAGAAGTCCTGACATGTTTCGTCCAGGGCATCACGAGATTTCCGAAGCTGACATAGGTCCTGGCCTGGAAACGTCTCAAGCCGCGTTTTTCGACAAGTTCGTAGCCCAGCCGGCCGAATCGAAATCCGTCTTTGTAATTGCCAAAATGTGGGCCGGCTATCACCCCAAACCAAACATAGGCGAAACACGAAGCGTCGGTGTTACCATAGCCAAGGCTGAGGTTAACTGCCCCGCAGATGACCAAAGAAAGAAGGTTTGGATCTGTATATAAAGCGGGTGGTATCGCTTTAGTCAGCACATCGATGGTCGCGAGGGCTGTCGGATCGCTCATCAAAGGCAGGTCAATCAACTCCTCAATGGTCCGGTCGTCGAGTTGCAACCAGATCCGCTCGTATTCGTGTTGCGCTTGCTCTGTGGTCGGATGCGGTGACCATTCGATTCCCAGATGTCGAAGGTACTCGAGAAAGACACCGACCGCTCGCTCACTTTGATCGAGGGTGGTATACAGATCCACGCGCAGACACGCGACACTCGCTAGGTCGACTGGATTTGCAGCCCGCAGCGAAAGGATAGTCAAACGTTCTGCGGCAGCCGTAAGCTCCCCAGTCAAGAACTCGGACTCGGCCCAGTGAAATTCCAGGGCGAAAGCTAACCGATGTCGGCGCTCCCACCGATCGTCTCCTAACAATGCGGCACCAGCACGGAGATAATTGATGGCTGCGGCATAGGCGCAGGAAGCCTTAGCCCGTTGACCGGCAATCAGGTTGAGCTCTGCTAATTGCTCCCGTTCGTCTCTAGAGCTGATCAACTCCACACCGCGATTGAGCTGATTGACGACGTCGAAAATCGCCTCCTCCCGCTTTTCTACAGGCATCTGCGTCGCGAGCAGTTTTCCTATCCGCAGGTGGAGCTCGGCGCGTGAGTGTTCGGGAATCAGTGAGTAAGCCGCCTCCTGCACCCGGTCGTGGATAAACTTGTAGGAACCCTCCGAACGCTCAATCATTTCCTGACGGAAAGCCTCCCATAGAGCCGCGTGGACCTGTTCCTGGGATGTTCCGAGGACGATCGAAAGCGTCGCTGACTGGGCATTATGGCCGAGACAGGCCATCGTCTGCAAAGCCGTCTGCGTTTCTTCCGGCAGCCGGGTGAGTTTTCCGACCATAAGGTCCACCACGTTGTCGGTGTAGCCCTTAGCGTGGATGCGATCGAGATCCCAGGTCCATTGGGCTACGTCATGATCGAAACTGAGCAAGCCGTCTTCAGCGAGTTCAGACAGAAACTGAATTGCAAAAAAGGGATTGCCCGCTGTTTTATCGTGAATTAGCCGCGCTAGCGGGGTGACGCGGTTTATTTCACAATGAAGAGAATCCGCGACTAATTGCTCCAAATCTTCATTTCCTAAAGGCGCGAGAACGATGTCCTGAACTTTTCCTCCACCCAGCCGAATGGTTTCCAATTTCCGGATTAAGGGGTGTAACGAATTGACTTCGTTGTCCCGGTAGGCACCGATCAACATCAGGTGTTGCACGTTCACTCCGATTACGAGGTCCTCCAGCAATTCTAAAGTCGCTGCATCCAGCCATTGCAAATCATCAAGGAACAACGTCAAAGGGTGTTCAGGTCGCGCAAACACGCTGATGAATCGACGAAACACAGGCTGAAATCGGCGTTGCGCGTCTTGTGGCGAGAGCTCAGTGACAGGCGACTGCTCCCCTAGGACGAGCTTCAAGTCGGGAACCAAATCCACAATCAGCTGACCGTTCGGCTCCAGTGCCTCTTGAAGACGCTGGCGCCACAGGCTCAATTCAGCCTCGCTTTTCGTTAAAAGCGGGCGCAGCAGGTTTTGAAACGCCTGCGCCAACGTGGCGTAGGGTACGTCGCGCTTATACTGATCGAATTTGCCGGCCGCGAACAGGCCGCGCGACGGAACAAGTCGCTTGTGGAGTTCATTGACAATAGCCGATTTGCCAATGCCAGAGTATCCGGAAACAAGCACTAACTCCGTTCGACCACCGGCAACGAGGCGGTCAAAGGCGGCGAGCAGCGTTTCAATTTCGGAGCCTCGTCCGTATATTTTTTTGGGGATCAGCAGCCGATCCGACCTGTCGTGCCGTCCGAGAGGGAACGAAGCAATGGCATCCGGTGGGACTTCGAGGGGATCAGGGTGAGACGAGAAGGAGCCGGTCCCTACCACCCAGAGGCAGTGGCGAAGATCATGTTCCACCCCGACGGCCGTCTGATATCGCTCCTCCGGATTTTTGGCCAGTAGCTTCATGACGATCGCCGAGATAGGGCGAGGGATGTTTGGATTCCGTTCTCGGGGTGGAATCGGCTGCCTCGCGACATGACAGTGCACCCATTCCATCGGATCGGAAGCGGTGAAGGGCAGACTACCGGTGAACATCTCGTAGAGAGTCACGCCTAGAGAGTAAAGGTCACTCCGAGAGTCTACCGAACGATTCATCCGGCCAGTTTGTTCAGGTGCCATGTAAGCCAGCGTGCCGGCAATAACTTCAGGAGGCTCCGGAGACTGGTGCTCGCGTAGCAGACGCGAAGCGACGCCAAAGCCTGTGAGCCAGCAGCGGCCGGTGAGCGAATCGACGAGAATGTTCGAGGGCTTGATGTCCTTATGGATAACGCCACGCCCGTGCAACTGAGCGATTCCTACCGAAAGGTTAATCGCAAGACGTAGGCAAAACGCCAGGTCCAACGGTTCCCCTAAAAGCTGCGAGAGAAGTGCTCCGCCGGGATCGGTTAACAGGAGTACCGGCCGGTCCCAGTGCCATGTGAGTTCGATTGGCTGGGTAGCCCAGCTCGAGTCGAGCGCGCCTTTAAGAGAATATTCGTGTTCGAGCCGTTCGATACTCTCCGGCGAGGGCCGCTCCTGAACAGGTGCAAGCGCAAGAATCCTGGACGCTTCGTCCGAGCTCCGGCCACGATAAAGTATAAATTCCTCATCCGATCGGAGTACATCCAAGACATGTGCCGTTAGGTCGATCACAATCAACTCCAGGCGACCATTCTACACCATTCGTCTCTTGCGACATAAACCTCTCGCCGCAACTAAAGCTGGCTCTTCTTTTCTACCTGCTGCAGACGGCAGCCACTGAAGCGGCTGCTTTAGCACGGGCGCTTCAACCCCATCTTTTCTAGGCGGGAGATTAGCGTGATTTCTTCGGATGCATCGGTAGTCATCTCGTCTTGGTTGACTGATGATGCGATCAGGATCTTGGGATGATCCGGCACCGCTCGCGATGGCATTTCTGCCGCGGGGCGCTGCTCAACCGCTATCTGGCCAATTTCTGTGGCACAGCTCTGCTTTCGGTTGCTCATGAGAATGGCGCTCCGAATAGCCTCCAACAGATATTCGTCATCAAAGGCTTGGTCAAGAATTCGATCGCACCAGCCTTGATTGCCCGGACCGAGCTTGGAATGTCGCCATGAGCAGTCAAAAAAATAATCGGGATCTGAACATCTCGTTTCGAGAGCTCAGATCGGAGATCGAGACCGGTTAATCCCGGGAGTTGAACGTCGAGTACCAGGCAGCCGATGGCAAGTATTCGGCTTTGGTGTTCCGATTATAACGCGGCGGTCCACGTCACGCGCGAATTTCTTAGGCGCCGTGCTTCCCCAAACTGTTGCCAAAGGCTCTTAGAATGGTCGTTGTCAGAATGAGAACACGACGACTCTCCTGGCTGAGTACTTTTTTTAGCAGTTGCAACAATCCAATAGGCTTAAGTTTTTGTGCTTGAGCCAAGCCCTCTTGCACTCCCTGCTCAAGATCTTCGAGGAGTTTTGGTTCGAAGGAGTCTGCGATTCTTGCTAGAATCATCAGGTTGCGAATTCCGCGAATAATCTCCGGTTTATTCGCAAAATCCACTAAGATTTTTAGCACCTTCTCACTCGACCCCAGTCCTCCTTTAGCCATTTCGAGTATGCCGCGATCCTGAAGTCCCTCCAGGATCGCGAAAACGTTAAGGAGCGCTTCAGCATGTTCGTGCGGCGCATTTTTCAGCCGATCGTATAACTCTTCCCGAGGATCGCGCGACCTAAGTTCTAACAATATTGGTTGGGCCATAGGTAGTTTAATATCGGGTTTTGGGGTCGGACGAAGTAATCAGTAATCGGTTTGTCAGTAATCAGTCCAATATTCTTGAATTCTTGCTTCTGCTTGATTCACCGATCTGCCTCGCCGTGCGGCACCGGTTCTCCCTTTGGTATTTGATAGTCGATCAGTTTCCATTTACGTTCGACCTCCGCGCCGCGCTGCGGCGTGGGATGGCCAAAACGCGAATTTATTTTCGGAAGTGGACTATCACCCACCTCCGACGACACCACCATTCGAACGGACGCTTCCTTGTAAGCGGGCGTGTGCGTCACCGCGTCTGTGTGGCTGCTAGTCAGATAATTGGGGCTTTCAGGTGAATTCATTGGCATATACAGTTGGCTCCCAGTGACCCGCTCGGTGACCAGCGCTCGGATCCGAAGCTTGCCGTAGCGCGAAATCAACTCGACCCAAGTGCCGCTCTGCACGCCTCGTTCTTTCGCTAGCTCCGGTGAGATTTCAACGAAAGCGCTGGGCGCCTTTTCCTCAATTCCCTGAGAACGCCGGGTTAAACTGCCTTCGTGAAAATGCTCGAGCATGCATCCATTATTCAGATGCAAATCGAATTCCGCGTTGGGAGGATCAGCCGGCCTCGACACTTTCACCGGGAACAGTCGGGCCTTGCCATCAGGAAACGGAAACTCTTTCTGGTAGAGGAGCGGTTGATCGGTACCATCGGACGCCACGGGCCATTGCAACGATTTGTATCCCTCCAAACGCTGATAGCTTACGCCCGCGAATAAAGGAGTTAACGAGGCGATTTCCTCGTATATCTCAGAAGGATGGCGGTAATGCCAGTCCGCCCCTAGACGGTTAGCCACATCCTGGACAATTAACCAGTCAGGCCGGCTCTCACCCAAGGGTTCGAATACCTGGTAAAGCCGCTGAATTCTCCGCTCCGTATTAGTGAACGTACCTTCCTTTTCCAGGCTAGGACTGGCCGGGAATATTACATCAGCAAATTGGCAGGTCTTACTGAAGAAGACGTCCTGAACGACGAAAAATTCGAGCTTGGCAAGCGCATCTTGAACGAAATTGGCATTCGTATCGACCAAAGCAATTTCTTCCCCGAAAATGTACATTGCCTTTAGCCGGCCGGCATGAATGGCCTCGATCATCTCTGAATTATCCAAGCCTTGCGTTGAAGGCAATTTCACCTTCCAAGCGGTTTCGAAACGCGCCCGCACTTCCGGTTCATGCACCGACTGGTAGCCTGGCAAAAGGTCCGGATGCGCTCCATGATCACCCGCCCCTTGCACATTGTTGTGACCGCGCAAAGGATACGCGCCTGTACCTGTGCGCATATAATTCCCGGTCACCAACAATAGGTTTGAAATTGCGGTGGAAGCATCCGAGCCCATGCTATGTTGCGTGATCCCCATCGCCCAGAGAATGCAGACTCCGTCGGCCTCGACGATCATGTGGGCGACTCTCGTGAGCAGATCAATAGTCAGACCGCAAGTCTCCGCCGCGAACTCCATGGTAAACGGCGCAAGACTCTTTTTATATGCGTCCAGATCATTGACCCAGCGAGCTAGGAATTCCTTCTTCTCCAAGCCATGATCGAGAATGTAGCGCGCTATCGCGCTCAACCACACCAGGTCGGTCCCGGGCTTTGGCTGAAAGAAAAGATCAGCACGTTGAGCCATTTCATGCTTGCGCAGGTCGGCCACCAGGAGTTTCTGGCCGCGCAATTTATGAGCCTGCTTAATTCGTGTCGCCGCGACCGGGTGAGCTTCCGCCGTATTGCTGCCGATGATCAAAACAAGACCGGCATTCTCGATGTCTCGGATCGAACCGGAATCACCGCCATAACCAACCGTGCGAAACAGGCCAGTGGTGGCAGGCGCCTGGCAGTAACGAGAACAGTTGTCCATGTTGTTAGTTCCAATGACGCCACGCGCGAGCTTCTGCATGAGATAACTTTCCTCGTTGGTGCATTTAGACGAGGAAATGAAGGCCAGAGCATCTGGTCCATTCTTCGCCTTGATCTCGCTAAACCGCCTGGCCACCAAACTAAGAGCTTCGTCCCAGCTTGCCTCGCGAAACTTTTCTCCCTCACGAATTAACGGTTTCGTCAGCCGATCGGCATGGTTAACAAAATCCCAGCCGAATTTCCCTTTTACGCAGGTAGAAATACCGTTAGTCGGGCCGCTGGCTGGTTCGACCTTAAGTATATGCCGACCCTTGGTCCAAACATCAAAGCTACAGCCTACTCCGCAATACGTGCAGACCGTCTTCGTTTTCCGCGTACGCGACTCGCGCATCGCTGACTCCGCTTCAGACACATTTAGAATCATGCCGTAGCCCATATCCGGCTCGATGCTCTTGATCACATCGATCATCCCGGCCAAGATCGGCTTAGGCAATCCGCTCATATAACCAGCCTCACCGAGCATTGATTTTTCCATCAGCGCATTACAGGGGCAAACCGTCACGCAGTGTCCACAAGACACGCAGCTCGATTCTCCGATCGGCTTACCTCCATCCCATAAGACTCGGGGATGCGGATCTTCCCAATTGATCGAAAGCGTCTCGTTAACCTCGACGTTTTGACAAGCCTCCACGCAACGGCCGCAAAGCAAACACTGATCGGGATCGTACCGATAGAATGGGTTGGTGGCGTCGACCTCGTACGGCTTCGGCTTGAACGGGATTTTTTGATGTTCGACCTGCAGCATCTTGGTCGTATTGTGGATGGTGCAATTCCCGTTGTTGTTATCGCAGACAGTGCAGTAAAGCATGTGGTTGGCGAGAATCCGATCGAATGCTTCCCGTTGGGCGGCGTCTGCCCGCACCGATTTGGTCTCGACTCTCATCCCTTCGCTGACGCTGGTAGCACAGGCCCGGACTAACTCTCCATTTACTTCAACCAAGCAAGTATCGCAGGTTTGGATCGGACCTAACTGCTGAAGGTAACAAACCTGTGGAAGTTGCCTACCAACTCGATTGATTACATCGACAAGGCGTTCACCCGCTTCTACTTCATAACTTGAGCCGTCGACTATGGCCTTCATAATTTGCGCTCCTTGAGACTTTGATTCCGCCGATACCGCTCCACCTTTTCAACCAATGCACCTGAGACATGAGACACAGCTTCCTCCTGCAAATCGTTCAACCAGGAATTTTTCGGTCTGATTGCGCTCGGTGACGATCCCCAACCGCCGCCAGATCCCTGGCGGCCGCTGATTGTTCCATCCCTAATTCGCGATCAAGTTCAGCCAGACCGGAAGCATTCATGCTGGTGCCTGGCTCAGCGGCGAAGTTGGTTTCCTCACAAACCGAGATCAGAAAGACCGGGGTGATCAACTGGGCGCTGGCCCAGAGGCCAAAAATACTTTCGATCGGTTTCCTTGATCGGGAGATCGTTGATACAGGCAAAACGCCGGGCCATCAGGCCGTCCTCGCGAAACTCCCAATTTTCATTTCCATAGGACCGAAACCAGTTCCCGCTATCGTCGTGCCACTCGTAGGCAAATCGGACGGCGATACGATCTCCATCAAAGGCCCATAGCTCTTTGATAAGCCGATAATCCAACTCCTTCACCCACTTCCGCGTGAGAAACTGAACGATGGCGTCGTGGCCGGTGACGAAGTCCGCACGATTTCGCCAGCTGCTGTTGGCGGTGGAGCCAGCAACGGCGACCCTTTCTGGATCGCGGCTGTTCCAAGCATCTTCCGCGAGCCTCACTTTGGTGATGGCTGAGCCTCTATCGAACGGCGGAATTGGACCATGTGTTGACATAGATACCCCATACGGCAAATCCTGTGCCAACGGCCACTAGCTCATTCACAGCCCTGTAAATAGAGAGCCTCAAGCCGACCACCCGGCACCGCCTCGATACGAATCTCCGGCTTGAGCGGTTTATTCATCGTACAAAATTCGAGTTTTCGTATGTTTTCCTATGTGCTTACTCAATTTGCGGTGGAGCGGCCTTATTTCGGGGATCTTAATTGCCGCTGAGCTGCTTTACATGTTTTCCCAAATTCAGGATCGCACCAGTTCAATAACGAATGGCAACGAGAACAACGTATTTGCCCAAGCGCTCTGACGCTCCGTGAGTCCAGGGTCAGGCTTTGCCATTATCGGACTGGAAACGGCGCTATTGATCGTGTCGCCGTGGTTGTTTAAGAGTGCGTCAAAGGAGATACGCCCAGACCAAGTGACCCAATGGCGGTCATCACAGGAAGATTTCACGTCATGGCAAGATTTTACACACCTTCCCGTTAGCAGTCCTGGCAGCCCTAAATGGGAGGAAAATCTTTCGGCGAGAGTGGCTCAGCTGGATTTAAGGCGTCCGTTTGATAGCGCTGAGTAAGGCCGAAGATTTTCGTTATTCTTTTGTTATTTTACCACTTTCCCCGGTAAAAATCATTCTCGTAGGGACTAAGTCAAGGTAGCCCACGTAGTCCTTGAGGAGTCCGTCTACCTTCATAAGTCCCTACGGGACGGTCCACTAGACCCGACAGGTTTCTAATCTTTCGGCGCAAGCTCAGCTAGAAGCTTTTGGTAGCGCGGATCCTGGCGGATCGGATCCCAGAGCGGATCCACTTTAAGATCACCGTAAACGATCCCGTTTGGCGTTGTGGCGGAAAGCTTGAGGCTGTCAAAAGCTAAGTCCGGTCGTCCGGTCCAAGCATAGACGACGGCCTCGTTGATAACCAAACGCGGGCCGTCGAGAGCATCCTTTGAGACAGGCAACATCTCGACCGCCATTTGGGCTTCTCTGAGCGCGTCCTGTGTTCGACTCAACAGGGCATCCGTAACTGCCAATTCGCTTAGCAGGCTGGCGTCGTTGGGAGCCATCTGCACGGTGCTCGCCAATTGGTCCCTGGCCTCGTCGAATTCCGCACCAGGTGGTTTACCTCGGAGCTTGGCTAGAACAAGAGCAAAACAGCCAACGGGGATTCTGGTGGATGTGTAGGCAAAACTCGCAGCTTCTTTGCTAGGCTTTAGCTGCTCCAATAAATTCTCCGCCCTATTCCAATCATGGTCGTCCAAGGCAAGGCAAAAAGAATGCCTGAGAATGACGGGATCGTTAGCCATCGAAGCCGGCAGCGCTGCGATTGCCGCCCAGAGCGCCGCTTTGTCTCCATATTTTTGGTATGGGACAGCCAAGGCTTTGTCGACCTTGATTGTCGGGTCGTCGGGTAGTGCATTTATCAATCGATCGTAGAGTTCCGCTAGCCTATCGAACTCGCGCAGAGCGTTGTAGGTATCTATAAAGCTAGCGATGAGATCCGTGTTACGCGGATCAAGCGCCAGAGCATGCTCAAACTCCTGAGTTGATTTCTGCCAGGCGCCTTGTCGCCGATGAATTTTCGCAGCTAACTCGAATACCTCCACGTTATTGGGCAGATCCCGCCGGATACTTTCGATTTCGGCGAGAGCACCTTCCAAGTTGTGATCGACGCGAAAAAGATAAGCCGCGTGTGCAAGACGAACCTCGGGAAGGCCGGGCTGTAGCTGTAACGCGGTTTTGATTGCCGCTTCTGCTCGCGCGCGTCTCGTGGGGGTTTCATCCATGTTCAGCCAAATCCAGGCCTGAGCTTTTGCCGCTAAACAGTAAGCAAGAGTAAATTTGGGATCGACTCTCACGGCCTGTTCCAACAAGTCGGTCGCTTCGATCAGGTCACTGTCTTTGTTTCCGCCAAAGATAAAGCCATTGGCTTCCACTGCCGACAGTATCTCCTTGGCCCGGAGGTAAAGATCATAGGCGCGGACATCTTCGGTTGGTTTTCTATCGATTTGCTGTCTCTCTCCCGGCGAAAGAGTCGCGGCGAGTTTAGCCGCAATGATTCGGGCAATCTCGCTCTGAATCTCGAAAATATCGCTCAGATTCCGATCATAACTGTCGGCCCAGACGGTACGATCATTTCGACCGTCAATTAGCTCAGTACTTACCCGAACGCGATTGCCATCCCGGCGGACCGTTCCTTCGAGTACGTTGGCGACCCCTAAGGTATTGGCAATCTGGCGGAGGTCACGTTTGGAATCGGAGCGATACTGCATCACCGAGGTCCGGCTAATGACCTTAAGTTGGGCGATTTTAGCGAGATTATTGAGAATCTCGTCTTGCACTCCATCTGCGAAATAGATGTCGCTTCTGTTTTCGCTGAAGCTGTCGAATGGCAAAACCGCAATGCTCTTTTCGCCCGGTTCGCCACCTCCGTTGTTGGGTACCGATCTCCCTCGATCGAACATGAGGAACCAGGCGACCAACAAGCCTGCGACAACTAACGCGGCGGGGACAAGCCAGCGCCTTGCGAAGAGCCAATAGCCAATAGCCGATAGCAAAGGTAATGAAGATTTTTTCGGTGATGCATCGGCAACTTTGTCGCCCGCCGAGCGCAACTCATCTGGTGTTAACTCTACACCGGCATCAAGAGCCTCCTTCACCTTAGTGATAGCGAGTTGAAGTTGCGCCGGATCTTTAAATCGGCCGCCTGGATCTTTTTGCAGTAAAACCTCTAACAACGAAACCACCGGTTTGGGAACTCCTTTCAATTTAGCAAAAGGAGGTTCAGAATGTTGATGTTGGCCCATCAACTCTGCCGCGGAACCTTCAAACGGAGCGCTGTTCGATAGCATTTCCCATAAGGTAACTCCCAGCGAATAGAGATCTGAGCGGATATCGACTCCAATTCCAGAAAATTGTTCCGGACTGGCATATCGAGGCGTTCCTGCAAAAGCCCCGTGGCCCGAGATCTCGGACATCGAGCCGTCTTCAATCACACTTTTTGCCAGGCCGAGGTCGATAATCTTCGCATTGAGGATCGTATCTCTCTGAAACTTGACCATGATGTTGCCTGGCTTGATATCGCGATGGACCAGATGCTGTTCATCGATCGCCGCCAGTCCATCGACAATGAGCGACGTCACTTTCAGCGCCGTTGCCGGAGTCAAAGGGCCAGCACGCCGGATGACCTTGTCCAGCGACTCGCCCTCGACAAATTCCATCGCGTAGAAGTAGCTGTCACCGCTGGGTCCTAAGTGAAATACCGAAGCAACGTTAGGATGACGCACACTAGCAGCAGCACGAGCTTCCCTAATAAAGCGGCGGCGAGTGGATTGATCACCAAGAAACCGTGCGTTGATTACCTTCAACGCGACAGGACAGCGCAGATTGACATCCAGCGCCTTGTAGGTCACACCCATCGCGCCGGAGCCCAGCTTAAACAGGGTGCCGTCTTCATGCTTGAGGACCTCGTAATGTTGGAGCCGAAGGGGGGAGATGAGGGGCGCTCCTTCAACCGAG